>ERZ808262.102-NODE-102-length-66211-cov-4.196959_pt1 | contig 66211 bp, 66 predicted proteins | sample MGYA00520895_ERZ808262 | MGnify/ENA primary metagenome ERZ808262 (study PRJEB31516, sample SAMN03275588) | gut metagenome | biome: mammalia-associated habitat; material: feces | host: Papio cynocephalus | place: Kenya | collected 2012-08-02 ...
CATTTTAGCACATACATTAATATAGGTAAAAAGATACTGATTCCGCTGGACAATTGTGCGGGTCTGTGCTATACTAAAAGAAAATGCAGTTTCAGGCGGCGTCTATGAAAATGCCTGGGGATTTCGGCGGTTTTTTTGCCGGATGGCGGGACGCTGCCCAAAAAAGAAAGGGGTTATCCATATGCCAAAGGTCGTATTCCAAATCGAAGGCGGCAAGCCCGTTACCGTCGATTGCAACGTCGGCGATAACCTTCTGGAGCTGGCCCGCCGCTCCAATGTGGCCATTGACGCGCCCTGCTCCGGCAATGGCTCCTGCGGCAAGTGCCGCATCAAGCTGACGGGAGGGGAGCTGGAATCCCTGCCCACCCGGCATATCACCGACGAGGAGTACAAGGAGGGCTGGCGGCTGGCCTGCGCCTCCCGGGTGATCGCCGACTGCACCATCTTTGTGCCGGATATTGCCAGTGCCTACCAGTCCCGGATGAAAACCGCCGACCTGAGCAGCCCTAAGGAGGTGGCGATTTTCGATGAATGCCAGGAGAATCTGAAGCACAGCGGCATCCATTTCAAAAATTCCTACTGCGCCCAGGTGCTGACCATGGCAGAGCCCAGCCTGGAGGACACCATGCCCGACAACGAACGGCTGACCTGGGCCATTGAGGAGGCCATGGGCGTGGAGCATGTGCGCATTCCGTTCCCCGTAATGGTGAAGCTGGCTTACACCCTCCGGGAGAACAATTTTACCGTCTGCGTCAAGGGAAAGAAGGAGGGCGATACCTTCGAGTGCATGGAAATCTGCGCCCCGGACAATACCGCCCTGGTGGGCTGCGCCATCGATATCGGCACCACCACCGTGACCATGGTGCTGATGGATCTGGTCAGCGGCAAGCTGCTGGCCAAGGGTTCCTCCGGCAACGGCCAGATCCGCTACGGCGCGGACGTTATTAACCGAATTATCGAGCAGGGCAAGCCCGGCGGCAAGAAGAAGCTCCAGGATGCCATCCTGAAGGAGACCCTGGTGCCCATTCTGGCCAACCTCTGCAAGACTGCCAGCATCAACGCCCGGGACATTCTGCGGCTGTGCGTGGGTGCGAACACCACCATGAACCATCTGTTTGTGGGCGTGGATGCCCAGAGCGTCCGGATGGAGCCTTATGTGCCCAGCTTCTTCCACTGGGACGGGCTGCTGGCCGGGGACGTGAAGCTGCCGGCCAATCCCCTGGCTCCCGTGCTCATCGCGCCGAACATCGGCTCCTATGTGGGCGGCGATATCACCGCCGGCACCCTGGCCTCCGGCATCTGGGACAAGGACGAAATGAGCCTGTTCATCGACCTGGGCACCAACGGCGAAATCGTCTTCGGCAACCGGGATTTCCTGATGAGCTGCGCCTGCTCCGCCGGCCCTGCCTTTGAGGGCGGCGATATTTCCTGCGGTATGCGGGCAACCGACGGCGCCATGGAGGCCGTGACCATCGATGTGGACACCATGGAGCCTACCCCCTCCATCATCGGCGATGAGGGTCAGAAGTGCGTGGGCATCTGCGGCTCCGGCATCATCGACCTGATCTCCGAGCTGTATCGCTGCGGCATCATCAACGCCAAGGGGCTGTTTGTCCGGGAGGGCAAGCGGGTAAAACGGGACGCCCACGGCATGGGTCGGTATGTGGTGGCATTCCCCGAGGAATCCGAGACCGAGCGGGAGGTGTCCTTGAATGAGGTGGACATCGACAACTTTATCCGTGCCAAGGGTGCCATCTTCTCTGCCATCGATACGCTGCTCAAGTCCGTGGATATGACTGTGGACATGATCGATCGGGTTTACGTTGCCGGCGGCATCGGCAGCGGCATCAACATGAAAAACGCGGTAAATATCGGCATGTTCCCGGATGTGGATCTCAAGCGGTTCCACTACATCGGCAACTCCTCCCTGACCGGCTCCTACGCCATGGTCATGAGCAACGAGGCTGAGGCCAAGTGCGCCGAGGTGGCCTCCAACATGACCTATCTGGAGCTGAGCACCAATCCCGGCTACATGGACGCCTTTGTGGCTGCCTGCTTCCTGCCCCACACCAACCGGAGTCTGTTCCCCCACAGCATTCAGGAGAGATAACCATGGAAATTGAAAATCACAAGGAAGAAGTGCCATTTGCCTTCTATGCGGAAAGATTCCGGGCACTGAAGCCCCAGGACGCGCTGGCAAGGCTGTCGGACGTCCGCTGGGACGGGAAGGAATTCTTCCTTCGGATGCTGAACCGGGAATATGCCGTCAGCCACCCGGAGTATGCTATCCGTCCGCTGGATAACGGATCGGTGCCGACTCTGCCTGCCCAGACCTTCCTGCTTCGCTATCTGCTGGAAAGCCGGGACGTGGCCTGGCAGGGACAGTGGAAAACCTTCCGGGAAATGCCCTGGGGGGAGATGTACATCAAGCCCTACACCGGCCGGGTGCTGACCCGGGCGGCCTTCAGCTTCGGAACCCGGGTGGGAGCCTTCCGGAAGGCGGCGGAAAGCCTGGGGGGGCTGCCCCTGCCAAATGGCGACGCGGGCTTCCAGTTTGACCTGATCGGCATCTACCGGATGCGGATCCTGGTCTGGGAGGGAGACGAGGAATTCCCGCCCAACGCCCAGGTGCTCTATTCCGATAATTTCGCGGAAGGGTTTGCCGCGGAGGATCGGGTGGTGGCGGGAGATCTGCTGATTTCCGCAATCAAGAGCCGGATGTAATCGAAATGTGCAGAATAAAGCGGCCCCGCCGGGAGATACCCGGCGGGGCTGCGTTTGCTTCGGTATGTCCGAGAACTGATTCAGAACGCGTAGTCCCGATGGTAAGCATTGTTATTATTTGGATGGGGCGATGAGGGCATCGCCTCCTACGGATTCTTACGATGGTTCTCGGAAGGACGGAAAGCCCAACCGGAGTGATCCGGCTGGGCTTTCCCGCGATTTTATCTGACGTACTCGATGACTACCCGGCGGTTGGGTTCCACACCGGTGGAATGGGTGGTGATGTTCTCCATGTCCTGGAGGGCGGCGTGGATCACATGACGCTCATAGGCGTTCATAGGCTCCAGGGTGGTGCGGCGGCGAGCCTTCAGCACCTGCTGAGCCTTCTTCCGGGCATAGCGGCGGAGGCTGTCCTCCCGCTTCTCCCGGTAGCTCTCGGCATCCACGTTCACCCGGATGTGACCGTCCACGTCCCGGTTCACGGTGTAGTTGGTCAGATGCTGGATGGCATCCAGAGTGTCACCCCGGCGGCCGATCAGGTAGCCCAGATCCTCGCCGGTCAGATCGACCTTATAGGTGTTGCCGTCCACCTTCCAGCAGTGGGGTACGGCCTTGGAGTCCATATGCTCCAGAAGACCCTGGATGAATTTCTCGATCTTCTCCTCGGTGGAGCCGGGCTCCGCAGGCGCATACTCCTTGGGAGGTTCGGCCTTCCGCTCGGGGCGGGGCTCCCGGGGAGCCTTGGGCGCGTCGTACCTGCGCTCCGGACGGGGAGCTTTGGGGGGCTTGGGCGCGGCGGGCTTGTCCTGACGGGGTGCCTCAGCAGCAGGAGCGGCAGGCTTTGCCGCCTCGGCCTTGGGAGCCTCGGACCTGGGGGGCTGGGGCTTTGCCGTGTCGGGCAGAGCGGTGGCCTTGGGCTTGGAGCGGGAGGCACTGCCCAGGGCACTTCTGGGCTTCTCGGGTACCTTCTCTTCCACGGAATCGGGCACCTCATAGGTGATCTGAACCTTGGCAGGCTGCACGCCGAAGCCCAGGAAGCCGGATTTGGCCTGCTGGAGCACCATGACGGAAACACTGTCCCGATCCAGACCCAGCTGGTTCAGAGCGGCCTCGATGGCCAGGTCAATGGTTTTCCCGGTGGATACGATGGTCTTTTCCATAGTTTATTCCTCCGTTGCGCTGTAGCGATTGGGATCATAGTTCCGACCCTTGCAGTAGGGACGGCTGGGAATGCCGGACATGCAGTCGGAGGTTTCCGCTTCCTCCGCCGCAATGCCCTTCTTGGCGGCATACTCCCGGGCAGCCTCAGCCTTCGCCGCTTGCTCCTGATCCCGCTGCTGCTTCTGCAGCTTCTTTTTGCTGGTGTTGGCGGTGATGCCGTCGGGGTTGGCAGCCCGACGCTCGGCCCGGACCCGCTCCTTCTCAGCTTCGATCCGCTCCTGCTCCATTGCCTTCTGGAGCCGGACGGCATCCTCGGCATCGTAGATCTTGCGGTAGTGATTGGTCATGATGGGGTCGGTAATCATGCGGAACACGCCGCCGATAAACCAGTACAGAGACAGACCCGCGGACAGAGTGAAGCCGATCCACAAAGACATCAGGGGCATCATCCACATCATGGTCTGGCTGGTCTGAGCCGCCTGAGAATTCTTGGCGGTTTCTTCGTCCTGAATCCCCTTGTCATTGGTGATGACGGAATTATTGGTCTTCTGGCTGATCCACATCTGCAGCACCTGAGAGCCGGCGGACAGGCAGGGAATCAGGAAGGCACCGATGTGAGCCCAGTCCCAGACCCAGGTGGCACTGAAGATGTTGAACTGGGGAATGGCACCCAGGTTGATGCCCAGGAAGTAGAAATTCATGCCCTGAAGCGTGGCTTGGCTGATGTCGGGAATGGCGGCGCGAAGCTGATCAGCGTACAGGTGGATGGCCTGGGCGGCGGACACCTGGTCATAATAGCTGTTCTTGCTGAAAATGTCGGGAGCCAGCTCCTTCATGACCCGGATGATCTCGGAAACGTGCTCCGGGGTCTCCATCAGGATGTAGGTCAGGGGCTGACGGATGACGGAGTACAGCGGGATCAGGATCAGCATGGGGATGAAGCTCCACAGGCAGCCGCCGGTCATGGAGACACCCTCGTCCCGGTAGAGCTTCTGGGTCAGCTCCTGCTGCTTCTGGGGGTCGTTGGCGTAGCGACGCTGGATATCCTGAATCTTGGGGGTCAGACGGGACATGCCCATCATGCCCTTCTTGGCCTTGGCATTGATGGGGGTCAGAATGGCCTGCACCGCCAGGGCGAAGATGATCAGGGCAACACCGTAGTTATCCGTGGCGTGGTACAGCTGCGCCAGCAGCCAGCCGAAGGGGACGGTAACGATGTCGCTGAGGTTGAATGCGAGAATCATTGGCTTTCCTCCTTAAAGTTGTGGGAAACGCAGTCAAGGGACAGGATCATAGATATCCCCGTGGTAGAAGGGATTGCAGCGAAGAAAACGCCGCAGGGCGAGCAGACCGCCCCTCCATGCCCCATACTTGCCAATTGCTTCCAGGGCGTAGGCACTGCAGGTAGGCCGGAACCGGCAACGAGCCGGAAAATAGGGGGAAATATTGCGCTGATAGAAGGAAATGAGGGCAAGAAGTACATTTTTCATAGCTCGCTGCCTTCCCGAAGGATTCCTGCCTTTTTCGCCAGAGCCAGATAGCGGTACGTTAACTGAGCGAAGGGCGCGTCCACGGCCTTCGACCGGGCAACCACCACAATGTCCCAGCCCGGGGAAAATAAGCCCTCGTTGAGACGGTAGATTTCCCGGAGGCGGCGGCGGGTGCGGTTGCGCACATGGGCCTTGCCCAGCTTCTTGCTCACGGTGATACCCACCCGGTTGCCGGGAGTGCGGTTCTTCCGGGCATAGAGCACCAGAAAGCCGTCCCCGAAGCCGGAGGTGTGGTACAGCCGGCGAAACACATGATTGAGTTTTAGGCTTGTGGAATACTTCATGGAATCTTCCTCATATGCGGGAAACGGAAGGGGATATGTCAGGGAAGCACCGGATGAAATCGACAAGAGCCGACAGCGAGAGATTTTGTTCTCAGGCAAGGTTTGGAAAACGAGGGAATACGTTTGTGAGCCTGTCAAAAAAACGTGGCTCTTTCCGAGGATTCCCTCCGGTCACAATCTCCCTGATAGATTCCTAAACCGGAAGCCTTTACGTTCAACCGGGGGATTGCCACACCAGTGTGCGCACTGGTTCGCAATGACAACGTATCTTTCGGGCTTTTTTGATACGATGACTTTGTGTATTTCCCGTTTTTTCAAACCGAAGACTGAGGACGAAAGATCCGCTGCTCGGCCGCAGGCGGTTTTATCTGGGGCTTCCCCCTATAAAAAGGGAGCGGGGCGAATGCTTCTTCATTCACCCCGCTGTAGCTCCCGTTTCGCTCTTAGGCGCATATTCCGTTTGTTTCGACCTACGGACAGGCGCATCAGGCGGACAGAACCTTGCGGCCCTTCGCACGACGGCGGGCCAGAACCTTACGGCCGTTGGAAGTAGCCATTCTCTGGCGGAAACCATGAACCTTGGAACGGTGACGACGGCTGGGCTGATAGGTACGCTTCATAACACTTACACCTCCTGTCAAAAATCAATATGCTCAACAGTCAGAATTGACCGCAGCAACACGAATTTTGTGACCTTCACAGTCACGCCTGACCATTATAACCGAAAAACGCGGTTTGGTCAATATTTATTTCCCGATTTTGCGGATTTTTAGATTGGGGCCGGAGAAGGTGCCCTCCAGCTTCTGAAGCACCCGGCTGTAGCCCTCGGAATCCACATCCAGGGGAGTGGGCTGGTAGTTGTTTTTCCCGGGCAGGGAACCGACGGAACAGGGGACGACCTTGCGCTGACCCAGGCTTACCCGGCCGTCCGGGGTCTTCACGACCTCCTGCTGGATGAGCACCGTGTCCAGGTCCTCCGGGGCACCGTTGCCGCCGAAGCAGAAGTTGCCCATGGAATAGAGGATCAGGCCGTCGCCGTATTCCTCAATGGGCTGGAGTACATGGGGATGGCTGCCCCAGACGATGTCCGCCCCCGCGTCAATGGCGGCGTGGGCCAGGTCGATCTGCTCCTGGGTGGGACGGTAGCTGCCCTCCACGCCCCAGTGAGGGGCTACAATAATCAGGTCGGCACCCTGGTCTTCCAGCTCAGTGACGGCAGATTCCATAGCCTGCTGATCGAGATGATAGTAGACCATGCCATACAGACCCACTTTCAGGCCGGTGTCCAAGGTGACCAGGCAGGTGCTGTCCCGCTCCACAAAGGGAATACCGGCTTCTTCCAGGGTTTTTACCGTGGAAGCATAGCCGGTCTGGCCGTAGTCCAGGGTGTGGTTGTTGGCCAGGGTCACGATGTCCACGGAACCCTCCGTGAGAATCTGGCGGTAGGCCGTAGGCCCCCGGAAGGTGTGGGTTTTGTCCGCCGGGTTGCCGGAATCCGTCAGGGGGCCTTCCAGATTGGCAAGGGTGGCATTGTCGTTCTGAAAGTAGACGGCTACGTTCCGGAAGGGATAGTCGTAGTTTTCGCCTACGGTCTGGATGAAGCCGCTGATCGCGTAGTAATTGCTGGGGCCGGCACCCAGGGTGCAGTCGCCCACGAAGGTCAGGGTAGTGCTCACCGGCTGGGGCAGAGCCACGGTGGGTTCCGTGGTGGCCAAGGGTTCCGTCGCTGCCGCGGTGGTTTCCGGAACCGGCTCGGCGGTGGCGGCCGTCGGGGCGGCCTGAGCGCAGCCGCTCAGGCACAGGGCGGCTGCCAGAAGCAGTACCCAAAGACGTGTGTTCATAGCTTCAGCCCTGCTCCTGGGCGCGCTTTTTCATGAGGCTGCGCATACGGATGCTGTGATCCAGCTCCCGCTTGCGGATCCGCAGGCTCTTGGGGGTGCATTCCAGTAGCTCGTCGTCGGCCAGGAACTCCAGGCACTGCTCCAGGGACATGATCTTGGGGGGCGTGAGCCGGGTGGCTTCGTCGGAGCCGGCGGCGCGCATGTTGGTCAGCTGCTTGCGCTTGCAGACGTTGACGGTCATATCCTCGTTCCGGCTGCACATGCCCACCACCATGCCGGCATACACCGGGGTGCCGGGGCCGATGAACAGCGTGCCCCGCTCCTGGGCGGCGGCCAGACCGTAGGTCACGGCCTCGCCGGTCTCAAAGGCGATGAGGGAGCCAACCTGACGGCGTTCGATCTCGCCCTTCATGGGGGCGTAGGAATCCAGCACGGAGGACATGATGCCCTCGCCACGGGTGTCCGTCAGGAACTCGTTCCGGTAGCCGAACAGGCCCCGGGAGGGAACCAGAAACTCCAGACGATACCGGCTGCCCATGGGGGTCATGCCCAAAAGATCGCCCTTCCGGCGACCCATTTTCTCGATGACGGAACCCATGCACTCCTCAGGCACGTCGGCAACCATCCGCTCAATAGGCTCGCAGAGCTTGCCGTCCACGGTCTTGGTCAGCACATGGGGGGTGGACACGGAGAACTCGTAGCCCTCCCGGCGCATGGTCTCCATGAGGATGGAAAGGTGCATTTCGCCCCGGCCGGCCACGTTGAAGGAATCGGTACCCTGCTCGGTGACGTGCAGGGACACATCCTTGAGAAGCTCCCGCTCCAGCCGATCCCGCAGGTTCCGGGAGGTGACGAATTTGCCCTCTTTACCGGCGAAGGGGGAATCGTTGACGGCGAAGGTCATTTCGATGGTAGGGTCGGAAATCTTCACGAAGGGCAGAGGCTCCACGCAGTCGGGGGCGCACAGGGTGCGGCCGATGGTAATGTCCGCCATGCCGGACAGAGCCACGATCTCACCGGCGTGGGCTTCGGGGATGGGGTTCTTGGCCAGACCGTCGAACTCGTAAAGGGCAACGACTTTACCACGCTGCTTCACATCAGGATCGTGGAAGTCGCAGATGGTGACCTCCTGACCCACCTTGATGGTACCCCGCTCCACACGACCCACGGCGATCCGACCCACATAGTCGTTATAGTCGATGGAGGAGACCAGCAGCTGCATGGGGGCGGTGTCGTCGCCGCCGGGGGCGGGAATATAGTTGATGATGGTTTCAAACAGGGGCTTCAGGTCGGTGCCGGCCTCATCGGGGCTGTAGGAAGCGGTGCCCTGACGGCCGGAGCAGAAAACCGTGGGGGAATTGAACTGCTCGTCGGTGGCATCCAGCTCCAGCAGCAGCTCCAGAATCTCGTCCATGACCTCATGGACACGGGCGTCAGGTTTATCAATCTTGTTCACGGCCACGATGACCTTGTGACCCAGCTCCAGTGCCTTCTGGAGGACGAACCGGGTCTGAGGCATGGGACCCTCGGCGGCGTCCACCAGCAGGATAACGCCGTTGACCATCTTCAGGATCCGCTCCACCTCACCGCTGAAATCAGCGTGACCCGGTGTGTCCACGATGTTGATCTTATAGTCCTTGTAGTGGACGGAGGTGTTCTTGGCCAGAATGGTGATGCCCCGCTCCCGCTCCAGGTCGCCGGAGTCCATGACCCGCTCCACGGTGGCCTGATTTTCCCGGTAGATGCCGCCCTGCTTGAGCATTTCGTCCACCAGGGTGGTCTTGCCGTGGTCAACGTGGGCAATGATGGCAATATTACGGATTTTGTCCTGAGGAACCATATAAAATATCTCCTTTTCTGAAGTAACCTGACACAAACTCTCGATTTTGCATTATAGCACTTCAACAAATAGATTGCAAGATATTTGGTGAAAATTACGAAGAAAAAGTTGGAAAAGAGAGGAAAACAGCTCCCCCTGGGAACCAAGGGGAGCCATTGGAAAGTTGGGTTGCCCTCATCCGTCTCGCGCTTGCGGGGGACGCGCGAGCCACCTTCCCCGGAGGGGAAGGCTTTGGATGCGGATTGCCACACCAGTGTGAGCACTGGTTCGCAATGACAGCTTCTATTGAAGAGTTCGCGATGACAGCTGTTCTATTGAGGTTTGGATAGCAAACTATCAATGAACTGGTTGGCAGCCCGGGCAGAGCGGCCGCCACGACCCAGGGCGTAGCGCTCGGCCAGCATGTCCAGCTCGGAATCCGCCATGGGGATGCCCTTTTCCCGAGCCAGATGGCGGACGATGCTCAGGTAGACGTCTTTGCTCGGCTTCTGGAAGGTGACCTGAATGCCGAACCGCTCGGACAGGGAGATGATCTCCTGCATGGTGTCGTTGCGGTGGACGTCGTCACCGTCCCGCTGGGAGAAGCTCTCCTTCACCAGGTGGCGGCGGTTGGAGGTGGCATAGATCACCACATTGCCGCTTTTGGCGGAGACGCTGCCCTCCAGAATGGCCTTCAGAGCGCTGAAATTGTCGTCGTCCTTCTGGAAGGACAGATCGTCAATGAAGAGGATGAATTTCAGCGGGTTGGTGTTCAGGGTATCTAAGATGGCGGGAATGGCATGAAGCTGCTCCTTGCGCACCTCCAGGATCCGCAGACCCCGGTCGTGAAGCTCGTTGACCACCGCCTTGACGGTGGAGGATTTGCCGGTGCCTGCGTCGCCGGTGAGCAGAATGTTGGCGGCGGGCTTGCCCTCCAGAAGGGCGATGGTGTTGTCCAGAATGATCTTCTGCTCCCGCTTGTAGTCGATGAGGGAGGACAGACGGGTCCGGTCGGGGTTGATCACCGGCACGATCCGATTGCTTTCGCCCACATAGAACATGATGTACCTGGCGTAAATGCCATAGCCAAACCTATGGATATTGGCGCACCGCTGGCGGTAGCTGGCGGGAATGTCCACATGCTTCCTGGCAAACCGGGGAAGATAGCCATCCCAATCCACAGCTTCCCGGAGACCTTCCGGGGTCAGGTCAGCCACGGCCTGGAAAACGGCCAGCTCCTGAGACACCACCTCCTCCATTTCCGGCCAGGGGGCGACCCCGGAACCGATCATGCGGATGTAGGCGTTCTCGTCACTGGCGACAATGTGCTGGATATAGCCGGCCAGGGTGCGCTTTTCCGTGGCGTAGAGCCGGGAGACAAACTCCGCATACCGGGAAACTGCCTGGGCGGTATCCCGGGCAGCCAGGAAGGAGACAAGAGCCTCCAGCACCGGGTCAGCCAGTAAGCTCCGGAAAATGGCCAGAGACTGGAGCCTGAGATAGAGTTCCGTCAGCTTCATACGTTCAGAATCGCACCCTTCGCGCCGCTGGAAACCAGGGCGGCATAGCGTTTCAGGTAGCCGGACAGCTCCTTCTTCTTCGGTGTAAAGGCGGCCAGCCGGGCGGCTAGCTCCTCGCCGGAGATTTTCAGCTCCAGGCGACTGTTCGGGATGTCAATGGCGATAATGTCTCCCTCCCGGACAATGCCGATGGGGCCGCCGGAGGCTGCCTCCGGAGAGACGTGGCCGATGCAGGCACCCCGGGTGGCACCGGAGAACCGGCCGTCGGTGATGAGAGCCACGGAATTGCCCAGACCCATGCCCATAATGGCAGAGGTGGGGTTCAGCATTTCCCGCATACCCGGGCCGCCCTTGGGACCCTCGTAGCGGATAACCACCACATCGCCGGGGCGGATAGAGCCTGCGTTGATGGCGGCCTGGGCTTCCTCCTCGCTGTCGAAGACCCGGGCGGGGCCCTCGTGCACCAGCATTTCCGGCAGCACCGCGCTGCGCTTGACCACGCTGCCCTCGGGAGCCAGGTTGCCCCGGAGGACGGCAATGCCGCCGGTGGGGGAATAGGGATTCTCCACGGGACGGATGACGGTGGGGTCAACGTTCTCGGCATCGGCGATGTTCTCGCCCAGGGTCTTGCCGGTGACGGTGAGGACGGAGGTGTCCAGAAGGTTCTTCTTGGCCAGCTCCTTCAGGACGGCATACACGCCGCCGGCGGCGTTCAGATCCTCCATATAGGTGGGGCCGGCAGGCGCCAGGTGACACAGATTGGGGGTGACGGCACTGATATCATTGGCCATATCCAGGTTGAAGTCCACGCCGCACTCGTTGGCAATGGCGGGCAGGTGGAGCATGGAGTTGGTGGAGCAGCCCAGAGCCATGTCGGCGGTCAGGGCATTGCGGATGGCGGCTGGGGTCATGATGTCCCGGGGGCGGATGTGTTTCCGCACCAGCTCCATGACCTGCATACCCGCATGCTTGGCAAGCTCGATTCGCGCGGAGTAGACCGCGGGAATGGTGCCGTTGCCCCGCAGACCCATGCCCAGAACCTCCGTCAGGCAGTTCATGGAGTTGGCGGTGTACATACCGGAGCAGGAGCCGCAGGTGGGGCAGGTGTTCTTCTCGCAGTAGGTAAGCCGGGCTTCGTCGATCTTGCCGGCGGTGTAAGCGCCCACGGCCTCGAACATGCTGGAAAGGCTGGTTTTTTTGCCGTCCACCCGGCCGGCCAGCATGGGGCCGCCGCTGACGAAAATGGTGGGGATGTTCACCCGGGCGGCTGCCATCAGGAGCCCGGGCACGTTCTTGTCACAGTTGGGTACCATCACCGCGCCGTCAAAGCCGTGAGCCTTGAGCATGGCCTCGGTAGAGTCAGCAATCAGATCCCGGGTGACGAGAGAGTACTTCATGCCCTCGTGACCCATGGCGATGCCGTCACAGACGGCAATGGCGGGGAAGACGATGGGGGTGCCCCCGGCCATGGCCACGCCCAGCTTCACGGCATCCACGACCTTGTCCAGGTTTATATGGCCGGGGACGATCTCGTTATAGGAGCTGACCACGGCGATGAGAGGCCGCTGCTGCTCCTCCTCGGTCAGACCCAGGGCGTGATAAAGACTGCGGTGGGTGGCGTTCTGGGGGCCGTTGACGACCTTGTCTTTCATCATCATAGGAGTTTCCTCTTTCTTTGGAATATGGACATTGCAGACCGGGGGCGCCGGTCTGCAATGGAGGGGGGATTAACGGGTTGAGAGACGGATTGCCACACCAGTGTTGCGACACTGGTTCGCAATGACAGCTTCTTTCGGAACCGCGAATCAGTTGTTGATGAGCTTGTCCTCGTCGCTCCAGCTGTAGAGCTTCCGGACTTCCCGACCCACAACCTCGGAAGGATGCTCGGCGGCCAGCTTGCGCATGGCGTTGAAGTGGACCTGGGCACCGGCGGAGGACATATCCAGCAGGAAGTCCTTGGCAAACGTGCCGTCCTGGATGTCGGACAGAATCTGCTTCATGGCCTTCCTGGTCTCGGCGGTGATGATCTTGGGGCCGGTGACGTAGTCGCCGTACTCGGCGGTGTTGGAGATGGAGTAGCGCATACCGCTGAAGCCGGACTGGTAGATCAGGTCAACAATCAGCTTCATCTCGTGGATGCACTCAAAGTAGGCATTCCGGGGATCGTAGCCGGCCTCGCACAGAGTCTCGAAGCCCGCCTGCATCAGGGCGCACACGCCGCCGCACAGGACGGCCTGCTCACCGAACAGGTCAGTCTCGGTTTCGGTGCGGAAGTCGGTCTCCAGCACGCCTGCCCGGGCACCGCCAATGCCCAGCGCGTAGGCCAGGCCGATGTCCCAGGCGTCGCCGGTGGCGTCCTGCTCCACGGCGATCAGGCAGGGCACGCCCTTGCCGGCCAGGTACTCGCTGCGCACGGTATGGCCAGGACCCTTGGGGGCGATCATGATGACGTTTACGTCCTTGGGGGGCTTGATGCAGCCGAAGTGGATGTTGAAGCCGTGGGCGAAGGCCAGGGTCTTGCCGGGAGCCAGGTTAGGCTCGATGCTCTGCTTGTACAGGGCGGCCTGCTTCTCGTCGTTGATGAGGATCATGATGATGTCGGCGGCCTTGGTGGCCTCCGCGGCGGTCATGACGGTCATGCCCTGAGCTTCGGCCTTGACCCAGCTCTTGGAGCCGGTGTACAGGCCGACAATGACGTTGACGCCGCTCTCCTTCAGGTTGAGGGCATGGGCGTGACCCTGGGAGCCGTAGCCGATGATGGCGACGGTCTTGCCGGCCAGCTTCTGGAGGTCGCAGTCCTGCTGATAGAAAATACGGTTCATGGGAATTATCCTTTCTTTTGTGATTGTTTTGGATTGGATTGATAGATACCAGAGAAAGCTCTGATTCAATCGGCAAGAACTGTGGGCGAGAGATTTTTTCTGCACGGAAGGTATCAAAAGGGGAGGAATACTTTGTGTATTTCCCACTTTTGATACCGCACCGTGGGGGAAAAAGATCCGTCCATAGCCGCAGACGATTGAATTAGAGTTTTCTCAAAGATTAACTTTGCGGATGGTGGTGGAGCCTCTTTGCAGGGCGACAATGCCCGTGCGGCAGATTTCCAGAATTTCATACTCCTTCATCAGGGTGATGAAATTGTCGATCTTCCGGCTGTCGCCCACCATCTGGATGATAAGGGAGTCCTTGGTGAAGTCCACGATCTTGCCCTCGTAGGCATCGGAGGCAGCACTGATTTCCCCCCGGACGTCAGGGTCATTGCGCACCTTGATGAGAAGCAGCTCCCGGCTGACGGTGTCCAGGTTGTCCAGCTCCGCAATGGAAACTACGTCCGGAAGCTTATAGAGCTGATTGATGAGCTGCTCCCTCTTCACCCCGTCGCCCTCGGAGCGGACGGTGATCCGGGAGAATTTCTCGGACTCGGTTTCGGAAACGGTCAGGGAGATGATATTGAACTGGCGGCGGCGGAACATGCTGGTGACCCGGTTCAGAACGCCGAACTGATTGTTGACCAGAATGGCCACGGAAAAGGTTTTCATATCAGTCACCGATCCTTGTAATGATGTCATCCATGGAGCCGCCGGGAGGGAGCATGGGAAGGACAAACTCGTCCCGGTCAATGGCGCAGTCGATGAGGTAGGGACCGTCACAGGCAAAGCCCTCCGTCAGAGCCGCTTCCAGCTCCGGGATGGTCAGAGCACGGGAACCCTCCGCGCCGAAGGCCTGAGCCAGCTTGACAAAATCCGTCTTCCGGGCGTCCAGGTTGGTATTGGAATAGTGCTTGTCGAAGAAAAGGGTCTGCCACTGGCGAACCATACCCAGGACATGGTTGTCCAGAAGCAGGATCACCATGGGGATCCGGTTTGCCACGGCGGTGGCCAGCTCGTTCAAGTTCATGCCGAAGCTGCCGTCGCCGGTGATCAGTACGGAACGTTCCCTACAGCCCAATGCCGCGCCGATGGCCGCGCCCATGCCAAAGCCCATGGTGCCCAGGCCTCCGCTGGAAAGGAACCGGCGGCTGGTTTTCAGGTTCAGGTATTGAGCTGCCCACATCTGGTGCTGGCCTACGTCGGTGGCTACGGGGGTGTTCTCCCCCAGGAAGCGGTTCAGAGTGGTGATGACGTTCCGGGGCGTCATGCCCTCCCGGTTATCAAGCCCGGCTCGCTCCTGGGCAAGCATTTCGTCAATCTGAGCCTGCCAGTCCGGATGGGTGGTTTCACGGATCAGGGGAAGAAGCTTCTGCAGAGTTTTCTTCACATCGCCCCGGAGACCGTGGATGGGAGAGACGGTTTTGCCCAGCTCCGCGCCGTCAATGTCGATGTGGACGATCTTCGCGCCAACGGCGAACTTGGAGCGGTTGCCGGTGACCCGGTCGTTGAACCGGCAGCCCAGAGCGATGATGCAGTCGGCGTTGTGCATGGCGGTGGAGGAGGCGTAGTGGCCGTGCATACCCTGCATTCCCAGGAACCTGGGATGGTCGGTGGGAACGCCGGAGATGCCCATGAGGGAGCAGCCGATGGGCGCGTCGATGCGCTCGGCCAGCTGCAGAAGCGCGTCCTGGGCGTTGCTGGTGATGAGGCCGCCGCCGAAGTAGATGAAGGGCTTCCGGGAGGCATTGATGGTTTCCGCCGCCTGCTGAATCCGGATGTCCTTGGCGGGAAAGGATTCGTCCGCCTGGACGGGAGGCTGGGGCGCATAGCCGCACTGGGCGATCTGCACGTCCTTGGGCACGTCGATGAGCACCGGGCCGGGGCGGCCGGACTTGGCAAGGCGGATGGCCTCCCGAAGGGTGTCCGCCAGCTCCTCCACGGAGCCGACGAAGAAATTATGCTTGGTGATGGGCAGCGTCACGCCGGTGATGTCCACCTCCTGGAAGCCGTCGGTGCCGATGGTGGAGCTGGGCACGTTGCCGGTAATGGCAACAAGGGGGACGGAATCCAGGTAGGCGGTGGCGATGCCGGTGACCAGGTTGGTGGCGCCGGGGCCGGAGGTGGCGATGACCACGCCCACCCTGCCGGTGGCACGGGCGTAGCCGTCGGCGGCGTGAGCCGCGCCCTGCTCATGGGCGGTAAGCACATGGCGAAGCTCGGCCTGATATTTATAGAGAGAGTCGTAAATATTGATGACCTGGCCGCCGGGGTAGCCAAAGACCACGTCCACGCCCTGCTCGATCAGGGTGCGGACGAGGATATCCGAACCGGAAAGAACCATATAATCATCCTTTCTTCAGGTTTTCTGTTACCAGTCGACCCATTTCCCGGCAGCCCACCAGAGTGCAGCCGGGGCTGAAAATGTCGCCGGTGCGATAGCCGTCGTCTAAAACGGCGGAGACGGCGGCCTCGATGCAGTCCGCTTCCGCTGCCATATGGAAGGAATCGCGGAGCATCATGGCGACCGCCAGAATGGTGCCGATGGGATTGGCAATGTCCTTGCCCGCAATGTCCGGAGCGGAGCCGTGGATGGGCTCGTAGAGCCCACGGGTGCCGCTGCCCAGAGAGGAGGAGGGAATCATGCCGATGGAGCCGGTGATCATGGAGGCTTCATCGGAGAGGATGTCGCCGAACATGTTTTCCGTGACGATCACGTCGAACTGGCTGGGATCCTTGACGATCTGCATGGCGCAGTTGTCAACCAGCATATCAGACAGCTCCACGTTGGGATATTCGGCGGCTAGTTCGTGCATGACCTTCTTCCACAGCCGGGAGGAGTCCAGCACGTTGCTCTTTTCCACACTGCACAGCCTGCGATTGCGTTTCCGGGCGGTTTCAAAGCCGATGCGGCCGATCCGGCGGATTTCACTTTCCGAGTAGCGAAGCTCGTCGATGGCAACGCGCTCCCCGTTCTCGGTGACGGTTTCGTGTCTGCCGAAGTAAATGCCGCCGATGAGCTCCCGGACAATGATGAAGTCGATGCCCTTGTCCACAATCTCCGGCTTCAGGGGAGAGGCGGAAGCCAGCTGCGGCCAGATTTTCGCCGGGCGGTTGTTGCTGTAAACCCCCATGCCGGCGCGCAGGCGCAGAAGCCCCTTCTCCGGCCGCATGGGGCCGGGAACACCGTTCCACCTGGGGCCGCCTACCGCGCCCAGAAGGACGGAATCGGAGGCAAGGCATTTGTCCAGCATTTCCCGGGGCAGAGGATCGCCGTACTTGTCAACGGCGTTGCCGCCCATGGCAACCTCGGTATAGGTAAACTCGTGTCCGAAGAGGTCGGCTACCCGGTCAAGCACCCGCTTGGCCTGAGCCACAATCTCCGGGCCGATGCCGTCGCCGGGGATCAAAGCGATGTGTTTCGTCATTTTATCACATCTCCTTCAAGGATGCAAGCAGTCCGCCCTTTTTTATGATGTTCTGGATAAATTCCGGGAAGGGCTCTGCCTGGTAGGTTCTGCCGGTGGTGATATCCGTAATGACGCCGGTGTCAAAGTCCACGCTGACCTGATCGCCGCTTTGGATTTCCTCCGCCGCGGCCTCGCACTCCAGAATGGGCAGGCCGATGTTGATGGCGTTCCGATAGAAGATCCGGGCGAAGGACTTGGCGATGACGCAGCCGACGCCGCAGGTTTTGATGACGAGAGGGGCGTGCTCCCGGGAGGAGCCGCAGCCGAAGTTCCAGCCGGCTACCAGAATGTCGCCGGGGTGGACTTTCTTGACGAATCCAGCGTCGATGTCCTCCATGCAGTGCTTGGCCAGCTCCTGAGCGTTGGCGGTATTTAAGTATCGGGCGGGGATAATGACATCGGTATCCACGTTGTCCGGGTATTTGAAAACGGTTCCCTGGGTATTCATGACTCAGACCTCCTTGGGTTCGGTGATGTAGCCCGTCAGGGCGGAAGCGGCGGCGGTGGCGGGGCTGGCAAGGTACACCTCGCTGTCCACATGACCCATCCGGCCGACGAAATTCCGGTTGGTGGTGGCGATACACCGTTCCCCGGCGGCGAGAATGCCCATGTAGCCGCCCAAGCAGGGGCCGCAGGTGGGGGTGGAGACCACCGCGCCGGCGTCAATGAAGGCGGTGACGTAGCCCCGCTCTATGCACTCCCGGTAAATTTGCATGGTAGCGGGAATAATGATGCAGCGCACGCCGTCGGCAACGTGACGACCCTTCAGAATGCGGTAAGCGGTTTCCATATCCTCCATCCGGCCGTTGGTGCAGCTGCCGATGACGACCTGGTCGATTCTGATATTGCTAAGCTCGCTGGCGGGGTGAGTATTCTCCGGCAGATGGGGGCAGGCCACGGTGGGGACGATGGCACTCAGGTCAATTTCAACGGTTCGCTCGTAGACCGCGTCCGGGTCGGCCTCGAAAATTCTGGGGGCACGCTCACTGCGGCCTTCCAGGTATTTCATTGTCACCTCGTCCACGGGGAAAATGCCGTTTTTCGCGCCGGCCTCGATGGCCATGTTGCAGATGCACAGCCGGTCGTCCATGGAAAGAGCGGCCACGCCGGGGCCGGTAAACTCCATGGATTTATACAGGGCGCCGTCCACGCCGATTCTGCCGATGATGGTGAGGATCACGTCCTTGCCGCTGCACCTGGCGGGGAGCTTTCCCGTCAGGTGGAAGCGGATGGCGGCGGGCACCTTGAACCAGGCCTGGCCGGTGGCCATGCCCGCAGCCATGTCCGTGGAGCCGACGCCGGTGGAGAAGGCACCCAGTGCACCATAGGTGCAGGTGTGGCTGTCCGCGCCGATGACGCAGTCACCGGCGGTGACGACGCCCTGCTCGGGAAGCAGGGCGTGCTCAATGCCCATTTTGCCCACGTCGTAGAAGTGGCTGACGCAGTGGGCGCAGGCGAACTGGCGGCACTGCTTGCTCTGCTCGGCGGCCTTGATGTCCTTGTTGGGGACGAAATGATCCAGAACAATGGCGATTTTATCCTTGTCGAAAACGGTATCAAAGCCGTTCTTGGTGAACTCGTTGATGGCCACGGGGGTGGTGATGTCGTTGCCCAGGACAATGTCCAGCTTGGCCCGGATCAGCTGACCGGGGGCAACGGAGGGGAGGTTTGCGTGGGAAGCGAGAATTTTCTGCGTTAATGTCATGCCCATGGTAAAAACCTCACTTGCTTGTCATATTGTTGTAGGCACCGATCAGCGCGTCGGCACTGGCCTTGATGATGTCCGTGTCCGTGCCCGCGCCCCAGTACATGGTGCCGTCGGGAGCTTCCAGGCCGATATAGGCCGCGGCGGTGGAGCCGGAGCTGCGCTCCTGAACGGAGTGCTCGGTGTAGACCTTCAGGGTGTAAGTGCTGCCGGAGTAGGCTTTGAGGGCGTTGCTCACCGCGTCCAGGGAGCCGTTGCCGGTGCTCTGGACGGTGGTCTCCCGACCGTGGCGCAGGAAGGTGACGATGGCGTTCACGCCCTCCGGAGCCTTGGTGAAGTGGAGGGAGGAAATGGCCAGGGGATGGCTTACGTTCAGGTAGCGCTCCATGAAAATGGCCAGCACGTCCTCGGCCTTCAGCTCCCGGTGATCGTGGTCGGAGACGGACTTGCACCGGTAGCTCAGATGCTCACGCATTTTCGGCGGCAGGATGTAGCCGTAGGCCTGCTCCAGAAGATAGCCGATGCCGCCCTTGCCGCTCTGGGAATTGACCCGGATCACATCGGCATCGTAGGTGCGGCTGATGTCCTGGGGGTCTACCGGCAGGTAGGGAACCGTCCACGAATGGAGGTTCTTCTCCTTCCGCCAGGCCATGCCCTTGGCAATGGCGTCCTGATGGGAGCCGGAGAAGGCGGCGAAGACCAGAGAGCCGACGTAGGGGCTGCGCTCGTAGACGCGCATCCGGGTGCATTCCTCGTAGGTTTTGCAGATGGAGGGCATGTCGGTGAAGTCCAGCTTCGGGTCAACGCCGTGGGAGTACATGTTCATGGCCAGGGTAATGACGTCTACGTTGCCGGTGCGCTCACCGTTGCCGAAGAGGGTGCCCTCCACCCGGTCGGCTCCGGCCAGCAGTGCCAGCTCCGTGTCGGCAACGCCGGTGCCCCGGTCGTTGTGGGGGTGCAGGGAGACGGTGACGTACTGCCGGTATTTCAGGTTTTTGCTCATGTACTCGACCTGGCTGGCGTAGACGTGGGGAAGACTCATTTCCACGGTGACGGGCAGGTTGATGATGACGTTGTTGTCAGGCCCCGGCTCCAGCACGTCCAGAACCGCGTTGCAGACTTCCAACGCGTACTCCGGCTCGGTGCCGGTGAAGCTTTCCGGGGAATACTCGAAGCGGAAGTTTCCTTCGTATTCCGCCGCCAGCTTCTTGACGAGCCGGGCACCCTCCACGGCGATCTGCTTGATTTCCTCCTTGCTCTTGCGGAAAACCTGCTCCCGCTGGGCGACCGAGGTGGAATTATAGAAGTGGATAATGGCGTGGGGCGCGCCCTTACAGGCCTCGAAGGTTCGGCGGATGATGTGCTCCCGGCATTGGGTCAGCACCTGGACGGACACGTCCTGTGGGATCATGCGGTTCTCGATCAGGGTGCGCAGAAATTCGTACTCAGTTTCCGAGGCGGCGGGGAAGCCCACCTCGATTTCTTTGAAGCCGACGCGAAGGAGCATATGGTAAAATTCCAGCTTCTCTTCCAGGCTCATGGGAATCACCAGACTCTGGTTGCCGTCCCGCAGATCCACGCTGCACCATTGGGGGGCTTTTTCAATGTGATCCTTGTGAACCCACTTGCAGTGGCCGCCTGGGGCGGGGTAATAGCCGATTGCGTATTTGCTGGTATCCATATGCGTTTTCTCCTTTTATTTCCGGGTGCCCCGCTGCCAGGGAGCACCGCAAGATTATACTATCTTAAAGCCGGCATCCTTCAGTGCCTGGGTGATCTGCTGAACGTGGTCGTAATTCCGGGTCTCCAGAGCCAGACGCAGATAGCAGCCGTTGATGGACTCGGTGGCTCCGTTTCGCTCATGATGGACGGAGATCACGTTGCCGCCGCACTGGGCGATGATCCGGGAAACCTCCATCAGCTGGCCGGGCTTGTCCGCCAGCTCAATGAGCAGGCTTGTGGTACGACCGGACTTCATCAGACCCCGGTCAATGACCCGGGACAGGCTGGTCACATCGATGTTGCCGCCGGAAATCAGGCTGACTACCTTCTTGCCGGCCAGGGGGAACTTGTGGAACATGGCGGCGGCCACGGAGACCGCGCCCGCGCCCTCGGCGATCATCTTCTGCTTTTCGATGAGAGCCAGAATGGCGGCGGCGATTTCGTCCTCGGTGACCAGGGCAATGTCGTCTACATAGTTTTTGACCATTTCAAAGGTCAGCTCCCCGGGCTTCTTCACGGCGATGCCGTCGGCGATGGTGGAAACGGAGGTCAGAGCCTCCATTTTGCCGTGGTGGATGGCGTTATACATACTGGGCGCACCGGCGGCCTGAACGCCGTAGACCTTTACATGGGGGCTGATGGACTTGATGGCGCAGGCCACGCCGGAGATCAGTCCGCCGCCGCCGATGGGTACCAGAACCGCGTCCACGTCGCTCATTTCGTTCATGATCTCCAGACCGATGGTGCCCTGACCGGCGATGACGTACTCATCATCGAAGGGATGGACGAAGGTGTAGCCGTGCTCCTCTTTCAGCTCCAGAGCCTTGTTATAGGCGTCGTCATAGACGCCGGGCACCAGGCAGACCTGGGCACCGTAGCCCTTGGTGGCCTCCACCTTGGAGATGGGGGCGGTATCGGGCAGGCAGATGAGAGAGGAAATGCCGCACTTGCTGGCGGCCAGAGCCACACCCTGGGCGTGGTTGCCGGCGGAGCAGGCGATGACGCCCTTGGCCTTCTCTTCGTCGGACAGCATGGCGATTTTGTAGCCGGAGCCACGAAGCTTGAAGGAGCCGGTCTTTTGCAGACACTCGGGCTTCAGGTAAAGCTGGCAGTCCTCGGCAATGCCGTAGGCCTTGGCCAGGGGGGTGGGGCGGATGATGTCCTTCAGGACGACGGAGGCGTGGAAGATTTTATCGATTGTGACCATGGTATCTTTTCCTTTCCTGGGTAAATTCGGAGAAAAACAGAGAATTTCGGGGGATCATGGTTATAAAAATATGCCCTGTCTCTCCAAACCGAAAGAGACAGGGCCTTTACTGACATAAAAACCTTGCGGTACCACTCTTTTTGCCGCGTGACGCGACCACCTTACGACGATCCAACAACCGTCTCCCGCTGTATCGGTCGGGCTCCGTTCTGCTTACTCAGGAATCCTTTCAGACAGACCGCTCAGAGACCAGTATACAATTTCATCCGCCGCTGCCTCGCACCAACCGGCAGCTCTCTGAAGGGGGAAGGGAAATTGCTTTATTCTCTTCAAAGCGTTATCTCTATGTGTGCCGGATTATAGCACGAGTTGGGGACGGTGTCAAGCAGGTAAACGCAAAAGCCTGACTTTGGGATACAGTTTTTCTCAATGTGACAAAAAGCGGGGAAGGGAGGGGAGGTGAGTTTGTGCGGGTTAGTGGCCGGAGGCGAAATGGGGGAGAAAAAACGGGCGGCCAATGGCCGCCCGCACAGACTTTTGCGGAGGTGATTCAGTGATTTAATCAGAGCTTCCCTAGGGTTGCCCTCATCCGTCTCGCGCTTGCGGGGGACGCGCGAGCCACCTTCCCCCAGGGAAAGGCTTAGGGAAACGGATTGCCACACCAGTGTGCGCTATATCAAGGTATGACTGCCACTGGCAGTCATTAAGATTTTGATTCGCTGCGCGGAGCACCACTGGTTCGCAATGACAACTTCTATTCCAGTGTGCACTAGGACGTGGCTATTTAGCAACCTCATCCGGCACTGGCGTGCCACCTATACATCATTGTGCAATTGCCACTGGCAATTGATTGATTTGAATCCGCTGCGCGGAGCACCACCCGCTCAGGGGAAGACTTGGGGGTTAGTCCAGCTGGGAGATGGCGGCGAGGGTCGCCTCGTAGTCCCGGGTGACCTGGGCAAAGAGCGCCTGAGCCTGAGCGGGGATCCCTTCCGCGTGGCGCAGAAGCTCCGTCAGGTCGCTGGCAGAGCGGCGCAGCGACGCAAAGCTCAGGTTGGCGGCTACGCCTTTCAAGGTATGGGCCGCCCGGAAGGCATCTGCCAGGCAGTTCTCCGCCAGGGCCTGCTTCAGCTGGCCATAACTGGGATCCTCCGGAAATTTGCGGACGAATTTTTCGATCAGACGGGTGCTGGGGAGCCGGGCACTGACTTCGGCGAAGCTGCCGCCCATCTGGGCATAGCACTGTTCAATGGTCATGGGGAATCTCTCCTGATTCTTGCCGCCCGGAGGCCGCGTCGATTTCTGTATAAGCCTATACTATTCAATTTCGGAGAAGAATGCAACCACTTTTGAAAAAATTTCTCATACTCCGGTAGAATTTTGCGCGTCCGATGCAAAAACAGGGGGATTTGAGACTGGGGGTGAAAGGAGGCTGCAATGAACAAGGATACATCTTCACGGTTGGACAGACGCATCCGCGCCGGAAAGCTCAACCGGGCGGACATTGTCCGGCGGCTGGGAGAGCTGGCCTTCGGCCGCGCCAACGACTGCGTCCGGCTGGTGCTGGAGGAATGTCCCGATCTGGACGAACTGGAGCTGAGTCTGCTCAGTGAGGTTCGGCGAAGCGACAAGGGCGGGGTGGAGGTGAAGCTCATCGACCGGCTGAAGGCGGTGGAGGCTCTGTCCGCCGCCATGGGTGCGGACGACGGGGAAGCGGCGGAGTTTCTGAAGGCACTGCGGGACGGGGGAGAGCCATGACCCGGTTTTCTCCCAAACAGCGCAGAGTGCTCACCTGGTGGATGCCCGGCTCCCCGGACTGTGACAAAGAGGCCATCGTCTGCGACGGGGCGGTGCGGTCGGGGAAGACCCTGGCCATGGGACTGGGGTTCTTCCTGTGGGCCATGAGCTGCTTCCGGAATCAGAAGTTCGGGGTCTGCGGGAAGACCATCGGCTCCCTGCGGCGAAATGTGCTGTCGGAAATTCTGCCGCGGCTGGGGGCTTTGGGGGCGACCTGGCAGGAAAAGCGGATGGAAAACCTGGTGATCCTGCGGCTGTGGGGCAGGGAAAACCGGTTCTACACCTTCGGCGGCCGGGACGAAAGCTCCGCCGCTCTGATTCAGGGCATTACCTTCGCCGGGATCCTCCTGGATGAGACCGCCCTGATGCCCCGCTCCTTCGTGGAGCAGGCCTGTGCCCGGTGCTCCGTGGTGGGAAGCCGGCTCTGGTTCAACTGCAACCCGGAGGGGCCGGAGCACTGGTTCTACAAGACCTGGATCTTAGAGGCGGAAAAGCGGAACTGCCTGCGGCTTGCCTTTACCATGGAAGATAACCCCTCCCTGACGGAGGCGATCCGGGAGCGGTACCGGCGGCTGTACACCGGGGTATTCTACCAGCGATACATTCTGGGTCAATGGGTCCAGGCGGAGGGGCGGGTCTACGACTTCTTCACCCCGGATATGCTGAGGCGGCCGCCGGAGAGGTGCGAGAGCTGGTACATTTCCTGCGACTACGGAACGGTGAATCCCACCTCCATGGGACTGTGGGGGAAGAAGGGAGAAAGCTGGTACCGGGTGGCGGAATTCTACTTCGACTCCCGGCGGGAAAAGCGGCAGATGACCGATGGGGAGTACGCCGACGCGCTGGAAGCCTTAGCGGGAGGCCGGGAGCTCCGGGGGGTCATTGTGGATCCCAGCGCGGCCAGCTTCCTGGAGGTGCTCCGCCGACGGGGAATCCCGGTGCGCAAGGCGAAAAACGACGTGCTCAGCGGCATCCGGCTTACCTCCGACTGCCTGAAATCCGGGAAAATGGTCATCTGCGACACCTGTCCGGACTGCATCCGGGAATTGGGGGAATACCTCTGGGAGCCTGGCGGCGGGAAGGACAGGGTGCGCAAGGAGCACGATCACGCCATGGACGACATGCGCTACTTCGCCGCGACGGTGCTGGGAGTATCCGCCCCGGTCTTCGCGGCGCGGAGCGTGGAAAGGAGACGATGAATTGAAACGGAAAAAGAAGGCCGGCGGCGCGGTGACAAGTCAGCTGCGCTGCGGGGACACCCACCCCTTCGGCGCCATGCGGGGGTTTGTACCCCTGGGCGGCGGGGAGGAACGGGTCTACCGGGAAATGCGGGAGGCCATCCCCGTGCTGGACGCCGCCGTAGGGAAAATGGTGCGGCTGTGCGGGGGCTTTGAGGTGAAATGCGCCAGCCCCGAAGCCCAGGCGCGACTCAACGACTTCCTGGCGAACATGCCCTGCGGCCGGGGGCAGATGGGCATTGAAAGCTTCCTGTCCGGGTACTTGGACAGTCTGCTGACCTACGGACGGGCGGTAGGCGAGCTGATCGTGGCGGGCGGACGGCTCCGGGCGGTATGCTGGGGGGACGTGACGAAGCTGGAGGTGCAGGAGGGGGACAATCCCCTGGAGACGGTGCTGTGGGGCATGGACAAAAACGGGCTGATGCGGCCTCTGCCTTACCAGCATTTGCTGCTGTTCACCACCTGGCATCCGGAGCCTGCCCATCCTTATGGCGTAAGCCTGTTCCGGGGGATGCCCTTCCTGGCGGACATCCTGCTGAAAATCTACAACACCATCGGTGTCAACTGGGAACGGGCGGGAAATGTGCGCTACAGCGTCATCTGCAAGGGCGGCGAGGAACTGGACGGGGCGGCTGCCCAGGAGCGGGGCAAGGCCGTGGCCGAGGAATGGGCAAAAGCCATGGAGGACAACAAAAACGGCACCGTCCGGGATTTCGTGGCCGTGGGGGATGTGCAGATCAAGGTCATCGGCGGGGAAGCACCGATCCTGGATTCCCAGGTGCCTGTGCGGCAAATTCTGGAGCAGCTGGTGGCGAAAACCGGCCTGCCGCCCTTCCTGTTGGGACTCAGCTGGAGCACCACGGAACGGATGAGCACACAGCAGGCGGATCTGCTGACCTCGGAACTATGGGCTCTTCGCCGGGCGGTGGAGCCTGCCATGGGCAGAATCTGCCGGATGTTCCTGGCACTGGAGGGGCTGGACGACCGGGTGACGATCGAATGGGACGACATCAGTCTCCAGGATATCACCCAGGAGGCTCAGGCCGACCTGTATCGGGCTCAGGCGGAGCATTACCGCAAAACGAATTAAAGGAGGGATTGTATGGAAATCAGAAAGGCCGCCGAGGCCACCGCCAGCGGGGCACCCACCGGGGCGCAGTTGGAGACCATCAACGCACTGGCCAGAACCCGGCTGAACGGAGAGCAGGTATACGTCTTCTCTCTGCGGCTGTGTGACGACCAGATCGACCGGGACGGGGAGCGGTTCGACACCGGAGCCCTGCCCGGGCTTGCCAGGCTGTTCATCGGGAAAACGGGAATCCTGGATCACCGGTGGAGTACGGAGGGTCAGGTGGCTCGAATCTTCGAGACCCAGGTGGTGAAGGAAAAGGACGTAAGCTACATCCGAGCCTGGGCCTACATCCGCCGGGGCGGCAAAAACGATGAGCTGATCGCGGACATTGAGGCGGGGATCAAGAAGGAGGTTTCCGTGGGCTGCGCCATGGCGCAGGCGGTATGCTCTGTCTGCGGCAGTGAGTATGGCACCTGCGGCCATGTGAAGGGAGAGCGTTACGACGGCCAGGTCTGCGCGGTGATCCTCAGGGAGCCGGTGGATGCCTATGAGTTTTCCTTCGTGGCGGTGCCCGCCCAGCGGGAGGCCGGAGTCATGAAGGGCATGGGCCCGGTGGTTTCCCTGAAGGAGCTGGCGGCGGAACACGGTGCCCAGGCGGAGTACCGGGCGTTGACCCAGGAGGCGGAACTGGGAAGACGCTACCGGAAGGACCTGGAGGACGGGGTGGTTCGGCTGGGCCTTGCCCTGGAGCTGGGAGTTTCAGAGCCGGTACTTCGGTCTCTGGCAAAGACCGCCGGAGCGGAGGAGCTGATGGCACTGAAGGCGGCCTTGCAGGGACGGCTGGATGAGAGTCTGCCGGTGGTGAGCCAGCTGCTGGGAGCGAAAGGAAAGGCAGAGGAGATCGAGAGCGGGTTCTTGATCTGATGATGCTCTGCTAGGGGTAACGGATTGCCACACCAGTGACATCGACAAATTATGGTATGATTGCCACCGGCAATCATTGCTATTTTGATTCGCTGCGCGGAGCACCACACTGGTTCGCAATGACACGGTTTGTCGAAGTTCGCAATAACAGGATTTTTATTTATCAATCAATTTTTTAAGGAGGAAATGATATGGGTTACGACAATCTGAAGCTGGAAAAGGGTATGTATCGGCAGACGGGGATGAGCTTTACCCAGGTGCTGGAGTCTCTTGACCCCAGCGAAAACTACCGGGGCACCGCTCTGGAGGGCACCGACGCCTTCCAGCGGCAGCTCAAGCGGTTCGGTATCCGGGCAAAGGGGGCAGGCTCCTCTCCTGTGGAGAAGTTCTTCTCCACTATGGATTCCGCGGTGCTGTTCCCGGAGTACATCGCCCGCACCGTCCGGCAGGGCATGGAGGAAAATGACATCCTGCCTGCCATCACCGCAACCACCACCGTCATCGACGCTATGGACTACCGCTCCATCTACTCCAATCCCACCGACGCGGACAAGGAGTTGAAGGACGTGGCCGAGGGCGCGGCCATTCCCGAGACCCAGGTGAAGACCAAGGAGCATCTGGTGAGCCTGACCAAGCGGGGCAGAATGCTGGTGGCCTCCTATGAGGCTCTGCGGTTCCAGAAGCTGGATCTGTTCAGCGTGATGCTCCGGCAGATCGGCGCCCACATCCAGAAGCAGCAGCTGGCCGACGCGGTGAAGGTGCTGATCTCCGGCGACGGCAACGACAACGCCGCCGTTCAGTATACCATCGGCACCGATCCCATCTCCGGCACCAAGGGCAAGCTGGGCTATGACCAGCTGGTGGAATTCTGGGGTCAGTTCGATCCCTACACCATGAACACCATCCTCTGCTCCACCGGCACCATGATGAAGCTTTTGAAGGTGCCAGAGCTGCAGAATCCCCTGACCGGTCTGAACTTCCAGGGTACCGGCAAGCTGAACTCCCCCCTGGGTGCCCAGCTGCACAGAACCTCCGCTGTGGCGGATGGGGTGATCATCGGTCTGGACAACCGTTACGCCCTGGAGCTGGTTCGGGCGGGCGACGTGCTGGTGGAGTATGACAAGCTCATCGACCGGCAGCTGGAGCGGGCGGCCATCACCTCCATCTCCGGCTTCGGCAAGATCTGCGACGGCGCGGCTTGCGTCCTGAACGTATGACGGTGACCGATCAGGTGATCGCCCAGGCCCAGCAGCTGGCCGGAGACGATCAGGAAAGCGAGCTTCTGAATCTTCTGTGCCGGGCGGCGGTCAGCACGCTGACCGCCCAGCTCCGGGAGGGCTTCACCCCGGAAAGCTGCCGGGAGGATTTCGTCACGGCGGCCAGTCTGTATGCTCTGAGCCAGTGGCAGCGGGGCAGGCAGTCCGGGCTTCTGCGGGAATTCAAGGCAGGAGATCTGACCCTGAAATCTGCGGATGGGGGAAGTGTCAGCCCGGAGATTCTCCGGGAACAGGCACTGGAGCTGCTGCGACCCTACCGCAAGGGAGCCTTTTCCTTCCGGGGGGTGTGAGTATGCGCACGGAACTGGAGCGGCTGATGAGCCGGTACGGCACGGATATGACCGTCACCGGTATTTTTGGACAGACCGCCATCCGGGGCTTTTTCCAGGCGGTGAACACCAAGAGCTGGCAGAGCATGGAGTCCGTGGCCTCGCCCATGGGCGCGGTGTCCCGGGGACAGTATCTGTTCCTGGCACCTGTGGGGGCGCAGATCCATGAGGGAGACACCCTGACTCTGGGCAGCAAGAGCTACGTCTTCCGCCGGGTGGAGCCATACTACTATCAGAATCAGCCGCTGTATCAGTGGGGGCTGTGCGTGGAGAAGGGAGTGAACGATACATGGGGTATTCGATCCTTGAGCTAGTGCTCAGACGATTGCGCCAGGCGGGCTTCCGGGCAGACGTGGCCTTTCCGGGACAGCAGTTTCCTCAGATCCAGGGCACGGTGGCCACGGTACACATCGAGAAGGTGGACAGAGCCAATCTGACGGTGACCATGGGAGTCAGTGTTATCAGCCCTGCCTCCGTCGGCGGTACCGCCTGCGAGGTGGAGGCTCTGCGGGCTACGGAAATTCTCCGGTGGTCGGGGGCGGTGTGCGTGCAGAACGGCTGCACCTACGACGGGGTGTCCCAGGTGTATGTGGTGGAGGTGCAGGCTACCTTCGTCGGCACTACCGAGGACGACAGCTGCATGATCTGGCCTGGATTTTACTGCTACATGGACGGACTATACTATCGGTTCGTGACGGGGATCAAAATCGAGGAGCAGACCGGAAGACGGACGGAGTTCGTTATGGGAGAGGCGACGCCTACGGGGGTCAGCGAGGGCAGCCACTACTGGATCATCGAGGTGGAGGAGCAGATCCCGGCAGGCTCCGGCATTACCCGGGAGCCGCCGGACAGCTTCTCCCTGAAGCTGTACACCGACAAGCTCAGCGAGGAATTCACGGATTGCAGCTTCCATACCACCTGCCGGGAGTACACCAAATCCGGCATGCGGCGGGTGCACAAGGGCATCGCCCTGGGCAGAAAGGAGCTGGAAGATGGACTTTCTGAGCTATAAGGATTACGTCTGGCCCCGGAATCCCCACACCTATGTGGAGAAGGCAAGCCGGGAGCCCCAGTATCACACCGAAAGCGGCGTCAGCTATTTTGACGGCATCGGAGAGCTGAAGCGGATCATCACCGGCGAGGGCACCTTCTATGGCCCTGATGCCTACGCCCAGTATCAGCGTCTGCAGGAATTGCTGGATGACGAGGCTCCGGGAAATCTGGAGCATCCCCTGTGGGGAATCCGGTACTGCTACTTCACCGGACTGGAGCTGACCCAGGAGCCGAAGGAGAATGTGGTGGATTATAAGTTCACCTTCACCCAGGCGTTGACCAACGGCATTGTGCCGAAATAGGAACTTTTTCATGGGAGGGCAGGCCGAAAGGCCTGCCCTTTTTGCATAGGATACATTATGTCTGGAATGGTTTGCAATGGCAGATGTTACCGGGACGCTCCGGCCTGTGGGCAGATGTCCGCGGGAAAGAAACAAAAATTACAGGTTTCTATTGACCTTCCGGAAATCCGGTGGTAAAATGAATCAATCAATAGAATTCAGGAGGGTGTCCCCTATGGAAAAGAAAAATATCGACTGGAGCAGCCTGGGCTTTGGCTACGTCAAGACCGACAAGCGTTTCGTCGCCAACTACAAAAACGGTGCCTGGGATGCGGGCTGTCTGACCGACGACAATATGATCACCATGAACGAGTGCGCCGGCGTTCTGCAGTACGCTCAGACCTGCTTTGAGGGCATGAAGGCCTACACCGCCGAGGACGGCCGGATCGTCTGCTTCCGTCCCGACCTGAACGCCGCCCGGATGGCCAAGTCCTGCGAGCGGCTGAAAATGGCCGTCTATCCTGAGGACAAGTTCGTGGACGCGGTGATTCAGACCGTCCGCGCCAACGAGGCCTGGGTACCTCCCTACGGCTCCGGCGCGACGCTGTATATCCGCCCTTACATGTTCGGCATTGACGCGGTCATCGGCGTGAAGCCTGCCAGCGAGTATCAGTTCCGGATCTTCGGCACCCCGGTTGGCCCCTACTTCAAGGGCGGCGTCCGTCCTCTGACTGTCCGGATTTCTGACCTGGATCGGGCGGCGCCCCGGGGCACCGGCGATGTGAAGGCCGGCCTGAACTACGCCATGAGCCTTTATAACATTGTGGATGCCCATGAGAAGGGCTTTGACGAGAACATCTATGTGGACGCTGCCACCCGCACCCACATCGAGGAGACCGGCGGCGCCAACGTGATCTTCGTCAAGGGCAATACCCTGGTCACTCCCAAGTCCGACTCCATCCTGCCCTCCATCACCCGCCGCTCTCTGGTGTACGTTGCCAAGGAGTACCTGGGCATGGAAGTGGAGGAGCGTCCTGTGGCACTGACCGAGCTGGGCGATTTCACCGAGGCCGGTCTGTGCGGCACCGCAGCCGTCATCTCTCCCCTGGGCACCATTGTTGACCACGGCAAGGAGATTCACTATGTGGGCATGGGACCCACCATTCAGAAGCTGTACGACACGCTCACCGGCATCCAGATGGGGCGTATTGAGGCACCCAAGGGCTGGATTCAGGTCATTGACTGAGCGAATACGAGAATATGATAATTCCCCGGAATGCGAGAGCATTCCGGGGAATTTTTTTGCGTGGGGATTGGGTCAATGAGGGCATCGGCCTGCGCGCAGAGTACCATGTTGAGCTTAAGTTGATGACATTGCTCTCAGGGGAAGGCTTGGGAAACGGATTGCCACACCAGTGTTGCGACACTGGTTCGCAATAACAACTTCTATCTTGGTGCGCAATGACATGCGTGATACGGTAGCCTGTCAAAATGATTCACCATTCACGATTCGATATTCACTGAAAAAATGCCAGCCGCGGGAGTTCCCACGGCTGGCGTTTCGCAAAAATTACTCTTCCTTGGCGTCGGCGATGATCTTGGCCTGATTTGCCTTGGGCACTTCCTCATAGCGGACGAAGTCCAGAGTAAAGCTGCCCCGAGCCTGGGTCATGGCCCGCAGGTCGATGGTGTAGCTGCCCATCTCGGCCATGGGTACCTCCGCCTCGATGACGGTGTTGCCCTCGTGATCGGGGGTCATGCCCATGGGACGACCCCGACGCTTGCTCAGATCGCCCATTACATCGCCCACATAGGCTTCCGGCACGGTGACGGCCAGCGCGCCGATGGGCTCCAGAATGGTGGGGTTGGCGTTGGGCATGGCTTCCTTGTAGGCAAGGATGGCGGCCATCTTGAAGGCCATTTCGTTGGAGTCCACGGGATGGTAGGAGCCGTCGTACAGCACGGCCTTCAGACCCACCAGGGGATAGCCCGCCAGGGGACCCTTCTGAACCGCGTCCTGGAGACCCTTTTCCACCGCGGGGTAGAAGTTCCGGGGCACGCTGCCGCCGAAGACCTCCTCAGCGAAAATCAGGCCGTCCTGCTCGTCCTGAGGCTCAAAGCGGATCCACACGTCGCCGAACTGGCCGGAGCCGCCGGTCTGCTTCTTGTGACGGCCATGAGCCTGAACGGTCTTCTTGATCTTCTCCCGGTAGGCGACCTTGGCGGGCAGGAGCACCGCGTCCACGCCGAACCGGGTCTTCAGCTTGGAGACCAGCACGTCCAGCTGCTGATCGCCCAGGCCGGACAGCACCAGCTGCTTGGTCTCGGCGTTGTTCACCAGATGGAAGGAGGGATCCTCCTCGTTCAGCCGGTTCAGACCTGCGCCTACCTTGTCCTCCTGACCCTTGGTCTTGGGGGCAATGGCCATGGAATAGCAGGCGGGGGCGTAGGGAATCTGCTTCAGGGAGACCACCTTCCGGGGGTCGCACAGGGTGTCGCCGGTCTTGACCCGATCCATCTTGCCGATGGCACCGATGTCGCCGCAGCCCAGAGCCTTGACCTCGGTGGCCTTCTTGCCGCACATGGTGTACAGCCGACCCAGCTTCTCGGTGTCGCCGGTGCGGGCGTTGACAAGAACCGTATCCGGGGTGATCTCACCGGACAGAACCTTGATGTAGGAGTACTTGCCATACTGGTCGGAGACGGTCTTCCACACGAAAGCGCAGGGCACGCCGCCGGGGGAGACCACAAATTCCTCGGTTTCGCCATCGGCAGTGGTGGCCTTGTGATAGTTGCCCTCAGCGGGGTTGGGAAGCAGGTCGATGATGTGATCCATGAGCATCAGGCTGCCCAGACAGGTGACACCGGAGCCGCAGAGCACGGGGAACAGGCTCAGCTCCTCCACACCCTTGTGCAGGCCGTCCAGCGTTTCCCGGTAGGTGAACTCATCGCCCTCGAAGAACCGATCCATCAGAGCCTCGTCGGTTTCGGCAACGGCCTCCTTCAGCGCGTCGTTGAACTCCTCAATGACGGGAACCTTGTCCGCGGGAACCTCAATTTCCACCCGCTTCAGGTTCCGCATTTCGTAGGCACGCTTGTTGAGCACATCGATGATGCCGGTGACCCGGTGGGAGCCGTCCCAGATGGGAACCACCACAGGGGCGATCTTGTTGCCGTACTTGGCTCGCAGAGCCTCGAAGGTGGCGTTGTAGTCGGAGTGATCCTCGTCTACCTTGGAGATGTAGACGAACCGGGGCATGTTCCGCTCCTCGCAGTACTTCCATGCCTTCTCAAAGCCCACGGTGATGCCGTCCTTGGCAGAGCAAACGAGAATCGCGGCATCGGCGGCCCGGAGAGCCTCCATCACGGCACCGGAGAAGTCAAAGGCACCGGGGGTATCCAGCAGGTTGATGCGGATGTTCTTATATTCCAGAGGCACCACGGAGGTGGAGATGGAAATGTGACGCTTGATTTCCTCCGGATCATAGTCGCAAACGGTGTTGCCGTCGGCATTCTTGCCGATCCGGTCGATGGCACCGGTCATGTACAGTAAGCTTTCCGCCAGGGCGGTTTTGCCGCTGCCGCTGTGACCCAGCAGGCAGATGTTACGGATCGAGTTAACAGTATACATAGTGGTCTAAAAACTCCTTTCGGGAAGACTTATCTTCCGCTCGACTTTGCTTGGGTGCCTGGCACCGCAATACAGACATTATACACGAAAGGAGCGACGAATGCAATTCTTTTTTCGTCAAAATGCAAAATAGAGTGATTCCTGCTGAGGACACATGAGTTCCTGTGCAAAACACACAATTTTAACAAGTGATTTTTGTGGTGATGTACAGGATCAGGCATCCGGGCAGACAGGTACGGCAATCGAAGAATGCCCGCCGCACCGGCGTGTACGCCGGTGCGGCCGTTTCCGAGAATTCCGCGGATTTACCGATAGATCTCCACGGTGACGGGAATGGCTGTGCCGGGCTTTTCCTCCAGGCAGGTGAATACCAGAGCCGTATCCGTCCGCTTGGCAAAGCTCACGAGATTCGCCGCCTCCCGGATGGCCAGATTTCCGCTCTGATCGGTGCCGTAAACCGGATAGACCATCAGCCGCTGGCCTGCCTCCAGGCCGGAAATGGTGATCGTCTGGGTGTAAGGAGCGGTACTCTCCTTCCAGCTGGCGGGGGTCAGCAGGAAGGAAACGGCCTTGGTTTCTGCGAAGTCATCGGTATAGGCTCTGGCTTTTTCCAGAGCCGCAGCGGCCTGGGCTTCGGAAAAGGCACGGGTGGCCGCATCCGCGGCCGCCTCCGGCTCGGCCAGACCGGTGATTCGGCCGCCGCGCATCTGGATATCCCCCTCGATGGCTCCGCCGACGCAGGCCAGCGCGCCCACATCCGCCGCCGTCAGGGCAACGTTCCCCTGATCGTTGGCGGCAACTCCGCAGACGCTGGACACGGAGCCAAGTCCATCGGCACCGTTCCGGCTGACGCTGTAGGTCACCACATCCCCGGAATCGTAGTGCGCCACGGTGCGGCTCCAGACGTAGGTTCTGGAACTGGGGAAGGGAACCTGGGATTGCCAGGCGCCCGTAGGGATTGCCCGGTAGTCGGAGCTTACCTGGAAGGCCACTTCCTGCCCCAGAAGCTTCGGCGCGGGGCCGGTCTGCCCGGTGAACCGGCCGCTTTCCCTGGCCTCGGTCAGATATTCCTCCAGCTTGTCCTCCAGCCATTTCAGCCGATCCTGAGCCTCCTCGTCCGGTGCCTGGGCAGCCGGGTTCACCTGCACCAGCAGCCGGAATGGGAAGGTGGTCAGCTGATTCTGGCGTTCGTCCCGGAATACCAGACAGGCCAGAACGGTGCCCGGGGCGCTGAGCATCCGGGGCGGCAGCAGAACCGAAGCCAGGTTCCCCTCCAGAGAAACGGCATCGGTTCCGTCCGGCATCCGGTCATAGAGTCCCCGGACGCGGTCGGGCCTTTCATAGCCCACCGCCGCCGTGACCCCTTCCGGGGGCTGCCAGCTTTCCCCGCCGGACAGCAGGGTGACCAGCAGCCGACGGGTGAGCCCATCGTGCTGCATTACGGGCACCGCAGTGCCCTCCGGGATCTGCAGATCCGCCTGAATCTGGGTTTGTACCTCCATAAATTACCTCCTGAAAAAAAGATTGGGTTCGGGAATCATTTTAGCGGAGACGTCTCCCGCTGTCGTGAAAAAAATAGAGGAAGGAAACCGTTGACGTTCCCTCAGGAGACTGGTATAATTTTTGGTGGTATAAGTGATGGTACGCCCTATCCAAAAGGGCGCGGGACAGATAAAGGAGACCCACCGTGAAAAGAAGGACGAAAATTCTGGTTTTGCTGGGGGCGGGCGTTTTGCTCTGCCTGGTAACAGGCGGCTTTTTGAAGCTGTTCCTCCGGGCACTGCCCCGGAACCGGCATATGTACGGCAGTGCGGAAACGGTGTACTATGCCGCCCTGGACACCCAGCCGGAGACGGAGGCTCCGCCTGTCACTCTGCCCCCGGAAACCACCGCTGCTGAAACCACGCAGGTTCCCACGGAAGCCTCCGAAGAAACCGTTCCGGTCACCACGGCGCAGACCGTCCCCGCCACGACTCCGGAGACCAAGCCCCAGGAAACCAAGCCTCAGGAAACCAAACCCCAGGAGACGGTGAAGCCGCTGGCAGAGACCGTCCCGGAGACCACCGGGGAAACCCTTCCCATGACGACCGAGCCGGAGCTGGTGATCCCCACCAAGGATCGGAAAGCATACGACAAGGTTCCCAATTATTATGAGACGGACTATCCGGATATCCGCTTCGGCCAGGGAAGCTTCGCCGACTACGGCAGCGGCGTGACCAGCATGGCTATGGTGGCGACTTACTTAACGGGCTACGACTACCGCCCGGACACCCTGGCTCACTGGTTCTCCAGCTACACCGGCAACCAGATCCAGCTGCTAGAATATATGTCCGATACCTTGCAGCTGCCCTGGCAGCGGGCGCTGAATGTGCGGGTGGCTCTGCAAGCCCTGAAGGAGGGCAAGGTGGTCATCGCCATGGTCAATTCCAAGTCCGGCTTCACCACCGGCCAGCATTTCATTGTCCTCACGGGCATCAATGACGCGGGGCTGGTGACGGTGAACGACCCCAATAAAAATAACTACGAAAAATGGAACCTGAAGACGGGCTTCCAGGATGGCTTCCGGGAGGGCGTCATCATCAGCTGCTACAGCGGCGCCTGGATCTACGACCCGGCTCAGGTTCCGGACGATCCCTTCCTTTACGTCGACCCCAGCAGCGAGGAGGTGGAATGCCGGTATCCCGACCTGAGCCTCAGCGACGCGGATATGGAAATGCTTGCCAAGCTCGTCTACGCCGAAGCCGACGGGGAACCCTTCGAGGGGCAGCAGGCCGTGGCGGAGGTGATCCTCAACCGGGTGGCGGCCTCCAACTTCCCCAGCACGGTCTCCGGGGTCATCAAGGCTCCGGATCAGTTCCGGGCGGCCAGCCAGCTTTACCGGGCCAAGCCCACCCACGTTCAGTACGAGGCCGTGCGCCGGGCCTGGAAGGGGCCGTACGTTCTGGATAAGGATGTGGTGTTCTTCTCCACCGGTGCCGTGAACAAGAACGTCTGGGGCACCATCGGAAATCACACCTTCTGCCGCCAGTACGCGAAATGACGGAACCCCGGAATTTGCCGGTCGGCAGAAAAAATCTCGGATTTTTTATCCGGACGGCAGCTGACCGTTTGCAAAATCGAGAAAACAGTGCTATAATACAAAGGGCTTTCCGGGAATATGCCGCCATCGCAGGATGCTCTCCGTAATATTGCGGTAAAAACGCGGAAAAGGAGAAAAACGGATGCCGGTTTCCGGCGTCAGACCGAAAAGCGTTTCCCCTTCCCGGAATCGGCCGGGGCGGCGTTTCCTGCTGCCCGTCCAATCTGTAGAGAATGCTCTGAACCCGCATCTTCTGAGGTTTTCCGAAGACGCGGCCGGAGTTTTTCAAAAAGAATAAAAATGAGGAAGTGATTGCGTTGACCCCCAATGAAAAAAAGCAATTGCAGATGACCGCCTGCAAGGTACGCATGGGCATCATCGAAGCCACCCACGGTGCCAAATCCGGTCATCCCGGCGGCAGCCTGTCCGCGGCGGATATGTTCACCTATCTGTATTTCAGGGAAATGAACGTAGATCCCAGGAATCCCAAGTGGGAGGGTCGGGATCGCTTTGTGCTGAGCAAGGGCCACACCGCGCCGGGGCTGTACGCCACCCTGGCACTGCGGGGCTTTTTCCCGGTGGAGGATCTGCCCACCCTGCGGCACATTGATTCCTATCTCCAGGGTCACCCCAATATGAACACCGTCCCCGGTGTGGACATGTCCACCGGCTCTCTGGGTCAGGGCATTTCCTGCGCCGCCGGTATGGCTCTGGGCTTCAAGCACCAGGGAAAGCCCAACCGGGTCTACACCCTGCTGGGCGACGGCGAGATTCAGGAGGGTCAGGTCTGGGAGGCCTGCATGTTCGCCGCCCACTATAAGCTGGATAATTTCTGCGTCATCGTGGACAACAACGGCCTGCAGATCGACGGCAACATTGCCGACGTGATGAGCCCCTATCCCATCGTAGACAAGCTGGAGGCCTTCGGCTTCCAAGTGGCGGCCATCGACGGCCACGACTTTGACCAGATCGAGGCCGCGCTGAACACCGCCCGGGAAACCAAGGGTCAGCCCACCGCCATCGTTATGAAGACGGTGAAGGGCAAGGACGTGTCCTTCATGGAGAACCAGGCCGGCTGGCATGGCAAGGCACCCAACGATGCCGAGTATGCGCAGGCCATGGGCGAGCTGAAGGCAATCCTGGCAGAACTGGAGGGCAAGTAATATGGCAGACGTAAAGAAAATTGCGACCCGCGACAGCTACGGCAACGCCCTGGCGGCACTGGGTGCCGGGCATGAAGACCTGGTGGTTCTGGACGCCGACCTGGCCGGCGCCACCAAGACCGGTATTTTCAAAAAGGCCTTCCCTGACCGTCACTTTGACTGCGGCATTGCCGAGGCGAATATGATCTGCGTGGCCGCCGGTATGTCCACCACGGGTCTGGTTCCCTTTGCTTCCTCCTTTGCCATGTTTGCCGCCGGACGAGCCTTCGAGCAGGTGCGCAACTCCATCGGCTATCCCCACCTGAACGTGAAGATCGGTGCTACCCACGGCGGTATTTCCGTGGGCGAGGACGGCGCCAGCCATCAGTGCTGCGAGGATTTTGCCCTGATGCGCACCATCCCCGGCATGGTGGTCATGAGCCCTGCCGACGACGTGGAAGCCAAGGCCATGGTGAAGGCCGCCTATGAGTATGTCGGTCCGGTGTACATGCGCTTCGGCCGGGCGGCGGTGCCCGTCTTCCATGAGGAGGGCTATCAGTTCCAGATTGGCAAGGGCGAGGTTCTCCGGGACGGCTCCGATGTGGCCATCATCGCCAACGGCCTGATGGTCTATGAGGCCATCGTGGCCGCCCAGGAGCTGGCCGCCAAGGGCGTGAGCGCCATGGTCATCAACATGGCCACCATCAAGCCCCTGGATGAAGAGCTGGTGCTCTCCGCCGCCAAAAAGTGCGGCAAGGTCATTACCTGCGAGGAGCATTCCATTATCGGCGGCCTGGGCGAGGCGGTCTGCGGTCTGCTCAGCGAGAAGCTGCCCACCAAGGTTGTCCGCATCGGCGTCAACGATGTGTTCGGCCATTCCGGCCCCGCCGCAGCTCTGCTGAAGCAGTTCGGCCTCAGCGCGGAGCACGTTGTGGAAGTGGCCGCGGAGCTCTGCAAGTAACAACAAACGAAAGAGGGGTGCTGCCAGACGGCAGCACCCCTTTTTTGACGGAAAGGAACTATGTCATTGCGAACCAGTGACCGATGTCACTGGTGTGGCAATCCCCCGATCATTCCGGAAGCCCTCGTATTACGCATGTCATTGCGAGGAGGCCAGCGGCCGACGTGGCAATCCGTTTCCCAAAGGCTCCCTTGTGTAAAGGGAGCTGGCTCGCGCGTCCCCCGCAAGCGCGAGACGGATGAGGGCAACTGATTCCGAATGACACCCTACACCCCATAAATCACAACCCCGATCACCGCCGACAGGGCGATGAGCGTCGTGGGGGACAGCTTTTTTCCGAACCGGGGCAGCCCGAAGGCGGCGGCCAGCAGGATCCCCATCGTGACCAGTGCCCGCCAGTCCGGTGCCCCCGCGGAGAAGCCGCAGCCGCTGACAATCAGTGTCACGCCGGTGGCCAGGATGATGCCGGTGACGGCGGAACGCATTCCGCCTAAAATCGCCTGCATCCAGGGCTTCCCCAGAAGATTTTTCAGCAGGGACGTGACGAGGATCGTGATGAAAAAGGCGGGGATCACCACGGCGACCGTGGCGATCAGACCCCCGGGGAGTCCGGCCTGGGTGCATCCGGCGTAGGTTGCCAGGTTTACCATAATCGGCCCCGGGGTGCTCTCACTGACGGCGATCATGTAGGACAGAGCCTCATCGTCCAGCCAGCCGTAGGCGGTGACTACCTCCCGGATCAGAGGGATAGCCCCGTAGCCTCCGCCGAAGGCGAAGCAGCCCACCTTCAGAAAGCCCCAGAACAGCTCCCAGTAGATCATTTGCCCCCACGCTCCTTCCCCCAAAAGACCGCCAGGGTCACGGCTCCGCCCAGGAGCATCAGCGCAATGGAGGAAACGCTCCTGGCAAAGAGGCTTCCCAGAAGCAAGGCTCCGCAGGCGCAGACCCAGATCCCCTGGATCAGGGGCTTTCGGGGCATTTTCCGCAGCATGGTCACGGCGGCGTTCAGGATCAGGACGCCCACGCCGATCTGAATGCCCCGGAAGGCATTGGCGATGATTTTGATTTCCAGAAAGTTGTCCAGAAACAGGGAAATCAGATAGATCACCAGGAACGAGGGAACGACCATGCCGACGGTGGACGCGATTGCCCCCGGCAGACCCGCCCGCCGGAAGCCGGTGTAGGTGGCGCAGTTGATGGCGATGGGGCCTGGGGTGGACTCGGCGATGACCGTAATGTCCATCATTTCCTCGTGGGTGATCCAGTGCTTCCCCTCCACGCAGGTGTCCTCCAGAATGGCCAGCATGGCGTAGCCCCCGCCGAAGGTGAACAGGCCGATGCGGAAAAAGGTGAAAAACAGGTCAAGGTAAAGATTCATAAACATCCTCTTAGGAAAAACCAGGGAGCAGCCCGGCTGCTTCCTGGTTTTTGCGTCCGTTAATAATTTTCCGCCCGGACTTCAAAATAGCTCTGGGGGTGATTGCAGGTGGGGCAGACCTCCGGAGCCTTTTCGCCCACCACGATGTGGCCGCAGTTCCGGCATTCCCAGACCTTCACCTGGCTCTTGGCGAAGACCTCGGCCATTTCCACATTGTGCAGCAGGGCGCGGTAACGCTCCTCGTGGTGCTTTTCAATGGCTGCTACCAACCGGAACCGGGCGGCCAGCTCCGGGAAGCCCTCCTCCTCGGCGGTCTTGGCGAAGCCCTCGTACATGTCCGTCCACTCGTAGTTCTCACCATCGGCGGCGGCAGCCAGATTCTCGGCGGTGGTGCCGATGCCGCACAGCTCCTTGAACCAGAGCTTGGCGTGCTCCTTTTCGTTGTCGGCGGTTTTCAGGAACAGATCGGCGATCTGCTCGAAGCCGTCCTTCCTGGCCTTGGAGGCGAAGTAGGTGTATTTGTTCCGGGCTTGGGACTCGCCGGCAAAGGCGGCCATCAGGTTCTTTTCCGTCTGGGTACCGGTGTACTTATTTTGCTTCATGGGACAGACTCCTTTCGGATTTTCCATATTTGTGACCTTGGTCACGAACCTATTTTACCCCAAAGCAGGGAGATAGTCAACCGGAGAAGGAAAAAATTGGGGCCTTCTCCCTGCGAAGAAAGCCCCGAAAGAAAGCTATTTGACCATTGCCTGAAGCTTCCGGCCGTTTTCCGTCCACCAAGAACGCAGAATCTTCACCTGATCGCCCAGACAGAAGTGCTTGACCCCCAGATCCAGGTAATACTGGGCATCCTCAGGCGTTTCAATTTCGCACCGGGGCTGAACGCCCTGCTCCAGAGCGACCCTTATGCAGTGCCGCTCGGCCTCTTTGCGCTCCTCGATCCAGCCGGGCTCGGCGGCGTTGCGGCCGCAGCTCATGGAGTAGTCCGAGGGACCGAACTGGATCATATCCACTCCGGGGATCCGGCAGATTTCCTCAATTCTGTCCACGGATTCTTTCTTTTCAATCATGAAAATCCGCACGGAATCGGCAACCATTTTCGCGTAATCCAGCTGGGGCTTATTGGGGTGATATCCAATCCACCGGTAGCTGGGATAGCCAAACCGGCCGCCGTATTCCGGGGTGTCGGGCATGGTGACGTAAATGCACGCCTCCACATCCTTTGGGGTTTTGCAGTCGGTGAAGAGAATGCCCTGAATGCCCACGGCCAGAGCCTTCTGGGCCACCCAGGCGTGATTCTGGAAATCAACCTTCACGATGGAGCCCATGCCGTGAAGCTCGCAGGCTCTGGCCAGGTTTTCCAGATCCTCCACCTGCAGGGGCGCGTACTCGGCCAGATACTCGATGTAGTCGTAGCATCCGCCGTAGGCTGCCAGCTCGGTGATCAGTCCCCACCGGCTGGAAATGCGGGTGCAGATGGAACTGCCGCCGCGGCGCAGAATCTCCCGAAGCCTGTTTTCCGTCATGGCGATTCTCCTTTTATTTCAGGCCTTGAATGGCCGCCGCCAGGCGGTTCGCTGCCAGAGCCACATTCTCCCGGGCGGCGGCCACGTTGATACGGATGTGGGTATCTCCGGCGGGCACCTGCCCCTCCGGCCAGAACCAGAAGCCGAAGTCCACCGCAAGCCTTGCCTGGTTCTGGACAACCTCCACCACCTGCTCGGGCTTCACATAGGCGGACAGATCGACCCAGATCATGTAGGTGCTCTCCAGGGGGTCGATGTGAATGCCCGGCAGGGCATCGGTCAGGGTTTTCTTCAGCAGATCGTAGTTGCCCTTCAGGTATTCCAGCACCTCCTCCAGCCAGGGAGCACCCTCCCGGAAGCCGGCCTCGGCGGCAACGTAGCCCAGGGAAACGCCCTTCTTGATGCGCACGGTTTTCACATAGGCATCGAATTTCTGCCCCAGGGCGTCGTTGGGGATGACGGCAAAGGAGTTCTGCAGACCCGCGATGTTGAAGGTTTTAGAGCCGGAGGTCAGCAGGATCATCCGATCCAGATACTCCGGGAAGCGCAGACAGGACAGATGCTCATGGCCGTTGAAGACGATATCCTGGTGGATTTCGTCGCTGACCACCAGCACGTCATACCGGCGGCACAGCTCCAGAATGCCCAGCAGCTCATCCTTCGTCCAGACATGCCCCACGGGGTTGTGGGGAGAGCACAGCAGCAGCATCTTCACCTGCCGGGTCTGGAACTTTTCCTCCAGATCCGCAAGATTCACGGTGTAGCCGTGATCCGTGTGCACCAGGTCGCTGCAAACCAGGCTGCGGCCGGTATCCTTCACCGCGTCCATGAAGGGGTAGTAGCAGGGGGTGAGAATGGCCACGCTGTCTCCGGGGGTGGTCAGCGCGCTGATAGACCAGTAAATGCCCGTAACTACGCCAGGGGTGAAACGGAGCCACTCCCGCTTGGGGGTTACGCCGTGGCGGGTCTGCTCCCAGGCGATGAAAGCATCCTGATAGGACGCGGGGGGCGCGAAGTAGCCGAACACACCGAAATCCACGGCCTTGCGCAGAGCTTCCTGAATGCAGGGCGGGGAGGGGTAGTCCATATCCGCTACCCACAAAGGAATCAGATCATCCCGGCCGTACTTGCTTGCCAGGGTGTCCCACTTGACGCTCCGGCTGCCCCGACGCAGGGGAAAATGAGCGGTATCAAATCCATTGCTTGTCATATTGTCCTCCAATTCCGCGCGGCGTACTGCCGCGCTTTTTGTTCTCTATCACAAACCTAACAAAAATGGTGGGTGAATTCAACGAAAGCAGAGAGACTTGACAGGAAATAATGGAACACTTTTCACAAGGAATGTACTGAATTGAAACACCTCACTTCAGCATCCGCCACAGGGTGCTTCGGCTGATGCCCAGACGCTTGGCGGTGTGGGTCTGATTCATATTTTCCTCCTCGTAAACCCGCAGAACCACATCGTGAATGATCTCTTCCAGCGGCCGGTTCAGATCCAGGCTGCTTTCCGGGGCGGCAGGGGTCTTCCGCTTCTCCCGATTCAGCAGAGACAGTACCTGCTCCTCGGAAATGTAGGAGGACTTGGCGTTGATGACCAGCTCGCCGATGGTCTGATACAGCTGATCGGCGTTCCGGGGCCAGACCCGGTTCTGCAGGGTCAGCATGGCGTCATGGGTCAGACCGATGACCCGGGTGCCGTTGCGCACATTGGCGGCGTTGATGTACAGCCCCACCAGAGTGGGAATGTCCTCAGGCCGCTGAGACAGGGGCGGCAGCCGCAGCTGCAGGCAGTGGACGGTTTCCGTCAGGTACAGGTACAGATCATCCTGGGGGACGCTGCCATTTTCCTCGGTATAAGAGAAGATCAGCCGGTTGGTCTGCATGACCCGGGAGCTTTTCAGGTAGAGCCGGAATTCCTTCTGCTGCTCCGGGGGGATGGCCTGCATCCGGACAAAGGAAATGGTAAGCCCGGAGTCGGTCAGGGGAGAGCTGTCGCTTTTGAGCAGGAAATCCCAGCCCTTTTTGTCCAGCAGGCTGGCATCGATGACCACGAAGGAATTCTGCTTGAACTTGCTGTGGGAATACAGGTAGTGGGCGAACCGATCCTTGCCGGTGCCCCGCTCGCCCTCAATGAGCACCGGGGCGTTCATGGCGGCATATCGCTGGCAGGCGGCGTGAACGGCGGAAATCTCCTCACTGCTGCCCAAGTAAAACTCAATGGGCTTGGAATCGGGAAGCTCCTCGTCGGCGGAGAAGCAGCGGATGGTGTATTTGTCGAACACCGCCGTGTTGGCCATCTGGGATAGAATGTACACGCAGTAGTCCTCGCCGCCGGATTGAAGAAGCCTTCCCTTGATGGAGAGCATAGTGCTGCCCAGGTTCCGGATGAGCTTCAGGCTGCCCTGGGCGATGACGTTGGAGACCTTCTGCCGGAGAAGCAGCTGAATTTCCTGGGGCAGATCGGAAGCGGTTGAGTAATATTCCTGTCCGCCGGAGGTATAGATGACGATATCCGCATCCAGGAAGGACAGCAGGTCGGAGAACAGATCCGCCCGCTTCCGGACGGCGGCGTCGTGGCGGTAGATTTCCACCGCACTGTCGATGGCGGCCTCCACACTTTCAATGCCGGAGACGATCAGAAGGCCGTTCATGCCCAGCTTCTGAGCGCAGGTCACGGAGATCATGTCTCCGGCGATGACCTGAATACCCTCCTGCCGGAGAGTGCGCAGGCAGGCTTCGCATTCGGTGCTGCTGCGGATGGTGCGCACCTTGAAGTCGTACTGCATGATGTCCCGGAGCATATCCGCAGGCTTGGTAATGCTGGGAAAGCCCACCACAGCCAGCTTGTCGGACATGCTCTGAGCCAGCCGAATGGTGCGCAGAACGTCATAGACCGAAGGAATAATGTCGCAGGCCGGAATATCGGCGCAGTGGGCCCGGATGGTTTCGGCGGTGCCGCCCCGGGAAATGACGGCGTCAATGTTGTTGTTCCGGTTTTCTAGAACGGCTCGGAGGCCATCCTCCAGGTTGCCCATGTGGATGATGAGCTCCACGTCGCTGCGCTGGGCAGCGATATTGGTCATCAGGTTGTACATTCCCTCGTAGGGCGGGATGCACAGCAGACGCAGTTTCTTCATAATATCGCTCCTTTCCCGAACTCCGGGGGTGAAAATACCAAAATTGCCTGGGACTTCAGCAGAACAGGGACTGCTTTTGCATTCAGTATAACAGGCGGCTGTTCAAAAAACAAGTAGCAGAGAAAAGAAAGCGATTCAATATGAAACATTTCCGGCGGGAATTTCCGTTGAGCCAGTTGTGAAAAGTAATTAAGATAGAAGAAATTCCCAAAGGGATTTTATCAGAAACCAACAATTTCCCTTCCGGGAACCAAAGAATGAGGTGTGCAAATATGAAGCTATTGACCTGCATTTACCAGGGCAGGGAAACAGTGGCGGTATTGACCGGGGACGAAAAGCAAGTGGTTCCGCTGTCTGCCATCGGCTACCGCTTCACGGACATGAATGACCTGATCCGCCGGACGGATCGGGCGGCACTGGCGGCGATTTTCTCTGCCGCCGAGAAGGCGCAGCCGATTCCTCTGGAGGACGTGCGGCTGACGGCACCCATCCCCCATCCGGTACGGGATGTGGTGTGCATGGGACTGAACTACAAGGCCCATGCCGATGAGATGGCAGACGCGCTGAAGGAGCGGCGGACGGAACGGGTCTGGCCGATTTTCTTCGGCAAGGCGGTGGATCGGTGCCGGGGCGACGGCGAAACCATTCCCTCCCATTCCGATTTCATCTCCACCCTGGATTACGAGTGTGAGCTGGGCGTGATTCTGGGCAAGGATGCCTATCAGGTTCCCCGGGAGCAGGTGGCGGACTACATTTTCGGCTACACCGTTCTCAACGATGTGACCGCCCGGGAGCTGAGCCGGCACAAGCAGAACTACTTTATGAAAAGTCTGGACGGAACCTGCCCTCTGGGTCCCTGGATCGTCACCGCGGAGGAAATTGCCTATCCGCCCCGGCTGGATATCCGGCTCTGGGTCAACGGGGAGCCTCGGCAGCACGGCAATACCGGGGACATGATTTTTGACATTACGGATATCGTCAGCGAGCTGAGCCGGGGCGTGACCCTGCCCGCGGGCACCATCATCGCCACCGGAAGCCCCACGGGCATCGGCTTCGGCATGAATCCGCCGGTATTTCTGAAAGACGCAGACGTGGTTACCTGCCAGATCGAGAAAATTGGCGTCCTGACGAACACCGTCCGGGATGAAGGCTGAGCCGGAAGACTCGGAAAGGTACATAATTGGAACAGATTTGTTGATTTTCAACAAAAACGGTGCCGGATTTTTCATTTGTGTTCGGATTTGCCATTCTCCGACCTTAAAATTGCTTCGTTTGGAAACAGTATTTGAAACCCGCTCCCTTGTAGAAAATCCGGCAAACTATATAATGATGGCAAAAGGAACCAGATTGGAAATGGACAAACTGCACAGCGCAGTTTGCAGAACACTTGGAGGTGTCTCAATATGAAAAAAGAGCTTTATCCCATGCACGGAATCATCACCACGGTGATTACCCCCTTTAAGTCCGAGGACAAGTCCATCGACTGGCCGTCCTTCCGCCGGGAGATCCAGCTTTGCATGGACGCCGGCGTGGCCGGCTTCCTGGTGCCCTGCATGGCCAGCGAAATGAATATGCTGACCCATGAGGAGATCATACAGGAGGTCAAGGAGACCGTCGCCCTGGCGCACACCAAGGAGCACTGCATTGTGATTCCCAGCATCACCGCCAACGACGAGGAAACCCGTCTGAAGCAGTGCAAGGAATATCTGGAGCTGGGCGTGGACGGTCTGAATCTGAACATGACCTACACCACCGATGACGAGTACTGCGCCATGGTCAAAAAGATCGACGACATGAAGCCCCCCTTCCTGTGCATTCAGGATGTGTCCATGACCGACGACGGCCTGCCCGACCGGCTGCTGCTGCGGCTGTTCGACGAGTTCGAGAGCGTCCGCTGCGCCAAGATCGAGGTCAAGGACCCGGGTCCCAAGTACACCCGCATCCTGAAGGCCACCGACGGTCGGATGAATATCAGCGGCGCCTGGGGCTCCAGCCAGTCCATCGAGGCCTATGACCGGGGCATTCACGCCCTGATGCCCTCCGGTATGCCGGAGCTGTTCGTGAACGTTTATGAGCTGTATCACCACGGCAAGCGGGACAAGGCTATGGAGCTGTTCTTCGCCATGCTGCCCGTTATCAGCTTCACCCGCCAGAGCCAGCCTCTGAACCGTTACTTCCACAAGCTGTACTTCAAGCGCATCGGCGTCTTCACCGAGGCCGTCAGCCGGGAAGAGGTGTTCTTTGACGAGTACCATCAGCGCTACGCCAACGATCTGATCGAGTATGCCGTCAAGCTACGCGACAGCATTCCTTCCTACTGGGAATAAGGTATGAAAGAGCTTTATCCCATGCGGGGTGTGATCACCACCGTGACCACGCCCTTCAACGATGATCTGACCATCAACTGGTCGGATCTGCGCCGGACGGCAGAGGCAGCCCTGGAGGCCGGGATTTCCGGCTTCCTCGCCCCCTGCTTTGCCAGCGAGATTGACGAGCTGACCAATGAGGAACGCTACCGCATGGTCACGGAGCTTCTTGCGGTGACCCACCAGGCTGGCCGGGGCATCGTCATGCCCAACGTCCGGGGCAAAACCAAGGACGACTGCGTGGAGCAGGCCAAGCGGTATCTGGATCTGGGTGTGGACGGCGTGAACATCTTTATGCCTACTGTTACCGAGGAAAGCTACCGGGAGCTGGTGGCGGCGGTGGATGCGCTCCATCCGCCCTTCCTGTGCCTGCAGGATACCAAGGACAACGAGCTGAGCGCGGCCTTCGTCAAGTCCATGTTCGATGAATTTGAAAGCTTCCGCTGCATCAAGATCGAGACTGCCAACCCCGGGGCGGACTACACCGCCATTCTGAAGGCCACCGACGGCCGAATGAATGTCAGCGGCTCCTGGGGCAGCGATCAGATGATTGAGGCCTTTGACCGGGGCATTCATGCCCTGATGCCCTCCGGCCTGTTTGAGCTGTTTGTGAATGTGTACCGGCTGTACCACGGGAAGAGCCGGGAGGCGGCTATGAAGCTGTTCTTCGACATCCTGCCCATCATCGTGTTTACCCGCCAGTCGGACAGTGCGAATCTGTCTCTGCACAAGCGGTATTTCCAGCGGCTGGGGCTGTATACCACCACAAAATTCCGGGCTCCCTTCGCGGTGGACGCCATTCAGGCCAGCTACATCGAGGAGATGATCGACCGGGCACTGTACCTCCGGGATCGTCTGCCCCAGTATTGGCAATAAGCCAACTTCAACACCGAAGGAAACTCTGAATTAATCGTCGGCGGCTGGACAGCGGATCTTTTGCCCCCAGTCATCAGTTTGAAAAACGGGAAATACATACAGTATTCCACCGTTTTCCAAACCTCGCCTGGGAACAAAATCTCTCGCTGCCAGCTCTTGTCGATTGAATCAGAGCTTCCCTAAAACCTAAATTTGGTGGTTATGATACATGATTAAATTGCTGATCATTTCCGATGACTTCACCGGGGCACTGGACACGGGCGTGAAGTTCTCCGCGGCAGGTGCCAGAACCAAGGTATCCACCGATACCCAGACGGACTTCCGGCAGGAAATCGCCGAGGAGGTTCTGGTGCTTTGCGCTCCCACCCGTCACCTGCCGCCCCGGGAAGCCTACGACATGATTCGCCCCATAGCCCAGCGGGCGGCCGCCGCTCGTATTGGCTGCATCTATAAGAAAACCGACTCCGCCCTCCGGGGAAACATCGGCGCAGAACTGGGCGCGGTGCTGGATGGCAGCGGAGAAACAAGCCTTTGCTTCATTCCGGCTCTGCCCGGCATGAACCGGATCACCGTGGACGGCGTCCATTACATCGACGGCGTTCCTGTGGATCAGAGCGTCTTCGGCCAGGATCCCTTCGAGCCGGTGACGGAAAGCCGGGTTCCGGATCTGCTGCACCTGCAATGCGACGTGCCGGTGGAGGTGGTCTCGCCGGAAGCACTGAATTCCTTTTGCCCCGGAAAGAAGCGATGTATTTACCTGTTCGATTGCGCGTCCCGCCAGGATATGGAACGGGAGGCGCAGACCCTGTATCGCCTGGGCTGCCTGAAGCTGCTGGCCGGCTGCGCAGGGCTGGCGGAAAGCCTGCCCGGATACCTGGGGCTCCACATGGGGGAAAAAACCCAATGTCGGGTCAAGGTCAGCCGCCTGGTGGTGCTCTGCGGCAGCGTGAACCCTATTTCCTCCAGTCAGATGGACTACGGTGAGCAGCGGGGTTACCGCCGGGTGCATATTCCTGCCGACCGGCTTCTCAGCGGCGGCAGACTCAACACCGGCAGCGATGCCATGATGATGGACTATTTGTGGACACTCTACTGCCAGTCCCCCTATCTGATGATTGATTCCCTGCAAATGGGGCAGGAGCAGGTGCTCTTCGGCACCGAGGAGCTGAGTCTGGAGGACATCCGGCAGCGGATTTCCTGCCAGATGGGCCGGATTCTGAAGGAGCTCATCGACCGGGGGGCGGATGCCTGCTTCATGATTATCGGCGGCGACACCCTGCTTGCCTTTCTGGACTCCATCGGCTGCCACGAGCTGACACCGGTCTGTGAGATTCAGCCTGGCGTGGTGCTTTCCCGGATCGCCTATCAGGGCAGGGAATATGAAATCATTTCCAAATCCGGCGGCTTCGGCGAGAAAGACCTGCTGGTCACCCTGCAGAGGGAGACGGAGTCTGTGACCCGGTCTCAGTTCGCGGGAGCCTGACGGGAAACCGCATTAAAGTTGTTTTTTCAAAGAGAAAGGAGCTTTTCAAATGGCTGTCGAAACCTACAATGTAACATTACCCCGGACGGTGTACAGCGGCAAAAATGCCCTGAGCAATCTGAAATCCGTAGTCGCGGGAGCAAAAAAGGTGGCAATTTTCACGGACAAGGGCATTCTGAGCACGGGTCTGGTGGAGCTGCCTCTTGCCCAGCTGAAGGAAGCGGGGGTGGAGACCATCGTAATCTCCGATCTGCCTCCGGAGCCCACCTATTCCCAGGTGCAGAAGCTGGTGGATCAGTTCAAGGCCTCCGGCGCGGATTTCATTGTGGCCGTGGGCGGCGGCAGTGCCATGGATACGGCCAAGCTGGCAAGTTTGCTCGCCACCGAGGACTACACCGTGGGGGATCTGCTGGATAACCCGGGTCTGGCGGTGAAGACCGTGAAGACCTGCCTGATCCCCACCACCGCCGGTACCGGTTCCGAGGCGACTCCCAACGCCATTGTGGCCGTGCCTGAGAAGGAGCTGAAGGTTGGTATCGTCAACGGCAGCATGGTGCCCGATTACGTTATCCTGGATGCCGTGATGATCAAGAACCTGCCCCGGAAGATCGCCGCGGCTACGGGCATTGACGCCATGGCGCACGCCATCGAGTGCTTCACCAGCAACAAGGCCAACCCCTTCAGCGATATGTTCGCGCTCCAGGCCTTCGACCTCATCATGAACAACATCGAAGCCGCCTGCGACGACAAGGAAGCCATGGACGCCAAGAACAACATGCAGATTGCCGCCTTCTATGCCGGCGTTGCCATCGCCTGCTCCGGCACCACCGCCGTTCACGCTCTGAGCTATCCTCTGGGCGGCAAGTACCACATTGCCCACGGCGTATCCAACGCCATTTTGCTGGTGCCCGTCATGGAGTTCAACGAGCCCGCCATCCGGGACAAACTGGCTCAGGCCTATGACCGGGTGGTTCATGGGGAAAAGACCTGCGTCACCAAGGAGGAGAAGAGCGACTGGGTTGTCAGGCGCATGGGCGAAATCGTCCGCCATCTGGATATTCCCACCAGCCTGACCGAGTTCAATGTGCCGGTGGAAGACCTGGACGGCCTGGTGGAGGCCGGTATGCAGGTGACCCGGCTGCTGGTGAATAACATGCGCGTTGTCACCCCCGAGGATGCCCGTGCCATTTATTCACAGATTCTTCATTAAGACAGATTATACTCACTGAAAAGAATTATACTCACTGAAATTTCTTATAGGCAATCAGACTGCAAAAAGGTAGGTAGTTCAAATGGAGCAAAAACCGATTCTGGGCATAACCATGGGCGACCCTTTCGGCAACGGTCCGGAGATCACCGTGAAGGCTCTGGCGGACAAAAGGGTCTATGACCGGTGCCGTCCCCTGGTCATCGGCGACATCAGCTGCATGGAATACGCCGTGAAGGCTGCCAAGGCGGTCTCCGGCATTGATATGAAGGTGCGCCCCATCCACGCGGTGGAGGATGCCAACTTTGAGTATGGCATCATCGACGTGTACGACATGGGCATTGTAAAGCCTGAGGAGATTCCGGGTGACCCGGAGCATCCCAAGCCCTTCCGGCTGGGCGCCACCGCCCTGGGCGGCGAGGCGGCTTTCCGGTATGTGGTGAAGGTCATTGACCTGGCCATGAAGGGTCAGGTGGACGCCACCATTACCAATGCCCTGAGCAAGGAAGCCATCAACATGGCCGGTCACCACTATTCCGGACACACGGAAATCTACGCTGAGTATACCGGCACCAGCAAGTACACCATGATGCTGGCTCACGAGGATCTGCGGGTGGTTCACGTTTCTACCCATGTTTCCCTGCGCCAGGCCTGTGACCTGGTGAAAAAGGATCGGGTGCTGGACGTGATCCGCATTGCCAATGAAGGCTGCAAGGCCATCGGCATCCAGGCACCCAAGCTGGCGGTTGCCGGCCTGAACCCCCACTGCGGCGAGAACGGCATGTTCGGCCGGGAGGAGATCGAGGAGATTCAGCCTGCCATCGACGAGGCCATGGCCGAGGGCATCAACATTGTGGAAAAGAAGCCCACCCCTCCGGATACCGTGTTCTCCAAGGCTCTGGGCGGCTGGTATGACATCGTGGTGGTCATGTATCACGACCAGGGACATATCCCCCTGAAGGTCAAGGGCTTTGTGTACAACAAGGCCGAGGGTCACTGGGACGCCGTGGCCGGCGTGAACGTGACCCTGGGTCTGCCCATCATCCGTGCCTCCGTGGATCACGGCACCGGCTTTGGCCATGCGGGCGACGGCCACGCCAACGAGCTGAGCCTGGTCAACGCCATGGACTACGGTATCCGCATGGCAAACGCCAGGGCGGAAAAGTAATTCGTCTTTATCCGGCACAGCCGGTAGAGAAATAAAGAACCTACATTCGAAGGGAGAAGACAACAAATGAAAAAAGTACTCGCCATGATCCTCGCGCTGGCCATGGTCCTGTCTCTGGCTGCCTGCGGCTCCAAGACCGAGACCCCCGCTGCCCAGCCCGCTGCCACCGAGGCCGCCAAGACCGACGCTGCCGCCGCTGAGGCTGCCGATACCGGCCTGACTAAGCCTGTCAATCTGACTCTGCTGAGCCAGGGCGCCGGCACCGATGACTACATCACGCTGGCTTCCGAGGGCAAGGTTCTGCAGGAGAACCTGCCTGCCGGTTCCACCATCACCCAGGAGACCATCTCCAGCGGCTGCTCCAGCGTAGGCTACCTGATTGAGGCCGGCATGGGCGACTTCGGCACCGGCCAGAACGCCATGAGCGGCACCGTTGGCATGGAGGGCAAGGAGCCCTACTCCAAGATCAGTGCGCTGTTCGCTACCGTGAAATACGCGTTCACTGCCGAGCTGGCCACCCAGAGCTTTGTTGACAAGACCGGCTGTGCCACCCTGGCCGAGGTATTCGAGAAGAAGATTCCCTGCCGTTTCGTTGCCGAGCCCGTTGGTTCCTCCGACTACGTTTCCTTCATGTACCTGCTGGATGTCCACGGCGTCACTGTTGAGGATATCGAGAGCTGGGGCGGCAGCGTGACCTTCACCGACGGCTCCGCCTGCTGCGACATGCTCCAGGACGGCCAGGCCGATATGATGGTCGGTCACACCGTTTCCACCTCCTCCTCTCTGACCGAGCTGTGCATGAGCGCCAAGATGGTCGTCTCCGGCCTGACCGATGAAGAGATCGCCGGTATGTGCGAGCGCGGCTACGCCGAGACTACCATCCCCGCCGGTTCCTTCGGCCAGACCACCGAGGAGATGAAGTCCGCCTGCCAGGCTTCCTCCAAGATCGTTTCCTCTGACATGGAGGACGACGTGGCCTACGCCATGACCAAGATCCTGGTTGAGAACGCTGACAAGCTGTCTGAGGATGTTGCCGGTTACCGCGGCATCACCTACGCCGACATGGTGGACTTCGACGCCATGGTCGTTCCCATGCACCCCGGTGCCGTGAAGTACTTCCAGGACATCGGCGTCCTGGGCGCTGACGGCAGCTACACCGGCAAGTAATTTTTCCCCAAAGGATCCCGGGGCGGCCTTGCCGCCCCGGAAACGCCAAAATCCGCAACTTTCTTCCGGACAGGCTTTCTCTTTTCAGAAAATGTAGGTGCTTTTTTCCCAGTGCAAAGCCCCGTGCGGAAAGCGAAATACCCCGGAACCCCAAATTCGACACACCCACCCATTTCTCACGGCCCTTTTCGGCCGGTCAAGAGCGAAAGGAATATCGTCTTATGGGCAATACACTTGAAAAGAAGAGTGTTGGCCAGCAGATCAAGGAGACCCTGATCAAGGACACCCCCCGGGCAACCGCCGCGGTGTGGGTCACTCTGGCTTATCTGCTGTTCCAGCTTTACAGAACGTTCATTAACCCCATGGTTCCCATGCTGGTCCGTCCTATCCACGTTTCCAGCATCGGCTTCCTGTGCGTGCTGCTGAATCCCGGCAAGCACACCAGCAAGGCCGGCAAAATCTTCGACAAGGTCTGCGACTGGTTCGTGTTCATCACCTTCTTCTACCACATCTGGTATGCCATCAGCCAGTTCAACCGACTGGGCCTGCGGGTCAACTACCTGGATCCCGTGAACCCCATCGATATCTTCGAGTGCGTCACCCTGATCCTGCTGGTTCTGCTGGGCATTGCCCGTACCGTGGGCAAGACCCTGGTGATCTTCATCGGTGTGTTCATCGTCTATGTCTGGACGGCTCGCTGGCTGCCCGGCATCCTGTTCTACAAGGGCATGAACATCAACAAGTTCACTGACCTGATGGTCATGGGCAGTGAAGGCATCTACGGCACCGCCACCGGCGCGGGCTCCGGCTTCATGTACTGGATCATGATCTTCGGCTCCCTGTTCGGCACCTGCGGCGGCGGCCAGGTTCTGATCGACATCGGCATCAAGTTCGGTGCCCGCTCCAACGACAACTCCGGCCCTGCCAAGGCAGCCGTTATGGCTTCCGGCCTGATGGGCATGATCTCCGGCTCTGCCGCCGCCAACGTGGCCGGCACCGGCGTAATGACCATCCCCATGATGAAGAAGGTTGGCTACGCCCCTGAGGAAGCCGGAGCCATCGAGGCCGCTGCCTCCACCGGCGGTCAGATCATGCCCCCCATTATGGGCACCGGCGCTTTCCTGATGGCGGAAATGCTGGGCATTTCCTACATGGCCATCTGCAAGGCTGCCGCCATCCCCGCGATTATGTACTACCTGGCCATTTTCCTGCTGGTGCATATGCTGGCCAAGAAGCGCGCCAACGCCGGTGAAACCGTGGAAATGGATCTGGAGTGCGAGCCCATCCTGCCCCGGCTGTACCTGCTGAGCCCCATTGTGGTGCTGGTTGCCGCCATCGCCATGGGCTGCACGCTCCAGCGTTCCGCCCTGTACGGCATTGCCGCCATTCTGGTGCTGAACGTCATCAGCCCCAAGATGCGCTATGGCCCCATCCATATCATTCAGCAGATTCTGAACGCCACCCGTCTGTCCTCCAACACCTCTCAGCCCATCTCCGGCTGCGGCATCATCATCGGTATCGTCTCCATCTCCGGCCTGGCCACCCGGCTGAGCTCCGTGATCTCTTCCATGGGCGGCGACCTGATGTGGATCGGCCTGATTATCACCATGCTGGGCTGCATGCTGCTGGGCATGGCACTGCCCACCGTGGCGGCCTATCTGACGGCCTACGTTCTGTTCATCCCCACTCTGAAGAGCCTGGGCATCAGCACCCTGGCTGCCAACCTCTTCATCTTCTACTTTGGCATTTTCGCCCAGATCACCCCTCCCGTGTGCATCGCTTCCTACACCGCTGCCGGCATCGCGGAGGCAAAGCCCTGGGACACCGGCTGGCGAGGAATGGTCTTCGCCTCGGTGGCATTCTTCGCACCCTTCGCCTTTGTCTATCAGCCCGGTATTCTGATGGAGGGCGGCCTGCTTGCCATCATCCATGATTCCGGCATTCTGGCTCTGGGTACCGCCATGCTGGTCTTTGCCGTGGCCGGTTATCTGCTCACCGATATCCCCATGTGGCAGAGAATCCTGCTGGTGGTCGGCGGTATCTGCACCTGCATCCCCGAGGGCTTCACGGACGCCATTGGTCTGGCCATCGGCGCGGTTATCGTCGTGCTCCAGATTTTCGCCCGGAAGAAGTATGTTGCCGCTCACCCCGAACTGGCAAACGCCGCCAAGAAGGTCGTCCATGTGGAGGCCGATACCTCCAAGGTTAATCTGGACGAGGAAGAATAATAATGAAAGGAAGTTTTTACTATGGCAAAGCTTGTTAAGGGTATCATTGCCGCAATGGTCACAGCCATGCACGATGACGAGTCCCTGAACCTGGAAGAAGTCAAGAATCAGGTAAACCGTCAGATTGCTGCCGGTGTGGACGGCGTCTTCTGCCTGGGCACCAACGGCGAGGCCTATATTCAGTCCGAGGACGAGAAGCTGCGGGTTATCGAGACCGTGGTCAAGGCCGCCGACGGCCGTGTCCCCGTGTACGCCGGTACCGGTATGCCCGGCACCGCCGAGACCATCCGCCTGTCCAGGAAGGCCAAGGAGCTGGGCGCGGACGTGCTGTCCGTCATCAGCCCCTACTTCGCCGCCATTTCCCAGGACGAGCTCTACAACCACTACGCGGAGCTGGCCGGCGCGGTGGATCTGCCCATCGTCATGTACAACATGCCCGCCCGTACCGGCAATAACCTGAACCCGGACACCGTGGCGAAGCTGAGCAAGATTCCCAACATCGTGGGCGTCAAGGACTCCAGCGGCAACTTCGACAACATGAAGCAGTACATCGAGCTGACCGATCCCGAGACCTTCAGCGTCCTGTCCGGCAACGACGCGCTGATCCTGTGGAACCTGCTGGCCGGCGGCGCCGGCGGCATCACCGCCGTGGCGAACATCTACCCGGAGACCATGGTTTCCATCTATCAGTATTTCCTGAAGGGGGATCTGAAGAATGCCATGAAGGCTCAGGACAGCATCCGTCCCATCCGGAACTGCTTCAAGTTCGGCAATCCCAACACCGTCACCAAGACCGCTGCCCGGATTGCCGGTAATCCCGTCGGCCCCTGCCGCCGTCCCTTCTGCTGCTTAAGCGACGCGGCCGTCGCCAAGATCAAGGCGACGGTGGAAGCCGATCACGCCCGCGGCCTGAAGTAATCATACGAAAGTGTGCAATGCCAGTCACCGCGGTGACTGGCATTGTTTGTAAGAAAGGAATTGATTATGAAGAATACCTTTGAACTGGTGCATGTGGGCATCAACAACAACAGCCATGAGGAATCCACCCAGCTTGCCAATCTGCTGTGCGCCCTGTTTAACCTGACGCCCCGGCACGGCGGCAAGTCCGAGTTCGCCGGAAACTATTTTGAGTGCATGAATATGCCCTTCCTGGGTACCCATGGCCACATTGCCATGCAGACGGACGATCTGGAAGCCGCAGTGGAGGAGCTGAAGGAGAAGGGCTTTTCCTTCAATATGGAAACTGCCGCTTACGCGCCGGACGGCAAGCTGAAGAACATCTATCTGGCCGGGGAGTTCGGCGGTTTCGCCATCCATATTCTGCGCAAGTAAATGTCTATGGCACAGGAAAAGGAGCATTCGGCCAAATATCGGGAGATGGTGGAATCTCCTTTGGAGCCACTGATCCTGCGGATGGCCATTCCCTCCATCATCTCCCTGCTGATTACCTCCGTGTACAATCTGGCGGACACCTATTTTGTGGGTCGTCTGGGCACCAGTGCCACCGGCGCGGTGGGCATCGTGTATCCGCTGATGACCCTGAATCTGGCTCTGGGACTGATGTTCGGCAAGGGCACCGGAACCCTCATGGGTCGTCAGCTGGGCCGCCGGGAGCTGGAAAAGGCGGAGCAGACCGCTGCCCAGGGTCTGGTGAGCGTGTTGTGCCTGCTGAGTGTGCTGATGGTGCTTGGCCTGACGTTTATCCGGCCGCTGGTGGAGCTGCTGGGTGCCACGGACAGTATGCGGGACTACACGATTGTCTATGCCCGTTACATACTGATTTCCATGCCCTTCAAGGCGGCGGCGACTTCCCTGAGCTGCATTCTGCGTTTTCAGGGCTACGCCAAACGTTCCATGTACGGCCTGGCCAGCGGCGCGGTGCTGAACATTGTCCTTGACCCGCTGCTGATGTTCGGCCTGGGCATGGGCTTCGCGGGGGCAGGAGCCGCCACCATGATCGGCGAGATCGTCACCTTCTTTGTGCTGCTTTGGCAGTGTACCCGGGGAGACTGCATTTCCATCCGGCTGAACCGGTTCCGGTTTTCCTGGCAGACTCTGGGGGAGATTTTCGCCGGCGGCTTTTCCAGTTTGCTCAAAAACGGCCTGTCCAGCGTGGCCTCCGTGCTGCTGAATCGGGCTGCCCGACCCTACGGCGACGCGGTCATCGCGGCCTTTATCATTGTCAACCGGCTGGTGCACATGTGCCAGCAGATCTACTTCGGCCTGGGCGAGGGCTACCAGACGGTATGCAGCTATAACTACGGCGCGAAGCAGTATCACCGGGTGCGCCAGGGCTTCTGGTACTGCATCAAGGTGGGCGGGGCACTGCTCGTGATGATTGCCATTGCCTTCCTGTTCCCGGAGGAGCTTATCGGCCTGTTCCGGAAGGACGACCCGGAGGTCATTTTCTATGGCTCCCGGATTCTCCGAGCCAGCATGGCAACGCTGTCCCTGCTTCCCGTGTGTGCCACGGGCTTCGTGATGCTCCAGGGCATCGGACGGAATCGGGACGCGGCCATTGTGGGCAGCGGCCGCCAGGGTCTGTTCCTGCTGCCGTTGATTCTGATTCTGCCCAGGTGCCTTGGCGTGAACGGCCTGATTGGGGTTCAGCCCTGCTCGGACATTCTGTCCACCCTGCTGGGGGTCTGGATCCTCCGACCCAACCTGCGGCGGCTGAAAACCCTGGAGGAAAATACTGAAGCGATACGATAAGGAGTACTTATGTCGAAAAACGTGAAAAAGAAAGCCCGGCCGGTGCAGGAATCGGATTCCGGTAAGGTGCGCAAGCGGAAGGCGGTCACCGCCATTCGGTGGGCGGCCTGGATTCTGGTTTTGTGCCTGCTTCTGACTCAGCTCACCGGAAACACCCCGGGCGATCTGGCGATGCTGGGTCAGTTCGTCATCGCTGGCCTGCTCTATGCCATTTCCGTGGTTCTGGAGCGGAAGTATAAGTGGTAATTCCATGTATGAAGAACCGCCTTCGGCGCAAAGCCGGAGGCGGTTTTGACATAGGAAGCGGATGCCGGGAATTCAAAGATCACGCACGTTACAATCGAGTCGGGGGGGGGGCGGCACTGGCAGGGGGACAGGGGAAGCTTCTTCACCAAAAGCTGAGTCTCGATCAGCTCCACGGGGATGCCGTCGCAGACATAGCGGGTGTGTTCCCGGTAACGCCGCCGGGTCTGCGGGGAGGCATACCGCCCGATCTCACGCAGAGGGCTGAAACAGGTGTAGATGACCAGAACCTCCGTGTCCGCGGGGCGGTATTTCAGAAGGTAGTGAATGGCGGCGGTATCAAAGGTCAGGTCGGGTCTGCCCACGATCTCATACATGGGCGTGATTACCAAGAGCTTCACGCAGTTTCCTCTTTTCGCAGGATACCTTCCTTATATATATTTCGCCAAAAAGGTCAAGCGTATTTGAAATAGAGAAAGACAATTCCCGGGCAGCGTGTCAAAAATCCAAAATCATGATACCACAATGACACGGTTTCGCCGGGCTTCTCTATATTTCCTCAGCATCCGAGAGAGACGGAGGTTCCGTAAAGCGCGGAAGATCCTCCGGGGTGGATTTCCAGCCGTACCGCTTCAGCTCCACATACCAGCATCGGCCGTCCCACAGGGTGGGAACCCCGTCCTCCGCCAGCAGGGTTCGCTGCAGCTCGGAGGTCAGAAAATGCCTGGCTCCGCTGAGCTGCCCCCGGCTGTTCACCACCCGGAAGGCGGGAACATCCGCCCCGGCCAGCCCCTCCCGGAGACCGTAGCCCACCTGCCGGGCATTTCTCGGCTTACCGCAGAGCATGGCAATCTGACCGTAGGTAGCCACCCGGCCTGCCGGGATGGCCAGGCAGACAAGCCGCATTTTTTCGTAAAAGGTCATGGCCTCACCGCCTTTTTGCTTTCGGGATCATTGTACCATCGAAGCCGGAATCCCGCAAGAAGAAACAAAAACTTCAAAAAATTTTCTCACCGCCGCAACATTTTTCCGTTCCCATCTGTATTGTAGACAGAACGGTAAGAATGCCGGAAAATGAAAGGAATGTCATGATTATGAAAAAGCTGTTTGTTAGTGTGTTGGCTCTGCTTCTGGTGCTGCTGTCCATGGCGGCCTGCGGCGGAAAAACCGGAGAAACTCCTGCCCCCACCACCAATGACGGAAACGCCTCCTATACCGCGGACGGCACGGTGATCCCCGGCAGCGACCCCGGAGCCTGGAGCCAGGCGGAAACCACCGAAGGCGTTCAGATTCCCAACCCCTGGATCGACTGCACCACCCTGGAGGAGGCCGGCAAGCTGGCGGGCTTCTCCATCGCCGCGCCGGACGCGCTGGAGGGCTACCCTGAGAAGCAGATCGCGGTCATTGAAAATGACATCGCGGAAGTGACCTTTAACAATGAGGACGGCCAGGAGGTTTGCTTCCGCAAGGGTCTGGGCACCGGGGATATCAGCGGCGACTACAATGACTATGCGCACACCGAGACCCGAACCATCGGCGACAAGACCGTGACCTGCAAGGGAAGCGGCAGCCTGGTTTACAATGCCGCCTGGAACGACGACACCTATGCCTATTCCATCCTGTCCACCGCCGGCATGACCGCCGAGCAGCTGACCGCCTGGGTGGGAAGCCTGGCCTGAAGTACTTGCCAAGAAGTCCAAAACGGGATATACTGAGGGAAAACGAAAAAAGGAGCTTTGAGAAATGGAAGCAATCGCGATTCCCGTTCCCCTGAGGCGGCGGGGCTGGCAGACCGCGCGGGAAATTGCCCGCTTTGCCCTCCGCCTGCTGCCCCGGAGGGAAGCCCAGGCGGAAAGCCGGGTTGACCGGATGGCGGCGGAGGCTCTGGATACCTACGGCAATGCCATCCTGCGCTGCGCCTACAGCTATCTGCACAATATGGCGGACGCGGAGGAAATCTTGCAGGACACCCTTCTGAAGCTGCTTACCGCCGCACCGGATTTTGAAAGCGAGGCGCACAAAAAGGCCTGGCTTCTGCGGGTGGCGGCGAACCTGAGCAAGAACCGGATCGAATACAACGCCCTCCGGGACTGTGACGAGCTGGACGATAGCCTGGCGGCGGAAGGGCGGGAGGATCTGTCCTTCGTCTGGGAGGCGGTGAAGGCTCTGCCAACCCAGTACCGGGAGGTCATTCATCTGCACTATTACGAGGGCTATTCCACCGAGGAGATCGCCAAAATCCTGGGACGCAACCCCTCCACCGTCCGCTCCGACCTGCGCCGGGGTCGGCAGAAGCTGAAATCCCTGTTGAAGGAGGCCTACGACTTTGAAGTATGAGGAAATCATGGATCGGGTCGAATTGACCCCGGAAATGCGGCAGCGGGTGCTCAAGAACCTGAAAGCGGCCGGGGAGCGGAAGCGCAGACGGCTGACCCGGCAGCTGACGGCTCTGGCGGCCTGTCTGGCCATTGTCCTGTGCGGCTGGTTTGTCTGGCAGTCCAGGAATGCCCAGGAGCCGGAGCCCGACGTGATGGCCATTCCCCAGATCGAGGAAATGGACTCCATCGAAGCACTGTCCGTAAAAACCGGCATCCCCCTGGAGGAGCTTACCGGCATTCCCTTCCCGGTGGAGCACACCCGGTATGTGTCCTATTGGGAAAATCTGGCGGAAATCGAGTACTCCGGCGGAAGTGATACTCTATGCTATCGGAAATCCCAGGGTACCGAGGACAATTCCGGGGGTTATAACGACTATCCCCGGCAGGAGACTCTGGAAGTCGGCGGAAACGCCGTGACCCTGAAGGGCGCGGAGGAGGGCTTCACCCTGGCCATCTGGACGGACGGAAGCTATGCCTACTCCGTTTCCGTGACCGAACCTCTGTCTCAGGATGCCTTCCAGGCCTTCCTGGAAGAGAATTTCGGGTAAATACAAAGCAGTACCCCGGAGTGGGTGCTGCTTTTCCCTTTGCCGGGGCGAAATGTTGCATTTCCTTCCGGAGTGTGATAGGATAAAATCACCATTTTTCGGAAGGGGTGCTTGTATGACCTGTGATTGCTGCGGCGCGAAGAAAAAGCTGTTCGAGATGTTCTATTCGGTGGGAGAGGGGGCGGAGAAGATTCAGCTCTGCTCGGATTGTCGGGAGATTTTGGAGCATTTGCGCTCCGATCGGATCAATGAGGAAATGGAGCTGTACGGAATTCATCAGTTTCAGCTCCGGAAGCGGGCGAAACGCCCCAGCCAGGCGTTCCTTGCCTGGAAAGAGACCCATTACCCGGACTGAGCCAAAAAGCAAAGAAATTGGTTAAATTTACCGAAATTTCTTTTCTTCTATTGCAATTTAATGTGAAGAATGCTATTCTGATAACGAAGTTACGGCAATGACCGCGTAATCCGTTCATTGTAAGCATTGTATTTAGGAAATAGAAGGAAGAAGGCTGTATTATGAAAAAACTGCTGGCTTTGTTAATGGCATTTGCTCTGGCGTTTCAGCTGGCGACCCCGGTTTTCGCGGAAACAGGGAATGCCAGCGGCACCTGCGGAGACAATCTGACCTGGACATTTTCCCCAAATGGAGCACTGACCATATCCGGAAGCGGAGATATGAGCTACGATAAGATAGCCCCTTGGTATTGCTATCGGGAACAAATCACTTCGGTGACAATGAAGCCCGGTATCACGAGTATTGGTGCCAATGCGTTCAGTGACTGTGCCAGCCTAGTCAGTGTAGAAATTCCGGCTGGTGTGACGGCCATCGGAGAGAGTGCTTTTAAGGACTGCGGCAGCTTGACCAACGTGAAGATTCCGGATGGCGTGACGAGTATTGGCGCATGGGCTTTCTGGGGCTGTTACGCGCTGACCAATGTGAAGATTCCAGAGGGCGTGACGAGCGTTAACGTGAGTACTTTCTGGGGTTGTGACGCGCTGACTAGTGTGACGATCCCGGAGAGCGTGACAAGCATTGGCGCGTCTGCTTTTGAAGGCTGCGGCAAATTGACCAATGCAAAGATTCCGGAAGGCGTGACAAGCATTGGCAAGAGGGCCTTCTCCGGGTGCAGCAGTCTGACCGGTGTGAAGCTCCCACAGGGCATGACACAGATTGAAGCCTTAGCCTTTGACAGCTGCGCTCGTCTGACTAGCATGGAAATTCCGACGGGCGTGACAAGCATTGGAGAATGTGCCTTCTTAGGCTGTAGTGGCTTGACTAAGGTGACGATTCCGGAGGGTGTTACGAGTATTGGCTATTCAGCATTCTCCGGCTGTGACAGTCTGACCAGTATAGAGATTCCGCAAAGTGTAACGGAAATTGGTGGATTCGCATTTTCAATGGAAGTTGGTGAAACCGCATTTTCTTTTTGCAAGAGACTGCGCAGTATTCAGGTGGACAGCAAAAACGCGAATTATACCTCTATAGATGGTGTCTTGTTCAGTAAAGACGGCACACGTCTGCTCCAATATCCGAAGGGAAAAACCAATGCCACATATACGATACCGGCGAGTGTGGCCAGTATTGACAGGCTGGCTTTCTATGGCTGTGGTAATCTGCGTGATATTCTGGTGGATGACAAGAATACAAGCTATACTTCTGTGGATGGTATCCTGTTCAGCAAAGATGGTACACAGCTGCTTCGATATCCGGTTGCGAAAGCCGATGCCACATATGTGATACCGGAGGGCGTGGTCAGCATCGGTGAATCTGCTTTCTGTGGCTGTAAAAACTTGACAAAAGTGACAATGTCAGAGAGCGTTACAAGCATTGGGGATCTTGCGTTCCACAATTGCGTCAATCTTTCCAGCGTGATGATTCCCGCAAGTGTGGCAAGTATCGGTACTGGACTCTTTGAAGGCTGTGATAAGCTGAAAGATGTTTACTACAGCGGTTCTGAGTCAGAGTGGGAGCCGATGGCACCTGCGGTAAGCGACGACAGTGTAACCATCCACTATGACGCTACTTGGTAAGCAGGGATAGAGAAAAGGCCCACGCTGAAATGGCCACCAATCAAAAGTAAAAAGCCAAAAAGTCCACGGATTTGCGTCCGTGGACGTTTTGCATCCTCCGGGGAGGAAATCGGACGAGCAACGGCGAATACAGTAGCCATGGAGGTGACGCGTATGCTATCGGCTGTGTGGCTGATGCTCAGCACCCTGCTGTATTCCCTGGAGCTGAGCACCGGCAGCTTTCCGAAGCCTCTTTCCGAGGCGGAGGAGCAGCACTATCTGGCCCTGGCCCAACAGGGCGACCTGGAGGCCAGAAATGTCCTCATCGAGCGTAACCTGCGCCTGGTGGCACACATTATGAAGAAATACTACGCCCAGACAGCCCAGCAGGAGGATCTGATTTCCATCGGCACCATCGGGCTGATCAAGGGAATCACCACCTTTGACCCGGCCAAGGGGGCACGTTTGGCAACCTATGCTGCCCGGTGTGTAGAAAATGCTATACTATCACAACGGAAGAATCGACGTTTCAGGTGGAAAACCATGAACCTTTTGGGGCAAAATGGTCTATGTTCTGCCGCCTGAAAGTCCACAGCTATGTATTGGCTGCGAATGTTGCAGGCACGTTAAAAGTTGCGCCGCTCCGAATTCTCAAGTTCCCGGTCATTCTTCCCCACAAGTTTTTGGATGCCGAGAAGTTCAATCTGCGGTTTTCGGATGCATCCGAGATCACAGAAATTGCGGACAAACTGCGGTGGTATCGCTATCAGAAGGGGCTTCGTCAGCGTGATGTGGCGGACTATGCAGGCATCGATCGCAGCACCTATATTCATTATGAAGAAGTGGGACGGGACTATTATCCGAAGGAGCATATGGAGAAACTGGCGGAGCTGTTTGAGGTGCCACGGGAAGATTTGCTGGATGACTATAACCTGTTCCTGCTGCGGGGACAGGGGGAGCAAATCAAAGCCATTCGCCTGAAGCTCGGCTTGACGCAGAAGGCATATGCCGCACAGCTCGGTGTCCTGCTGCAAAAGCTCAAGCGCTGGGAACAGGGCAAGGTGCAGATTTTCAAATCCACATGGGAGAAGTATTTCAAACAAGGACTTGAAAACTGTGAATAATTTTGGTAGAATTATCGTAGAATAATTCAGGAGGTGCTAACCCGTGATTATCAAATCTTCGACAGCGCTTCGCAACGACTACGGCATGATCTCCGATCTGGCGCATGATGAAGCGGAACCCATTTATATCACCAAGAACGGTGAGGGCGACCTTGTTGTTATGAGCATTGAAGCCTTTGAACAGCGCGAAGAAGCCCTGAAGCTGCGCGCAAAGCTGGAGGCCGCAGAAGCAGCCCGGCTTTCCGGCGCACCCACCTATACGCTGGAGGAATCCAGAAAACGGCTGGAGGCGATCTATCAGCGTGGCTAATCTTGTGATTCTGGAACCTGCCCAGCGGGAGTTGGAAGAAATCGCGCAGCTCCACATGAACCTTGTGGGGCCAAACTCAGCAAGGAACATCACCAATCTGATTTTGGATACGCTTTCCCGTCTGGAGATGTTTCCGCTGTCCGGCCATATCCCGCAGGATAAGGAACTGCGAAACGGCGGGTACCGCTATGTGATCGCCGGAAAGTATATCTGCGTGTATCGGCTGATCGCTGAGACGGTCTATGTCTACCATATCGCCCACGGCGCAAGCAATTATCCCACGCTGTTCAAGAGACTTCTGAAAGAAGAAAAACAATAACAATCTGCGAGTAGCATATGAAAAAACGGGCAGACCGGCGCACAATGCCGGTCTGCCCGTTTGCGTATGTATCACTTCTGCACCTTCAGGTGCTTCACTGCCGCGTCCACCAGCTTCAATTTTTGCTCCGTGGAACAGGGCAGCTTCTGGACATTTTTCAGCACCTGCTCGGACTGGAACTTCGCCAGCTCCTGCGCAAGCTCCTGCTTCGCCTGCTGGGACTTGGGGAAAATCAGAAATACTTCCATGGCTGCCCTCCTTTCCAGAGCATTTGCTGCTTCAATCTATGCGTGATTTCCAATGTGTATGTAGACAGATAGATCCTGTTTTCCTGATGCGCGTGAGAAATCGTATTGCCGCTTGTGAACTGCGATGCGGAAAGCCATAGAAACACTGGCTTTTTCAGCATCTAATTGTCTACTGTTGCCCCGGCGTTAGACGAGAGATCGTCCCATCCGGCAGTAGTGTCAAGCTTGCGCATCGGCATGGGTTGGCTTTCCTTTCACCATCCCACGGACAATTTCTTGCCGTTTGTAAGGTAGCTTGAAAAATTTTTCTGGACGCTCAGAATGCCCTCTATATAACCAACGGACACTTTCTCGGGCTTTGTCCGAAGAAATTTTGAGACCGAAGAGGCGAAACCTGCTTGCACATTCCAAAAAGTCCTTTCACTATTCAACGGACAGAATAAATCAAAGTGTCACGGTTTTGTCTTGTTGAGATTTCCCTCTCACTTTACAACGGACAAATTCCTCTGAAAACTTGGCACCCTTTTTCAAAAAAACTTCTCTTGTCACTGATCGCCCCTCTATCTAACTAAGTGAATCAGAGATCGGTTTTGTCCCAAACTTCCATAAAAAGATCGGCAAATATTGCAAGCTTCGGTGCTCCTGCGGCAAATAAATCATTTGCTCTAAAACCCCCTTTCACTTTACAACGGACACAATGATGCTGAGCGTCACGTTTTTGTCATAACGGAGACAAAAAAGAAGCGCTTGCCTCTATGACAAGCGCTTGTAGTTACACTAATTATTCAGGTAAATCCTCTATTTCTTTTGGATCGTATTCCGTCTCCTGCATCAGCCGACAGGCACCGTCTGCCTTGTCCCGCTGCTGCAAAAGCTGGGCAAACGCCCGATAGAGCGCGGCCTGCCGCCGCTCGATCACACCGCGATTCTGCTGCATGGCATCTGCCGCTTTGCGGATGGACAGCCCCTCGGAAAAGCGTTTCCGGAAGAGATCGGCGTAGTCGTTGAGCATCGTTTTGAGCGACTGCTGGGCAAACGCAAGATCCTCGCACATGGCCTGATATGCCTCGCGGTTGGATATGCCGATGTACTGCTTCCGTTCCCGGATGAGCTTGTATCGCCGCAG
>ERZ808262.106-NODE-106-length-64360-cov-17.851458_pt1 | contig 64360 bp, 60 predicted proteins | sample MGYA00520895_ERZ808262 | MGnify/ENA primary metagenome ERZ808262 (study PRJEB31516, sample SAMN03275588) | gut metagenome | biome: mammalia-associated habitat; material: feces | host: Papio cynocephalus | place: Kenya | collected 2012-08-02 ...
TTTACATTATCACCAATAATGCAAGTTTGACCAATAACTATACCTGTTCCATGGTCAATAAAGAAGTTCTTACCAATACTTGCCCCAGGATTAATATCTATTCCAGTTTTTTCATGGGCAAGTTCAGAAATCATTCTAGCTAAAACTCTATAATTTAGTTTATATAAATTATGTGCAATTCGATAATATGTAATTGCTTCAAAACCTAGATAAGATAAAACAATTTCAGAATATGAGTCACAAGCTGGGTCACCTTGCTTTATAGCTTCAAGTGAACCATTTAAGTAATTTCGTATTTCAACTAAATTATTAAGAAAAGTCTGAATATCCTTTTCTCTAATTTTTAATTGTTTTAAGTATATTACTAATTTTTCTAAATTAAGCTTTAAATTTTCTTTTTTAAAGTTCAAGAAATCAAAAAGAATAACTTTAATAGCTTGATTAATAAAATCTTCAACTAATTGATTATTATATGTTAAGACTTTTTCTTCTTTAATTTGATTAAACGAATCTATTAAATTTTTGGAAAGAGTATCTAAATTAGTCATAGAGGCCAACTACTGATAAATAACGTTCACCATTATCTGGTAAGACAGTAACAATGTTTTTATTTTCGAATTTTTTAGCCAATTTAACAGCATTTGCAAGGTTAGCACCAGAAGAAATTCCAGCAAAAATTCCTTCTTTTTTAGCAAGTTCTCTTGCAAATTCATAAGCCTCATCATCAGTAATCGAGACGACCTTATCAACATAATCTAAGTTTAAGATGCTAGGTTTAAAGCCTGCTCCAATACCTTGAATTTTATGTGGGCCTTTTCTATTTTCTTCAATAAATGGAGAAGAAGCAGGCTCAACACCTTCAATATAAATATCTTTATTCTTTTCTTTTAAGAATTTAGCAACACCAGTTAAGGTTCCACCAGTACCAAAACCAGCAGTAAAAATATCAACCTTACCATCTAGTTGATCATAAATTTCAGGACCAGTGTGTTTATAATGGGCTAAAAGATTATTTATATTATCAAATTGTTCTGGCATATAAGAGTTTTTATTTTCACTTAGAAATTTATTAGCTTCACTTATAGCTCCAGCCATACCTTTACTACCTTCAGTTAATCTAATATCAGCACCAAAGGCTTTCATCATTTTGACTCTTTCAATTGAGCAGTTGCTAGGCATAAAAATTACTGTTTTTAAATTTAAAGCAGCGGCAACCATCGCTAAACCAATTCCAGTATTACCGCTTGTAGGTTCTACAATTGTAGTATCTTTGTTTATCTTTCCACTATCTAGTGCAGAAAGTAACATTTCTTTGGCAATACGATCCTTAATAGAACCAGAAGGATTGACTCTTTCAAATTTTGCAAAAATTTTTGATTTTAAGTTATACTTTTTTTCAATTCTATTTAAATGAATTAAAGGAGTATTGTTAATTAAATCAAGTACTGATTCAACATATTTCATTTTTCTTACCTCGCTATCTAAATTAAATTTAATACTCTTGGAATTTAAAGTCAAATAATATGATAAATAAAAAAGCCTCTAGCATAGCTAGAAGCTTTAAAATTCTCTAGTAAAGAACTATTACTTAATAATCTTAGTAACAGTACCAGCACCGACAGTGTGACCACCTTCACGGATGGAGAACTTGGTACCTTCTTCAATAGCAACTGGGTGAATTAATTCGATAGTTAAATCGACATTATCGCCAGGCATGACCATCTTAACATCATCAGGTAAAGTGATAACACCAGTGATATCAGTAGTTCTGAAGTAGAATTGAGGTCTGTAGTTGTTAACAAAACCAGTGTGTCTACCACCTTCTTCTTTAGTTAAGATATAAACCTTAGCTTCGAATTTGGTGTGAGGAGTAACTGAACCAGGAGCAACTAAGACTTGTCCTCTAACGACATCATCTCTATCGATACCTCTTAATAAGACACCGACATTATCGCCAGCTTCAGCAAAATCAAGGGTCTTTCTAAACATTTCAAGACCAGTAACAACAGCGGTCTTAGTAGGTTTAATACCAACGATTTCGAGGGTATCACCTAATTTACACATACCTCTTTCGACTCTACCAGTAACAACAGTACCACGACCAGTGATAGTTAAAACGTCTTCGATAGCTAATAAGAAAGGTTTCTTATCATCTCTTACAGGATCAGGGATATAGTTATCAACAGCATCCATTAACTTTAAGACGTTCTTAATTTGTTCAGGATCGCCTTCAAGAGCTTTCTTAGCAGAACCACAAATGATAGGTACTTCATCCCCAGGATAGCCATATTTATTTAATAAGTCTCTGACATCCATTTCGACTAATTCGATTAATTCAGGATCATCGACCATATCGGTTTTGTTAATCCAAACAACGATATAAGGAACACCGACTTGTCTAGCAAGTAAAACGTGTTCACGAGTTTGAGGCATAACACCATCAGTAGCAGCAACTACTAAGATAGCGCCATCCATTTGAGCAGCACCGGTAATCATGTTCTTAACATAGTCAGCGTGGCCCGGGCAGTCAACGTGAGCATAGTGTCTTTTAGCAGTGGAATATTCAATGTGAGCGGTATTGATAGTGATACCTCTTGCCTTTTCTTCAGGGGCAGCATCGATTTGATCATATCTCATTGCAGTAGCACCACCAGTCATAGATAAAGCTTTGGTGATGGCCGCGGTTAAAGTGGTTTTCCCGTGGTCAACGTGACCAATGGTACCGATATTAACGTGGACTTTACTTCTATCGAATTTTTGTTTTGCCATTATTAGTTTCCTCCATAAAATTCTATTTTAATATAGCATATTTTTTTTATATCTTCAATATCTTAAAAGTGTTTAGACTTCTAAGATATTGAGACAATTTTTTGTTATTCAGATCTCTTTTTAATGATTTCAGCAGCAACAGCTTTTGGAACTTCAGCATAGTGATCAAAGACCATCATGTAGATACCTCTACCTTGAGTCATTGCTCTTAAATCAGAGATGTAGCCAAACATGTTGGCAAGTGGAATCATAGCAGTAATAACTTGAGCATTACCATGAGATTCCATACCTTCAGTAGCACCTCTTCTAGAAGAAATGTCACCTAAGACAGCACCTAAGTAATCATTAGGAGTGGTAATTTCAGCCTTAACTATAGGTTCAAGTAAGACTGGATCACATTTAGTAGCAGCAGCTTTTAAGGCTAAGCCAGCAGCAACTTTATAAGCGGCTTCTGATGAGTCAACATCATGGTAAGAACCATCAAATAAAGTAGCTTTAATATCAATTGCAGGATAACCAGCAATTAAACCTCTAGTCATTGCTTCTACTAAACCATCTTGGGTAGGTTTAATAAATTCCTTAGGAACAGCACCACCGGTAATAGCATCGACAAATTGGAAGCCTTTACCTGGGTTAGGTTCAAATCTAATCCAGACATCACCATATTGACCATGACCACCGGATTGTTTGACATATTTACCTTGACATTCAGCAGTTTTCTTAATAGTTTCCTTATAAGCAACTTGAGGACGTCCAACTTTAACATTAACCTTAAAGTCTTCCTTAAGTCTAGTAACGTTAACATCGAGTTGTAATTCACCGACACCAGCAATTAAGGATTGACCAGTTTCAGAGTTGGTATAGAAGTGGAAAGTAGGATCTTCTTCAACTAACTTTAATAAAGCAGCAGTCATCTTATCTTGATCAGCTTTACTAGCAGGTTCAATAGCTTCAGAGATAACAGGATCAGAGAAAACAATTGATTCGAGTTTGACTACTCTAGATTCATCACATAAAGTATCACCAGTAGAGGTGTTCTTTAAACCGACAACACCACCGATTTCACCAGCGCTAAGCTCAGTAACATCTTCTCTATGGCTAGCGTGAATTAAAACGAGTCTTGATAATCTTTCTTGAACGTTTTTGTTAGCATTTAATACATAAGTACCAGCTTTCATAACACCAGAATAGATTCTAACGAAAGTTAATCTTCCAACAAAAGGATCAGTAGTAATCTTAAAAGCTAAAGCAGCTAAAGGTTCTTTTGGATCAGAATGGCAGATAACATCAGCGCCATTTTTATCAGTTCCACGAGCAGGGGCAGTATCTAAAGGAGAAGGTAAGAATTGAGTTACTCTATCAAGAAGTAATCTAACACCCTTATCTTTATAAGCAGAACCACAAATAACTGGGAAGATTTCACCAGAGATAGTAGCTTTTCTTAAAACTGCCATAACTTCATCAAGGCTAGGTTCTTCACCTTCTAAGACCTTCATCATTAAATCATCATCAAATGAAGAGATTTTTTCTAACATTTCTTGATGTAAAGCTTTGGCCTTATCAAGATAATCAGCAGGAATTTCAATTAATGAAGGTGGATCAGTAGGATTAGGTTTATCGTATAAATAAGCCTTCATAGTAAGTAAATCGATAATACCTTTAAAATCTTGAGAAAGACCAATAGGATATTCGATAACTACATATTCAGCACCTAATTTTTCCTTGATTGATTTATAAGACATTTCATAATTGGCACCAATAGCATCGAGTTTGTTAACAAAGACAATACGAGGAACTTTGTATTTACTAGCTTGTCTCCAAACAGTTTCAGTTTGAGGTTCGACACCATTTTTACCATCTAAGACAGTAACAGCACCATCCAAAACTCTTAAAGAACGTTCAACTTCAGCAGTGAAATCGACGTGACCCGGAGTATCAATAAGGTTGATTCTATAGCCCTTCCAGAAACAAGTAGTAGCGGCAGATTGAATAGTAATACCTCTTTCTTGCTCTTGTTTCATAAAGTCCATAGTAGCAGCACCATCGTGAACTTCACCGATCTTGTGAGTCTTACCAGTGAAGAATAAGATTCTTTCAGTGGTAGTAGTCTTACCAGCATCGATGTGAGCCATAATACCGATGTTTCTAACTTTGTCTAATGGATATTCTTGTCCCATATGTTTTTATTTGTTTCCTTTCATCACAGAATTAGAATCTGTAGTGAGCATAGGCTTTATTAGCTTCAGCCATCTTGAAGGTATCTTCCTTCTTCTTAACAGCTCCACCAGTACCATTAGCGGCATCTAAAATTTCACCAGCTAATTTATCTTCCATGGTTTTTTCACCTTTTCTTAATCTAGCATAGGAGACTAACCATCTTAAGCCTAAAGTAACTTTTCTATCAGCTGAAACTTCAACTGGAACTTGGTAGTTACTAGCACCAACTCTTCTAGCCTTTAATTCAACTTCTGGCATGATGTTATTAATAGCGATTTCGAAGACTTCCATAGCTTTTTTACCAGTCTTAGCTTCAATCTTATTAAAAGCACCATAGAGAATCTTTTGAGCAGTTCCCTTTTTACCATCATACATAATCTTGTTAATTAAACGAGTAACAAGCTTTGAATTGTAGATTGGATCTGGAAGAACATCTCTTTTTTCTAATTTACCTGATTTACGTGGCATATTCTAACTTTCTCCTTTCTACTTCTTAGCGGCAGTTCCGCCATCTTTCTTAGTTCCATATAAGGAACGTCCTTGTTTTCTGTTTTCAACACCGAAGCATTCAAGAGCACCACGGACAATGTGGTATCTAACACCTGGTAAATCCTTAACACGGCCGCCTCTAATTAAAACGGTCTTGTGTTCTTGTAAGTTGTGACCTTCACCACCAATATAGGCAGTAACTTCATAACCGTTAGTTAATCTAACACGAGCGTATTTTCTTAAAGCTGAGTTAGGTTTTTTAGGAGTCATAGTACCAACACGGGTGCAGACACCTCTTTTTTGAGGAGCATATTGGACGTGTTCTTTTTTATTTAAAGAATCCCATCTTTTACCGAGTGCTGGGGCTTTTGACTTTTCGATAGATTGAGATCTACCTTCGCGAACTAATTGATTAATAGTTGGCATAAATTTTATTCCCCTTTCATTTTACACGTTTCCGGGAGTCTCAATATGACTCCATAAAATTTCTTCGTGCATTGAAAAATATATCAATTAGTTAGCTTCTTGTCAATAAAATTTAATAAAAATGTACGCCCGGATAAGTGTACAAAATACGCATTAGCATAAGAATGTAAAAATAAAATGTATGAATATGTTTTTTACTATATTAATATAGATAATAGTTTATTTTATATAACAAACTTGAAAAATAAGCCTAATGATAGCCTGTTTATGACTTTATTAATTTTATTTTTAAATATGTATCTAAAATTAGTTTCTCAATTTATATTAAAAATGTAAGGAAAATGTAAAATTTTTCAAGATTAAATTTTTAAAAATTTTTATCTTGACTTTTTAGAAAGATACTTAATAGTTTTTTATCTATAATTTAAGCAAAAACTGCGATACCGTTTGAAAACAATATGAATAAAAAAGCTATTTAAAACAAAATTTTAATACTAAAAAACTACTAATTATAAATTTGCTTTATGTAAGAAAATGAAAGTGAAAATTATGTAATTGACAAGTAAATTTTTTAAATGTAAATTACTTATACGCGCTTTTAAAAGAGCGAAAAAAGAAAGGGTCATAAATGAAGATTTGCGGATTGGTAAAGGTTTCTTTGCTAGATTATCCTAATTTAATCGCCGGTACAATTTTCACTCGTGGCTGTAACTTCTCTTGCCCTTATTGTCAAAACGCGGGTTTAGTAATTCCGAGTCTTTATGATCCATTAATAGATACTAATGAGGTTCTTAATTATTTTAAGAAAAGAGCTAATGTCTTGGATGGTGTTGTAGTCTCTGGTGGTGAACCAACTTTACAACCTGATTTAATTCCTTTTATCAAAGAATTAAAATCTTACGGATTAAAAGTTAAATTAGATACTAATGGTTTTAATCTCTTAGTTATTAAAGAACTTGTGGAGTCTAAGTTAATTGATTACATTGCTATTGATATTAAGAATTCTTTAGCTAAATATTCTTTAACTACTAATACTAAAAATTTAGATACTTCTAAATTAATAGAGACTATTGAATATTTAAAAACTACTAAATTAGATTATGAGTATCGTACAACATTTGTTGATGAGTATCATACTATTGATGATTGTAAAGAAATCGCTAACCTAATTAAAGGTGTCCCACATTACTATTTACAAAATTATCGTGATAGTAAAAACACAATTACTAAAGGTTTGCATCCTTGTAGTAAAGAAAAATTATTAAGTTTCCAAAAAGTGTTCCTCGATTTGGGAATTGATGCTGAGTTAAGAGGAATAGAATAGAGGTAAGTATGTATCAAGTTAAAAAGAGAGATGGTCAAGTAGTTGACTTTGATATTGAAAAGATTGTAAGAGCTATAAGCTTAGCTTTTAATTCAGTTAAAAGACAGTATAATGATAGCCAAATCCGTTTGATTGCTTTACAGGTTACTTCTGAATTTGAAAACAAAATTAAAGATAATTTAATTGGTGTTGAAGATATTCAAGATGCTGTTGAAACTGTTCTTTCTAAGACAGGCTTTGCTGATGTTGCTAAACACTATATCTTATATAGAAAGAATCATGAAAATTTAAGAAGAATGAAATCTACTGTTTTAGATTATAAAAAACTTGTAGATGGTTATGTTAAGAACTTGGATTGGAGAGTTAAAGAAAATTCTACTGTTACTTATTCTATTGGTGGTTTAATTTTATCTAATTCCGGTGCTATTACTGCTAATTATTGGCTTTCTGAAATTTATGATGATGAAATAGCTTCTTGTCATCGTAATGGTGATTTCCATTTGCATGATTTATCAATGCTATCAGGTTATTGTGCTGGTTGGTCTTTAAAGCAACTTTTATTAGAAGGTTTAGGTGGAGTTACTGGTAAAATTACTTCTGCTCCTGCTAAACATTTATCTGTTTTATGTAATCAAATGGTTAACTTTTTAGGTATTATGCAAAATGAATGGGCAGGTGCTCAAGCCTTCTCTAGTTTTGATACTTATTTAGCACCTTTTGTTAAAGTGGATAATTTAAGTTATAGTGAAGTTAAAAAATGTATTGAAGCTTTTGTTTTTGGTGTAAATATTCCTTGCCGCTGGGGAACACAAGCTCCATTTTCTAATATTACTTTGGATTGGACTGTCCCTGATGATTTAGCTGATCAATATTGTATTATTGGTGGAAAATTAGCTAATTTTAAATATAAGGATTGTAAAAAAGAAATGGACATGATTAACAAAGCCTTTATTGAAACAATGATTGAGGGCGATGCTAATGGGCGTGGTTTCCAATATCCTATTCCTACTTATTCTATTACTAAGGATTTTGAATGGTCTGACACTGAAAACAATAGATTGTTATTTGAGATGACTGCTAAATATGGCACTCCATATTTTTCTAACTATGTTAATTCAGATATGAAACCTAGTGATATTCGTTCTATGTGTTGCCGTTTAAGACTTGACTTAAGAGAATTAAGAAAAAAGACTGGTGGTTTCTTCGGCTCTGGTGAATCTACTGGCTCTGTTGGTGTTGTTACTATTAATTTACCTCGTATTGCTTATTTGGCTAAAGATAAAGAGGACTTTTATAAGCAATTAGATCATATTATGGATGTTGCTGCTAGATCTTTAAAAATTAAGCGTTCTGTTATTTCTAAACTTCTTGATGCTGGTTTATATCCTTATACAAAGCACTATTTAGGAACATTTAATAACCATTTCTCTACTATCGGTTTAGTTGGTATGAATGAAGCTTGTTTAAATGCTAACTGGTTAAAAGAAAATCTTACTCATAAAGAAGCTCAAGATTTTGCTGAAGAAGTTTTAAAACATATGAGAAACCGTTTAGTCACTTATCAAGAACAATATGGTGATTTATATAATTTAGAAGCAACTCCTGCTGAATCTACTTCTTATCGTTTAGCTAAACATGATAAAGAAAGATATCCTGATATTATTACTGCTGGAACTAATGATAAACCATATTATACTAATTCATCTAATTTACCAGTTGATTATACAGATGATATTTTCTCAGCTTTAGATATTCAAGATCGTTTACAAGTCTTATATACTTCTGGAACCGTTTTCCATACCTTCTTAGGTGAAAAGTTACCTTCTTGGAAAGCTGCAATGGATTTAGTAAGAAAGATTTCTAAGAATTATCGTTTACCTTACTATACTATTTCTCCTACTTATTCAGTTTGTAAAGACCATGGTTATATAGCTGGTGAAAAGTATACTTGTCCAATTTGTGGACAAAGAACAGAAGTCTATTCTCGTATTACAGGTTATTATCGTCCAGTTTCTAATTGGAATATTGGAAAATCTGAAGAATTTAAAGAAAGAAAGACATACGATATTGAACATTCTTACTCCACTCATCCTTTTATAAGTGAAGGTGATCATATTGAAGTTAATGAAGATATTTATTCTCCAAAAGCAGTAAATAAAGTAGAAAAAAATAATAATAATAACACTTATGAATATCTATTATTTACTACTAAAACCTGCCCAAATTGTAAAGCTGTTAAAAAATTATTAGAGGAAAATGGTATTAAATATACTCTAATTGATGCAGAAGAACATCCTGAGTTAGTAGAAAAATATCAAGTAGATAAGGCTCCAAGTTTAATTGTTTTAACTAATAATAATCAAGATAATTATAAAGTCTTATCTAATATGGCTCAAATTGTTGAGTTTGCAAGAAATTAAATTATAAATTAAGACTATCTAGCAAAAACTAGATGGTCTTTTTTTATGCGTAAAAGTTATTTAATATAATATTTTATTTTTTATTTTTTTTAAATGATTAAAATGATATAATTAATTTAATATAAGAATAAATTAAAAAAGGAGTGAAAATGAAAAAAACTAAATATTTATTTCTACTATTAGCTGGAATTTCAACTTTAATGGGTTGCAATCAAAATTCCAGCAATGAAGTTGCAAGTTCAATTTCTAAAACATCTACTATTTCTTCTAGTCAAGAATTAAAAACTACTAAATCACTTAGAGTTGATATTAGTAATTTGAAAGTTAAATACAAGGTTGATGAAAAATTTACAACAAGTGGTCTTAAGGTTTATTTAGTTAGTGAAACTAATAAGATAACTACAGAGGAAGAAACAACTAATTATTCTCTATCTTTATTAGAAGGGACAAAATTAGTAGATTCTTATCTTGATGGTAAGAAACAAAATAATATTGTTGTTAAGGTTACAAGTAAGGAAGAAAATGTTTTAGGAACTGAGTTTACAATTACTTTATTAAAAGAAACCTTTGAATTAAAAGTAGATGAGACGAATCTTATAAGAGAATATTTTGTTGATGAAATCTTAGATTTAAGTAAATTTAATGTTACTAAAGTTAATTATTTAGGTGATGATAAAACTGAAACAAAATTAGAAAGTAGTCAATTTCAAGTTTTATTAGATGATAAGCTCTTAGAGCAAAATTATTCTTTTTCTTCTCAAGATACTTCAAGTAAACATAAAGTAACTATTGCTGTTGATGATCCTAATTATCCAACATTTGATTTTGAAATCTCTGTTTATGAAAAATATTCTATTACTTTGAAGAATAATCAAGATTTAAATATTAATTTTTATTCTTTAGTTAATAATAAAGAAGTTAGTATAGACTTAAATAAATTAAAGGCTGATCAAGATGTATATTTTACTGTAACTGATGGTCAAACTGATGGTAATTTTGCTATTAATGATGCAAGTCAAATTACTATTCAAAAAGAAAGTTATGGTTCTTTTATTAATGATTCTGAAGCTCCTAATATTACTAAAGTAGAAAATAAGGAAAATACTTTTGCTTTTAAAATGCCAAGTAAAAATATTGCTTTAAAATTCAGCCCTAGACAATTAGATTTATATAACGGAAAAGAATTTATTGGTGCTTTTAAAGCTGTTAATTTAGCTAATAATGATGGAACAAACTTCGATATTAAAATTTCAGAAGATGGTTCAATAGTTTCTAATAATGAGCAATTAACTATTAATAAAGTTGATGAGACTAAAAAATTAATTACCGGTAAAATTAATAAAGATGGTAAACCTTTCAAAGCTTTTTATGAAAATGATTATTTATTATTAAATTATTCTATTGATAATCAACCATTTTATTTGCTTGCATTTAAAGGTGATAAAAAGATTGTAGTTAATAATCTTTATGCCACAAGTAATAGGTATTATTTAGTCCAAGCGAGTTTAGAAAGTGAAAATCATTTTGTTTGGTTTTTATATGATGTTTGGAACAATGAGTTTGTAACTAAAGTTACTGTTGATTTAAATACCTTAAAAGATGGTGATGATAATACAATTATTAAAGTTAGTAAAGATTCACTTGATAAATATTTTAAGGTAAATAATGATAAATCATTAAATCTTGTTACTAAAGGTAAAGAAGCTAATACTTATACTAAAACTGGAGCTGACGATTTAATTTTAAATGGATTTGGTAGATATACTTTAGGTAATGAAGAAGGAAAGTATACTATATCTAATACTACTGTTACTTTGACTAAAAAGGATAATTCTACTGTTAGCTATAATTTAGATTTAGATAATAAAACATATGCTGAACAAGAAGCAATAAGTGATCCTTTTGAAACTAGTCAAAATGTTACTTATAAAGGTATGTATAAAGGAAGTGAATTCAAAATTGAATTTATGGTTGGTAATGCTAGTAAAGTTACTTATGACTATTTAGGTGAATCAATGTTTTCTGGGACTAAAAAATATACATATGATAAAACTAATAAAACTTTAAAGGTTACAACAAGAGAAAACTCTTTTTATAATAATGTTACCTTTGTTTTTAATGTTTCTGCTGATTTTAGTAAGTTAACTCAAAAAGGAAGTGTAACAGCTGGTGAAGATAGAATGATTTTTTCAAATATTGTATTAACTAAAAATTAAATTTGGAGCTTTAAAAAATGAAAAAATCAATTTGCATTGCCTTATTAAGCATATTTACCTTAGTTGGTTGTGATAATTCTACAACTAATAACGAAAACAATAGTTCCTTAATTAGCATTACTGATAAGCCTAATAGTAGTAATAGTGAAAGTGTAAATACTAAAGAACCTACTTCTATTAATATTAATATTGTTAGTGCTAAAAAGATTTTAAAAGTTGGTGAAAAATTAGTAGTAAATCCTATTATTTTACCAAGTGATAGTAACCAAAAATTCACTTTAAAATCTTCTAATGAAGAAGTTCTTGCTATTGAAAACGATAATACTTTAGTAGCTAAAAAACCTGGTGGTAGGATTTTAATTACTGCCACTACAAGTAATGGTATTAATAGTAGAGCCTATGTTTCTGTTGTTTCTAATAGTAAAAGCTATGAAGAATTAATACAAAAACTTGGCAGATCTTCTAATTTAGAATTAGAAAAAGTTAATAAAGCTACGTTAACATTTAAAGATACTAATAATAATAAAATAACTAGGGATGAGACTTATACTTATAATGCTTATAGTGATAACAAATTAATTTTGGATCGTTCTAAACAAGAATATGGAAAAAATGTTATTCAAAAGCAAGTAATAGCTATAGAAAATGATAGACTTTATTCTTATTATCAAGAACTTGATAGTAAAACTAATAAAATGGTTTTTAAGAATAATGAAACTTATTTAAAAACAATTACTGATAGTAATGAAGTTTTAGAAAATGGATATATTAATATAAATGATGCTAAAAATAGCGTTGGTTTGTTAAATTATCGTGGCTCTTATGGCTTAGCTAAAGTGGTTTTAGATTTATATATTAATGGTAATAGTTATTTAGGTGAAGATGCTGCTAAGCAAAAGGCTGTTTATCAAAAAGATAATTCAACTTTTACTGTTAGCAGTGAATATATTGATGAATATAAAAATCATAATATATTGAGCTTAAAGCTTGTTTTTACTGATGATATTTTAACTTCGTTTGGTGGTAAAAAAGAGATTTATCTTGATAATAATGGTGTTAAAGGTAATTTACAAAGAAGTTATGAATTTAATTTTAATCAAGAAATTGGAAATAAAGCATCTGCACCTAGTGATAAATTTTTAACTCTAAATGATTTATTATATTCTTCTTATGATATTAATTTAATTATTAATGGAGAAGCTGTTGCAGATAATGTTGTTTATTTAAATAAACCTGTGAGATTTAATGTTTCTAATTTATTACCATTAACTGGTAATCCATATTTAGATAAGATTGAAATAAAAGAAGTTTCTGATCCTAAAGTGTTTGAAATTTCACAAGATAAACAATATGTAACTCCTTTAAAAGCAGCAACTGATGCTAGTATTACTATTGGTGGAGTAAATACTAATATTCGTAAAACATTTAGTCTTATAGTTAAAGGAACTATTCCTGAATCTTTATCTATAGCTAATCCAGACCAAAATAATTATAAAAATACTTTACCATCAACTTTATTAATTAATAAAAAACGCACAATTGTTGTTGATTCTCAACCTTATACTTCTTTAGCTGATTTACAAGTTGAATTAGTAGAAAATAATGCTAATGCTAGTGTTAGTAATATTAATAATAATCAATTTGATTTAATTGCTAGTAAAGTTGGCTCAGTAAAATTAAAAATAAGTGATAAAAATAATAATAAAGCTAGTATTGAGAAAACTATTAATTTTGTAGAAAATAACGATGATGGTTTAATAACAGCTTTTACAAATATTAAAGGAATTAATGGTTTAATAACTTTGCATGATTTAGTTGTTTCTAAGGATCAAACTAATAATAGTGGAACTTTATCTATTAATTTTTATGATGATGAATACTATGATGCAGAATATGTTTTTACTGCAAAATGGTCAATTAGTAATAAAAAATTTACATTAACAAATGTTAAATCTACTCCTGTTGATACTGCAACATTATCTAATCCATATTTATTGGCTGGCCTTTCATTTAATGAGTCCTTAGATGTTTTAAATGTTAGTATTGCTGATAGTGATTTAAACGGAAACTTATTAGAATATAAGGCTTATTTGTATTAATTATTAGATAATAAAAAAGATGTTAATTTGATGTGTACTCTTACTTTGTATCTAGGTTAAGGGTACACATCATTTTTTAACATCTTTTTATTTATAAATCTTTTAAAAATTAATATAAATAAATTATTGCTTAATTTCTGCAAGTAATTCTTCTACTGCGTGAGGGTGGCTAATCATTTTTATAAAATAGTTTTCAATTTTATTACATAAACCTGTTTTTGATAAATCTATTACAAAAATTTTATGATTAGATAGAATTTCTTTTAATTCACCATTATAAGAAGTAGGATCACCAAGCTTTATGTTTTTTAACTTGTTTTGTAAATCAAATAAATTTGGATCAGGGGAACATTCCATTTTATTTCCCTCATCATCAACTCCTAACAAGTATCTAAACCAACTAGCAATAGCTAAAGGAATATAATTTAAGGCATCTAAATCTAAGGTTGGACTTTCTAAATAGGCTTTTAAGTCTTGACCATATCTTTCAGGAATTTTTAATGAGGTATCAGTAGCTATTCTTTGTGGTGTATCTGGAATTGCTGGGTTTGGTAATCTTTCATAAATAACTTCTTTAGCAAAAGCTTTTGGAGAAATAATTTTAGGATCTTCTACTACTTGTAGACCTTCTTTTGCAATTCCTTTTACAACTTTTACTAAAAGAGGATCTTTCATTTCATTAGCTATGGTTTTCTTATTTAAAAGGCAGCCTAAGACAGCTAAAGCAGTATGAAGTGGGTTTAAGCAAGCAGTGACTTTCATTCTTTCTACTTTGTTTACTGTTTCACGATCAGTCATAAAGACACCTGCTTTTTCTAAAGGAGGTCTTCCATTAGGAAATTTGTCTTCAATAACTAAATAGCTAGCTTCTTCAGTATTAACATATGGCGCAATAAAAGTATGTCTTGCAGTCATTACAGCTTGCATATTATCTATACCTTTATTTCTTAATAAATTAGCAACAGAATTAGCAGGACGAGGAGTAATTTTATCAATCATTGTCCAAGGAAAACTGATTTTTGATTCATCTTCTAAATAGCTTATAAAATCATTTTCCATGATGCCTTTTTCTATCCAATATTTAGCAATAGTTAAGATGGCTTTTTTTAGACGTGTTCCGTTATGAGAACAATTGTCCATACTTACTAAAGCTAAAGGTAATTTATTAGTTAAATAGCGTTGATATAACATGCTAGTGATAATGGCCATAGCAGAACGACAAGTTTCAGGGCCTTTTTCTAAATCATCTTTAATATTTTCTAATAAATTACCATCTAAATCATGCAATTTATATCCTTTTTCTGTAATAGTAAAGGAAACTAATTGTAGAGATGGATTTCTAAAATATTCCTTTAGGATTTTTTTATCTTTTAAATGATCTGGATTAGCTGTTAATCCATCAGCAATAGAACCGACTAATCTTAATTTAGGCTCTTTTTTATTGGCTAAAGTAACAACCATTACTAGGTTATCAAAAGGCTTATAAATCTTTTCAATAACTTCTTTATCAAAGGTTTCTACAGCAATAATTCCTTTATTTATTAGTTTTTCATCTAGTAAATCATCAGCTAAAGCGCAAATAAAACCTCTAAAAATGTTTCCACCACCAACATGTAGCCAAGTAGGATTCTTTTTAGTTATTTCTTGCATTTTCTTTACATCATATTTAGGAATTTGTACTCCTATTTTTTCTAAAGTCTTCAAATTTTCTAAGGAAACGCGCATAAATAACTCCCTTTCTGTATAAATATTATATAAAAATTTAATTTGTATGTATATATAAATTTAAAACTTAGATAATATTTAGTTTACTAATTAACTATTTTTATTTAAAATTTGCATTTTTAATTTTTCAAATTCTTTTCTCGCTTCCAAAGAAAAACTGCAACCACAGTAATTTTGACGATAAAGATTATACTCTTTGGCTATTTGTATTCCTTTTAATTGACCATTTTCTTTTTTAAAGTCTGCTTGTAAATATTTTGTTGGTAAATACTTTTTTTCTAAGGAGATACCAATTTCATTTAAAAGGCTTGAAGGTTTTTTACAAGATACTGTCATTACTGAAGTAAAATAATCAAAATGATGATCATAAGCATATTTATAAGAAAGTTCTAAGCGTAAACGGTGGCAAATTTCACAACGTTTACCGCCTTCTTTTTCTTTTTCATATCCTTTTATTTGGTCTAAATATGTTTGATAATTATATTCATTTAAAATTATTTTTACTTCATTATTAGTGTATTCTTTAACAAATCTTTTTAATTCGTTAAATCGTTTAAAATATTCTTCTTCAGGATAAATATTAGGATTAAAAAAACCAATAGTTACATTAAAGTATTTAATTAAAATGGAAAGTGGATAAGTTAAACAAGGGCCACAACAGGCATGAAGAAATAAAGTAGGTTTTGTTTTTAATTTACTTATATCACTTATTTCTTTTTTAAAGATTTCGTTGTAATTAATTTTTGCTTGAATCATAAATAAACATACAATCTCCAAAGGAGAAAAAGCGATATTTTTCTTCTACTGCATGTTTGTAGCATTTTAAAATTGTTTCACGATCAACAAAGGCGGAAACTAACATAATTAATGTTGATTTTGGTAAATGGAAATTAGTAATTAAACAATCGATGGCTTTAAACTTGAAGCCAGGATAAATAAACAATTTAGTGTCTCCTGCTGTTGCTCTAAATTCGTTAAATTGTTGATAGATTGTTTCTAATGTTCTAACTGAAGTGGTACCTACAGCAATGATTCTTCTTCCTTCTTTTTTAGCTAAATTTAGTCTATCAGCAACTTCTTTACTCATTTGATAATATTCTGAATGCATTTTGTGAAGCAATATATTGCTTTCTTTTACTGGACGAAATGTACCTAATCCGACGTGTAGAGTAACATCTAAAATTTCTACACCTTTGTCAATAAGTTGTTTATTTATTTCTTCTGTAAAATGAAAACCAGCAGTAGGGGCGGCGGCAGAGCCTTCAACTTTAGCATAAACAGTCTGATAACGTTCATTTTGGCCTACTTGATTTTTGATATATGGAGGTAAAGGCATTTTACCTAATTTATCTAAAACTTCGTAAAAAATTCCTTGATATTCTAATTTTAGAATTCTTAATCCTTCATCTAAAACTTTTAAACAAGTTGCTTTTAATTCCCCATTACCAAATACAATTTTTGTACCTTCTTTGATTACTCTAGCATTTCCGCATAATGTTTCCCAAACATCTTTTTGTGTTTTATCTTGATTTAAAAGCAAAACCTCAACATGTGCATGAGTATCTTCTTTTACACCAAATAATCTTGCTGGTATTACTTTAGTATTATTTCTTACTAAGACATCTCCTTTTTTTAAGTAGTTTACAATATCATAAAAGTGCTTATCTTCATAAGTTTTAGTTTTTTTATCTAAAACTAACATACGTGAATGATCTCTTTTTTCAGCAGGTGTTTGTGCTATTAATTCTTCAGGTAAATAATAATCATATTCGTTTAAGTCATATATGTTATAACCATATTCTTTAATAGCTTGATCTATTTTTTCTTGTATTTCTTTTTCGTCCATTTTAAAAACCTCTTTTGTTACCAAATTTTTCCATTGTTTCTTTTGAAAATTCTAAGAATCTATCTTCTTTTATAGCTTCTCTTGCTTTTTCCATGTTATGTATTAAGAAACGAATATTGTGTATTGAGCAAAGTGTTTTACCTAAATCTTCATTTACTTTCATCAGATGATGAAGGTAAGCTTTAGTAAAGTTTTTGCATGTGTAGCAATCGCATTCATCATCTAAACAAGTAAAGTCTTCTTTATATTTAGCGTTTAAAATATTTACTCTACCTTTAGAAGTCATTAAAGCACCATGACGAGCAATTCTAGTTGGAAGAACACAATCAAACATATCAACACCTTTTGAGATTCCATCAAAAATCATATCTAAGGAACCAACACCCATTAGATATCTTGGTTTATCATATGGCATATATTTACTAGCGTAACTTACCATTTTATATTCAACATCTTTTGGTTCACCAATAGAGGTTCCACCAATTGCATAACCATCAAAATCAAGTTTATTTAATTCTTCTGCACAATATTTTCTTAAGTCTTCAAATTCTCCTCCTTGAATAATTCCGAAGAGAGCCTGATCTTTTCTTGTATGTGCTTCTTTACAGCGTTTAGCCCAGCGTATGGTTCTATTAACAGAGTTCAACATATATTCTTTAGTTGCAGGATAATGGACACATTCATCTAAAACCATGGCTATATCTGCACCGATTTTTTGTTCAATATCCATTACAACTTCTGGAGAGAAAAATACTTTATCGCCATTTAAAGGATTTTTAAAGGTTACACCTTCTTCAGTAATTTTTCTTAGTTCAGCTAAGGAGAAAACTTGGAAACCACCAGAATCAGTTAACATTGGTCCTTTGTAGTTCATAAATTTTTGTACTCCGCCAGCTTTACTAATTAAATCAGCACCTGGACGTAGAGCTAAATGATAAGTGTTAGCTAAAATAACACCTGAACCACAATTTTTAACCATTTCAGGTGTCAAACATTTTACTGTAGCTTGTGTTCCAACTGGCATGAACATTGGTAATTCACAATCTCCATGAGGAGTATGAAGAATACCATATCTTGCTTTTGAATTTTTATCTTGATGAAGGATTTCTATATAAACATTTTCTTTTGACATAATCTCACCTTGATAATTGTAATGTGCTTTAAAAAAATAAACAATATCCAGCTTGCTTATAATTTAATAATTATGATATTATTTCTAAGTATATCGAAGACAGTTCGTAACCATCCTGTCTATAAATAAAACTAGGGAAAAATATAATTTTGGGAGTTTTTCTTTGTGGTTAACTCCTTTTTATTATCTTTTTTCTAGTTTTGAAAGGAAAAAGATATGAAGGCAATTGTATTATTCTCTGGTGGATTAGACTCTACAACATGCTTAGCACTAGCAATTAAGCGTTATGGAAAAGAAAATGTTTTAGCTTTAACTCTATATTATGGTCAAAGACACAAAAGAGAGATTGAAGCTTCTAATAAAATAGTTAATTATTATCAAGTTGAACATAAAGTTTTAGATTTAGCATCGATATTTAAGGATTCAAAATGTTCATTATTAGCTAAAAATGAAAATGAAGAGATTCCTTTAACTAGTTATAATGAACAATTAAAAAATGAGCAAATTGTATCTACTTATGTCCCATATCGCAATGGATTATTTTTATCTGTGGCAGCTTCTATTGCTGTTTCATTAAATGCTTCTTTTATTTATTATGGAGCCCATAAAGATGATTTTGCAATTGCAGCTTATCCAGATACTTCTAAGGAATTTAATAGGGCAATAAATAGAGCAATTTATTTAGGTAGTGGTAAACAAGTCAAGGTAGTTGCTCCTTTTATAAATAAAGATAAAGCTGGTGTTGTTAAGGCCGGTTTAAAATTAAAAGTTCCATATCAGGATACTTATTCGTGTTATTTAGGACATGAAAAAGCTTGTGGAAAATGTGCGACTTGCCGTGATCGTCAATTAGCGTTTTATTTAAATAACACAATTGATCCAGCTGAATATGAAGTAAGACTAACTAAAGAGGAGATTGAAAATGATGAAAATAAAAGATAAATTAAAACAGGTTAAAATGACTACATGGTTATTAATATTTTTAATAATTTATGCTAGTGGAACAATTTTGATGAATATTTGGGCTGGTAAAACTTATGGTGTTGGTAATGTAATTCCTTCTTCTTGGAATTGGACTACTAAAAATAGTTTCCCTATTACTACAGGTGGAACTATTATTTCTTGGTTGGTATTTGCTTGTATGGATATCATAACTGAAATATGGGGTAAGAACTTTGCTAAAAAGACTTTTATAGTTATGGCTATTGTTAATGTTATATTTTCATTAGTAGGTTGGTTAGTTGCTTTTATTCCAGATTCATCAACAATTTTTGATAATAATATGTCAGTAGTTGGCGCTTTAAACTTAGTAATTGGTTATAGTGGTGGCCTTACTGTAAGAATGGCTATTTGTTCAGTAATTGCTTTTTTAATTGGTTCATATGCTAATACTAAAATTATGGATTTGATGAGAGTAAAATCCAAGAATCAAATTAGCAAGGTTTCTTTTATTTTTAGAGCAGTAGTTTCTACTATTATTGGTCAATTATTGGATAATTCTATTTTTATGATTTTATGTTTTGCCCCTATTAATTTAACTTTAGCAGAAAAACCTTGGGGTGAATTATTTACTTGCATTGGTATGACTACTTTAATTGAAGTTGTTTTAGAAGGCTTGTTTGATATTATTTTTGTTTCTCATTTTGTTAAGTTTCTTAAAGAAATTAAAAAAGAACAAAAATATTTAACTGATGTTGATTTAGTAAGATAAAAATTTAAAGTATAATAAAATAAGAAAGAAGGTAAATATGTCTAGAGATAAAAAAGAAGAAGGCTTAACTGAATTAGGCTCAAAAATTAATAAATACAAGATGGATTATGCTCCAGAAGTTTTGGAAACTTTTCATAATAAGCATCCAGAAAATGATTATTTTGTAAAATTTAATGTTCCTGAATTTACATCTTTATGTCCTATTACTGGTCAACCAGATTTTGCAACTATTTATATTTCATATATTCCTGATGATTTAATGGTTGAATCGAAATCTTTAAAGCTTTATTTATTTTCTTTTAGAAATCATGGTGATTTTCATGAAGATTGTGTAAATATCATTATGAAAGATTTAATTAAACTTTTAAATCCTCGTTATATTGAAGTTTGGGGTAAATTTACTCCACGTGGTGGTATCTCTATTGATCCATATTGTAATTATGGTAAAAAGGGTACAAAATTTGAAAAGATGGCTAATGATCGTTTATACTGGCATGATTTATATCCAGAGAAAGTTGATAACCGCTAATGGATATTTATTCTAAAATTATTCAAAATCATACTAAAGATGAGATTGAATTAAAAGGTTCTGAATTTAGACAAGAAATCAAAAAGAATAGAGTTAATATTTATATTACTTTAATTGTTTGTTGTACTTTAGAAATTTTTGTCTTAGTTATGATTTTAACTAATCAATTTACTTTTGGTGATAATTCTTTTTTTGTTAGAATATTAGTGATTGTTATTTTGTCTATTGTTTTAGCTATTCAAGTGATTTTATCACCTATTTTCTTATATCAATTTGTAAGGTTATTAAAACAAACTGATTATGAATTAGGGTTAAAAGCTTATAAAAAAGAGGAAGAAAAGAGTACTAAAATTTAATTTGTTTATATTTAATATATTTTATTGGATTAAAAAAATCAGCTAGGTTTTTCTAGCTGATTTTTAAATTAACCAATTTTCTTTAAGATTAATTCTTTTGCAATTGAAGGGTTAGCTTTACCTTTACTAGCTTTCATGACTTGACCTACTATATATCCTAAAGCACGATCATGTCCAGCTTTATAATCTTTTATTGATTGTTCGTTTTTAGATAAAACTTCTTCAACAATTTTTTCAATAGCAGAGACATCACTAACTTGTTCTAGACCTAAGTCTTTAACAATCTTTTTCGGATCTTTACCTTCTAGATACATTGCTTCTAATACTTGCTTAGCTTGTTTAGAATTAATTTTACCTTCAGCGACCATGTTTATGAAATCTTTTAAGTTTTCTTTAGAGAATTTTAAAGTGTCTAAACCCTGCTTATTCATTTCTTGTTTGTTTAAATAAGATGAAATATCACCCATTAAATAGTTCCATAAAATCTTAATGTCTTTAACTCCTAAAGAGGAGACATCATCAAAATAGTCAACTAATTCTCTACTAGCTAATAAAACATCAGCCTGCTTAGAGTCTAGTCCAGCTTTTAATAATTCTTCCTTGTATTCACTTGGAAGCTTATGCATTGTTCTAATTGCTTCATTAACAAATTCATCAGAAAGTTGTATTGGAACAATATTAGGTTCTCTAAAGTATTTATAATCAATAGCATTTGATTTTACTCTCATTAAAGATGTTTGCTTTTTAGATTCATCGTATCTTCTAGTTTCCTGTTGAACTTGTTCACCTTTTAATAAGATTTCAGTTTGTCTTTTTACTTCATAGTCTAAAGCCGCTTTAACATTGGCAATAGAGTTTAAGTTCTTAATTTCACATTTTGTTCCAAAAGTTTTAGAACCATATGGTCTTAAGGAAATATTTACATCGCAACGTAAAGAGCCTTCTTCCATCTTACCATCTGAAACATCTAAGAAAGTTACGATTTCTCTAATAGCTTCAACATATTTCATAGCTTCTTCACCAGAAGAAATATCAGGGCGAGAAACAACTTCAATAAGCGGAGTTCCTGCACGATTATAGTCAACTAAAGTCATATCTGCTAAGTGAAGTTGTTTAGCAGTATCTTCTTCCATATGGGCTCTTTCAATTCTTATTCTTTTGGTTTTACCACCAACTTCAATATCTAAGTATCCGTTTGAGCCTATTGGGTGTTCTTGCTGGGTAATTTGGTAGCCTTTAGGTAAATCAGGATAGAAGTAGTTTTTTCTATCAAATTGAACTAATTTATCAATAGACATATGTAAAGCAGTAGCTAATTTAATAGCATATTTAACTGCTTGCTTATTAACTAAAGGCATAGTGCCAGGAAAAGCTAAATCATAAGGAACAGTTTGAGTATTAGGTGCTTTACCAAAGGAAGTAGGAGCACTAGAAAACATTTTTGATTTAGTTTTTAATTCGATATGAATTTCAATACCGATTACTGGTTCAAAGTTCATTTAAATACCCTCCTTATGGTTATCAACAGTTGAATTTATTAAATTTGTAATTTTTTCAATGTCTTCACTTAAATTAATAACATTGCCTTCTTCAAATTGACGGCCAGTAACATTTACTCCATATGGGAGTTTTTCATCATAACCTAAAGGACAAGTTAAAGAAGGGTAGCCGCCTAAATTAGCTAAACCTAAGTGATTATCAATGAAATCTGGTTTTTCTGACCATTGATCAGAAACATCTTTGATTAATGGTGGAACATCTTTAGCACAAGGTAAAAGTAAATAATCAAAGTGCTTATAAAATTCTTCCATGGCGTTAAAAATTACTCTTCTAGCTTTTTGTCCTCTTCTAAATAATTCATCTTGGTTTTCAGCTAAAAGTGAGAAAGAACCTATGATAAATCTTCTTTTAATCAAGGATGAAAAACCTCTAGTACGAGCAGAAGTCATATAATCTTGCCAATGTTTAGCATTTCCATCTGGTTTAATACCAAATTTAATACCATCTAAATTAGCATCATTAGAAGTGGCTTCTGAGCAGGAGATAATCATATAAGTAGGATATAAAGCATTTAATAAATCGATAGGAAAATCATAGTTTTCTACTATGTATCCTTTGGCTTTTAATTTTTCTACTAAATTATAGAAAGATTTAACAATTTTTTTATTTGTAACAGCATCTACTACTGTTTTAAAATAACCGATTTTTTTGCATGGATTATCTCTATTTAGATAAGTTGTGTAGTCTTCAACAGGGTAATAAGAAGAAGACATATCTTTATTATCTTGACCAGCAAGTAAGTTTGTTAAATAAGCGATATCTTCAACTGAACGAGTAAAATAACCTATAGTATCTAAAGAAGGGGCAAAAGGAAATAAGCCAAAACGCGAAATTCTTCCCCAAGTTGGTTTAAAACCATATAAACCATTTAAAGAAGCAGGTTTTCTTACAGAGTCACCAGTATCAGAACCTAAAGAGAAAGGAACAGTACCAGTAGCAACAGCAATAGCTGAACCGCTAGAAGAACCACCAGCTATTCTATTTAAATCATATGGGTTTTTAGAAGGGCCTAAGTGTGAAGTAGTACCTGTACCACCCATAGCTAATTCATCTAAGCTAGTTTTAGCAATAATAATAGCCCCGGCTTTCTTTAAACGAGAAACAACCTCGGCATCAAATGTTGGAATATAGCCCTTTAATACATTACTAGAAGCAGTGGTTTCAATATCTTTTGTAGAAAAGTTATCTTTTATTACATAAGGGATACCTTTAAAAAGCTCATCTTCTTTTACTTCGGTGATTTCACTAGCCTTTTTTAAAGCTTCTTCAAAATTTTTGGCTTCATATGCGTTACATTTATCTTCTTTTATTTTGCTAATTGCGGCTTTTACTAAATCAAGAGCAGTAAATTTCTTATCTACTAAGCCTTGATGCATTTCTTTTATTGTTAATTCTAAGTAATTCATTATCCGACCACCTTTGGTAATTTAATTTGATTTCCTAATTTAGAAGGAGCATTTTTCAATTCTTCTTTTACATCTAATGGAGTTGTAGGAATATCATCTCTTAAATAAGTATTAATTTCTTGGGTTGGGAAAGTTAAACTTTCAGCATTATCTACTCCTTTAATACTTCCTAAGAAAGACATTTGTTTTAAAATTGCATCAAATTCAGTTAATGTGACTTTTAATTCTTCATCAGTGATTTCAAACATTAAGTTAGCAGCACATTCTTTGATGACTTTATCAGTAACTTTAATCATTTCTACCTCCATTAATTTCTTTTAATTTATTTAAAAGTTCATTTTCAGTAATAATTCTAACACCTAATTGCTGAGCTTTAGTAAGTTTTGAGCCTGGATCAGCCCCAACTATTACTAAATCTGTGGCTTTTGAGACACTAGAAGATGATTTACCACCTAGGTCTTCTAAGATTTTTGTCATTTCTTCACGGGAATAAGAGGCTAAAGAGCCAGTTAAGACAAATTTTTTACCTTTGAAGAAATTATCTTTAATATTGCTTTTTATTGTTAAGCACTTGAAGTTAAGACCGAGGTTTCTTAATTTTTCTATTTCATCTTTATTTTCTTGATTAGAAAAATAATCAAATATTGTTTTAGCAGATTTTTCACCAATATCTTGTAAAGAAGAAAGTTCATCAACTTTTGCTAACATCAGACTATCTAAGTTTTCAAAATGTTGAGCTAAAATTTTTGCTGTTTTTTTACCAACTAATGGAATACCTAAGGCAGCGATTAACATTTCCAAGGTATTTTTCTTACTATCTTCTATAGCTTTAAATAAACTTGTACAGGATTTTTCACCATAGCCATCCATTTCCATTAAATCTTCTTTGTGTTGATAAAGGGTATAAATATCTGAGAAGTCTTTTAAAATATTTTCATTAAATAATTCTTCAATTAAGACATCACCTAAACCGTTAATATCCATTCCGTAATCGGAAGCAAAATAGATTAATTTATTTATACTTCTTGATAGACATTTTTCATTAGGGCACCTTAATTGAATTTCAGATTCAGAAGGAACTAAAGGAGTATTACAATATGGACAAGTTGTTGGGAAAATATATGGCTTTGTATCCTTTGGTCTTTTGCTTAAATCAACTTTTTCTACTTCAGGAATAACATCACCAGCTTTATGTAAATATACATAATCTCCGATTCTTACATCTAATTTTTTAATAAAATCTTGATTATTTAAAGTGGCACGAGAAATTAAAGAACCTGCTACTCTAACTGGATCAAGAACAGCATTAGGAGTTACTCTTCCTGTTCTTCCAACAGTAATTACAATATCTTTTAAGCGAGTTAAAACTTCTTGTGGAGGAAATTTATAAGCGATGGCCCATTTTGGAGTTTTCATGGTATATCCTAATTTTTCGTGTAAGGCTAAATCATCAACTTTAAATACTAATCCATCGATATCGTATTCAAGTTCTGGTCTTTTTTTAGTGTATTCTTTCACGTAATCTAAGATACCATTTAAACCTACTATTCTTTTTCTCTCTTTATTTGTTACAAAGCCTAATGTAGTTAAATAATCTAAGGAATCTGAGTGTTTTTTAAAACCTAATTCTTCAGCATTTACTAAATAGTACCAAAAGGCAGAAAGTTTTCTACTTGCGGCAATTTTTGAATCTAATTGTCTAATTGAACCAGCGGCAGCATTTCTTGCATTAGCTAATAATGGTTCATTTTTTTCTTTTCTAATTTCATTTAAATCATGCAAAGTCTTTTTAGACATATAGACTTCACCACGCACTTCTAAGTCTCTTTTATCAGAAATATGAGTAGGAATAGAAGGAATAGTTAAGACATTTTGTGTAACATCTTCTCCAACATTACCATCTCCTCTTGTAGCGGCATAGACTAATTCTCCATTATGGTAGACTAAAGACATAGCTAAACCATCAATTTTTACTTCGCCCATGTATTCAATAGGAGACATTTCAGCACCTTTTTCTACTTGGTTATTAAAATTAGCTAATTCATCTTCATTAAAAACATCAGCTAAAGAAAGCATCATTCTTTTGTGAGTGATTTTTTTAAATCCAGTGGAGATTCCTCCACCAACTCTTGTTGTTGGAGATAAACGGGATTTTAAATCAGGGCGTTTTTCTTCTAAATGTTGTAGTTCTTCCATTAAGGCATCATATTCTTGGTCAGAAACGGAGGATTGGTTTAAAACATAATATTCATAGTTGTATTGATTTAAAAGCTTTGTAAGTTCTTCTACTCTTTGTTTATCCTTATCAAATTCCATTTTAATTAACCTTTCTAAAGGCTTTAAAGCCTTTTGCTAATTTCTTTTGACTACCATTTTCAAAATCTACAATTATATATTTATTATCTACAGAAACTACTTTTCCTTTGCCAAAACTAATGTGGACAATTTGATCTCCAACTTTATAATCAGTATTAGTGTTTGAAAGATTAGTATTTTTTACTGTAGATGTGTTTAAAAAGTCACTTTTCTTTTTTTCTTTTTGGGTGTAATAGAAAGGTGTATCTAAATCAATTGTTGAAAAAATATCATCGTATTTTTTGTTTTTAAATCTATTATATGAACTAGAATTTGCATAGTCATTATATATGTTGTTTATGCCTTTAGTATCAAAACCAGCATCTTTTAAAAGTGAAGAAGGTAAATTAGGTTCTCCATTGAAATTTTTTCCACCGAAAGTTGAAACAAAAAGATATTTTTTGGCTCTAGTCATCATAACATAAAAGAGTCTTCTTTCTTCTTCTAGTAATTCATCTTTATGTGGATTTTCTAAAGTATGATTAGATGGAAAGATTCCTTCTACTAAACCAGTGACAAAAACTATTGGAAATTCTAGCCCTTTAGAAATATGTCCAGTCATTAGAAGAACCTTATCAATATCTTCTAAAGCATCCTGACTAGATAAAACTGCAACGTTAAGTAAAAAGCCTATTAAATCTGGACTATTTTCTTCAGTAGGATTTAATTGTGCATTTTCTAAATAATCATTAAAATCTGTTAATAAAGCTTCTAAGTTATCTTCTCTTTTTTGACCAGTGCGATCATTTTCTTCTTGAGTGTCAATTTGACGATAATAGTTATATAAACCAACTTTTTCAAAATATATTTTTATTGTTTTTACTAGTTTAGATACATTGTCTTTAAAGTTATTTAAATTTTGTAAGGTTTCATTGTAAGCATCTATAAATATTTTTAAGCTTTCTTTAATTTTTTCTCTTAAATTTAGAGAATCAAAGTTTTCTAAAATGTATCTAAAAGGTTCTTTATTATTAAGTTTAGCTTGAGAAACAATATTGTTGTAGCTAACTTCACCAATTTGTCTTTTAGGTATATTAATAATTCTTTGTAAAGATAAGGAATCATCAGGATTTACTAAAAGTTTTAAATAAGCTAATCCATTTTTAACTTCTTCTCTTTGAAAGAAAGAAACACCACCATATATTACATAAGGTATTTTATTTTGAATAAAAGTTCTTTCAAAAGTACGAGATAAAAAGTTAGAACGATAAATAATAGCCATATCGCTATATTTGTATCCATCTTCATGGAAATTTTTAATTTTAGTTGCTATTTGACGAGCTTCTTCTGCATCATTAAAAGCAGTAATAAATTCAACTGGTCTTCCGATTCTATTGTCAAAGGATCTAAGATTTTTCTTTTCTCTATCATGGTTTTTACTTATTAAAGTGTTGGCTTTATCTAAAATTGACTGAGTAGAACGATAATTAGCATCTAAAACCACTGTTTCTAAATCTGGAAAGTCTTCTTTTAATTTAGATTTTATTAGTTTATTATTAGCGCCACGCCAAGTATAGATAGTTTGATCAGGATCACCTACAACACAAAGTTCAGTGCTATTGTTCATAAATAATTTAACAATTGTGTATTGTAAGTCATTAGTATCCTGGAATTCATCTATCATAAAGACTTTATAATAATGAGAATATCTTTCTCTTAATAAAGTATCCTTTGTTAAGATTTCACGTGTATAAATTAAAATATCGTCAAAATCTAATGAGTTTAGATTGGCTAATACTATTTGGTAACGATTGTAGATTTTTAAAAATTCATTAGGATTATTAAGTGTTCTTTTATCAAAAACCGCATTTTCAGGTAATATTCCCTTAGTTTTTAATGAGTGAATTAAATTTATATATTCTTTAAAGGTTTGATCTTTACTATCAAAATTAAATTCTTTTGCTATTTGTTTAAAAATATTTTTTTGATCTTCATCATCGATAATAGTAAAACCTGGTTTAAATACTGTGTAATGATTTAGTAATTCTTTTCTTAAAAAATTAACACAAAAAGAATGGAAAGTTAAAATAACAGGATAACTTTCAATATTAATGTTATATTCACTTAAAAGCTTTAATGTCCTTTCTTTCATTTCGTTTGCAGCTTTTTTAGTAAAGGTAATTGCAACAATTTGATATGGTTTAACATCACCTCTAGATAATAAATATGCTAAGCGGAAGGTTAATGTTCTAGTTTTTCCTGTTCCTGCACCTGCAATTATTCTTAAATGTTTAGCGTTACTTGTAGCTGCTAAATATTGTTCATTATTTAATTCTTTTTTAAAATCTATCTGCATAAAAACCCTTAAAAATTATACCATGATTTAACTTTACTAACTTGCTAAAAAGAGTACAATATATTGACTTATTTTTTGATATAATAAAGTGATATATGGAGGTTAATATGGTTACAATAGTTAAACATCCCTTAATAGAAGCAAAAATGTCTGTCTTAAGAGATAAAAACACTAAAAGCAAGGACTTTAGAGAATGCTTGAATGAAATTGCAATGTTAATGACTTTTGAAATACTAAAAGATATGGAAGTAGTTACTACAGATAAAATTATTACTACTCCAACTGGTAGTAAAGTTAAAGAAGTAAAATTAGCAAAAGAAGTAGTATTAGCTCCAATCTTAAGAGCAGGAATAGGTATGATTGATGGAGTTAAAAGCATATTACCTACTGTAAGTATTGGTACTATTGGAATGTATAGAGATGAAAAAACCTTAAAACCTCATGAATATTATTTTAAGCTTCCAAGAGTTGATAATCCTCAAGTTATTGTTGTTGATCCAATGTTAGCAACTGGTGGATCAGCTATTATGGCTATTGATGCTGTTAAGAAAAGAGGATACAAAAATATAAAGATGATGGCCTTAGTTGGTGCTCCTGAAGGTTTAAAAGCTTTAGAAAAAATTCATCCAGATGTCCATGTTTATTTAGCTAGTTTAGATGAAAAATTAAATGATCATGGTTATATTCTTCCTGGATTAGGGGATGCTGGTGATAGAATTTTTGGAACTGTAGACTATATTGAATAAAAAATTGCTTAAAAAGATTTGCTAAGGTTGATTTTTATTAAATTTATCTTTACAATATCTTTTGCTCGGGGTGTAGCATAGCTTGGTTAGTGCGCTCGGTTAGGGACCGAGAGATCATGAGTTCGAATCTCATCACTCCGACCATTATTAAAAATCGGGACATAGCACAGTTGGTAGTGCGTTTGGTTCGGGACCAAGAGGTCGTGAGTTCGATTCTCACTGTTCCGACCATTATAAATTAAATTTTAGAAGTTTATATAAATAATATGGTTTCGTATATTTGAGACATATCTTAAGATATAAGGTAATTAATAAAACTAGTGACCCATAGAAATATGGGTCTTTTTTGTGCCCTGCAGAAACTTTATTTTAAATTTGAAAATATTAACAACTTTTTAACATGAATAGTTTTTCTACAAAGTAGTAGAATTTATACTCTAGATTATGTTTAATATCAATAGTAGAGAAAAAAGAACACAATGATTACAGAATTAGGTAAAGAAATTAGAAAACTTAGAATAGATAAGGATGAAAACTTATCTTCTATGTCGAAAAAACTAGGTATATCCGTATCTTATTTATCTGCTATTGAGAATGGAATACGTGAAATTCCTACTGACTTTGTTGATAAGTTAAGTGAAATCTACAATCTTTCAAAAAAAAGGAAAGAAGAATTTATTAAGGCTGAAGCTAATTCAGTCAGTAAGATTTCCATATCTTTGCATTCAGCAATATGTTCACAAAGACAACTTGTTTTCACACTCTCTAGAAAGCTAAAGGATCTTTCCCCAGATGAGTGTGAGAAAATTATGAGATATTTAGGAGGTAATGATGACAAATAAAATAGCTAAACCACTGAAAATTATAGATATAAGAAACGTTGCTAATTTTGTTAGAGAAAAACTTTTATAAGTAAATAATAATAAGAGTATCAGTATGGTTAAGGTACTAGACATTCTTACTTTTAAACTTTCTGGATTTGAATTTAACTATGTAGTATTGCCTGATGATGATTCTGTCTTTGAAATAATGGAAGAAGCTAAAACAAATATAACGACTGGAACTATTTATTTCAAAGAATCTGTAATAGAGCAAGCTACTCACAAAAGGTATTGTAGAGCAAATTTCACAATTGCGCATGAAATAGGACATTTTGTTCTTCATAGAGTTTTAAATTTAATGAATTTTTCAAGAACAACTTCTTTTGTCATTCAAAAAATTTTTGAAGATCCTGAATGGCAGGCTAATACCTTTGCTTCAGAATTTCTCATGCCATATGAGCAGTGCCAAAATCTTACATCTAAAGAGATAAGGAGGAAATATCATGTTACTATGTCGGCAGCCCAAACTAGATAAAATAAAATTCATAAAAAATAAAATGACCAAGACACCTGCCAGTGACTTGGTCAAGACCTTAAGAAATAATCTCAGGACCAATAGAGATTATATATCAAAGGTTGCTTTAATAACAAAAGGAGCTTTTAATTTATGCCTATTTATAACACACAGGAATTTACCAATGTAATGCGACCTGAACCAATTGGTTGGGGAAAGGATATTTTTGATATTCCTTTCATTGAAAAGGAAGAATTGCCTATTTCTTTGATGGGGAGCAAGTTGTTCTTAATTAATCCTGCTAACGTTTCAAAAAGTGATATAGATAAAGAACGTAAAATAGTTCATTCATTTCTTTTTGATAACTCATTAGAAAAAGAATACGATAATCCTATGAAATTTATACAAAAGATATCTGGATATTACGGAGCCACATCACTTGATTTCAGTATGCATCCTGGAATGAATAAATGGTCTATTATTCAAGCTACTGCAAAGTCTCGCTGGTTTGGAAGATATCTTCAAAGTTATGGTATAAAAGTCTATCCAACTGTAGGATGAGTGTATGGGGATACTTATGATATTTGTTTTGCAGGTCTTAAAGATGGGTCAACTTTCTTTATATCTACTCTAGGAGTAAATAATGATATTTCTAGACCTATATTTTTAAAAGGCCTTTTGGAATTAAGAAAAAGGTTTCCTAATTCAAGACAAATATGTGTAGGTCAAAATATAGTTGGGATTCCTAATGATGTATGTATAATCCCATATGAAGAGACTTTTGGTGGTAAAAAACAATTATCTTAAAGAAATCAAATAAAATTGTTTAATTGGGATGGAAGCATATATAAGGAGGCTAATTGATATGTCATCAAGAGGAGCTGTTGCTAAAAATGGTCGTATTATGGATGAAGAGTATGAAACTATCAATATTCTTCAACATAATGAAAAGATAATAGAAGGTATTGGAAGAAATCATTCAATGCCTGATTATTCCCATTCTGCTAATGCTGTGTATATTATATACAAAAAAGGTGTTTTTCACGCCATGAGGATTTATGGCAATAATCATATTCCAATTATTGAAATTGCCTATCATCCTGAACCTAATTTAAATAATGGTGATAGGCTACATAGCATATGGCATATGCATTTTTATTTGCCAGGCTTGGATCGCCAAGATCCTGAATTTATTAGTAATGAAGTTAAGAAAAAATATAAAGATTATTTGGAGGATGTAGGATATGATCAATGGTAATCTCAGTCAGTTTTTAGATACTGGATGGTGGAATGCCGATGCTACTATCTATTACAAGGATCACATCTATTTCTTGGATGGAGCCTTTAATGATAAACATGAAATGCATCTTTGGATTAGAAAATGGAGAGCTAAAAATATTGATAATAGAATCTATGAGAATGTTCTAGATTCAAATGGTAATCTTTTAGATTACAAAGAATTAAAAATGGAAGCCCCTAATGAAGATGCTTTAAGAGAAAAATTTTTAAAAGCTAAAATATGGGATGGTAAAAGCTTTTGGGAAGTTGAAAAAGAACTAGCTTGGCTAGATTGAAAATTACTTTTTAGATTTCTAATTTATTTTTTATCCAATTTTTTTCTATTTCTATGAGAAGTGATATTTTAATATTTATTAGTTTGATTTGTAGCAAACTCTTTTATAATTATATTTTGATTTTGTGATTAAAAATTTAAAAAAATATGGTCTTTACTTTTTTAAAAAGATGGCTATATTACTTTATGCAATAAGGAGGATTACTAAGTATGTTAAATAAAAAAGTTGCCGAATTATTAAATGATCAAATTAATAAAGAATTTTATTCATCTTATCTTTATTTGGATTTTGCTAACTATTTTGCTATTAAAGGGTTAAATGGTTTTGCTTCTTGGTATAATATCCAAGCTCAAGAAGAAGTTGGACATGCTATGAAAATTAGAGAATATCTTTTAGCTAATGGTAATAGTGTAAAATTAGAAGCTATTGATAAACCAGATAAGAAATTATCTTCTGATTTAGCTGTTTTGGAAGCTGGTTTAAGTCACGAAGAATTTATTTCTTCCTCAATTAATGATATTTATGCTGCTGCTCATGAAGCTAAAGAATTTAAGACTATGGAATTCTTAAACTACTTTATTAAGGAACAAGTAGAAGAAGAAAAGAATGCTCACGCTTTAATTGATGAATTTAAGTTATTTGCTTCTGCACCAGAAGGTTTGTTCTTATTAAATAAACAATTATCTGAAAGAAAATAGGTGATTTAGCTTGTAAGCCCTTATAAATAATTAAGGGCTTTTTTTATGTTAAAATATTTTTGCTATGAAGGAAAATATTAAAGAAAAACTTTCCATCGCAATAAAAAGCATGTTAGAAACAAAACCTTTAAGTAAAATTACTGTTAAAGAAATTTCAGAGGTTTGTAATATTAATCGCCAATCTTTTTATTATTATTTTAGTGATATTTATGAATTAGCTTTTGATGTTTTTTCTAGTGAGGTTAACAAAATTATTTTTAATATTAATTCTACTAATGATATGTTATTAACTTATACATCTTTATTTAATTATTTAATGGATAATAGAAAAGTATTTTTAAATGCTATTACCAACATTTCAGAAGAATCTATAAACTTTTATTTAGGTAAAATTTTAAAGGAAATTTTTGGTGAATTTATAAAAAAGAGAGAAAAATTTTTAAATGTTTGTTTAAAAGAAGATAATAGAAATGAACTTATTAATTTTTATTCTTTTTATATTTCTAAAGAATTAATTATTTGGTTTAGATCTGGTGAAAATTTTATACCTCTAAATAAAGCGAAAATTATTTATAGTTTGATTCATTCAACTTTTGACGAAAATATTATTATGCTGTCTAAAATTTGAACGTCTTATTTTATTTTTATTAAAATATGATTATAATTTATTTGATAAATTTGATAAGGAGATAATTAATGCTTAACTTAATTGGAAAAGATTTATATTATGTTGGTGATTGTTCACATACTGAAAAGTCATTTGAAAGAATGTTTAATATTCCTACTGGAATGGCTTATAACTCATTTTTATATGTTGATGATAAAACATGTTTAATTGATACTGTTGATAACTCTGTTATTGATAAGTTTCTAGACCATGTTAAAGAAGCTTTAAATGGAAGAAAATTAGATATTTTAATTGTTCAACATATGGAACCTGATCATTCTAAAGCTATTAAAAATATTTTAGATTTATATCCTGATGTTCATATTTATGCTTCTAGTTCAGCAAGTAGAATGCTGAATCTTTATTTAAAAAAGGATATTAAAAATCAATTTACACCAATTATTCCAAATAAAACTACTCTAGATTTAGGTCACCATCAATTAAGTTTTATTAATGCTACCTTTATTCATTGGCCAGAAGTAATTTTTACTTATGATACTACAGAAAAGATTTTATTTAGTGCTGATGCCTTTGGTACTTTTGGTGCTAATGATGGAATTTTATTTGCTGATAATATTAAAAAAGATGACTTTTTCTATTCAGAAATGAGAAGATATTATACTAATATTGTCGGTAAATATGGCAGTTATGTTCAAAAGGTTTTAAAAGGTGCTCAAAGTCTAGAGATTAAGCTTATTTGCCCATTACATGGTCCAATTTGGAGAAATGATTTTGCAACTATTATTTCTTTATATGATAAATGGTCTTCATATACTCCAGAAGCTAATAATGAAGTAGCGATTTTTGTTGGTTCTATGTACTCTAATACTTTAGAGGCTGCTGTTAATTTACAAAAGATTTTAATTTCTAAAGGTATTAAAACCTCCTTATTTGATGTTTCTGATTATGAGGTTTCTTATTTAGTTTCTGAAGCTTTTAGAGTTAAAAATATTGTTTTAGCAAGCCCAACTTATAATAATGGAATTTTCCCATATATGGAAACTTTTATAACTCATTTAATTAATTCAGGTTTAACTAAAAGAAATTATGCGCTAATGGAATCTGGTTCCTGGGCACCAATGGCAAATAGAGTAATGGAAGGTTTACTTTCTAAGGTTAAAGATAGTGTTATTTTAGATACTAAAGTTTCATTTATGTGTGCTTATAATCCAGCAACTGTAGATAGTAAATTAGAAGCTTTAGCTAATAATATTATTGAAAAAATGTAAGAATGACAAAATATGGTTTGTACGAAAGAATTATATATATAGTAATTTTTTCAATTTTCCTTTTAAGTGGGTTTGCTCCTATTGTTTTACCTTTATATGATTTTAATAAGCATACAAACCAGTTGTCTTCTTATTATTATTCTTTGTTATATTTATTTGATAATCCTAAAGATATCTTTTTCCAAACAATTTTACTTTTACCTTTAGTTTCTTCTATTGTAGCTATTAGTTGTTTAGTTTATGAAATTCTTTTTAGAAAAAATAAAGTGAATAATGGTTATGTTTTTGGGGTTTCAACTTTTGTATTTATTATTTCTGGTTTATTATATGCTACATATACTAATTGTTTAATTCCTTTTGGAGCAATTATTTTAGCAACAGGATTAGGTGTAGGAATTAATAAAATTATATTTCACTATGGTTTTAGAGGTTCTAAATATTAAACTAGCAGTAAAGTAAAAATACTTGACATGCACTTAAAGTATATGTATTATTTATTGTGTTAAAAGAAAGGAATTTAATTATATGGTTAAAATTAGATTAGCAAGAATTGGTAGACACTTTGAACCTGCTTATAGAGTAGTTGTTACTGATTCTAGAAGTCCAAGAGATGGTTCTTGCATTGAACAAATTGGTCATTTCAATCCTAAAGATATTGAACATGCTGTTGTTGATGAAGAAAAAGCAATTTCTTGGTTATTAAAAGGTGCTTTACCTTCTGATAGTGTAAAAACTTTATTGATTGCTAAAGGCATTTACGCTAAATATTTAGAAACTAAAAAAGCTAACAAAAAGGCTAAGTAAATAAATGACTGACTATAGTTTAATCATCAAAGCATGTATCGAGCCGCTAGTTGATGATCCATCTCAGTTACTTATTCGTTTAATGGACAGGGAAGATGAGCTCGAAAGAAGTAGAGATGTCCATTATTTAGTTGCTTGCCCTGACAATGTTCTTGGTAAATTAATTGGCCGTCATGGTTCAGTTGCCGATGCTATAAGAACAGTTGTTAATGTTAAAGCTAGGGATGATCGAAAGAGAGTTCATATCAAATTCGAATCATTTTCTTCAGAAAAAGAAGCTGAATAATTTATGGCTGTTAGATTTCTAACAGCTTTTTTTAAAGGAGGAGATATGGAATATAAAAAAATTGCATATGTACAAGAAGCTTATGCTTTAAAAGGTCAAGTAAAAATTATTTTACTAAGCGATAATATTTCTTATAGATTTGCTTCAAATCAGGTTTGTTATTATTTAGAAAACAATCAATATCTCCCTTTAACAATTGAGCAAATTTCTCATATTAAAGATAATAAGGCAATTTTAAAATTTAAAGAATTTAATGATATAAATCAAATAGAGTTTCTTTTAAAAAGAGACCTTTATGCTACTAAAATTGAAGATGATTCTATTGTTTATTTAGATGATTTGATTAATTTTAAAGTTGTTGATGAACAAAAAAATGAATTAGGTCTAGTTTCTGATTATCAAATAATTGCTAATAAAAATTATTTAGTAGTTAATAAGAAATTAATTCCTCTAATTAAAGATATTTTTTATAGTAGAATTGATACGGAAAATAAAACAATTTATTTAACTAGTTTAGGTGTAGAGGTTTATTACAATGCTTAAAATTACGATTTTAACATTGTTTCCAGAATATTTTGATTCTTTTTTAAATAACTCAATTATAAAAAGAGCCATTAGCAAAAATGTTGTAGAATTTAAATTAGTAAATATTCGTGATTATACTTTAGATAAACATCATCGTGTTGATGATAGACCTATTGGAGGTGGGGCAGGTTTAATTATGAAAATGCAGCCTTTAGTAGATGCTTTAAAAGATAATAGTTCTAATAAATCATATAAAATATTACTTTCACCTTTAGGAAAAACTTTTAATCAAGAAAAGGCTATAGAATTATCTAAAAAAGAAGAATTAGTTTTGGTTTGTGGTCACTATGAAGGAGTGGACTATCGTTTTAATAAATACATGGATGAATTAATATCTCTTGGTGATTATATAACTACAGGTGGTGAAATTGGTGCCCTAGCTTTATCAGATGCTATTACAAGATTATTAGATGGAGCTATTTCAAGTGAATCTACCAAAGAAGAAAGTTTTAACAATGGCTTACTTGAGTATCCACAGTATACTTATCCTTATGATTTTAATGGAGATAAGGTTCCAAGTATTTTATTAACTGGAAATCATAAGGCTGTTGAAAATTTTCGTCAAAGGGAAGCATTAAAAATTACTAAAAATCTAAGGAAAGATCTTTTTAATAAGTATCAATTTACTAAAAATGATTTTAAAAGATTAAAAGAGATTGAAGAAAATACAATTTCTAAAGAAGAAAAAATAGCTTTAGAAAAAGGCGAAAGGTTTTTAAAAAGCAACTAAAAAGGGGATAATCCCCTTTTTAAATTAAGCTTTAATTGAGTAATCTCTATGAAGAGCCTTTTCAGCTTTTTCAGAACCTGGTTTACCATCATAAATGGCTTTATAAACTTCTTGTAATGATTTGTTTAAGGCTGGAACTCTATTAGCTTGACTCTTATCTATATTATTTAAGCCTTCTTTTCTTAAACGCTTAACTTCAGCTGCAGGCATTTCTTTTGGTAAGTGTACAGGTTGACCACCACCTAAGATACATCCACCTGGGCAAGCCATTACTTCTACAAAGTGATATGGGCAAGTTCCTTTTCTTACTTGATCAGCAATTAGACGTAAGCCCATCATTCCGCAATAACAAACTTTTAAGTTTTTATCACCAATTTTAACATCAGCTTCTAAAACATCATTTGAGAAAGCAGCAGGTTTGAAATTAAATGAATCAGTTTCAATTTTACCAGTTTCAGTGTAAATTGCATTTCTTAAAGCGGCTTCTAAGACACCACCACCACGGCCGAAGATAGTTCCACCACCAGTGGATTCGCCTAAAGGAGAATCAAAATCAGAATCTTCTAAGCTATCAAAGTCAATACCAGCATCTTTGATTTCTTGACCTAAGTCTTTAGTTGTCCAACAAAAATCGACATCAAATATTCCATTTGTTTTGTTATAAGGTAAGATGTTTTCCATTTTCTTTAAAACACAAGGAACAACAGCAACTACAACAATATTTTTAGGATCGACATTTATTTTAGAAGCATAATAAGTTTTAATAATAGAACCTAAACATCCGATTGGTGATTTAGTAGTAGAAACTAATGGCATTAAATCTTGATAAGCACGGTTAGCCATTTGTAACCAGCCGATACAGCAAGAGTTAAACATTGGGAAAGGACCATTGTTTTTTACTTTGTTTAAGAATTCATTAGCTTCTTCCCAAATAGTAACATCAGCACCAAAGTCAGTGTCAAAAACAGCTTTAAATCCTAACTTTTTTAAAGCGGTAACCATTTTGCCAGTTACTTTTGTACCAGGAGTTTTATTAAATAATTCTCCTAAAGAGACTCTTACAGCAGGAGCAGTTTGAACTACTACTACTTTACTAGGATCTTTTAATAATTCTTCTACTTTACTAATTTCTGGTTTTTTTACTTGATTTAACATATATTTAAATTCTCCAATTCATTAATATTATAAAGTTTTAATCTTTAATTTTTAAGTCTATTTATTTATTATTTTGCTGATTTGCTTGTTGCTGCATTGCTTTTTTCATAAAAGGAGACATATTTTTTACAGCTAGTTTCATTTGTTCATAAGATTTTAAGACCTTATTAACATCTTGAGCAGTTGTTCCTGAGCCTTTTGCAATTCTTGTTTTACGGGAACTCTTTAAGATCTCAGGATGTTTTCTTTCATAAATAGTCATTGAAGAAACAATAACTTCCATTTTTTTAGTAGCATCTTCTCCTTTTGCTAAAGTATCATCTGAAATTTTTGGCATTCCAGGGAGCATTTTTATAATTTTGCCTAAAGGGCCCATTCTTCTAATTTGTTTCATTAAGGAAATAATATCATCTAAACCAAAGTTACCTGACATGATCTTCTTAATTGATTTCATAGATTTTTCTTGGTCTAAGGCTTCTTGAGCTTTTTCTACTAAGGAGACAACATCTCCCATACCAAGAATTCTATTAGCCATTCTATCTGGATGGAATACTTCTAAGTCTTCAACTTTTTCACCAACACCAGCAAATTTGATAGGGACACCTGTCATCTTTTTAATAGATAAGGCAGCACCACCACGGGCATCAGAATCAAGTTTTGACATAATTAAGCCAGTGAGTTTAATTCGCTTATTAAAGGTATTAGCGACATTAATAGCGTCTTGACCTGATAAGGCATCAACTAATAATAAAGTTTCTTTAACTGGAATATTCTTTTGAATATTTTCTAATTCCACCATTAATTCTTCATTGATTTGTAGACGACCAGCTGTATCAATTAAGACTACATCATATCTTTCTTTTAAAGCTTTTTGATAAGCTTTTTTAGCAATTTCAGGAGGAAGAGTTCCAGTTCTATCAATATAGCAATCTACACCTACTTGTTTAGCTAAAGTATCAAGTTGATCAATAGCAGCAGGACGGTAAATATCACCAGCAACTAATAACACTTTTTTCTTTAATTTATTTTTAAATAAATAAGCTAATTTACCAGCAGATGTAGTTTTACCAGTACCTTGTAAACCAACTAACATAATATTGGTTGGATTATTGTTTTCAAAATGAATTTCTGAATCTCCTTCACCAAGGAGTTTAGTTAATTCATCATTAACTATTTTTACCAACATTTGAGCTGGACTAACTTTAGTTAAGACTTTTGCACCTAAGGCTTTTTCTTTTACTTCATTTACAAAATCTTTAACAACTTTGTAATTAACATCAGCTTCTAATAAGGCTACTCTAATTTCTTTGAGCATTTCCTCCATGTTGGCTTCTGTCAATTTAGCTTGGCCACTTATTTTTTTGAAAATTGATTGTAATTTTTCAGATAATGATTCAAATGCCATTTTTAATCTCCTTTATTAAGTCATTGATTTCTTTATTGATTTGTGTTGATTCTACTTTTGTTAAGTTTTCTAATTTTTTTATTAAATCTAGTTTAAATTTAGCAAAATGTAATTTTTCTTCTAATTTATCTAGCTCTTTTTCACATTGTTTAATTGAAAGGTAAACTGCGTTTTTTGATACATTGCGATTTTGAGCAATCTCTGATAAAGAGAGATCATTACCATAATAGTCTAGCATATCTTTTTTACCGACTTCAGGTAACTTTTCTATATAAATAGAAAGTAATAAATTATAGTGATTTTTCTTTTCTAAATTAGTCATTATAGTAGACCTATGAAGGCTAAAACTAAGGTAAAACCTACGAACCAAACTAGGTTAGTTGAAAATAAATAATGGAATAAATAATAGCGATAGAAATGTAGACGATCTTTTGGTAAAAAGACAAAAGCATAAACAAAAGCAACTACAATATCCATTATTAAGTAAATTAAATAAGGATTTGGATCAGCAAATGCATAGTTTCCAATAATTACAACTAAAAAACCAGCTATTAAAGAAAAAATAAGAGCTTTTATACTATTTGAACTATACATTTTCATCATCTCCTATTAATAAGCCGTATAAATATGAATCAAGATCAAACTCACGCAAATCCTCAAAACCTTCACCTAAACCAATAAAACGAACAGGAATTCCTAATTGGTTTCTAATAGCTAAAATTATACCACCTTTACTAGTGCCATCCATTTTAGTAATGATAATACCAGTAAGTGGAGTAACTTCTTTAAATACTTTGGCTTGTTCTACTCCATTTTGACCAGTGTTAGCATCAATTATTAAGAAAGTTTCATCTGGGGCAGAAGGTAAAATCTTACTCATAACTCTTTTCATTTTACCAAGTTCTGCCATTAAATTTGCCTTATTTTGTAATCTTCCAGCGGTATCTACTATTACTAAATCAAAATGTTCTTTTTTAGCTTTTGATAAACCATCATAAACTAAAGAAGAAGGATCAGAATTCTCTTTTCCAGTAATAATATCAACTCCTAAACGTTCTGCCCAAACTTTAAGTTGTTCTACAGCCCCAGCTCTAAAAGTATCACCAGCGACAAGCAAAACTTTTTTACCTTGATTTTTATAGCGGTAAGCTAATTTTGCAATGGTGGTAGTTTTACCTACACCATTAACTCCTACAACTAATAAAACTGTTGGCAAATCTTTGTTAAAATGTATGTCTGCAGCGACTTGATTACCATTTTTTTGATAATCTTGAAACATTTCATCTATCAATAATTCATTAATAGCTTTTGGATCAGTTATTTTTAATTCTTTAGATTGTTTCTTGGTTTTATCTATTAAATTAATTGTTAAATCGACACCAACATCGGCTTCTATTAATATTTCTTCTAACTCGTCAAAATATTCATCATTAACTTTATTAAAAATAGAGGTCAGCTTTTTTAATTTAGCCATAAAGCCTTTGTTAGATTTTTTTAAACCTTGAACATAAGCTTTTGTTTGTTCTTCTTCTTTGCTTCTTTTTATTTCTTTTATTTGTTCTTGTGGCTTGTAAATATAGCTTGTTTTTGTATCTATTTCTTTGTTTTCTACTTTTGTATTATTTTCAGTTTTAGTAATACCTAAATTGTCATTTTGTAATGAATGTTGTTCATTATTATTTATAGTTTGTTCTTCTATGTTTTTGTTTTCTTCTTTTGGAAGTTCAATATTTGTTTGTTGTTGATCTTGTTTAGTTTCGCTTTCGTGATTTTCTACTTCTTCTATTTTTTTCTTTGAGAATTTATTTTTTAAAAAACTAATTAATCCCATTTTAAACTTTCCTTTCTAAGGCATTTTTTGCCGCATCTTGCTCAGCTTTCTTTTTAGATGATCCAACCCCTGTTCCTAAAATTACGCCATTACATTTTACAACAATTTCGAAAAATTTATCTTGTGGGGTTCCTTCTTCTTTAGTAACTACATAGGATATTACTGCATTTTTTTGTTCTTGAAGTAATTCTTGTAATTTTGATTTGTAATCAAAAGTTTCTAAGACTTTGTAATTTTCCATTGCGTCTTGGAAAAAAGCAACTACTAATTTTCTTGTTTTTTCAAAATCATTATGGTTATCAAGGTAGTAAGCCCCAATAAAAGCTTCAAAGACATCTTCTAAGATTTTATTGCGGATTTCACCTGAGTTAGCTTCTCCTTTTGAAACTCTTATGTAATCACCAAAATTCATTTGAGCTGCTAATTTTGATAAAGTTGAACCCATAACTAAAGAAGAACGACATTTTGATAATTCACCAGATCGCATTTTTGGAAAACGATGATAAGCCATATCTGCTACAATTAAATCAAGGACACCATCTCCTATAAACTCTAAGCGGTCATAATCTTCTGGATTTTCGCTTTTGTGTTCATTTTTATAGGAAGTATGGGTAAAAGCAGCAATATATAAAGCAGGATTAATTACTTTGATATTTAGGCTTTTTAAAAGATCTAAACAGTTTTTACTCATAAGGTGTTACTAAATTCCTTTTTAATTTTGTTAACAATATCTTTGTTAATCATTTTATCTGCTAATTTTAAAGAATAATAAATGAATTTTGGATCAGCATTTCCATGGGCTTTAATGGCTACACCATTAATACCTAATAAAATTGCCCCACCTGTTTTACGATAATCCATGGTTGCTTTCATTTCATCGAAGCCTTTTTTGGCTAACAAGTATCCTATTTTTGAAAATATGTTACGTTTAAAAGCTGCTTTAATCATTTTATTCATCATTAAAGCACAACCTTCAGTAGCTTTTAAGAAAATATTTCCTGGATAGCCAGTAGAAACTATAACATCATGATTACCATCTAATGCTTCTCTAGCTTCAACATTTCCTTTAAAATTTAAATTGCTTTCTTTTAGTTTTTTGTAAGCTTCTACACTTTCTTCTAATCCTTTTCCTTCTTCTATTCCATTTGAAAGAAGATAGATAGATGGATTAGTATTATTTAAGATTTCCTTAGAATATAAAGCACCTAATTTTGCAAAGCCTATTAATTCTTCACTAGTATTTGTATTTGAAGCCCCAATATCTAAAATACAAGTTTCTTTACCTTTTATTAGAGTTGGAAATGGTGAACAAAATCCTGCTCTTTTAACATTTTCAATATTTTTTAATAATAATGTTGAACCAGTTAAAAAACCTGGTGTTGAGCCAGCAGTTACTAAAGCATCAGCTTTATTTTCTTTTACTGCTAAAATTGCTTTATACATAGAAGATTCTTTCATTCTTAAAAATGATAAAACAGAGACTTCCATTGGAACAATTTGTTCACAATCAACTATTTCAATTCTTGGATTGTTTTCTAATTCTTTTAGTTCTTCTTTTTTTCCAAAAGCGATAAAAGTATCTTCTTTATTTTCTTTCATGAAGAGTTTTAAACCTTGGATAAAGTTTTTGGCTCCATAGTCAGAGCCCATCATATCTAATGCAATTCTAGCCATATTTTATAACTTTCTAATAAGCCATTTTATAGATGCTTATAATATCATTTCTATTTAGTTTAACAAATCCACTATCTAAATATTTATCATTTCCTAAAACTTGATCAACGCATTCTTCAAATTTATTTGGATCAATATTAAGTTCAGATAATTTGCTATTAATACCCATTTCTAAATAGTAATCTTTCAACATTTTAATACCTAATTTAGATATTTCTATATCGTTTAAATCTTCTTTAATTTCAAATGATTCTTTAAAGAAATAAGCAATACGAGAAGCAGTTTTTTCATTTAAAACATAAGTTAATATATTAGGTGTTAAAATTGCTAATCCAGCACCATGAGTAATATTAAATATTCCAGATAATGGATGCTCTAATGGATGAGCAACCCAAGGATAATTGTGACCAGCAGATAACAATCTATTTAAGGCCAAAGATGAAGCCCACATTAAATTTGCTCTAGCTTCATAATTGTTTGGCTCTTTGCAAGCGATTGGTCCATATTTTAAACAAGTTTTAAATAGGCTAATAGCAAGTTGATCTTGTAAAAATGATGGTTTTTCACCACCAAAATACTGTTCCATTATATGGGAAGTAATATCAGCAGTTCCACAAGCTGTTTGCCATTTTGAAACAGTAAATGTATATGTTGGATCTAAAAATGAAACTTTAGGATTTTGAAAACCAGCACCATATTTTTTATTTGTTTTTTCATTAGTAATTACGGCTCCGCTGTTCATTTCTGAACCGGTAGCAGACAAAGTTAAAACAGTAATTAATGGAAGCATTTTAATAGTTTTTGCATCAGCTTTTCCAGTAAAGAAATCCCATGGATTACCATTATAATTACTAGCTGCTGAAATAGCTTTTGAGCAGTCAATTGTAGAACCACCACCGACAGCTAATATAAAATCAATATTATTTTCTTTGCAAAGATTAGCCCCTTTAATTACAGTTTCCAAATGAGGGTTAGCTTCTACTCCACTTAGTTCTACAATTTCAACTTTAGCTTTATTAAGTTCATTAATAACTGCTTGATAGATTCCATTTTTCTTGATGGAACCTCCACCATAAACTAAAAGAACTTTTTTTCCTAAATTTTTAGCTTCTAAGCTTAAATTGTTAATTGCATCTTTTCCAAAATATATTTTTGTAGAGTTTTGAAAAATAAAATTATCCATGTTATTTCTCCTTTAAAATGCAAAGTTACCATTTTTAAAGACTTGAACTTTGCTACCATCTTGTTTTTCACCAATAATTTCTAGGTCTTTAGTTCCTATCATAAAGTCTACATGCATTTTAGACTGATTTGCTCCAGCTTCTTTTAATTGTTCAGGAGAAAGTAAATCACCTGACTCAATATTTTCATTAAATGATTGGCCTAATGCTAAATGGCAAGAAGCATTTTCATCATAAAGTGTTTCTTGATAAACAATATTTTGTAAAGAAATTGGGGAATTATATGGAACTAAAGCAACTTCACCTAAAGAAGAAGAGCCTTCATCAAAAGTAATAATTTCCTTTAATTTTTCATATCCTTCTTTGGCTTCAAAGTTAATTACTTTACCATCTTTAAATTCCAATTTAAAATCATTGATTAAAACACCATTGTATGATAGAGGTTTAGAAGAATATACTACACCATTAATTCTTTTATTATCTGGCATAGTAAAAACTTCTTCGGTAGGAATATTAGGAACAAAATATTCTTTATTAAAACCTTGAATTGCTCTTGCGGATACCCAATTATGTTTATTAACTAAACCAATTGTTAAGTCAGTGCCTAGACTATTTTTGTAATGAAGTGTTTTAAAGTTCATCTCATTTAAATAATTGGCATGTTTTTCTAATGTTTCAATATGTTTATTCCATTCTTCAACTGGATCACCATCTTCAGTGATTCTACAAGCTTCATAAATTGAATTCCAAAGTTTTAATTTTCCTTGAGTTGGAGATAAGGATGGAAATATTTTTTTAGCCCAAGCTTCAGTAGGAACAGCGGCAATACACCAAGCTAGTTGGTTATTGTGATATTTTTTCTTTAAAGGATGAAATGCATTAATTAATGCTTTATTTCTAGTAGCAAGTTTTTCACTATTAACATTTTTAAAAATCGATGGATCATCCCCTACTAAAACAATACGAGCATAATTTTTATCTGAGCGATATTTTGCTTTTTCTATTTCCCAAGAATTAACTTCAGAAAGCTTAGTATTTGATAGATGCATTAAAGCTTGTTTTTTTACAAATGAATCAGAAAAATCAACTTCAACACTTCTAGCTTTTAAGTTATAAAGTTCCATTACAAGATAATGAACAAATTTATATGTTTCAACAGGAGCTTCAATTACAATATCTTGTTTAGAATTTGCATTGATTCCTATTGAGGCGATTAAGTTTGCATACTTTTTCATCATTTTAGCTTTTTTCATAATTCCTATCTCCTAAAATACATAAGTATTTTAATAATATGTTAGTGTAATTTCAATTATTTTAAAAATTAACTGAATTTTTAAAATTAAAATAAAATTTATATTATTGAATTTTTATGCCTTATTAGAAAAATATTAAGTAAATTGTAGGTAATATTACTCTTTTATAGTATTAAATTTTTATGTGTTTTTTGATTTTATTATTAATGTTAGAAGAAGTATAATAAGAAAGAAGAAAGGATTATTTTATGGAAGAAATTAAGGATTATTTTTATAAGTGTCCCACTGCTATTTATTTAACTAGTAATGGCATTTCTAAAGCTGGTGAAATTATTTTAAAGGAAGGCTTTAAAAAAGTTTTTGTTTTATATGGTGGTCATTCTTTAGAAAAAAGTGGAAATTTAGCTAAATTAGAAGAGTCATTAAAAGAAAATCATATTGAATATCAGTTGCAAGGTGGTATTTTACCAAATCCTGATATTTCATTTATTTATAAATATTTACCTGTTATTAAAAAATATCAACCTGAATTAATATTAGCTGTTGGTGGTGGTTCAGTTATTGATACTGCTAAAAATATTTGTGTATCCTATTTTTATGATGGTGATCCATTAGATTTTAATAAAAAAATTGTTACTCCGAAGAAATCCTTACCTTTAGGAACAATTTTAACTTTAGCTGCTGCAGGTTCTGAAATGTCTGATTCATGTGTTATTTCTGATTATAAAACTAATTTTAAATCAGGTTTTAAATCAGTTTTTAATCGTCCGACTTTTTCAATTCTTTCTCCTGAACTTACTTTAACCGTTTCTATGTATCAAACTTGCTGTGGATTAGTTGATATTATTTCTCATTCTTTTGAAAGATATTTTTCACCATCTACTCCTCATGATGTTTGTGATTATTTTGCTTTAGGTGTAATTAGAAATATGGTTGAAGTTACTCCTTTACTTATTAAAAATCCTAATGATGTAATTTTAAGAAGAGCAATGATGTTAAATTCTACTGTTGCTCATAATGGTTGGACTTCTTTTGGTAAAGAAGAACTTTATTTCCCTTGCCATATGGCTGAACATGAAATGAGTGGTACACATCCTGAATTAACTCATGGACTTGGATTACGTTTCTTACTTTGTGAATTCTTAAAAATTAATAAGGAAAGATTAAGCGATAAAATTGTTAAATTTGGACGTTTTGTTTTTGATATAAATTCTAATGATCCAGAAGATACTATTAAAGCATTTGATAATTTCTTAGATTCTTTACCTTTAGTTCATAGAATGACTGAAGTAGGATTTACAAAAGAAGAAGAAACTAAATATCTTTCACAATTAAAGATTAAATATTAAATTGTGCTATAATTTTTCTATTAAGGACAGAATGTATATGGAAAATAACCAAGATAAAAACAAATTAGATATAGAAGAGGAATTAGATAAAAATTCAGAATACATAAGAAAACAAATTAATAAGAAAGAGAAAAAGTCATTTTTTGATATTGATTTTTCTTGGATAGTTTTAATTGTTTTGGGCCTAGCAGCTTTTGGTATTACTTATGCTTTACAACAAACATCTGCAGGTTTAAGTTCAGGTTATGTTGTTCTTTATGTTTTAGTTGTATTTGCTTTAGCTATATTTATTTATAATTTAGGTAAGTTTATCTTTGCTGGCTTTACAAAATATAAATTAGTTTTTATGGAATTACTTGGTTTTTCTTTTGTTTTTGATGGAAAACAAGTTAAAACTAATTTTGAATTTTCTAAAATATTAGAAGCACATCTTTTGTTTAATCCAAAAGATCAAAGTAAAGCTAAACCAGCTTTAATGTTATTTGGTGGGACTATTACTTATGCTGTTGTTGCTGCTGTTTTATTAATTTTATCTTTTTCTACAGAAATTTTTCCAACTAAATGGGAGTATTTAATTGAATTCGGTGTTGCTATTGGTTCTATTGTTCCAATCTATGAATTAATTCCTTTAAAATATACAAATCGAAATGATATGTATACTTTTATTGTTACTCAAGGTGAAGAAAATAGATTAGCTTATAATAATTATTTGGTTAATAAATTTATGGATCTATCTAATCAATATAATGTTCCAGTTACTTTTGAAAACTATAATAATTCACGTATTAAACCATGGACATTTTTACCATTAATTAATAAGGATATTTATGAAAATAAATTAAATGAAGCTGATAAACTTGTTGAAAAAGCTTTAAGTTATTCTATTATTTTATCCGATTCTTTATATTGTGAAATTGGTTATCAAAAAGTTTATTTATTACTTGTTACTGGAAAATCTAAAGCTGCTAGTGAATATATTGTAACTTTAGAAAAAAGAGTTAAATCTGCTGAAGATTTTCATCCGTCAATTTCGGCTTTAAGAAGTGATGTTCTTGTTTCTGCTTTTATTGAAAATTCATTAGATTCTACTAATGATTCCTTAGCTATTTTCAAGAAAAAAGTTTTAGGCCTTTCTTTAACTGATCGTAGTAAAAAGGAAATTGATATTGTTAATAATTTAATTGTTAAAATTAATTTAGCTCATCCAGATTGGAAGGTAGAAAAATTAGATTTTAGTAAAAAAGATACTAAAGAAAATTCTTTTGAAGAAGATGATGATGAATAAAAGGGGCTCTTTTTAAAAAAGAGCTTTTTAATTAAAATCAGTATCTAGTAAAAGAAGAGCTTTATAGTCATTTTGAGAAGCGGATTTTTCTAACCATTTTTTTGCTTCTTCTTTGTTATTGTTAACTAAGTAATAAATTCCTAATCCACCATAGGCATTTATATTATTTAATTGAGCAGATTTTGTTAAATATTTTAAAGCTAAATTGTAATCTTTATGAATTCCGTTTCCAGTTAAATAAGCCATACCGACATAATACATAGCTTCTGAGTCAGAATCAGCGGCTTTTAAATAGTAATTAAAAATATTTTCTTCTTTGTCTTTTAAATTATAAAAATGATTTTGGTAAAGTTTAGCAATTGCTTTATCTAAGAGATTATTATTTGGAAATCTTGTTAATAAGTTTTTAGCTATTTTAATTAAGAATTTTATATCTTCTAAATTTTTGGCTTTTTCTTCTTCTCTTATTAAATAAAGAACTGAAAGTTGTAAGTTATTGCTAGCTAAACCATTTAATAAATTTGAATCTAAAATGTATTCTTCTTGTGGGTTATTTAAATAGTAGTAATTATTAGGGTTTTCATAATATTTTTGTAAATATTCATCTGCTGTATTTACTTTAATGTAATTTTCAGTAACTGAAATTTTTGATGTGGATATTTCGCTAACTTCTTCTTTTATTTCATTAAATAATTTGTTAAATGAATTAGTTTCGCCTGATGATATTACTAGTTTCATCATGTCTTTTACTAATTTATTTTCATTTAAAATAAAAGGAGATAAAAAATAAATGTTTTGAAATTCTTTGGAAGTAAAATAATTTTTAAATGTTTCAAATATTTCCGATATATAATTTCCTTCTATTTTTTTTCTATCTAAAAATTTTATTAAGGCTTGATATGTTTTTAGTCTTAGTATTTCTTTTTTAATATGATCGTTGTTTTGAAATATTTCTTTATATGATACAAAGTATTGCATAGGATTTATTTTAGTTAATCAATTTAAATTTTCAAGTTTTTTTAGTAGTTCATCTATAATAAAACTTTCTTGTTTTAATTTTTGTTTTAATTCATTTATTTGATTTAAAGTTAAATTAACAATATAGTAAGGCTCACTTTGCAAAGGTGGCTGAATTAGTTTTTCTTGGATTTTTGGTAATTTTGTTTTGATTATTGCAAGTTCTGATTTTTTAATTTTTAGTTCCATGATAGTTAAACCTCTCTAAGTTTTCTTTCATTTCTCCAGCTATTAATTGATTGAGTTTATTTATTATATTTTTGGGATTTTCTAACATGTTGTTATCTATCCACTCTGTTATTAATCCAACAAAAACATATTTATAAAAATTTATTACAAAGTTCTTATCTTCTTCTCTAATATTCATATTTTTAGCTAAATCATCTGCGACATTTTTTAAAAAGTTAAAAGCAACTTTGTATAAAAAGTTAATTAAAATTTTTCTTGAAACGGAATTATAAGTATATGTTACAAGTTTTTTGTTTTCTAAGCAGTAATTAAATAAAGCTAAATATCCTTCTTGCCAATTGTTTATTGTCTTATGGAGGCCAACTACTTTATCACTATCATCAATAAAAATCCATTCTATTAAATCGTAGATATCTTGAAAATGATAATAAAAAGTTTGTCTATTTAATCCACAGTAGGAAGTTAAATCGTTGATAGTGATTTCGCTAACTGATCTTTTTTGAATTAGTTCTTTGAATGCGTTAGCTATTGCGATTTTTGTTAGGTTTGCCACAATTTTATTATACTTAATTTGTTTATTGTTTTTAAGATTATTTAATTTTTCTCTTATATTTTCAATTTTATATGTTTTTTATTAATATAAGTTCTTATGTTTTTTGTTTAAAGTTTTACTTATAGTTAATCTAATTAAGAAAGATTAATACGGGTTTTAAATTAGTTGATATTTTTATAGTTATATGGATGTTTTTTATTGAGAAATTGTTTATGTATAATGTTTGCTTTTGTTTTACTTCTGTACGTGATATTTTTAATATTAAATCTAGTTTGTTCTTTTTCACTTTGTTGTTAAATTACTATTGTTACATATAATAAGGAAAAGGTTTATTTTTTGATATTTAAAAAATATTTGCTTTTGATTGTTAAAAGTCTCATAATAAAAAAGTATAGAAAGCGCTTTTATTATGAACATTTATGATATTGCTAAGGAGGCTGGAACTTCTATTTCTACAGTTTCTAGATATTTAAATGGTAAACCTATTAGAAGTAGTAGTGCCATAAAGATTAAGGAAGTTATTGAGAAGTACAATTATAAGCCATCAATGATTGCTAAGGGTTTGGTTTCAAAAAAAATACAAACTGTGGCTATTGTTGTTCCAGATATAAGAATTTATCATTATGCAGAGATTGTTTATACTATTGAACAAGCTTTAAATAATAAGGGTTATTCTGTTTTTATTACTTCTTTTCCTTATAATCAAGAAAATAATTACAAGGATTATTTAGAAACAATGTTGTCTTTATCTATTGAAGCTGTTATTTTTATTGCTTCTTATTTTGATTGTTTAAATAGTCAACCTGAGATTTTAAGAATGTTAGAAAAGGCTTGTGTTATTACTGAAAATTTTAAATTGAATTTACCTAATGCAAATTCAGTTTATTTAGATGATGCTAATGGTATTAAGCAAGCTGTTGATTATTTAGTAAAGAATAAAAATAGAAAGCATATTTATTATGTTATTGATACTTTTACTCCTTCTGGGATTGCTAAAAAGGACTCTTTTATAAATGCATTAAAAGCAAATGGACTTGATAGTGAAAATCATTTTATTGTTGCTGAACGTTCTCCTGAGGGTGGGCAATTAGCTTGTAAAGAGCTTTTAAAGCAAGATGCTGAACTTGATGCTATTATTTTTGAGGAAGAAGTTACTTGTTTTGGTGGTATTAAAGCTATTAATTTATGTAATAAAATTATCGGTAAAGACGTGGATGTTATTTCATATAATGAAAATAAATATAATGATATTTTTACTCCAAAGTTAACTTTTGTTGATACTTTAGATAAAATCCAAGGTGAATCAATAGTCGAAATACTTAATGAAAAACTAATTCAGAAGAATCCTAAGAAGATAGACAAGGTAATTGTTCCAAAGTTGGTTGTTAAGGAGTCAGCTTAATTAAAATTATTCGATATGTATCGGTTATGTCTTATTTACTTTGAAAGCTAAGTAAATAAGACTTTTTATTTTGAAGCTTTTTAAGCTTTTAAAAGCGCTTTTATTTTTTGTTGACAAGTAAAAAAAAGCACACTATAATTTTTATCGTAAAGTACTGAAAGGGGTTTCAATATGCATAACAAAAGAACTTGTCAAAGTTTGCATTTAAATGGCTACGACTAGTTGTTTAGGTATTTAGATGCAAATAAAAAATATGAAATTTAATATTTAATTTAGAAAGGGTTAAAAATATTATGACTGCATTAGCTATTGTCTTAGCCGTGCTCTTGTTGTTATCATTAGCCGCATTTGTCTACTACTGTATGAAAGGTGGTAACCTCATTGTTGGCTTAACTATAATTGCATTTACATGGTTTGTCTTCGGTACTGTTTGGACACTCTCTAATCTTGGTGTCGCTGGTTCTATTCATTCTTTCCAAGATGTTTGGAATCCTATTGTCTCAAATTTAAACATCGTTTTCTCTGATGGTCCTATTGGTTATGGTACCACTACTGCTATTATTATCTTCGCTTCTTGGTTCGGTAGAGTTGTCGTTGACACTGGTATCGCCAAAGCTTTAATTAGAAAAGTAGTTGAACTTGCTGGTAATCAACAAATCATCACTGTCTTATTAGTCTCCTTAGTCTCTGCTTTAATCTTCACCTCTATTTTCGGTCCTGGTTCAGTTATGGCTATGGGTGCTATTATTCTTCCTATTCTCTTATCTATTGGTGTTAAGAAAAAGATCGCTGTTGGTTCTTTCTTAATGTCCGTAGCTGCTGGTATGTATGTTAACAAGGGCTATGATTCTCAATTCTCTGGTAATGCTATCTTTGCTCCTATTTGGAAACTTAAAGATTTCAATGGTAACTTTACCGCTTGGACTTGGGCTTCATTTGGTGTCCATGTTGTTATCTTAGTTTTATTCATCTTATTTAACTACTATATTTCTAAAGACAAAGTTAAATCTTGGGCTATGCCTGCTGATGACGCTTCTGATTTCGAAGTTGACAATTCTGGAAACAACATCGATGAAGAAAAACCTGTTTCTAACTGGTCATTTATCGTTCCATTTGTTCCTGTTGTTATGTCTTTGATTACCTCTATTCCTAATATGTTCTTAGATGATGCTGCTCAACTTACCAGCTTTGCTGCTATTGTTGGCTTTATGGTTGGTATCATCTTTGGTTTAGCTTTAACTGGTAACTTCAAATCTTATAAGAAATTAGTCGCTATGGCTCAAAAGACCTTATACAATGGTTTCACTGATGTTGCTTTACTTATCGGTATGTTATTGATCATGAACTGCTTCTCTACTGCCGCTGGTAGCAAGATTTGTGCTCCTATCTTCCAAGCTGCTTTAAATGGTGGTATGGATTGGGTCGTTAAGATGCCTTGGTTAATCTTAGTTATCTTCATTGTCTTAGCTCCTTTAGCCTTATTCAGAGGTCCTTTCATGGTTTGGGGTTCTGGTATTGCTGTTGCTGCTGTCTTAGGTCCTATCATCTTAGGCGGTGGTACTGGTATTCCTGGTAAAGAAGGCTATGTTGCTATTCCTGAAGCTTTCTATACTGTTGCTCCATTATTATTAGTCTTATTCTATGTTCAACCTGTTGGCATGGTTGCTGATTCTTGCCCTACCCAATCTTGGAATATGTGGGCATTATCATATGCTAAATATGAACCTAGACAATTAATTAAAAATAACATTGGCTGGGGTTGGGTTGTTACTGCCATCAATATGGCTATTGGTTACTTCCTCTTAGTAGCCTAATAATTGAAACAAATCCTAAGTACTTTCAAGGTAGTCTAGTATTGCTTCCACTTTACTAGGCTACTATTTTTAGGAAATTGAATGACAAGTAAAATTTCCTCAAGTGGAAAAAAAGGAAAGGTAAATCTATTTATTATGAGAAACATTAGAATCGGTATCGACGTTGGTGGTACCCATACTAAAGCTGTTGCTATTGACAACGCAAACAATCAAATTGTCGGTGAAGCAGAAGTTAAAACTACTCACCATCATCCTAAAGGTGTTGCACAAGGTGTTATTGATGCCTTTAGAAAATGTATTGAAAAAAATAACATTTCCCCAGATGAAGTTATTTTCATCGCTCACTCTACTACTCAAGCTACAAACGCTTTAATTGAAGGTGATGTTGCTAAAGTTGGTATTATCGGTATGGGCGGTGGCGGACTTTCTGGTTGGATGGTTAAAAAGCAAACCGCTTTAAAACCTATTGATTTAGGAAACAACAAGAAAATTGATATCGCTTCTACTTATATCAAATTAAAAGATTTCTCCAAAGAAGCTGTTGATGAAGCTTTAACTAAGTTAATTAACGAAGGTGCTAAAGTTATCGTTGCTAGTAAAGCTTTCGGTGTTGATAACATGAAAGAAGAAAAAGTTGTCGCCGAAGAAGCTGAAAAGAGAGGATTACTTTCTACTGCTGCTAGTGAAATTACTAAGCTTTATGGTTTAGCAACTAGAACTCAAACTGCTGCTATTAACGCTTCTATTTTACCTAAGATGTTAGATACTGCTAATTCAACTGAAGAAGCTGTTAGATCCGCTGGTGTTAAAGTTCCTTTAATGATCATGCGTGGTGATGGCGGTGTTATGGAAGTTAGCGAAATGAAGAAGAGACCTATTTTAACTATGTTATCTGGTCCTGCTGCTTCTGTTATGGGCGCTTTAATGTTCTTAAGAGCTTCTAATGGTATTTATTTTGAAGTTGGTGGTACTACTACTAATATTGGTGTTATTAAGAATGGTAGACCTGCTGTTGATTATGCAATTTTAGGTGGTCATAGAACTTATGTTAACTCCCTTGATGTTCGTGTCTTAGGTGTTGCTGGTGGTTCTATGGTTAGAGCTAGTAAGGAAGGCATTAAAGATGTTGGTCCTCGTTCTGCTCATATTGCTAATTTGGAATATGCTGCCTTTACTAATTTTGATGAATTTGCTGATGGTGCTTCAATTAAATTTATTAAGCCTACTCCAAATGATCCTTCTGATTATGTTGCTATTCATTTAAATAAGACTAATAGAGATATTACTATCACTAATACTTGTGCTGCTAATGCTTTAAAGTTATTAAAGGATGGTGATTTTGCTAAAGGTAGTTTTGATTCTTCTTATGCTGCTATTAAAGTTTTAGCTGATTATTTAGGAAAATCTGTTGAAGAAACTGCTACTAAGATTTTGGAAACTTCTTGCCACAAGATTATTCCTGTTATTGAAGAATTAATTGCTAAGTATAAAGTTGAAAGAGATCAAATCGTTTTAGTCGGTGCTGGTGGTGGCGCAGGTACTTTACTTGCTTATACTGGTAAGTTAATGAATTTCAAATGCCAAATTCCACCTGAAGCTGAAATTATTTCTTCAATCGGTGTTGCTTTAGCTATGGTTAGAGAAATGGTTGAAAGAACTATTCCAAATCCTACTATTGAAGATATTGCTAAGATTAAGAAAGAAGCTGCTAATAGAGCTATTAAGTCTGGTGCTATGCCTGATACAGTTGAAGTCTTCCTTGAAATTGATGAAACCACTCAAAAGGTTACTGCAATTGCTATGGGTTCAACTGAAGTTAAAGCTACTGATTTAACTAAAAAGATTGATGAAAAAGAAGCTTGTGAAATTGCTGATGGAACTTATAATGTCCCAGGTATTAAGTCTGAAATCTTATTTGCTAATGGAAAAGTCTTTGTTACTGGCGCTTTAGTAAAAGGTAAAGAAACTTTAAGAATTGTTGATTCTAAAGGTTTTGTTAAGGTTCAACGTTCTGAAGGTCATGTTTTAGCTGTACCATATAAACAAATTAAACAAGCTGTTCAAACTTTATGGGATAAAGATGGAAACTTCACTACTGAAGTTAGAATTAACCCTGATATTTATATTATTACTGGTGGCCGTGTTATTGATTACTCTGGTTTACCTACTGTTGATCAAATTGTTGGTCTTGCTCATACTGAATTAACTGATATTAAACCAGAAGATGAAATTGCTATTGTTTCTGGTAGAAATGGTATGTATTAGACTCTAAGATGGCTATTCAAGATACCATTAAAAAGTTTATTGATAAAAAAGATCAAGACTATTATTTATCATTGCTCAATACTGAGCTAGTCGCTAGCAAATTACCTCTAGAAAAAAAACTAGAGGTAATTAGCAAGACTTTACAAGTTACTGAAGATTTTAAAAACGAGCTGATAAAAAAATATGGTAAAAAACTTCCGACAGTTTATGCTGATTTATTAGGTGTTTCTATTAATTATATTTCTGAGCCTGATTCTTATACATATAATTACATTGGTCAATTTTCTGAGAGAAATAAAGCTATTAGTATAAATATGTATGTTTATAATCAAATTTTGGATTATTGCAAAGATACTGGACTTGATAAATTAGTTGATGTTAATTTATTACCTCAAGTTGTTACTGCTCATGAACTTTTTCATTTTTTACAGCTTAGTCACCCTAATACTTATTTGGATGAAAAGAACTTTGAAACTAAAATCTTTGGTTTATTTAAGGTTAAAACTAAATTAGTTGTTTTGGAAGAAATTGCGGCTGTTAATTTTTCAAAAATTATGACCGATTTACCTTACAACCCATTAGTTTTTAATAAAATTTATTCTTACGCTCGTAAGAACAATAAAAAAGAAAAATAGGAGGATAATTACTATGCAAATGACTTTACGTTGGTTTGGATCAAAATATGATTCAGTTACCTTAAAAGAAATTAGACAAATTGCTGGTGTCCAAGGTGTTATTTCTACTTTATATGGTAAAATGCCTGGCGATATGTGGGAATTTGATGAAGTTAAGGCTTTAAAAGATGAAGTAGAAGCTTCTGGTTTAAAGTTACTTGGTATTGAATCTGTTAATATTCATGATGATATTAAAATCGGTAAACCTTCAAGAGATAAATATATTGATACTTATATTAAATGTCTTGAGAATTTAGGTAAGAACGATATTCATCTTGTTTGTTATAATTTTATGCCTGTCTTTGACTGGACTAGATCTGATTTAGCTAGAGTTAGACCTGATGGTGCTACTGTTTTAGCTTATAATCAAGATGCTATTGATAAGATTAATCCTCAAACTATGTTTGAAGATTTAACAAAGCATTCTAATGGTTATGTTATGCCTGGATGGGAACCTGAAAGATTAGCTAAACTTAAGGAATTATTTGCTGCTTATAAGGATGTTGATGAAACTAAATTATTTAATAACTTAGTTTATTTCTTAAAAGCTATTCAACCTGTATGTGAAAAGTATGATATCAAGATGGCTATTCATCCTGATGATCCTGCTTGGCCAATTTTCGGTTTACCTAGAATCATTACTGGTAAAGAAAAGATTGTTAAGATGTTAAAGGCTGTTGATGCTCCATTTAATGGTCTTACTTTATGTACTGGATCTTTAGGTTCTAATCAACATAATGACCTTGTAGATATTATTCATGCTTGTAAAGGTAGAATTTATTTTGGTCATATTAGAAACTTAAAATATAATTCTCCACGTGATTTTGAAGAAGCTGCTCATTATTCTAAAGATGGTTCTTTAGATATGTATAAGATTTTAAAGGCTTTACATGATGATGGCTTTGATGGCGTTATTAGACCTGATCATGGAAGAATGATTTGGGGTGAAAAAGCTATGCCTGGTTATGGTTTATATGATCGTGCTTTAGGTGCTGAATATCTTTTAGGTATTTGGGATGCTATTTGTGAATCAGAGGGTAAATAATATGGAATTAAATTTAAAAAACTTAGATCTTATTAAGGAAAATAAGAAGATCGCTACTCCTAAATATGATGTTTTAAAGATGAGAAAAGAAACCTTAGAGAATCCTATTTGGATTCACTTTGGTGCTGGTAACATCTTTAGAGGTTATATTGCTCGTTTACAAGATGACTTATTAAATAAGGGTCTTGCTACCAAAGGAGTTGTTGCTGCTGATACTTTTGATGGTGAAATCATTTCTAAGATTTATCAACCTTATGATGATTTAACCTTATTAGCTACTTTATCTGCTAATGAACCAACTGCTTATCGTGTTGTTTCTTCTGTTGCTAAAGGCTATTTTGCTAATCAAACTAGTCCAGATTTTGAAAAGTTAGTTGAAATCTTTAAGAAGCCTTCTTTACAAATGATTTCATTTACTATTACTGAAAAAGGCTATGCTTTAAGAAATATTAATCATGAATATTTACCAATCGTTTTAGAAGATTTTAAAAATGGTCCTGAAAAGGTTGGTCATGCTATGTCAATTATTGCTTCTTTACTTTATGTTAGATATCAAGCTAATAAGCTTCCATTAGCTGTTGTTAGTATGGATAACTGCTCTCATAATGGTGAAAAGTTACAAGCTTCTGTTATGGAAGTTGCTAATACTTGGTATAAAGAAGGTAAAGTCGAAAAAGGCTTTATTGATTACTTAAAGGATGAAACTAAGATTACCTTCCCATGGTCTATGATTGATAAGATTACTCCTAGACCTGCAAAAGAAGTTGAACAAGAAGTCGAAGCTCTTGGCTTTACTAATATGGCTCCTATTACTACTTCTCGTCATACTTATATTGCTCCTTTTGTTAACTCTGAAGTTTGTGAATATTTAGTTATTGAGGATCATTTCCCTAATGGACGTCCTGCTTTAGAAAAAGCTGGTGTCTATTTCACTGATAGAGATACTGTTAATAAAGTAGAAACTATGAAGGTTACTACTTGCTTAAATCCTTTACATACTGCTTTAGCCTGCTATGGTTGTGTTTTAGGTTATAATTCTATTGCTTCTGAAATGGAAAACAAAGATTTAGTTACCATGATTGAACAAATCGGTAAAGAAGGTATGAAGGTTGTTGTTGATCCTAAGATTATTCATCCTATTGACTTCTTAAATGAAGTTTTATATAAGAGATTACCTAATAAGGCTATTCCTGATACTCCTCAAAGAATTGCTACTGATACAAGCCAAAAGATTCCTGTAAGATATGGTGAAACTATTAAATCTTATCTTGCAAGAAAGGATTTATCTGAAAAGGATTTAACTTTTATTCCTCTTGCTATTGCTGGTTGGTGTAGATATCTTCTTGCTTTAAATGATAATTTAGAGCCATTTGAACTTTCTCCTGATCCAATGCTTTCTATCTTAACCGGTATTTTAGCCCCTGTTAAGAAAGATATGAAGTATCATGGTGAATTAAAACCAATCTTAGAAAATACTGCTATTTTTGGCACTGATATTTCTAAATTAGAAATTGGAAAGAAAGTAGAAGAATTCTTCACTAAGATGCTTGTTAAGGGTGGCGTAAGTAAAACCTTACACGAAGTTTGTAAATTAGCTAAATAGTTTCCCTTTCCATATAAAAAGAGTCGGAAAAACCCGGCTCTTTTTTGTTTTTAAATATTTTTTATAAAATAAAAAAAGTTGTTGACAATCTCACTTGTTATTAGTAAAATTTATGAAGGATGGGCGTTTAGCTCAGCTGGGAGAGCATCTGTTTGACGTACAGAAGGTCATAGGTTCGATCCCTATAGCGCCCACCATTAATTTTAAAAAATAAGGAGCTAAAAGGCTCCTTTTCTTTTCTAAAAATGGAGTAGTACCCAAGTGGCTGAAGGGGTCGGTCTTGAAAACCGATAGAGGGGTTATACCCCTGCAAGAGTTCAAATCTCTTCTACTCCGCCATGAGAAATCTATGCGAACCATATAGATATGGCTTCGTGTTTGAAACTTATCTTGCTAAAAGGTAAGTGATAAAAAAGGCTGTTATGAATTGATTCCTAATCGAGTCATTTGTAACAGCCTTTTTGCTTTATGTGATTATGTTGAAAATATAGTTACTAATGATAAAAACAATAAATATTATTTATTTAACGATGAAGTTCAAATAACTAATGAAGTAAAAGATGAAGAAAGTGATATTGTCGTAACTATTTATGACATGTTAAATAAATTAAAAGGATATTCAAATTTAGATTGTTATGTTACTAGTTATAATTCGAAAATATTATCTAGTGATATTGCTACTGAATTTAGAGGGAGATCTAGCTAAATAAAAGTATATCCACTATCTTTTAAAGAAATTTATTCTTTTATACAAATTGATAAGCGAGATCTATTGGATGAATATATGCAATATGGTGGAATGTTAGGATTAATAAATTTAAAGACTAATGAAGAAAAGAAAACTTATCTTGATAATTTATATAGCGAAGTATATTTAAAAGATTTGGTTGAACATGGAAAAATAAGAAGAGAAGATTTTTAGAAGAAATATTAAATTATTTAGCTTCTCAAATTAGTTCATTAATCAATTCTTTAAACATAGTTAATTCTATTAATGCTAAGACATCAAGTAAAATTGATGATGGACTAATTACAAGATATTTAAATTAATAAAAATGTGCGTTTTTAATATCTGAAGCTAAAAGATATGATATTAAAGGTTAAATTATAGGCAAAATTATTCAGGACATATAATGGAAAACATTATATATTACGAACTTATTCTGTTGATGTTGGTGTCATTGAAGATAGAAGAGGTGAAACAAAGAAACAAAAAGAGATTGATTCTATTGTAAATAATTTTGATAATAAAAAATATATTCAATCAGTCCTTAGAATTGAAGAAGATGCTAAAATGAATTCTGAACTTGATTCACTTAAGTTAACTAAAGATTTTTTAAGAAGATAATAATAAGAAATAATATTATTTCGAGCTTTTATGATGAAAATAGTATTTTACATGCTAATTTAATAGATTTCTTATTAGGAAAAATTGATATATTATAATATCAATTGGTACTTTATTTATTCTATTAATGAAATAGAAGTAGTTTAAAGAAGAGTATCTTATAATTTAATTGATAATAAAGATTTTCTAAAATCTTGTGGTAGATAATATGTATTTTTTGAGGTATTAATTTGCTTCTTTTTTGTTTAATTATGAATTACATTTAGTAAAAATAATAAAGCCAAAAATACTTAAAAAATTATAAAAATATATATTGTGAAAAGTTTATTTTTTAGTTTGAGCCTTATAAATAACTAGTGGAAAAATTTAACTTTGCCACATTTTTAATTTTGTTAATCAAAATAGAATTATTATAATTTTTAGCTTTTGATAGAAGTTATGAGATTCTTACCTTTTGTAATAGAGAACATTTAGAAAATCTAAATTAAGGTATTTTATAAATCAAATTATATACAAAAAAGCACGACAATTATGGCGTGAGCGTATATTATTGTGATTCACTTTTATTCCTACAAGAAATACAAAAAATATTTATAGAATAAGAACTTTTACTGGTATTGTATAGATATTAGATAATTAGTATATTTTTAGGCTACTAGTTATACAAAAGCTCAACTAGTGATATGCTTTAGCCGATAATCATGGATTTTTAATTATTAAAAATTTTTTGTCATTTTTGATAAAAAACTAATAGATGGTAAAAATTTTTTATTGAAATATTATGTATTTTATAAATAATATTAAATCTCAATTTAATTTATAGGTAATTTTTAGTATAAGATTTTTTAAAATAAATATTGTTAAAAAATTGATATTATTAATTTAATTTTAACTATATTTTAAAAATTATAAATATTCCTAAAAACATCAAAACAAATTAAACTAATTAAATAAAAAATAAGAAAAATATCATTATACTTTTTAAGTTTGTAATTTTTGAAATTAAAAAATAAAGAAAATAAAATTTCAAATATAATAATAGGTAAAGTAATTAATAAAAAAGCATTTGCCTTAAAAGCACTAATAAAATCAAACCTTAATAAGGAAATTAGCATTGTAGTAATACCACATCCTGGACACTTTAATTTAGTTATAAAAAAGAAAGGGCAAATTAAACCCTCTCCACCATAAAAAATATAAATAATATATAAAAAAGCAAAAGTAAAAACTAAATACTTTAATTTAGACAAATTTATTCAACCTCTTTATTAACACTATCTTGTAAAAGACAAAGAACTACAATACCAACAAAGAAATATAAAACTAGATAAATAATAGGAGTATAGTTGTCGTTTGGATTATTTGATTTACTAATAACTTTTTGACCCATTTTATAAGCCCAGTAAAAACCGAAAATACCACATGTAATTAAAGAAAATAACCAAGTAGCTACACCACTAGTTTTATAATCTGTTGGAAATACTTCATTGGCTTCATCTGTTAATTTTATTTGCCAATAAATTGTATAAAATCCACAAGTGATAATAGATAAAACTAAAGCTAAAGCTAAATTACGTGGTTTTACAAAACTAACTGTAGAATTATTATTAGTTTTTTTATCTACTATTTCTTGTTGTTCATCTAAAGATGCACCACAATAAGGACAAAATTTATCATCATCATTAACTTCACGTCCACAGTTTTTACAATACTTCATAATTTCTCCTTTTTAATTTATATATTTATTTTATGATATTTTATTTTTGTAATCAATAATTTAAATAAATAAATTAAAATAGTAAAAATTGATATATATATTTTATTACATTCACATTTCTTGTAAAGATATATAAAATTTACTGAATTAAAACAATAAATTATGAATCTATGAAATAAATTTAATCAAGTTAAGCTAATTCTTTTTTAACTTTGCCAAAAGCTCTTACAAACTTAAAATTTTAGCTTTTAAAAAATTTTATTTTAATGTCTTCTTATTAGAGCCATTCCATTTCTATTTGAGAAAAGTTAATTTTCTTTCCGTTTTCATTAAGGATGTTTTCATAATATTTATTATTGTTTGTATTTCTCTTATTTATTTAATATTACAGGTAAATCCTATAGAATTAAAAATAAGCTTAAGCCTATACAAATTGAGTAATCTTAAATTGAAAAATGTGAGAATTTTATATTGACATTTATAATCCTTGAAATTTTTCTCAAATAGTGAAGAAATACCTAAAGAAATATCTGAACTTGCACTTCATGACCTATAAGTATGTTAGAGAGGATCTGAACCTAGAGAAGTTACCTCTATTTCTTTCAAAGCTAGTCAAAGCAGATACGAGGGAAAAGAGAGCATAACTTTGGAGTGGAAAGATAGCGCCAAATAGGAGGGCTAAACATAGTAAAAAGCCTAGATAATCATCGATACCTAAATGCAAATTGTGTTGATATCAACACTTTAATAAGACTAGGTTTTAAATTTTAACATCAAAATAGTTGCACAAATAAATGTAATCTGGGTCTTGCTTATTAACCACATGATTTAATTCGTGTTCTTGAGGAGGATTAGAAACTATAAACATTGAACACCAATAACGATCATATTCTGAATAAGATGAAAGGATTTCTTTCATTATCTCTATTGGACATGATTTTTGTTGTAATTTAATTATTTCATCTATGGTTTTTAGCCTGTTTGTTCCTGGTAATAAGCCAGCATACCATTGAGAATCTTCCTCCCAAGCATACATCTCTAACCCTTTACCTGCGCCAACAGGAATATCATAGAATTCAGTATATTGCGCATAATACATATAATCTTGATTATTTTCTTTTGTTTCACCTAAGGAACTTGAACAACTTGTGAGCATTAATGAAAGCATTAACGCTACAAACAATGACTTTTTCATAATTACTTCTCAACTTTCTAAATCATGTTACTAATATTTACTTGGAAAAAGCTATAGAATTCGGAATAATTCAAATAGCCACTATTTCTATTGCAAATTTCTGAATCGTAAATAGAATTAAAGATAAATAATTGAACAAGTTTTTTAATCGTCATTTTAAGCTTCCTTCTGCAATATAAACAAAATCATATAAAGATGTTCGTATCACAACCGCTTCTTTTAGCATATTACTGATTAACAAATATAAGGGAAGAGAAGAATCGTTAGTGTATGTTTGGAACTGTGCAGTTACATAAATTAAATTTTCTTTTTTCTCATCATTAAAGTCACTATTAACAAGATAACCAATCAAATCACCTAATGACATTGATGGGTCTGAAGTGAGACCAAAAGAAACATATGTTGTTTCATTAATAATAAACGATTGAGGAAGAAGACAATAAAATTCATTGTTGTTTACTGAAGTATCCTCTTTTTCAATATTACTTGAATTAATAGAATCGACATATTCGCTTTTACTTGAATTGTTTTCATCACAAAAGGTTGAAGAATTATCATAAATAGTCCTACTATAGCAAGAGATAAGTGATAATATTCCTATAAGAAGAGCTGCTTTTTTCATTAAGTAATTCCTCCTTATATTAATATTGTAATTTGTAAAGGGACTACATGCAAATTATTTATTAACTGATAATGGGAGCAAAAAAACTATCTCAAGAAAAATAGAGCTCAAAATTTGACATGAGAAGTAAACAAAAAATCCCTCTTACGAGGGATTCTTGGCACATTTCTCAGGTTTCATCCTAAGCTAGCCTATGACTTCGAATCCTGTCTGATAAGCATACAGGGTTCGGATGATAAACTGATGGCGGAGC
>ERZ808262.110-NODE-110-length-63031-cov-8.349117_pt1 | contig 63031 bp, 63 predicted proteins | sample MGYA00520895_ERZ808262 | MGnify/ENA primary metagenome ERZ808262 (study PRJEB31516, sample SAMN03275588) | gut metagenome | biome: mammalia-associated habitat; material: feces | host: Papio cynocephalus | place: Kenya | collected 2012-08-02 ...
CTGTAATTAATAAATAATTTCAATTTTGTATCGAACAATATGTAAATTAACCATATTTACATAAATAATGAAGGAATCGAAGCACATATCATCAAATAAATGATAGTTGTTATAATCCCAAGAGCAAGGGACACACAAAATCCAATGATTGATCCTCTTTTACAGTCCTCATCACCTAACAATATACCTAGAATTAAACCAACAAGGTTAGTGAAAAATCCCAATACAAATCCAAGACCCAAACCATTTATTTTTCCATCATTTTTATTTGATGTAATGCTTTGTCCATAATTTTGGTTTGATAAATTCTCATCATTAATGTATTCTTTTAAAATTTTGCTCTTTAAACTTTTATATTCTTCATCATTAATAGTTTCGTCATCATGTAATTTTTTTAATTCTTTTAATCTTTCATCTGCACTTTTCATTTTAGAACCCTTTGATAATTTCATCTTTAGATCTATTATATTCATCATCACTGATCAATTTTTGCTCATGTAATCTTTTTAGATTTTCAAGTTTTGTTATTGTATCATCAATTTTAATATCATCATTATTATTTATAGAATCCTGATTTAAATCATTTTCATCAATACATAACATTAAAATGCCACCGATAAAACTACAAAATAAAAGAGTAACAACTCCAATACCAACTAAATCGCTTTTTGTTTTTGCTGTCTCTAATCTTTTTAGCGCAATTGCACCAACTATCAATGGAAATATGCACCAAAATAAAACAATCATGCTTAATATAATAAATACCTTTGCAGCCGTTTTCATATTTATCCTCCCTTGAAAATATGATAACACATTAATATTTTATTTTGTTAATCAAAAAGTTTTTAAATTCTTCTTTTATTTCGTCATTATTTAAAGCAACATCTACTATAGCTTTTAAAAAGCCAAACTTATCTCCACAATCATATCGTTTTCCAGGAAATACTTTAAAATATACGTTTTCTTTTTTAAGAAGAGAAGCTATTGCATCTGTTAATTGAACTTCTCCACCTCTTCCTTTTGGTGTCGATTCAATTTCATGAAAAATGTTTGGTTTAAAAACCCATTTTCCAAGACTAGCAAAATCGCTAGGAGCCTCTTTTAAATTGGGTTTTTCAATAATATTTTTTAACAAATATAGACCATCGCCACAATCTTTTAAAATATCCATACATCCATATTTATTAATTTCAGAGTGAATAACTTTTTGACCACCAACAATAGTAGAATTTGTTTTATTAAATGCATCAATTAAAGTTTTAATTGGGCTAATTTTATCAAATAATGTTATATCATCTCCACAGCACACAACAAAATTATTATTACCAATTATCTCTTTTGCTTGCAAAACAGCGTGTCCTAAACCAAGTTGCTCTTCTTGAACAACATAAAAGTAATTTGCCTTAGTTGAATTTCTTTTAATTATATCTGCAAATGCTTTTTTATTATTTGCAATTAAATCATTCTCTAGTTCTATATTACGCTCGTAAAATTTTTTAATATCATCTTTTTCTTTATTAACGATAAAAATAATATTATTAATTCCAGCATCAATTACTTCATCAACGATATAATCTAAAGTTGGCCTATCAACTATATTAAGCATTTCCTTAGGAACACCTTTTGTAATAGGCAAAAATCTTGTTCCTTTTCCAGCACATGGAATAACAGCATATTTGACATTATTGTTCATTATAAGTCTCCTTTTTTTAAAAAAATAATTGAATTCTAAATAGTTTTAAAAATTTTCATCAGTATTTCTTATTTTCTGACTGTAAATAATTTTACAATAAATTTGTTTTATTAAAATGGTTAAAATAAGAAGGATAGAACCAATTATATAAAATCCAACTAAGTATAAAAGATAATTAATAATCCAACCTGCCTTAACCCAAATAGTTTCAAATATAATCATGTTTGATCTAAAAAATGGGGATATATAGAATAAAGAAGCTATGTCAGGATCATATAGTGGAGTATTAATTGTAGTTTTAAAATTAGTAACACTACCATCAGGATTTGAATAAATTGGGTAATTTATTCCACCAGAATAATGCAATATAACATTTAATATTTGAGCTATAACTGTTATTGATATAAATAAAAGATAAGATTTTAAAAATAGTTTAATAGATTCTTTTTTATTAATGCCAATACCATAAAAATTAATTAATAATAAAGAATTCATTAATAATAAAATATGCCAAGCAAATGAATGAAACACATCAAAAAAACTTGACCATCTACAAAGTTGGGATTGACCAAATAATAATGGAAAGATCCCTCCAATAAATCCATAAATTCCTAGAAAATATACTCCTGGCATTCTTAAATGTTCTTTTTTAATAAAAGGCAAAACTAAACATAAATACATCGGGACACTACAAAATTGAAATGGAAAACTAGAGAAATCATAATAACCTAACTTAATAAATCTTAAAATTTCATGTGCAATTTCAAAGCCTAAAAAAGTTAATCCAAAAGAAAAAATTAAAACATTTATAATTTTTTCATTATTCTTTTTATTTAAATAAGTTCCTAAAAATCCAAAACATATAATTAAAATCAATCCAACAAATAAGAATACAAAAATCAATCCACTCCACGGCTTAATTAGTGGCTTGTCAAAATTATTTGAACTAATATCAATTAACAAATTACTTATATATTTCTTATTACATATTGACATTGTGGTAAACGTTTTGAACATCTTCACAATCATCTAAAGCATCTAATAAGTCTTTAAATTTTCTTAAATCTTCACCTTCTAAAGAAATTTTATCATTAGCTAACATTGTAACTTCAGCCATATCATAATCATTTACATTGTGTTCTTTTAAAATACCTTTAGCCTTATCTAAATCATTTGGAGCACAGATTACTTCCGCTTTTCCTTCTTCTAAGGAAACACTTTTAACATCTACATCACCAAAAACAAGAATTTCTTCAAGTTCTTCTTCAGTTCCTTTCCAATCAAATGCCAAAATAGCAACTTGTTCGAAATTATAAATTACACTGCCTAAATGTCCACCTTTTCTAGTAACTGCGGTTCTAACATTAACTAATGCTCTATTTGTATTATCAGTTAAAGTATCTATTATTAAATAACTATTTCCTGGACCGAAAGCTTCGTATCTTCCTTCAATATAATTAGTAGCATCTCCACCTTGAGCTTTTTTAATAGCTCTTTCAATAACATCTTTTGGACATGATTTTCTATATTTATCAATAGCAGCTCTAAGAGCTAAGTTGCTTTCAGGATCAGGGACACCTCTTTTTGCAGCCATATAAATTTCTTTACTAGCACGCATATAAACAGCACTTTTTTGTTTTGCTGTAGCAGCCATAGCGGCAGCTCTTACTTCAAAATGTCTACCCATAAATTTCTCCTTTAAAATCTTATTTATTTTACTACTTTAATATTGCTTTGTGAAACAAAATAATAAAAAGTCAATATATAAAAAGTATATAATCAGTATCTTATTTCTTTTAAAAATAAAGCAAATGAAGGTGCTGTATAATTAACAATATTTCGTTTATTTGAATTAAATTGTTCTTGAATAAAAGATTCATCAATTTTACCTATACCAATTTCAATTAAAGTTCCAACCATTTTTCTAACCATATACTTCATAAAGCCATTTCCTTTAAATATTAATTCAAAATAATCTTTATCTTTTTTAACTTTAACATTATAAATAGTTCTAATAAAATTCCACTCATCTTCTTTTTTTGATGTGAAATTTTGAAAATTATGACTTCCCTTGAATAATTTAATTGCATTTTGAATTTTATTAATATCAAGTAATTCGTTAACATATACATATTGACTTAAGAATATATTAACTTTTTTATCACTTATTAAATAAGCGTATGTCTTACTTTTAACTGAAAATCGACTGGAAAATTTATCATCAACTATTTCGCAGTTAAGAATTTTTATGTCATTATTAAGATTATTATTAAGATAACTAACAATATTTCTAGTATTAATAATCTTATCAGAATAAAAATCAGCAACTTGTATTAAAGCATGAACACCTTTATCAGTTCTTCCACTTGCATGAATTATAATTTTATCAGAAAATAAATTAGTTAATAAATCTTCAATTACGCCTTGAATTGTTAATTTATTAGGTTGCTTAGCATAGCCAAAATAATTAGTACCAATATAAGAAAATTCTAATTTATAATGCATTAAAAAGTACTTCCTTTTGGTATATTATAAAATAAAAATTCTAAAAGATTTATTCCATATGCCTTTGATAAAACCGAAATGAGAATAAAGAAAGAAAGAAAGATAATTATAAAAAAGACAGCAAATAAATCTTTTTTCGTAAAAAATAATTTTCTATATCTTGTCCTTTTTGCGTAAGGATCATATCCCCTTGCATTCATAGCCAAACTTAAATCATCACTGATACTAAAACAGCTAATTAATAAAGGAATAATTAATGTAATTATTGATTTAATTTTTTTTGATATAAAACCACGTTCATAATCTACACCGCGACTTTTTTGTGCATTCATTATTCTATTAGCTTCTAATAATAATGTAGGAACAAATCTTAACGCAAGTGACATCGTCATAGCGATAACTTCCACTGGAAAATGAATAAATTTTAAAGGATACAAATAAAATTCAAAGCCATATGTGATGTCCATTGGTGTAGTTGTCGCAGTAAAAATTAATGTTAATGCCATCATCATTATTAATCTTATCAAAACCATTAAGGTATTCATTAAACCTTCCCAGTATAACGTATAACCATTGGAAAATTTAATCATTACATGTAATGAATTAATTGAATTATATGGTATAAAAACATTAATTATTAATAAAAATAATGCCATAAACCACATAAATTTTAAACTCTTAAGAAAATCTAAAAAAGATGACTTTGAGATAAGCATTAAAATAATTATTAATAGTGCCATAACTCCTAAGATTAAAAATGTATTCATAAAATTACCATAAGGTAGAAAACAGCTGACCATGAAAATAATAAGTCCAATTATTTTTATTCTAGGATCAAGCTTATGAATCACTGTATTATAATGAGTATATTTGCCAAAAACGTTAGTCATTTTCAACCTCACAAATAATATTAACTAACTCATCAAAAGTATCGCAATTTTCTAAAAAACCCTTAAAACCCTTATTTTTTAATAAATTTTTAAATTTATAAAATGTTGGAATTTCCAGTGAATAATTTTCAAAATCATTAGAATTAAAAAGTTCCTTTGGCGTTGTTTGTTTTATAAACTTTGAATCATTTAAAACAAAAACTTTATCAACATAATTCATAACAACATCCATATCATGAGTAACTAAAACAATAGTTTTACCACTTAAATGAATTTCCTTTATCAAATTCATAATTTCTTTTTTTCCATTTGGATCAAGCCCAGCTGTTGGTTCATCTAAAATTAAAATATCAGGATTACTTGCCAATATACCAGCTATTGCAACTCGTCTTTTTTCTCCACCGCTTAATTCAAAAGGACTTCTATCGTAATATTCCTCATTAATACCGACGCCATTAAGAGCAGTAATTGCTTTATTTTTTGCTTCATCTTCTTTAAATTTAAAATTTAAAGGTCCAAACATTGTGTCTTTTAAAACAGTCTGTTCAAACAGTTGATACTCTGGAAATTGAAACACCATACCCACTATTTTTCTAAGTAAAAATGACTTTTTATTAATTTTTTTTAAGTTTTTGTCATCTCCAATTAATGTTTTTTTAAGTTTTTTATCGCCACTTATAATAAAATCTTTTACTCGAACATAACCAGATGTAGGTAGGATTAAGCCATTAAACGTTTGAATTAAAGTTGATTTACCACTTCCAGTCTTTCCAACAAGAGCAACAAAATCGCCCTCGTTAATAGATAAATTTATATTATCAAGGGCTTTATACTGATCAATTTTATTTTTGTTATAAATATAAGATACATCACAAACTTTCATCTGCATAAATAAGTACTAAGCTCCTCAATACTTTTAATTTCCTTAGGAATATTAATCCCTTTTTTTAATAAAGCTTTTTTGAGTTTTAAAACAAATGGTAAATCTAATCCTAAATTAGAAAAATCTTCCTCATTATCAAAAACATCAATAGGATTTCCTTCTTTAAATATTTTACCTTTATTTAAAATAATAACACGATCACTTAAATATGCTTCTTCAATATCATGTGTAATAGATATAAAAGTCAGTTCAGGATCAGATTTTTTCATATTAAAGATTAATTTTTTAATATCTTCTACGCCTTCAGGGTCTAGCATACTCGTAGCCTCATCAAAAATAATGACTTTAAGCCCCAAAGCTAAAATACCTGCGATAGCAACACGTTGTTTTTGTCCACCACTAAGTTCACTTGGCTCCTTATCCAAATATTTTTCCATATCTACCTTTTTAGCATATTCTTTAACTAAAGCATGCATTTTCTCATAAGGAACACATCGATTTTCAAGTCCAAAAGCAATATCATCTTGTACTGTTGAACCAATAAATTGATTATCTGGATTTTGAAAAACTATTCCAATGGTTGAGCGTATTTTTTTTATATTTTCATCTTTTAATTGTAAACCATTTATATAAATTTCACCTGAATTTGGTTCAATTAAATATGCCATTAATTTAGCAAGAGTAGATTTTCCACTTCCATTATGTCCAATTAACGTGACATATTCACCTTTATTAATATTGAAACTAATATTTTTTAAGACGTCAACTCCATTTTGATATGAAAAATCTACATTTTTGACTTCAATTGCAAAATCTTTACTCATTATTTTAAAACCACTTCTTTAAATCTACCATTGTATTTTGTTATTTTTACACCTGCAAGTTCTAATAATTTTCGACTTGCTCTAGATGAAAGTTGTTCACTATATTTATCACTTAAATAAATAACTTCCTTAATGCCAGTTTGAATAATTGCCTTTGCGCATTCATTACAAGGAAATAAAGTAACATAAATTCTACATCCTTTTAAATAAGAACCATTTCTTGTGTTTAAAATTGCATTAAATTCGGCATGGCAAACATATAAATATTTATTATTTAAATCATCGCCTTTTTCCCATGTCAAGCAATTATCATCGCAATGTCTAGGCATACCATTATAGCCAATAGAAACAACTTTATTGTCATCATCTACAATACAAGCACCAACTTGAGTCGAAGGGTCTTTACTTCTTTTAGCTGTTAACATGGCTATCCCCATAAAAAATTCATCCCAACTTAATCTTTCCATGATATACCTCCTAAGCATTAAATATTTTACACTATTTATTTATATGTTCTATGATGTTTTAGAAATATCTATAAAACAATATTCAAAATTCAAAATTACATCTTGCTAAAAAAATTAGTTTTTTGCAAGGTTTTTTAAAATTTCAACCATTTTTTTCATTTGGGAAATAGAAACAAATTCGAATTTACCATGCGGAGAAAAATCACCAACCCCTAAATTAGGGCAAGGAAGTCCCATATAAGTAATAGTTGCTCCATCTGTTCCTCCTCTTATAGGGGTATATTTTATTTTAATCTTACTATTTAAATAGGCCTTATTTATTAATTCCAAAGCTTCACGATGTTTAATAAAATATGGTCCCATATTTTTGTAATCATCCTTGATAATAAGATTTATTTTTAGGCCTTTATATTCCTCTAAAACTTGCTCTTTGGCTTTTATTAACATTTCTTTTTTATTTTCTAATAACTGTTCATCGTGATCTCTAAGAATATATTTTAAGGTTGTTTTATTTACATCACCTTTAAATTCTTCTAAATGGATGAATCCTTCATAATCTGATGTTTTACTAGGTATCATATTATTTGGCAATAAATTATTAAAACTAATTGCTGCTAAAATAGAATTAACCATTATATCTTTTGCATTTCCAGGATGAACATTTACTCCATAAAAATCAATAGTTGCGCTAGCGGCATTAAAATTTTCATAATTAGCTTCATAAATTGATTCACCATCAAGAGTATATGCAATATCAGCATTCATTTTCTTAATATCAAACTTATCTGGTCCTCTACCTATTTCTTCATCTATTGTAAAACATATCGATATATTATAATTAGATGAATTTTTATTAGATAATAAATATTTGATAAATTCAAATATTATAACTATACCCGCTTTATCATCTCCACCTAAAAGGTGATATCCATCAGTGAATAATAAATCATCACCAATCAAGTCATTAAGAATAGGAAACTCTTTTTTTGTCAAAACATCACCACTTTTTAATGTAATGTTGCTTCCATTATAGTTTTTAACAAGCAATGGATCAGTACAACCTCCGATAAAGCTTGGAGCGGTGTCCATGTGAGCAATAAGACCTATCGTTTTATCTTTATTTAAATCAAGATAGCCATAAACATAACCATATTCATCTTGATAAGCATTTTTTAAACCTATTTCATGCAAATCATTTACTAATATTTTTCCAAATTCAATTTCTTTTTTACTTGAAGGTATAGTTAAACTATTTTCATCACTCATAGTATCGAAACTGATATATTTTTTAAATCTTTCTAATAAGTTCATAAGATATTTCCTTTATATATTTGAATCATTATAAAATAAAAATAATAATTATAGATAATTATTTGATAATAAATTAAAATAAATATATGAAAAGAAAAATTATTTTTGGCTTCATATTTGAAGTCATTCTATTAGGAATTAGCATTGTTCTACTACTCTTTTTTTGTGAATCAAATTTAGTCAAAATTATTAGCCCTAAACTAACAGGTTATTTTGATTATCATAATTATAATCAATATTTAGTTGAACCTTTAAAAAGCGCTCTAAATAACAAAAATTATTATTCTTTGATAATTTTAGTTATTCCTTTTTTAAGTGCGCTGACAATCATAATTTTATTATTATTTAGTATTATTAGAAAAAAATTGTTCCCTTTAATTTCTATAATTCTTATCTTAGTTGTTACTGCCTTATTTTACTTTATAACTTCGGTTAGTTACTATGTTTTATTTAATTTAAATAAATTTGATGAAATAAAAACTATTATTACATTTAAAAATATTCAATCAGGTGATGAAGATCTTGTAATAAAAATCATTAATGTAGCATTCTTAATTGGTTTCCTACTTTTTACAGCTATATCAGCTCTTTATTATTTAAATTTCATCTTTACTTGTTTAGGAGAATCTTTTAAAAGAAAGAAAACTAAAAAAGAAAAATTCATCGAATATTGTATTAAAAATAATAAATATGACGAATTAATCACCGCTAACAATCAATGTAATGGCCATAATTATTCAAAACAAAATAAACTTTATATTGGAGTCAAGCCTAATAGAACAAAAATAGTTGTTTACCCTAGTAATTATTCAACTTCAAATAGCGATAGTACTATAGTTCAAAAAATTAATAGTAATAACACTTCTACTAATGTCAAAAAATAAATCAAGCATTCAACCTAAATATATTATAGATTCCCATTCCCATTATGGTTTTTGGCCTACGTTAAAGAAATGTGAAAATAATCTTATAACGTCAATAAATGAACATAATATTTCATTTTCATTAATCTCTTTTGATGGAACTGAGTTTAAAGAAAACTCAAATTTTTCAAAAATTGTTTCTACAATTGAAGGATGTAAAAAATTACTTAATCTGATTAAAAAATATCCTAATACATTTGGCATGTTAATTTGGATTAGACCATTTAGCGAAAAAAACGTTGCAGAAATTGAATATTTTATTAAAAATCACAAGGAAAAAATATATGGTCTTAAATTTCACCCATATTTATCTCACTTAAGAATTAGTGATAAAAAAGTTACATCTTTTTTTGATATAGCTACTAAATTTAATTTACCAATATTAGTTCATACTGCAAATGATAAATATAGTCAATTAAAATATCTAATAAGAGTTTGTAAAAAGTATCCATCTATTAATTTTATAGCAGCACATTGTGTCTTAGAAACTGATCATAAAGAAATTCTTATCGCTTTAAAAGAGAATCCAAATTTATATTGTGATACTGCATGGGTAGATATTCATTTTATAAAAATATTAAAAGAAAATAATTTAATGGATAGGGTTATATTTGGAACTGATAATCCAATTGATGGGGTAAATACTTTAAATGAGAAAATATATGAAAATTATTTTAAAAATTCCATTAATTTATCATCTAACGATATTAATAATCTAATGTATAAAAATGCTACTAGAATTTACCATGTGCCTTTAAATGTGTTAAAAAATAATTAATCCCATACCTAATATTTTTGCCACCAACAGTGCAACCATTATCATCATCACAATAATCTTTATTTGAGCCTTCAGGCAATAATCCAATTACAATTAAATAAATAACAAAACTTAATAATACTAAAATAACAATCACGATAAAAATCTTTAAAATTAACTTACTCTTATTTGATTTCATTTTTTCTCCTATCAACAAATTTATATTTAGATAAAAGTGCACATTCGTAACTATACATTTGTGAAACGTTTAATAAAAATATCACCAAAATACTATGTACTAAACATGTAAAGAATCCAGTTAACAATTTAATAAAAAGAATGAAGAAAAAATCATAATTTAATAAAAATGATGAAATGACAGAACTTGTTGGATTTTTTATAACCATATAAGTATAAAACATTGCACTTAATAAGCAAAAAATATTAAAATTGCTATTAATTTTTGTTTTCGAAAACTTCTTTTTAATTAAATAGGATCCGACAATATAAATAATAGATAATAAATAGGATAAACTTATAATAGTAATTTTCATCAACAAGTCGAAATGATACACCTTCTTTCCACTTATAATATTATCGTTAAATATAAAAACAATGCTGACTAGTAAGCAAAAAATAGTCAATAAAAATGTTAATGTAATAGGGAATTTACTATCTAATTTACTTTTACTAAATAATTTATAAAATAAATAAGGAAAAAGACCAGTTAATAAAGCTGGGATCGTATAAATTGGATTATAAGCTCCACCTTGAGGAAATAAAATTGCACCAATAGTGTCAGATAATCCACCAACAACTACTCCCCAAAAAGGTCCTAAATAAAATGAGCTAAATAAAACAATGCTATTTGAAAAGCTAATCTTTAAAAAAGGTAAGCCAAATAATCCAGGTATAGAAAAAAATCTTGATAAAATAATAGTAAGTGCGATAAATAATGCACTAAATGATATCTTATATAATAAGGTTTGCTTTTGATGCATCTAGCGATCCCTCTTAATTGCTTTAGCCATATTCCTTGAATCATCTCTTTCTTTAATAGATTCACGTTTATCATAAAGTTTTTTACCTTTTCCTAAAGCAATTTCTATTTTGCATAATCCTTTTTTTAAATAAATTTTTGTAGGAATTAACGTATATCCATCCTTTATAACTTTATTATTAAGTTTCAAAATTTCCTTTTTATGTGCTAATAGTTTTCTAGTTCTTAAAGGATCATGGTTATATACTGTTCCTTTCTCATAAGGAGCAATATTCATATTCAAAATATATAATTGATTATTCTTTATAACACAATATGCATCACTAATCGAACAACCATGATTTTTAATAGATTTAATTTCAGTACCAAATAATTCAATACCACATTCTAAAAAATCACTTAAAAAATAATTAAAATAAGCTTTTTTATTCGATACCAATATTTTTATAGATTCCTTATTTTCCATAAATGATATTTTACACTAAAAAAATATTTATATAATAAAAATACTACTTTTTATTTAATAAAATAACGCGATGATAAACATCTACCATTTTATCTAAATTAGATGAATTCACGTAATTTATTGGTGTATTAAATCTTTGAAGAATCATATCTTCACTAATGCCTTCTTTCTTTGCAGCAAATTTTAAACCTAGTAATATAAATTTTCTTTTAATAGGCTTCATTCTTGATAAATCCATGCCACCCGGAAGTAAATACAATCTAACATGATACAAATCTAGTCCGTTAGCCATTATTACATCATCTTTAACTTCACTAGTAAATGGTTTAATTCCAGTAGCAAAAATAAATATATTTTTATTTTTTATTTTTTCATAACTTTTCAAAAATTTATTTAGGCCCAGAATAACATTGTTTCTAATTGGACCTCCGAAGAATATATTATCAGCCTCTAAGAGCATTTTCTTTTTTAGATGCTTTAAATCAACAATCTCTGCTGGCACTATTCTTCTTGTTAAAAGTTCAGCATATTCTTTTGTAAAACCAGTATTGCTTTTATAAATAATTAAATTTTTCATGTAATTATTATACAAAAAAGAAAACAAAATTAAAATAATCTTGACAGTTGAATGATTGTTCAACTATTATAATTATATGGTGGTGAAATTATGGAAAAAGAATGTTTATTGTTTAATGAAAAAGATGTTAAATTAGCAAAGAAAGAAATGATACCAGAAAACGAAATTTATGATATTAGTGATTTTTTCAAAATTTTTGCTGATTCTACTAGACTTAAAATAATTTGGGCGTTAGATAATCATGAATTAAGTGTTAATGATTTATCAAATGTAGTAAATATGACAAAGTCTAGTGTCTCGCATCAACTTAAGACTTTAAAAGACAATAAAATAGTAAAATATAAAAAAGTTGGTAAAAACGTTTTTTATTCATTAGATGATGAACACGTATCAATAATTATAGAAACTGCTAGAAGACATCTTAAGGAGGAAAAATAATATGAAAATGGTTTTTATTTTAAATGGTTTAGATTGTGCTAATTGTGCAAATAATTTAGAAAATATAATAAATAAAGTTGAGGGTATTAATTCTTGTACGATTAATTTTATGACAAATAAATTATTCCTAGATATTGAAAATGAGGAAATTTTAGAAAAAATAATTAAGATCTGCAATAATTTTGAAGATGGTGTATATCTTAAAAGGATTGCTTAATTATGAAAAAAAGATTTCAAATTATCAATTTGATAATTTCATTTTTATTACTTATCTTAAGTATTATTTTAAGTTTTATTTATAATGATGCAAAATTATTCGGTGTATCATTTAAAATTATTATTATTTTGCCTCTTACTTTAATAGCTTATTTACTAGTCGGCATTCCTTATTATATAAAAGCCTTTAAACATATTATTAAAGGAAATGTTTTTGATGAAATTACATTAACTTTAATTGCGACTATCGCTGCATTTTGTATAGGTGAATATATTGAGGGCCTTGCAGTTATTTTATTTTTTAAGCTAGGATCATATATTGAAAAAATTGGATACAATAAATCTAAAAATAGTGTAAAAACCGTTTTAGATATGAGACCTGATAGTGTTACTTTGTTTAATAATGGCACTGAAAATAAAGTAGATCCATATGAATGTAAGAATGGTGATTTGTTTATTGTAAAACCAGGGGAGAGAGTCCCTCTTGATGGTGTTATTATTAGTGGCAATAGTACAATTGATACCTCATCAATGACTGGCGAATCTTTACCAAAAAAACTAAAAGAAGGCGATAAAATTTTAAGTGGTTTTGTAAATAAGTCTTCACCATTAGTTATAAAAGCTACTACTACTTTTTATGAATCAACATTATCAAAAGTTCTTGAAATGGTTGAAAATGCAACTAATACAAAGACAAAAGAAGAAAAATTTATTTCTAAATTTGCAAAAATTTATACACCTATTGTTGTTTCGTTAGCTTTTATTGTTGCAATTATTCCACCTTTATTTTTAGGAATAAACGATTCCTTAATATGGTCTAATTGGATTTATAAAGGCGCTTCTTTTTTAGTCGTCAGTTGTCCTTGCAGTTTAGTAATAAGTGTACCAATGTCGTTTTTTATCGGAATTGGCGAAGCTAGTAAATTCAAAGCATTAATTAAAGGTAGCGTTTATATCGAAAAATTAAACAAATTAGATACTATTGTTCTTGATAAAACTGGTACAATTACTAAAGGTAATTTCGAAGTTTCAAAAATTAATAATATTAATGATGGAAATAATATTTTTGAATTAGCCCTAGCTAGTGAATTATATTCAAATCATCCAATAGCTCAAGCAATTAAAAATAAACTTAATAATATTGTAATTAACAAAGATTACATCAAGAATTATTCAGAATTAGAAGGATTAGGGATTTCCCTTGATTATAAAGGCAAAAAATTATTTTCAGGAAATCAAAAATTGATGGAAAAATATCATTTAAATTATGTTAAGTCTAATGATATAGGAACTATTGTTTATATAAATTATAATAATTCTTTTATAGGTTCGATAGTTATAAGGGATTTAATTAAAGAAGATTCGAAATTAGCGATATCTAATTTTAAGCAAAATGGAATTAATTATATTTATATGCTCACAGGTGATAACAAAGTTGTTGCCAATGATGTAGCCTCTGAAGTAGGAATTAATAATGTTTACTCTGATTTATTGCCTGATCAAAAAGGAGAAATCTTAAACAATATTTTAAAAAATAAAAAAAGAAATAGTTGTGTTGGATTTGTTGGAGATGGGATTAATGATGCTTTAAGCTTAAAGGAAGCAAATATCGGATTTTCAATGGGAGCATTAGGTAGTGATGCAGCTATTGAAGCTAGTGATATTGTACTTATGAATGATAGCTTAAATACTATTAATATAATTAAAAAGCTTGCAAAAAGAGTATTATTTATTGTTTATTTAAATATTATTTTATCAATTTTTGTAAAAATTTTGGTAATGATTTTAACAGTAGCTAATTTTCTAGGAAATTACGCAATGTGGTTCGCTATATTTGGTGATGTAGGAGTAACTTTAATCTGCATTTTAAACGCTTTAAGTTTACTTCTATTTAATCCTAAGAAATTAAAGAAAGCAAAAGAATAATTATATAGTCAGTACGGTCAATATAAGCACTAGTATCTAGTGAATTATAATCTGCGCTAAAATCGTTAAAAGAATTTTTATAATTTAAATCAAAATTTAATGAATATTGATTAAAATTAAATTTATTTAAAGTAATAGAGCTAAGATTATAAGAATTATAATTTATAGTAAGTACTGAATTAACATTATCACCATATTTTTCATTAAATATAAACTTAGTATTCGTGTTAGATGTATTAATATTTTTAATAAAGCTAAATTCCTTATTGCTTAAATAATTGTTATTTAAATTCGATAATAAATTTTTATAATTTAAACTAAATGCATTTTCATTGATCTTTTTTAAATCTAATTTAGCCTTCTCATTATTTAAAAAATTATCAAAATAGGCGATGCTATCATAAATTCTTATGTTGCCATTAATTATTAGATCAAATAATCCTGCTTTAATCCTAAGATTATTATTATTCGTAATAAATATATTTTTATTTTTATCGATATCTATATTTAAATTATTACCTTCAATAGAAATTAGATCTTTGTATAAAAATTTAAAATTACCAAATAACGAAATACCACGATCTTCTTTGTATTTAGTTAATAACTTATTCATTGAAGTTAATAAATTATCGAACTTATTAAAGAAATTGAAAGGACTTTGAATTGAAACATAAGCACCTTTAGTCATATTTAAGATATTAATTCTAAGAAATTCATTTGAACTAATTTTTAAATCCTCATTTTTTAGAGTATAAATACTTGAAATTTTGAAATTCTCATCAGTATCAAATAAAAGACGATTATTATTAAAATAAGTATAAAAAGTTTTATATTTATAAATAGTAATATCATCATCAGATTTCTTTAATTCCTTAAAATTATTAGAAAAAGAAAATATATCGCCTAAATTAAAACTAGAATTAAGAACATAATCACTGATTAAATTGATGAAATTAGTAAATCCATCTAATTCGAAGGAAAAATTATTATTTCCTAGCATAACCCCACTATTTTCTAAATAAATGATATTATTAATATATGTAAATTTTGAATTTAATAAAGGTAAATCGCTTGCTCCAGTAGCATTTTTATACGTAATATGTACATTGCCATAGCATTTAATATTGTCTGATTTTTTTAAATCCAAATTACAATTAAAACTAATATCGTAAGCATTATCTATAGTAATAGAATTTGAATTATTGTTATTAGTCGTATAATAAGTGATTTTAGCGTTTTTTATAGCATATGTATCAGGTGTTATTAATTCTTCATAGAATAATTCTTCATTAGTTTTTTTAGGAATATGTACATCATTATAAACTAGAGGATATATAAAAAAAGAGAAAGAAAAAGTAACTCCTATTGAAAGAAAACAAATTGAAAATATTTTCCAAAATCTTCTCATAAATTTTAAAAACTCCTCAAAGTTATCGTGCTAAAACTGCTTAAAAAGAAATAATAAAACCCAACTTCTTTCAAAATTTTTCTATCATCTAATAAGATTTTATAAAGCATCTCATTCATGGCATTTATTATAGTTTTATTTTTACATATTGTCAAACTAGCAAGAGATATTAAAAATTTACTCGATTCTATCATAGTTTTTTTAATTAAAATTTTAATTTTAAAATCATTCAATAATTTCATTTTTATAATACTAGTACATCTAGTATTTTAAAACTAATATATTTCATATTCGTTGACTTTTGCTTAGTATATTATTAAAATAAGCTTGAGGTAAAAATATGAAAAAGAATTTATTTATATCTACTACAGCACTTATTTCTACATTTATCCTTGCTTCATGTGGCGAAGTTTATCCAAGTAAAGATAAAGTAGACATTGATAAAAACGGTAATAAAATTTTGCCAAACACTGATGTTGTTATTCCAAATGATAATAATGATCAAAATAACGAAAAACCTAATGACATTTTAGATACTACTTTAAGTGTTGCAACATTAATAAAAAGTTTCTTTAGTTATGACTATTCTAGTGGAGTTCAATTTAATATAAATACCAAAATTAACTCCGTGCCAAACAAAGATAGCGATTATGCAGAGAACACGATTTTAACTTTGCCTGTTAATCTTGATATTAAATATAATGAAAATGAATTATTTAATTTTAATCCATTAAATTCCCTCAATTTTAGTTTAAATTATGAACAACCAACAATGGCTGCTGACTTTTCAGCTCTTTTCCCAGCCGTTTTGTCTATGATACCTGAAACATCTCGACTTGATAGTGATTATTTTGCAGGCTTTAGTTTAGATTACATTGGAGATGGCTCATTATATTATTCAATTAAAGCAGACGAAAAAATTAGTGATGATAATGGAAATTATATATATAAAGGTGACAATGATACACTATTAACTTCTAAAATAGATGCTAACAATATTGTTGGTTTAATAAAATCAAATATTCCTATTTCGGCATTAAGTTTATTATCACTTAGTAAATTAGATCTATTCAATTTTAATTTAAGTGAAATAGTTGAGCAAATTGTTTCAATTTTTTCATCATATTCATTTTCAACAATTACCACTCAAGGGGCAAAAGTTACCTTAGGTGATGCTGGTAAATATTTAGTAAATAGTATTTATAAAAAAGCTTATGAAAAGATTTTAAATACTGATTTTGGTAATGAATCCTTAAATCAGATGATGCCTGGTATTATTGCTCAAATTATTCCTCAAGAAATTAACGATATTGTTTTAATTTTTAATGAAGAAAACGGATATACTAAAAATCTAAATCTAAAAATTATGGGAAACTATTTCGTTAACGAAGATGAAAGTGAAGTTGAAGTTGCTTATCCATATACTTTTCTAGATTTGACTTTAGAAAAAACAGATAAAGTTTTTGATGAAGATTATTTTATAAAAAATAGCGATAATGTTTTAAGATTATATTATAAAACATTGACTGTTCAAAGTTTTGTGGATAATTTTGATTTAATTATTTCTAATTATAACGAACAAGGTGAATATTATTTGTCATTAGATGAAACTAAAAAAGTAATTAAGAATTTATATTCTGAATTTTCTTCTTTTGATAAATATCAAAAAGCAAGTGTAACTGGTATTAATAATGATTATTCATCTAAATTTAATGAATATTATCCTTCAAAGATTAATTCATTAAAATTATTAGAAGATAGTAGTTCTTTAAAATCTGGCGATAAAATTAAATTAGTAGCAGACGTTGATAATCCTTATGATTTGTCACTTAGTTTTACATCAGATAGTGATTTAATTACCATAACTAATACAGATAAAGAAAATGAAGTTATATTAACTGTTGGTGATTTAACTACATTAAAGCAAGATGAAATAGTAACAATAGCTGTTAATTTAGCTGATGATAATGCTCTAATAAATGTAAAATCTAAGATTACTATCACATTAAAAGCTTAAAAAATAATCGATTTTTAAAGGGTTATTTAAAAGAATAGCCCTTTTTATTTTATTCCAATACCTGCAAACAATTCTTCTAAGGTAATATTTAAGCCAATTGCAATTTTTTCAATAACTATTAATGTAGGATTTCTTTTTCCTCTTTCTAAATCGCCAAGATAATTTTTATTAATATTAGAACGAAAACTTAGTTCTTCAATCGAAATATTTTCTTTCTTCCTTAAATATCTAATTCTTTTACCAAATTCATAATTAACATTGATATCACTAATCTTCATAATTAAGCCTCTTTGCTAATTCATTTATTTTCCTAAATAAGTGGTTAATATTGCTTTTGCTCACCTTTTGTTCTACTACTTTAGACAACTCAATCGACAAATCATTATAAGAAGCTTCTGGAAATTCTTTACGTAAAATGCACAAATTTTTAACCTTAGTATTGTTAATATTTTTAATACCTAAATTTTTATCAATAAAATCAATCATCTTAATTTGCTTTTGAGAATTAGAAATAATTTTAGAATAATTATACTCATCACAATTTATAAGCCTATTAGTAACATTAGATATATCACGATCCATACGAACATTTTCAAATTTTAAACATGCTTCATTTGCATCGATAAAATTTAAAAAATCACTAATTTGATCTGATTTCTTAATATAGATTACATAATTATTTCTTCTTTGAATAAGTTTAAAGTTGAATTCTTTGCTTTTTATTTTTTGAATAACCTTTAAAATAGCCTTTGCAAAATCTTCGCTTTTCAAAGAAATTTCCAAATGATAATTTGTATTAATAGGATCGTTGCATGATCCATTTGATAAAAATAGTCCAGTTAAATACGCTTTTATCTTATCTTCTTTGCTTGTTAAAGAATAAGGAATTTTATTATCTAAAAAATTAATATGAAAGGCTTTAATTATATTAGAAGCATCTAAAATCTCAATAATATATTTTGTATTCTTCTTTAGTTTCATCGATCTTTGAAAATAAAAATGAATATCAATACCATTAAACATGTCCTTTAAATTCTTATATATAAACTTAATAACTTGAGCATTTTCAGCCTCAAGTGTTAAATTCTCTTTTTTATTTGCAAATGAAATAGTTCCATTAACTCTAATAAATGCAGATAATAAGGAAATTCTTAACTCGCTAGTAACATCGATCCAACTAAGAGTTAACTCTTCTTTAATTTCTTTAGAAAAACTATTTATCTTGTTCATCTTTCTTTAAACTTAATAAATATTTAATAACAGCTGTCGCAGCAATTGCTCCATCGCTAGCCGCAGTAACAACTTGTTTTAATTTTTTCTTTCTTATATCGCCGATTGCATAAACACCATCAATACTCGTTTTACAATCCTCATCAGTCGAAATGAATTTATCTTTATTATTTAAACCAATTCCACTAAATAAATAATTATTAGGAATTTCTTTTGATAATGGAAAAACCATCGAAACTTCGAATGTTTTCTCTTTTTGCGACTTTTTGATAGTTACGCTCTCTAAATGACCTACACCATTATAAGCAAAAATTTTATACCCACAAATTTCAATTACATTAGGATATTTTATCAATTTTTCAAAGTTATCAGTTATTTCACAATTATTATCATGAACAAAATATAACTTTTTAACTAGACCAACTAAAAACAAAGCTTCAAGATAAGCACGATCTTCATTTCCGTAAAGTAAAACTGTCTTATCCTTAGCAAAAAATCCGTCACAAGTAGCACAATAACTTATACCTTTCCCAATAAAAGACTCTTCATTAGCTAATCCAAGTTTTTTAATTTGCATCCCAGTAGCAATAATAACTGCTTTCACAACATATGTGTCTTTTTTTGAATATAATTTAAATAAATTATTGTCTTTCTCTATCTTCAAAATTTCAGTATTATTTACACTTACATCTAGAGACTTGAGTTGATTAATAAAGTCCATAGCCAAATCAAATCCAGATATATCTTTTACTCCAGGATAATTCTCAATTTTATTTATTATATTTAATTTACCACCTATAGCACTTTTTTCAAATATTTCAAAAGTATATTTAGTTCGAGCTAAGTAAATAGCTGCACTCATTCCAGCAACACCTGTTCCAATAATAGCGATATCTTTTTTAATTGTCATATTCTTTTATCCCTTTATATAAATCCATATATGTATTATAAATTCCAATAGGTTTAAGATTTTTAGGAAATATTCTAGAAGCAACTTTTAATAGAATGCATTTAACGCCTCCATTAAAAGCAGCATTATAATCATAAATTGTATCACCTATTAAAATAGCTTCATCTGTTTTTATTTTATAATAGTTTAAAATTTTATCAATGCCCTCTTTATTTGGCTTATTATGTTTTACATCATCACCAGAAACTAAATATGAAAAATATTTATTTAAACTTAATTTATTTAGACAATATAAAGCTCTCTCTTTATTCTTATTAGTAAATACAGCCAATTTATAACCATCATCTTTTAATTTTTTTAACACTTCAAGTTCATCAGGAAAAACATTAGCATATTTTTCATAATATTCAAAAGAAGAATTCGAATAAACATCTTTCACTTCATTAAAAGAAAAATTAGGAAAATATTTATTAATAGTTTCTTTTAAACTAGGTCCGCTAAAAGTTTTAATAACATCATCACTAACGTAATGTTTATTATTATAAAACTTTTCAAAAACCTTATACCAAGTAAGTCTTAAAACCTCATCAGTGTCAACAATAGTTCCATCCATATCAAAAATTATAACTTTTATCATGAAAATACCCTATTTAATTTAAATCTTCATCTTTTAAAATAATATTTTTAACACCTTTACGTGTTATAAAATAATCCCATAATATCGCTATTATAATTATCAATATACCTGAAAATACCATTCCATAAGCACTATATAAACTAGATTTATAAAAATCACTTCCCGTTCTTAAAGGCTCTAAAATTATACGTGTTGTTCCATACCAAATTAAATATCCACCAACACAAGCTCCATTTGGATGATAAAATTTTGCTTTGATCAATCCAGGTTTTATTTTATTTATTAATGAGATAATAAGTTTACTAAAATTACCACGCCCAAATCCAAAATAAATAGTAAAATAACCAATTAGATTCGTACAAAATTCAATAAAAAATAAAGGCAAATAAATCATTCCAGGATGATCAATATTACTTCCCCAAGTAGCATGATTTGCATATTGCATTTGATTTCTAATAAATGTTGGAAGCCAATTAAAATATTTAATATCGTATAAATTTCCATTAACTTCATTATTAAAGAAATTCCCCCATCTTCCAATGGCTTGTGCAATTAGAATTGTAGGAATTATATAATCTACTAAAAATAATAAATTAATTTTTGTATAGTCTTTATTTTTTAAAGCATATTTATAAATAAGCATCACAGAGACACCAACAATAATGCCCAATATAGCTCCGCCCATTATTGCAAGTCCTCCGTTCCAAATTTCAAAAATTGAAAGAGGTCTTTGAATAAATTGACTATTAACTCCATTATCTCCGATGTCGATACAAACATACCAAAGTCGTGCCCCAATTATTCCGCTAGGAAAGGCAAATAGAAAACAAGTATATAAAAGGCCATGTTTACCATAATATTTATAAGTAAAATGATCGCAAATAAATAAAACTAAAATTGCACCTGATAAAATGCATAAAGCATATAAGGCAATATTTAGTCCTCCTTCTTGCGATAATTCACTACCATTTCTAGTTAAAACAAAAAATCCTCCCTTACCAATATGTACAATATTAGCTAAAGGATAAATCAAATATTGAGCGTTTCCTTCACTAAATAATATAAAAGAAATAAAGGCTATAACAGCACTTAAAGTATAAATTACCAAAAATAATTTCCTTCTCTTCTTTTCTTCTTTTGGAAAATACCAATAAAAATAAAAACTATAAGCAAATATGTGTATAGCAATTACAAACAAACTCCCAAAAAAGAAAGATAAGAAAACTAAACCCGGATTTAAACTCTTATTAAGAGTCTTTAAATTATTTAATGTAGCCTCATCTATAAAAAAAGCCCAATCTAGTAAGATAAAAGCTAGTGCAAATAAGCTGATTCCAAGTAAACCAAAAACCCATGTTTTTTTTAAAATAATCTGCAAATCAGAAATATTTTTTTCTTTATTTGTAAAATTTATAAATAAATAAGAACATATTATAGACCCTAATATCAAGATTAATCCAGAATAATATAAAAAATTATGCATCATTAATTTTCTCCTTTCTTAATTTATCTTTTTCTAATATATTCTTTAAATATTTTCCAGTATAACTATTTAAATTATTGCTAACTTCTTCAGGCGTTCCAGTTGCAACAATTTGCCCACCTTTGTCTCCACCATCAGGTCCAATATCAATAATATAGTCAGCCATTTTAATAACATCTAAATTATGTTCAATTACTAATAATGTATCACCATTATTCACAATTGTCTCTAATACTTTTAATAATCTATTTACATCATCAACATGCAAACCTGTTGTTGGTTCATCTAATATATATAAAGTCTTACCGGTTGGTCTTTTTTGCAAATAATAAGCAAGTTTTACACGTTGAGCTTCACCACCTGATAAAGTAGTTGCAGGTTGACCAAGTTTCATATAACCCAAACCAACATCAATTAAAGTCTTTAACTTTCTTGCTAGCGAATAATGATTTTTAAAAAATTCATAAGCGTCATCGATTGTCATTTCTAAAACATCATAAATATTTTTACCTTTATATGTACATAATAAAGTTTGACTATTATATCGCTTTCCATCACATTCATCGCATTTAACATAAACATCTGGCAAAAAATTCATTGGAATTCTAGTTACGCCAGCGCCTTGACAATGTTCACAACGCCCTCCAGGCATATTAAAACTAAATCGAGATTTATCAAAGCCTCTAGCCTTAGCCTCAATAGTATTAGCAAATATGTCTCTAATATCATCAAAAGCTTTAACATAGGTTGCGGGATTACTACGTGGGGTTCTACCAATAGGTTCTTGAGAAATATTAATTACTTTATCAATATTTTCAAGTCCTTCTAAAGATTTATATTTTCCTGGAATTACATCTTGATGTTCTAATTCTTTTAAAATTCCTAAATATAAAGTTTCATTAACTAAACTTGACTTTCCACTTCCACTAACACCTGTAACACAAATAAATTCTCCAAGCGGAAATTTAACATCAATATTTTTTAAATTATTTGTACTACATCCTTTAATAGTAATAAACTTGCCATTACCTTTATTTCGACTTAATGGAACTGGAATATATTTTCTACCACTTAAATATGCACCAGTAATGCTTTTAGGAGCATTTTCAATGTCTTTTAAACTTCCACAAGCAACTATTTCACCACCATGTACACCAGCCCCAGGCCCTACATCTACAATATAATCTGCACTTCTAATCATTTCCTCATCATGTTCTACAACAATCAAAGTATTACCTAAATCGCGCATTTCTTTTAAAGAATTAATAAGTTTTTCACTATCTTTTTGGTGTAAACCAATTGATGGTTCGTCTAAAACATACAAAACACCACTTAATTTAGAACCAATTTGAGTAGCAAGTCTAATTCTTTGACTTTCTCCTCCAGATAAAGTCATAGACATTCTCGACAATGTTAAATATTCAAGACCAACATCGATTAAGAATTTAACTCTATTTTTTAATTCATTTATAACAAGTTCTGCAATTGTAATTTGAGATGGAGTAAAGGTTTTGTTTAAATTATTTATCCATTCATAAAGTCTATCAAGAGATAAACAAGTAACCTCATAAATATTTAAACCAGCTACTTTTACACTTAAAGCCTCTTTCGATAAGCGGGCTCCATGGCAAGTGGTACAAACATTATCACGTAAAAATTTAGAATAATATTCACGATTAAATTCGCTAGTCGTTTCTTTAAACAATCTCTCGATTTTAGTTTTAAGACCTTCTATAAAATTATTTTTTTTCATGACATTACCACTGATAGTCGTAATACTATAAGAAATTGGTTCTTTAGATCCGTTCATTATATAATCAACATCGTTTTTTGTTAAATCTTTAAAAGGTATATCTTTAGGTATGTGGTAATATCGCAATAATTGATCAAAATTTTGCCAGTCAATATTAGAAGAATTAACTGTGTTTTTAAAAAACAAGATAGCTCCATCATTTATGCTTAAATTTTTATCAGGAACTAATAAATCGATATCAACTTCTTGCTTAATACCTAATCCATTACATGAAGGACAGCATCCTAGTGGAGAATTAAAAGAAAATAAACGAGGCTCAAGTTTAGGAACAGTGAATCCACAAATTGGACACGCATTATGTTCACTAAATAATTTTTCCTCTTCTCCACATAAAACTAATACAAAACCATTTGCCCAGTCACTTGCTAATTCACAAGCTTCAAAAACTCTTGGTCTTATATCATCTTTAATAACAAGGCGATCAATTATTATGTCAATATTATGTCTTTTATTTTTATCTAAAGGTTTTACCTCTTCAATAAAACAAACTTCATTATCAATTCTAACACGACTAAAACCATTTTCTTTTATTTTATCTAACGTATCTTTATGTGTTCCTTTTTCGTTTCTAACAATAGGCGATAATATCTGTACCTTACTGCCTTTAGGGTAATTCATAATGATATCAGTAATCTTTTGAAGTGAAAAAGCCACAATTGGAATATTATGTGTTGGACAATATGGCACACCAACTCTAGCAAAAAGTAAACGTAAATAATCATAAATCTCAGTTACAGTACCAACCGTTGAACGGGGATTATGAGAGGTAGATTTTTGATCAATTGAAATGGCAGGTGATAAACCTTCGATACTTTCTACATCTGGTTTTTCAAAATTTCCCAAAAATTGTCTAGCATAGCTAGATAAAGATTCAACATATCTTCTTTGACCCTCAGCAAAAATAGTGTCAAATGCAAGGGTTGACTTGCCACTTCCACTAACACCACTAAAAACAACTAACTTATCTTTAGGGATAGTTAAAGAAACATTTTTTAAATTGTTTTCTTTAGCGCCAATAACTTTAATTACATTTTTTTCCATAAAAAATATTATACTCGAAATCGAATATTTTTGAATCAAAACACTAATAAATAATTATAAAAGAAATATAAATAATTATTGTGTTTTTTAAAAAATAATTGAATTTTGCAAACTTTTACATTTAAAATGCATCGTATCCTGCATTTTTAACTGCATTAATTAACTTGTCTTTAGAAAGATTATTACCTTCGATGATGGCTTTTTTACTATCTAAATAAACATCAACATGCTTTACACCATTACAACTTAATAAAGCTTCTTTAACATGTTTTACACAATGCATGCACATCATACCATTTACATTAAGTTCAATTTTTTCCATATTAGAAATTTCTCCATTTACTTTTTTATTATTATAAGCCTTTGGTTTAAATAAATTAATTGTTAAAGCATTCAATACCACAAATATAGAACTAAATGCCATACATGCTGATCCAATCATTGGAGACAATTTAAAATTTTCACCAAGTAGTGGCACAAACATCCCAGTTGCAAATAAAATACCAATGCAATTATAAATAAAAGCCCAAAATAAATTACCTATTATCGTAAAATAAACCCTTTTAGATAAATTTATAACGTTAAGAACATCTAATAAGCTATTTCTAATCAAAACAATATCACTAGATTCTATTGCAATATCTGTACCACCGCCAATTGCTATTCCTATATCACTAGTTGTTAAAGCTAAAGCATCATTAACACCATCTCCAACCATTGCAACTAAATTATTTTTATTATGGGGAATATCTTTTATTATTTTCTCTTTATCAATAGGCAATACATTAGCTCTAACTTCATTAATATCAACTTCTTTAGCAATATTTTTTGCTGTTAATTCATTATCTCCTGTTAGCATAATTATTTTTATGCCTTTATTCTTTAATAACCTAATTGCCTCTTTAGAATCTTTTCTAATAATATCTTTCAAAGATATTAAAGAAATAACTTCATTATTTTTTACGATTACTAAAGTAGTTTTTCCTTCTAAAGATAATTTGTCTATTTTATCATTTATATAATTTTTATCTTTAAGACACCTTATATTACCTATTTGATAAAAATCATTATTTATGTAACCTGAAACACCAACTCCTTCTATCGCTTGATAGTTAACTACGTGATAATTAATAATATTACTTTCTTTTAATTTAACATAACTAATAATAGCATTTGCTAAAGGATGCTCACTTTTAATTTCTAATGAATATATTTTAGAAAGTAAATCATCCTCTTTTTTAAATACAATGAAGTCTGTAACACATGGCTTACCCATAGTAATTGTACCTGTTTTATCTAAAACAATTGTTTTTATACGATGCGCATTTTCTAATATCTCAGCATTTTTTATAAGAAGACCAAGCTGAGCACCTTTTCCTGTTCCTACCATTATAGCAACTGGAGTTGCTAAGCCTAGAGCACATGGACAGGCAATAACTAAGACACTAATTGCATAATTAAACGCATCATTAAAACTATAATTAAAAGATAAATAAAAAATAAAAACAACTAGTGAAATTAAGATTATTATAGGTACAAAGAATAAAGATATTTTATCAACAAGTTTTGATATAGGAGCTTTAGAATTAGCAGCTTCTTCGACTAATTTTATAATTGTATTAATAGAACAATCATCACCAATTTTTTTTGCCTTTATTTTTACATAGCCTGATTCTAATATTGTAGAAGAATAAACAAAATCATTGCTTTTTTTATAAGCAGGCATTGATTCACCTGTAATATTAGATTCATTAAAAGAACCCGATCCTTCGATAATTTCTCCATCAATAGGCACCTGTTCTCCTTTTTTTACAACAACAATATCATTAATTTTAATTTCGTTAACTGGTATAGTTGTTTCCTCATTATTAATAAATATAGTTGCTTTTTTAGGAACTAAGTCTAACATCTTTTTTACATTGTCAGTAGTTTTTCTTTTAGATAATCCCTCTAAATATTTCCCTAAACTAACTAAGGTTAAAATTGTTGCCGCACTTTCAAAATAAATATTATGGACATATTGCATAACTAAATCATAATTGTTATACCCTAATCCATATCCAATCATAAATATAGCAATAACTCCATAAATTAAACTAGCACTACTTCCTAATGCTATAAGACTATCCATATTTGGCGATAGTTTAAATAATCTTTTATAACCGTTAATAAAATAATTTCGATAAATAAAAATTGATGGCAACGTTAATAAAAATTGAGTAAAAGCAAAAATTAATGAATTTTTTATCATTTCTTCATGCGTTGAAATTTTTAAAAACTTAGGCATTGGTAAATTAATCATATGGCCCATTGAAACATACATTAATAATATTAAAAAGGTAATTGCTATTATTAATTTTAATAAAGAATAATCATTATTTTCATTTACTCCCTTATTACCTTTTTTATCTTGACTAAAGGCCTTATATCCCGCTTTTTTAACAGCATTTTCTATATCTTGATCATCAACACATTTTTCATCATAATCTACCTCCATAGTGTTATTTAAAAGAGATACATTTACATCTTTTACACCTTTAATTTTTCTAACTGCATTATCAACATGAGCTTGACAACTAGCACATGTCATTCCCTTAACATCAAATATTTTTTTCATTGAAATCTCCTAAAAAGCTCACTAATCTCGTCTAAAATTTCGTAATTTCCTTTTTTAATATTATCAACAATACAGGTATGCAAATGCCTATCTAAAATAGAATTAGCTAAACTTTTAACTGATTTATCAACTGCTGAAAGTTGAATTAATATATCATCGCAATAGCGATCATTATTAACCATTTTCTTAATTCCTTCTATCTGTCCAATAATCCTATTTATTCTAGAAATAATTTGCTTTTTTTCATCATCTCCTCTTATTGTTACTTTTATATTATTTGTACAACATTTTTTATCCATATTTTCCTCCTACAAAAGTATATACCATCTAGGGGTATATTTAAAGAAATTCGCTTCTTATTATGATATTATTAAAAAAGAGGTGAATTATGAAAATTATTAAAACTAAAGAATATATAAAATACTTAGATGAAAATGAAAATGTTATTGCAGAAATTTTATTTCCATTAATTAATCAAAACACAAACTGTATAACTAGAACATATGTGAGTGATAGCTTAAGGGGACAAGGAATTGCTAAAAAACTTGTAATTGAAGCTTTAGAGATAATCAAAAAACAAGGGCATAATGTCGAAGCAACATGTTCCTACGCTAAAAATTTCTTAGACAAAAACTAATAAGAAAATAACGTTAAATCTTTTTTTAAATCGCCACTAATAAGTGCCTCTAATTTGTTTACTATATATTTAGGATCATCTTTCATGCCATTATCAATCCACTCGCATAAAAATCCAACAAAAGCAAACTTATAAAAATCAACAATATATTTTTTATCATCATCTCTTATTTTGAGATTCTTTGATAATTCGTTAGCAACATTCATTAAAAAATCAAAGGCAACATTATATAAAAATCTTTCAACTTGCTTTCTATTTATAGAATTATATCCATAAGTAATTATTTTTTTATGTTTTAAACAAAAATAAAATAAATCTAGATAACCTTCCTTCCAACTATTATAGGTTCTATTTTTTCCAATTACTTTATCAGTTGCTTCTAATAAAATCCATTCAATTAAATCATAAATGTCGCTAAAATGATAATAAAATGTTTGTCTATTTAATCCACAATTTTTTGTTATATCGCTAATTGTAATTGATTCAATTGGTTCCTCTTCTACTAATTTTAAAAAAGAATCAGCGATAACAGATTTAGTTATTTGACTCATTTACATCAACCTCAATATAAAATTTAAGTTCATCGTTACAATAACCATATAAGTATTTTTTATTTAAAATTTCATAAGTGTATATGCTAATTTTATCATCTAAATAACATTGCGATACATATTCTACTTGAAAGGAACTGATTTTTATTTCTTTTGTAGGTTTATAAATATCCATAAACAAATCTAAATAATGAGTATTATTCATGTGTTTATTATGGTCTAACATAGTAAAATTAACATTTCGATATGAATTAAATTTTAATAAATTTTTGTCAATTAAATCTATTTTCTTAATTCGATTATATAAGCCAATATCTTTAGAGAATAGACTATCATAATCATTTGGTAAAATAATTTTTTTATTATTTAAATCATAAATTGCCCAAATTGATCTTCCTTTAATGATAAGTTTATCACCACTAAAAATTTCGTAATCTCTTGGACATTCAAATAGTCTAGGTTTAACTAAAGATGTTCTAATCGATATATTTTTTAAATCTTTTAGGCTATCTAAAATCTCTACTTTATTTCTAATAACCACCCAAATTAAACCTTTTTTTATAAAATTATCAAATCCAACACCCAAAATATCGGCATGCTCACTAGCAACGCATTGCATAAAATCTAAAATTGATGATAATTTTAAATAATCATAACAATCGAGCATATTCGTTGTTATGTTAAATTCTTTTTTATATGAAAAATTATTATTCATTTAATGCGCCTGGTCCAGAATAATTTTTATCATAAATCATTATAATAAATTCTGGGTGGTCAATAAAAGGATTTCTATTATGTTGATAATCTTCGTCAATAATATTGTTTCTATTAACTTCAAAATCACTTACAGGATCAATTCCACTAGTTGCCCATTCATAAAGATCTTTAAAGACACCGTGAAGTCCTTTTGCACCATTACTATAATCATAATATAATTTAGTATCAATAGCTCCACTTACTTCTAAATCATAGCTATCATCACTATCATATCTAGTTGCCATATAAAAAATCATACGCGCAACATCTCCTTTAAATTCATCTTTTGGCTCAAAAACAGTACTATTTACACTTTTTCCACTACCAATGTAATTGCCCTTCATTGTTTCGCGACTCCAATCATATTTATAGCCACAATCAGTACTATTACTATGATTTAAGACAGTGCCAAAATCTAAATTACCTCTAGAACTATTTAGGTTTGAATTTGAAGGTCTTAAATTATGAATATCACTTCCTGTTGGCTGACTTGTACCAAATCCTCCGTGAGATTTAGCCCAAGTATGTTCTTTATTAAAGGATTCAGATTTATTATAACTACCTTCATAAGTTAAAATAAAATTAGAAGAATCATAAGGATCAACATCAGTTTTAGGTAAAATAGAATTTAGTGATTTATATGAAAAAGATTTAGACCCTTTTTTAATAATATTATGTAATTCATTTTTTAACTCCAAACCTTTTAAGCCTCTAGCACTTTCATAATATTCATCATAACTAATACTTTGATTGCCTCGTGTAGGTTTTATCTTGTTATTATATAAATATGAATAATCATTTTTTGCATTAATATAAATAAAATCTGCATCAATAATATAAGTAATTTCTTTTTCTACAATAAATTCTAATGTTGATAAAATAGATTCATTATTAACAGATAATGAATTTAATTTATACCCTTCATTAGGAGTAGCAACTATTTGAATTTTAGTTCCAAGCAAAACACTTTCATTATTATAATGATTATCTTTAAAAGAAATCGTTCCATTATTAACGTTTCCAAGTTTTATAACACCATATCTATCTTCACTAGTTGTTCCATTATTAATTTTAGTAAATGTAACAACGATATGAACAACATCATTTGAATCACCAATAATAAAATTTGGATCATTTGTTAAATCTAATTCATTAACAAAAATCGATAACGTTTTATAATTCGTAGCTGGGTAAGTTTTTATCACTAATGTCTTATTTAATGAAACATTATTTAAATCATTTTCATCAACAATTTCAACCGTTCCTTCACCAATCGTTTGAATTTCAACCTTTCCGCCTTTTTCTAAATCACCTTTTGGATAATCAATACTAGAGCAACTATTTAATAAAATAGGAAAAATAGAAAATAAAAATAAGTTAATAAAAATAAATCTCTTTTTCATGTTATAACGTTCCAAATATACGATCGCCAGCATCACCTAATCCTGGTAAAATGTACCCTTTATCATTTAATTTTTCATCCATAGCAGCAATATATATATCAACATCAGGATGTGCTTCCATTATTTTTTTAACACCTATAGGAGCACCAACCAAAGCTAAAAATCGTATATTTTTAAATCCTTTTTTCTTTAAACTTGCTATAGCATCAATTGCGCTTCCACCAGTTGCTACCATTGGATCACATAATAAAACTAATGGTTTTTCAACTTTAGGCATTTTAAAAAAATATTCGACTGGTTCCAGTGTCTCTTCATTTCTATATAAACCTATATGCCCAATACGAGCATTAGGTAGCATATTAATAACACCATTACTCATACCCATTCCAGCTCTTAAGATTGGAACAACTATTATATTATATTCAAGATGCAATTTGTCGATTTCGCAACCTGTTGGGGTTTTAATTTTCCCACATTTTACTAACTTTAAATCTTTAAATATTTCATAAGTCATCAAAGATGAAATTTCATCAAGCAAAGTTCTAAAGTCTTTACTATCAGTTCTTTCATCTCTCATCAAATTTAATTTCATAGTAATTAATGGGTGGTCAACAACATGTAACATAATAATTTCCTTTTATTTCTTTTCTAATTTATCATTATCAATAATTTCTACGGTAACTTCTTCATTTTTACTACCATCTTTAGCTTTTTTAGGAGTAAATGGTTTGCTATAATCCCTAATCGTTGGACTAGTAATAAGTTCTATGAACAAAATAATTCCGTAAGAAATTAAATAAATACCTAAGATATAAGTGATAAATGTAATTGTGTTAATAGCTGGATTTATACAAAAAAGTAACCCAAGAAATATATAAGTAACACCTATTATAATTTCAACAGATCTCGAGCCACCAAGAACTTCTATTACTGAACTTCTAAAAATTCTGCCTAAACCAGTAAAGACTAAATAAATACCAAAAAATACGACTACCCAACTTATGAAAGATAAAGTCGAATCAGTTATTGCTTCCTTAAATCCTATTTCAATAGAATTTATTATCATTGGTATCAATATTAATAAGCTTACAACGATATTTGTTATAGCTTTAAGTAAAATAAAAGAAGATTTTTTATTATCTTTATTTCCGAAAAGATAAGCAAATAAATCAAATAGTCCGACAAGTAATAATCCAATTATAAATGTCCAGATAGCAATAATATTACTTATTAAAGGAAAACAAAACATTAAAATACCAAGAACAATTAACAACATAGATGTAATTATTCCTAAATATTTATATTGTTTTAGAGAATGAATTAGATATTCTTTATTTAAAAATTTACTTTTCATAAATATTTAGCCTCGAGAAACATTTTGATTTGCTCAAGAAAAGTTTTTCCATTTTCTTTATTAATAAAGATAGATATAAATAAAACAGCAAGTATCAAAAAACTTAATATAGATAATATAAATCCTCCTTCTTTAAAACTAAAGACGAAGCCAACAATTGAAAATACAAGACCTAAAATAATAGTTAATAAAAATATGATAGCAATGGCATTACCATAACTACCGTCCATAATTTGACTAATATTATCAGAAGAGAACAAAGAAGAAATATTAATTAGGATTTGACTAAATAAAGTAGGAACAACAGCAATTATTAGTGCTAGTATCCCGTAATAATTGACTTTATTCTTATTTTTCTTATTTTTATCACTTTCTTTAGCACCATACTTAGTCCCACAATAAGAACAATATGTCGCACTATCTTCAATATATTTTCCACATTTCTCACATTTTTTCATACATAACCTCTTTTTAATATTATACAATATTAAAAATTATAATTCATTATGTAATAAACAATAGTTTTTTTGTTTAAAATAATTTAGTTTTATAAAAAACTTTGCAAAACCTAATTATTTTTATAAAAATTTATAAAATATATTTTTATTTTAAAAATAAACTCTTTGTCATATAATATTTTTATGAAAGAAAAATCAAATAAAAATAAAGCAAGAAAATATTATTTATTAGGTTTTTTAACTTTATTTATATCTATTATTTTTATATCGCTTGGTGTAACTATGCCTTTAATTGATAAGAGTAGTCAAATTTATGGATGGCTTGGTCTTATATTTACATGTATTGGCTTAATCAGTTTAGGTGTTACAACTTATTTTTTAAAAAAAGGATCATTTTTGAATTTAAATGAAAATATAAAAAAATCAAGGGAAGAATTTATTGCTGATTTAGAAAAGCTAAGCGATAAATGGGATAAAAACTCTAATAATGATAAAAATAATTTTAAGAAATAAACTTATTTAAAAATTCTTTTTCTTAAGCATTTCTTTTACATACTCAACATCCATGTTTTGAAATGTAATCGTATCAGCAAAAGGATAGACTTCATCAAATTGTTCTTTATTATTAATTGTCCAAGCATTAACAAAATGTCTTTTTTGATACCTTTGAACACTCTTAAGCTTTAGCATTTTATTTTCTAAATCTAATGACTCAAATAAAAATTTAAAATGATAAACCCATTTATCACCCATACCTACTAAGAGTCCTCTAACAAAATGTCCTTTTCTAACTTTTAATAAAGCGCGGGGATCAAAAGAAATAACAAAATAATTTTGCTTATTTTTATAAGGTTTCATAACCTCTAAAAATTTCTTAGCTAAAGCCTTGTAATTATTTTTATACACTTTTAATTCAATAACCATTGGCACTCTTTCATTAGTAAAATCTAACAATTCTTTAAAGGTTGGAATCTCCCCACCATCAAATAATCTATAATTGTCCTTAATTTCTTTTAGCGTCAAATCTTCAATAATTCCACTTTTCCCGGTAGTTCTAATTAAATCCGAATCGTGACAAACAACTAATTGATTATCTTTAGTTAGATGAATATCTAACTCAAAAGAGACATTATTATTAATGGCATTTGCAAATGCCTTCATACCGTTTTCAGTAAAATCTTTTGTGTGCAATCCTCTATGGGCAACACCCATAAAAATTAAAGGATTAACTTTCTTTCTTAACACTTCTTTTTTCATATTCTAATCATCCACATCAAAGGCTTCTAAACCTTTTTTAACAATTGCCTTATTTTTAATATTTTTTACAAATAAAAATATAATTAATGAGCCTACTATACAACATAATCCATAAGTTGGAAGCTGAGCAAATCCAAAATTCGAATTTAACATTAATAATCCGATCAAACAAGGCGTAATAGTTTGTGCAGCCATAGATGATGCATAATAATACCCAGTAAATTTTCCAACCTTTTTATTAGAACATAACTCTACGACCATTGGGAATGAATTAATATGTACTAAGCTCATTCCGAACCCTTTAATAAGCCAAATTATATATAAGTAAAAAGGAAATTTTTGACTATTTTCAGCAGCATTGGAATCAATTTTAACTACGTTAGAAATAATGACCCATATCATTAAGGCGATAGCTGTTAAACTAAGCCCACCACAAATAGTCCATTTACGTCCTATTTTACTAGCAATAAATCCGCCTGCTGCAAAACCAATAACAGAACCAAATCCACCAACTAAAATACACATGCTCAAAGCACCTGTACTGGAGTGAAGATATTTTTCTACGTATATAGACATGAAAGTTCCAATTCCATTATCTGCCATAAACCATAAAAATTCTGCACCTAAGATTAATAAAAGCATAATTTTATTAACCCTTGACATCGGTTTTTTGTCATCTTCTTCAACAGATGTTTCAATCGCTGCAAGTCTTTCACCTAATTCCATTTCAGGAGCAACTTCTTTTTCAATCCTATTTTCATTAATAAAGAAAAATAATACTAATGCACTGATAATCATTAAAATTGAAGCAATTAAGAAAGGCGCTTCAATTACCCAAATGCTGGTAGAACTATTTTTCCACCCAGTTAGATACTTACTTAAAACAAATATCATTCCAACAAGGGTAGCACAAGCTCCACCTAAATAACCCATTATATTAATTATACCATTAGCACGGCTTCTTAAAGGTTTTGGAGTAATATCAGGCATTAATGCAACTGCTGGATTTCGATACATCATTGCAAAAAATACAACTATTGCCATAACAGAAATGGTTCCAATTAAATTATGATAGTGAAATAAGATTGGAATAAATGGAAAAGCAATCGCGCAACAAAATGTGCCTATTAAAATGTATGGCATTCGCTTTCCAATCTTTGTATGCGTTTTATCAGATAAAGAGCCAAATATTGGTAGCATTATCAATGCAGCTAAGTTATCTAAAGCCATAACTATACCGACTAAATATTGAACTTCATTATGCTCTTTATGTAATGCCTCTTCAAATAAATTAGATAAAAATAAAGGGCACCATGAATCATAAACTTGCCATAAAAGCAAAATACCAAAAAAAGCAAAGCCAATAATTGCTGTTCGTTTGAAGTTTAGCTTTAATTTATTGCAATTTTCTTGACTTTTCACATTTTCGTTTTCCATAAATCTTTCTCCTTTTAATTATTAAAAATTTTAGATATTAAAGGTATTAATTCATTAAGATTATCAATTTTATTAACTTTAAAATCAATCGATCCAAATCCATAACTAGCATAAATAAATTGAACGCCTGCTTTTTTAGACTGTTCATAATCTTTTAAAGTATCACCTACATAAATTACTTCGTTAATTCCTTCTTTTTCCATTAATATTTTAATATTTGTTGCCTTATCACAATCTGTATCCCCAGCACAAATATGACCTTTAAAATATTGATTCATATTACAACCAAATAAATAATTTTCAATATATCCTTTATCAGCATTTGATACAATATATAAAGGATAAGACTTTGATAATGCATTTATAACTTCTTCTTCGTTATTATATAATTTTCCAGGATGCTTTCTTAAATAAGCAATTTCAAATTTAAAAAGTAAATGAAATAATTTCATTGCTTTATCATCATCTAAATCTTTAAAAGCTAGCCTAGCAGTTTCTAAAGGAGTTAATCCCATATAAGAAGAGGTAATGTCTTTTGTAAATCTATATGGTAAATTATTTTCTATCATAAAAGCATTATAAGAATCATTTATTTCTTCTAATGCATCCCATAATGTTCCATCTAAATCAAAAAATATGGCTCTATTCATAAGTTATAAATATTTTATCTTTATAAAAAATCTAAATCAAGAAGCTAAAAAAATTAACTATGTAAGCAAAAAGAATGGGACCACCCATTCTTTTTTATAAATAGATTATTTCTTTTAGATAATTAATATAAAAATCATTAAAATAATGTAGATTTAAAAGGCTTTTTTACAAAATTAAGCTGTTATTACTTTATGATTTGCTTCTTTAATAGTAGAAATTAATGATATTTTATCTTTTAAATCTTTATAATATTTAGTTATATTGCTTGATGTAGCTATGTAATATGTAGTAGTTCCATCACTTTCTATAGACTCTAATTTATTATTAAAATTAGTGTTTTCATACATATTTTTAATTACCTCTAAGACATTATTATCTTCCACATTTATTAAACCATTAATTCCATAACCATCATTTACTATTAAATTAGAACCATTATAAAAATTTATTTGACCTTGACTAATACTTTCTTTATCATATTTTGAACTAGCATAATAATCACAATAATTAGCAAAATAATTTACACCAACCTCAGCTTGTGTTTTATATTCTTCATAAATTATAACGTTTTCATTAATAACTAAAGTAGCGCCATTATAAACATTAACTTCTGTTCCTGGAAGCACTTTTAATTTTGTGTTCATGGTAAATTTACCTTTATAGATATCAATTGTTTGAAATCTAGTTAATGGTAAAAATAATTTAGATGTACTTAAAGCAATAGCTCCAACTCTTAAAGTCATTGAATTAGTTTTGCAATCACCAAATATTTCATAATGATCAATTCCATCATATTCATTATTAATGAATTTTGCTCTTTTAATGATATATCCATCATTAGAACTAATATCAAATAAGCCGTCTTCTCCAATGATAGTTTGAATTGCTTCATTTTGAGAGTATGAAGCGTACAAAACGCAAAGTCCATTAAGCTTACCACCTTTATTTATTTTAGTATTAACTTGTAAATACCCTAATTTAAATAAATTGAAAGGACTAACATTTTTGTCATATCTATTCTTTGTAATTTGACCACCACTATAATCTTCAACATTAAAATTTGTCGATAATGTGCCACCATTTTTGATTTCAATCATACCACTTTGATTTGCACTACTATCAATAATATAGCCACTACTTTCTAATACTCCACCATCTTCGATATAAACATTATGCCCATTTAAATCGAGAGTAACATAGTCACCTGTAATATATCCTTGATTTCTTTGAGCTTCGCTATTAATAGTAGCTCCAACATAAACTTTTCCTTTAATTGTTAGATCGTTTTTTAATTTTAATGTATAAACATTTTTAGTATATTTATTAACAAAGTCGCTACTTAACATATTAGGAATAGAATTAGCAGTTTTAGCATCTAATGTTCCGTATTCTCTAACATTAGATCCATTATAAAGATTTCCATCATCAAGTTTGTTTTTAATAGATAAAATTAAGCTTTCATTAGTATCTACTAGTGTTAAATTATTATCTTCAATTACATTATTTGAAATATCTTTTAAGTCACAAAGTGGATTAATTGTTTTTTCTATGTTTAAGCCCTCACTTATTGAGTCATAATATTTAGAATTTAGATTTTTTCCACATTTAATAATTAATTCACTATTATTGCCAGTTAAATAATTAGATAATAAACTATTGCCTGAATTATATGTTTCAAAATGAATATTTTTAACATTTGCTTCATAAAAACTATCATCCTCAAATGGTCTAAATTTATGAGTGAATTTATTATATGTTTCATAATAAAATTCAATTTCATTATCGTAAACATATAGAGTATTAATATTCGAATAAGCAAATGCCCTTATATCAATATTTTTAAGTTTTTTATTTAATGTCAAAACTTCATTATTAAAGCTAATTCCATTAAATGCATCTTCTTTAATATACTCAATATTTTCACTTAAATTTAAATTAATACTAGTTAATCCGAGTTCTTTTAATACTTTAGAAAAATTACCAATAGCTACAACATTTTTATTATTAACATCATTTTTTAATATAATCTTTTCATATAACTTTTTTATGTCTTTTTGATCTTTTAAATCATTATATGATAGGAAATTATTCAAATAATAATTACGAACTTTTTCGTTACTAATTTTTAAATAATTATCAATTTTTAAACTAACTTCATACCCACTACTAATATCAATATTACTTGAATCACTATAAAAATATAGATTATCAAAATTATTACCATTATAATCGTTAGAAATCTCACCATCTAAGTTGATATACGAATAAACATTTTTATTACTTAAATTAACTAATAATTTTGAGCACTCTATAACATTACTTGAATCATAATTAATCACTCCACTACTAGGAAGAATAAAACCAAATTCATTACTATTACTAAATTTATTTTTGTCTAAATCAAAAATACCCAATTGAGTAATTTTATCAATTCCATCAAACACATAATAATGATTATTTTTAACTAAGTATGCTTTAGTATTTATTTCGTTATTTGTAGCTTTTTTATATATTTCCTTTATTTTTGTAAATTTATCATAATATAAATTATTGATTGTTACTTTTAAATCATAATTATTAGAGATAAAATCATCTATTAAATTTAAATTATTTGAATCCTCATGATCAAAATTAACCTCATTTAATTTTAAATTTAAAAAGCTTGAATCTTTATAGTTAATCTTTTTATCATGAACAAGTAATTTATTTATCTCACTATTTTTAAATGCGTTATCTTCGATATTTATAAGATTGTTACTCAGATTTAAATCATTATTAAATTTTAGTCCATTAAAAGCATCTTCACTTACATTTTCAATGTTATTTGAAAATGTAAAATTAATGTTATCTATTTTTAAAGATTTTAAAGTATTAGATAAGTTACCAATAGAAACAACTTTTTTACCATTAAACTCATCACTGATGCTTATATTTTTATATAAGGAATCTATTTCTTTTAAATCATTATATTTACTAAAACTATTTAAATAATACTCCCTTATATCTTCACAACTAATTTTATTATAATTATCAATTTTTAGATTTACTTCATATCCATTACTAAATTTTTCATTATTAAAATCATTATAAAAATATAAATTATCAAAATTATTACTATTATATATTTTAGATAGAGCTTTTGTATTATAATCAATAAAAGAATAAATCTCTTTACTTTTATAATTGACAATTAATTTAGAAATATTACTTATGCTTAAATCATCATAATTAATCACTCCACTACTAGGAAGAATAAAACCAAAATCATTTGAATTATCAAAACTATATGTTGATTCATCAAATCTTCCTAAGGAAATAATGTCTGTTGAATTTTCAAAAATATAATAATTATTATCTTTAATAATAAACGCCTTTAATTTATTTCCGTTACTTATATCTTTATAAATATTTTTAATATCTTCGTTTACGTCTTTTTTATTAGTACAGCTAAATAAGCAAGCTACACTACAAAAGGTTAAAAAAACTATTTTTTTATTCATAATTCACTCCTATTTTATAAAATTAAAAATTAAAAATATAAAATATCTCTAACATCTAAGATTATAAAAAGGATCTTTAAATATATTAAATTCTTCTTTATTAAAAATTAAAAATGAAATTTTTTTAATAAATAGTTTAACTTTAGAAGGCTTTTTATCAATTAAGTTAAGAATAATAATAATTTTAATAGCAAAAACAAAAGTTATACTAAATACAAAACTAATTAATATATAAACAAAGCCATTATTTAAAAAATATAAAAGATATTCATTAAATGATGTAACTATATTAAGAGTAATTTTTAGTATTGCTTTTATTTTTTTAATAAAAGTTATATTAAAAATATTACAGTTATACGAATAAATTAAATATATAAAAAATAAGGAAAAATAAAATAATGTTATTCCTAAAATTAAAGTTCTAGTCTTTTTAAATTTAATAAATAAAAAAACCAAAATACCAATTGTTGTAATAACAACTGGTAAACTCATAATAAATGAATAGAAAAACTTTTCTAAGAACATATTTACATTATAACATTGAGTTTTTAAATGTCACTAATTTTATCCTTTAATTGACATAAAAAACTGCTTAAATTAATAAGCAGTTTTAATAATTTAATTATTTTATTTAATAGTAATTTCTTTATTTTCCTTATTAAATGAAATAGTTAATTCAATAGATTCATTAATTGAAAAATTATCATTAACGCAACTTTCATTATTAACTAAATTCTTACTAATAACGTTTCTATATCCATAATATTTGTTATCATAATAAATAACATAAGACTGATCTCTAGAAGGATTTAAAACAATACTAGCAATACCATCATGATGATCCATTAAAGAAAACATATCTTCAATCCTATCGTTATCTTTATTAATAACCATTAACTTAGGACTATTTTTATCAACATAACATTCATTATTTTTAAAATTAGAAATAAATAAATTAATTAAGATAGCAATACAACTAGTAAAACTCATTGTAGATAAAGCAGTTAATCCATAATAATTATGTTTGTTTTCTAAATTGCCTAATAAGGTAGACATTCCACCAGCTAAAGCATCTTTAGCAATATATTTATAACTTAAATAAGCTCCAACCATTAAAATAGCAAATTCGATAATTTTTATGCTATTTATAATAATCTTTTCTTTAAAACTCAATCTATATTCAACATCTTTATTAATGAGATCGTTAAACAAATTTGATAATTCTTCAACACTTCTAGAGATTATATGGTAAATAATTAAGGCTTTAAGACCTAAATAAATTGCACTACTCTTATTAAAATAAAATGTAAAATAGCAAATTATGCATAAAATAATACTGATAACTAAATTTAATAAACTATATGACTTTTTTAAACTAACTCTAATATATTTATTATTATATTCATCACTATAATTTATAATATGTGCATCTTCACTTAATCTAGTTATTACAAAGTCAGGAGAAATTAAAAATAATAAAACATCTCCTATCTTAGAAAAAACATCTGTTTTTTCTTTAAATGAATCTTTAATATCAGATCCAATTCTTTCAATTAATTTAATAAAACTATATCTTGAGATAGATGTTAAGATTAAAATCTTAATTAAGAAAACTAAAATCACATAAATTATAAAAACAATTAATCCACTTAATAAATATTTATAATCAAAAAGTTTTGTAAAGCATGTAAAAATAAATATCAATCCAAGTAGAGGTACTACACATTTAATTATGCTTCCTAGTAAGTCATTTTTACTCTTATTCTTAGAATTATAAGAGAAAATAGCCAATAAAAGAAAAATTATAGCCAAAACTAAAACAATAAGACCAAATGAATAACAAAAATATTTCATATTCCCTCCAATGACTATATATTAATATTTTTATTATTTAGTGTCAATCTTGAAAAAAACATTCGTGTTTTAAATAAATACTTTTTTAAAATTTCTATCTCCCTAATTAGCCAAAAATAATATTTTAATTCGTATTTAAAATTCTAAAGTAAAAAATTTAAAATTTTCGTTTTATTTAAAGATGGTTAGAAATTAAAGCCAAAATCAATCATTTTTTATAAAAATGTCTGATATATTAATCACTACATTATATGCGCTCTTTTTTTGATTTTAATTCTATCAAATTTAAATAATCTATCACTTCGATAAAATTAATTTCAAGATTGTAATTTTTCTTGAATTGAATCTAAATTTTCTAAAAAACCTTCTAAACTCAAATATTTTATTTAATTTATTAAAGTTTAATAATTAATTCTTCATTTTTAATCTCCTGTAATTTCGATAATCTAAATAGACTATTTTCAACTATTTCCTAAAATCATCAATTATTTCACTTTTGTTTTTGTAATTCTATATATAAAAAAACGACATTATGTTATTTAGCATAATATCGCAAATTTTCAATGGTGCCCCCTCGCAGAGTCGAACTACGCATAGATCCTTACCATGGATCCGTTATACCGATTAACTAAGGGGGCATATTCAAGCCTAATTATAATAGCATAAATGCCTATATTATTCAAAAGTTTTTTAAAGTAAGAAAAGCTAACTTTTATAGTTAGCTTTTCTGTTAAAATAAAACTTATTTATTCATTAAAGGTGTAGCAAGTAAAATGAAGTTAAGTAAGAATAAAAGAGTAGAAATACCTAAAATCAAACTAATTCCTAAATTAGGTTTAGTTAAAATAACCTCATTAGTTTCTTTATTAAGAATAGCATTATTCTCATCTAAAATCATCGTATCATCAATTGATTTTCTCTTATTGGAATAAACTATATAATCTTTAACAAATAAAACTAACTTAACAATACAATAACTAATAAAGCCCATTGCTATACCATAAGAAATGCTGTAGCAGAAAGCCATAAATGCTGTAGCAAAGAAAGCAGGAATCGCTTCTTCTAATTTAGTCCATTTAATATCTGTAAAATTAGATAACATCATACATCCAACAATTACTAAAACCGGAGCAGTTGCAGCACTAGGAATTGCACTAATTGGACCAGCAAAGAATATTGAAACTAAAAACATTAAAGCGGTAACAACACTAGCTAAACCAGTTCTAGCTCCAGCTCCAATACCAGCAGCACTTTCAACAAATGTTGTAGTATTACTTGTTCCAAAAATAGCTCCAATACTAGTAGCAACAGAATCACTAAATAAAGCTTTGTCCATCTTTGATTTAAATCCACGGCTAGTTTCCATACCATTTATGTCTTCATCAGTAAATATTCCAGTTTTTCTACCAGTTCCAATAAATGTACCAAGTGTATCAAAAGTATCAGTTAAACTAAATGAGAAAATTGTAATTATTGCAGTAACTGCTTTAACGCCACCTTCGCCAAATAAGCTTGGGAATCCTTCTTTAGTAAAAATTGCACCAAAAGTTTGTGGAAGTTGTTTAAAAGCATCAATAAATCCATCCATATAACCATATTGGGAACTTCCAACACTTAAAGCACCCATCTTAGTTAATGTAAACCCACCAATTGGAATTAAACCAAATAATGTAGTAACAATAATTGTAATAATCATTGCACCTTTTACTTTTAAGCAATTTAAAACTATGCAGATTACTAATCCAATTAAAAAAACAATAACACTTGCACTATTCCATGTGCTCATTGAAGGAACGCCACTACCAAAACTAATTCCACCAATATTTAAAATACCTAAATAAGCAATAAATAAACCAATACCACCACTGATTGCTGATTGTAATGATTGAGGTATTGCCTTAATGATTAATTTTCTTACTTTTGTAACTGTTATAAGAATATTTATAACACCACAAATAAAAACCATCGTTAGTGCTTCTTGCCAGCTAAACTTAAGAGCCATACATACGGTGTATGTAAAGAAAGCATTTAAGCCCATGCCTGGAGCTTGAGCATATGGAACATTTGCAAAAAGTCCCATAATTAATGTTGCAATAACAGAAGCTAAAATAGTTGCAATAAATACAGCGCCCCAAGGCATACCACTAGCACTTAGAATGCCTGGATTTGTAGCAATAATATAGCTCATTGCAAAGAAGGTCGTTAATCCACCAAGAATCTCTTTTCGATAAGTAGAACCGGCTTTTTTAACGCCAAAAAGTTGTAGTTTTCCATCTACCATTTCCATTGAGTCTTTCTCCTTTCCCTTTTTAAAAAAGACTTTTCAATAATATAAAAAATTTAAGATTGTTTCAAGTAAAATTTTATATTTAAAATTATTTGAAATTAATTTCAAAAGTAGTTCCTTCATTTAATTTCGAAGTCACGTTTATTTTGAATTTATTATTTAAACATATATGTTTAACAATAGCTAACCCTAGTCCAGTTCCAGAATTGTTTTTGGTTCGAGCTTTATCTACACAATAGAATCTTTCAAAAATATGTGGTAAATCTTCTTCACTAATACCAATTCCTGTATCTTTTATGATTAAAGAATTATCAAGTTTAATATAAATTTCACCACCAATTTTATTATAATTTATAGCGTTAGAAACTAAATTATTGACTAATTTATAGGCATCATCTTTATTTAAAATTATATAAAAATCCTTGAGATCTGTAGATATTTTAATTTTTTTTGCCCTTATTTGAGGATTTAAATTATTTAAAACTTCTAAAACGACATCTTTAATATTTATCTTTTCTTTTCCACTATCAACATTTTGCTCAAGTTTTGATAATGATAACATATCAAGAACAATATTTTTCATTCTAAGGGCTTCATTTAAAGTTGCTTGAGTAGCATTTTTAAGATCTTCTTTTTTTGTAATTAAATTAGATTTAATTAATTCTTGATAACCAATAATTGATGTTAAGGGAGATTTAAGTTCATGGGAAGCATTAGCAAAGAAATCTCTTTTCATAGTTTCAGCTTGCTTATCTTTACTTATATCAATTATTAATAAAGCTATAACGTTCCTATTTTTAAATTTAATCTTGCTTGCTTCGAACTCATAATAATGATTGTTATTTCTAATAATAAATGATTTATTATCATTATCAAAATTTAATAATTCTTTTTCTATTAAATTACCAAATTCTAAGTATAAAATATTTTTAAACAAAATTTTATTTTCCTCTAATTTAAATAAATTAAGTGCATATTTATTAATACTTATAATGTTAAGATGATTATCCAAAATTATAAATCCTTGAGAAATATTATTTAAAATAAAATCTTTTTTATTTTTTTCATCAGTAACTTCATTAATTTTTTCTAAAATTAAATCATAGGTTTTATATAAAGTATTTTTTAATTCTTTAATATCAACTTTATTAATTTGAAGACTAGGATCAACTATTTTATTTAATTTATTAATATCTTCTTCTATAGATAAAATATCCTTGCGAAAATAAAAATAAATCATAACGTAAAAAGCAATATTAATAATAAATAATGTTAAACTACCATAAATTGCTAAATTATAGGTTAAAGACAAAACTTCCGCTTTAGGAATGCCAACACGAATAAAAACATTAGTATTGTTATCTTTTTTAACTAAATATAGAACTTCTACATTAGTAGTTTTACTTTTTTTATAATAAGCATTTTTATTATTATGCTCAACAAATTCATCTAATCTATTTTCTTCTTTATTATAATTTTTATTATTATCATAAATTACACTACCATCATCATAAGAAAGCAAAGTAATACGAACCTTATTAAAATCATCAAAAGTTTCTTCAATAATATTTATGTCACTTTCTTTATTATAAATATTTGAAGCAATTGCAATATAATTTTCTAAATTATTTATTGAATCACCTTTAGATTTATAATTGATAGTTGTTAAAGAAACTATAAAAATAATAAAAGTTACAATAAAGAATATAAAATCTATTAAAATAAATCTTTTTTTATTCATTAATTCGATAACCTAGTCCATGCATTGTAATGATAATTTCAGGATCATTTAATTTTTTACGAATATTTCTAATGTGCATATCAATCGTTCGAGATTCATAATTAGCATCATTTCCCCATAATGCAGTCATTAGTTCATCACGAGAAACAATATTACCCTTTTCTTTAATTAAGATAAGTAATATATCAAATTCACTATTTGTTAATTTATATAAAACACTATTTTTTTGAATAGATCTTTTTTCTTCGTTAATTGTATAATCGCCAATTTGATAAATACTATTTTTATTTTTTCTAAATCTAGCATTCACTCTTGAAATAAGTTCTAAAATATCAAAAGGCTTTTCAATATAATCGTCAGCACCTAAATTAAGACCATCAACCTTATCGCTTATAAGTTTATTTGCACTTATAATTATGATATCAATATCATTATTTGAGCTATCATTGCGAATAATTTTAAGCAAATCTTGACCTTGAATTTTTGGAAGCATCATATCTAATAATATTAAATCAGGCTTTTTTTCATTAAAAGCTTTTAAAAAAGATTCGCCATCATAAAAACTATGAACTTCATACCCACTATTTTCTAAAGCTAATCTAATTATATAAGATATATCTTTATCATCTTCTATTGAATAAATTAATTTTTTCATATTTTTATATTATCACTTTACCTTTATATTCACCATTTTTAATATATATAATCCATTCATTAATATTGACAAGATGATCAGCTACACGTTCAAGATATTTAGCAATAAGAGTAGTATAAATTATAAAATTTTGCATTTTAGTCTTATCTTTTAACTTCTCTAATTCATCTAAAACACTTAAATATAATTTATCAATCTTATCATCGCTATTAATTAATTCATGAGCTAGTTTAATGTCTTCACCTAAATAAGCCTTTAAGGTGAGAATTTCCATATCTTTTACACTAGTTAATAATAAATCCAAACTTTTAAGTTCAATATGTTTTTCTGCTTCAGTTAGTTTTGATGTACACCATAATAAGTCTTCACTATGATCACCAATTCTCTCGATATCATCAACTAATTTTAATATTCCAGTAACTACACGTAAATCTTGGCTATAAACACTTTCTTTTAATAAAATTCTTAAAGCACTAGATTCAATTTTTAAATGATAATTATCAACTTCATCATCATTAACTGTATCATCTTTTTTATCTTTAATTGAATTAATTGCTTTATCTAAATCATTAAAAGTTAATTCAATCATTCGAATACAATATAATTTTAAATTATTTATTAATTCATCTTTATACATAAAATCACCTCATTAACTAAATTTACCATTGATATAATCATCACTTCGCTTATCTTTAGGATGAGAGAAGAATTCTTCAGTTTTAGAATATTCAACTAAATCTCCTAACATAAAGAAAGCAGTATAATCACTAATTCTTGTAGCTTGTTGCATATTATGAGTAACAATTATAATTGTAAAATCTTTCTTTAATTCTCTAATTAGTTCCTCAATTTTACTTGTTGCAATTGGATCAAGAGCACTTGTAGGTTCATCCATTAAAATAACATCAGGAGATAAGGCAATACATCTAGCTATACAAAGTCGTTGTTGTTGACCTCCACTAAGAGCTAGCGCACTATCTTTTAAACGATCTTTAACTTCTTTTAAAAGAGCACTCTTTTCTAAAGAATCTATGCAAATCTCCATTAATTCTTTTTTATTTCTAATTCCTTGACATTTAAGACCATAAACTACATTATTATAAATAGACATTGGGAATGGATTAGGTTGTTGGAAAACCATACCAACTTTTGTTCTTAAATAAATAGGATTAATTTTTAAAATATCTTCACCTCTAAAAAGTATTTCACCAGTAACTTTACATCCTTCAATTAAATCATTCATACGATTAAAACATCTTAAAAAAGTAGATTTACCACAACCACTAGGACCAATAAAAGCAGTCACTTTATTCTTATAAATTTCAATATTTATATCTTTTAATGCTTGTTTATCACCATAAAATAAATTTAAATTTTTTACTTTAAATATAATTTCTTTTTCTTCCATAATCTATGCCCTTTTAATTTTTTTGTAATATCTATATTGAACAATTTTTGATAACGCACTTAATATAAAAACAATAATCAATATAATAATACCAACAGCACAAGCTGAGCCATAATTTGGCACTTCAGAAGCATTTAATAGCATCCAAATGTGCGTTGATAAAGTTGTAGCTGATTGATTTAATAATACATTATCTGCAGCACTTGTGCCCATAACAAATATTAAAGCAGCAGATTCACCAATAATTCTACCTATTGATAATATAATACTTGTAACAATGCCAGGTAAGGCATTAGGTAAAATAATTTTAAAAATCGTTTCGGTCTTACTAGCCCCTAAAGCTAAACTAGAATCCATATAACCTTTAGGTAAAGCTATAATACTTTCTTCGGTTGTTTTAACAATCGTTGGAATAAGCATAACAACTAATGTAAGGCTGCCTGCTAATATACTAGAACCATTACTACCTGCAGTTGAATTAATAAAAGGTATAAATATTAAAATACCCAAAAAGCCAAATATAATAGATGGAATAGCACTAGTCATATCAATTAAAGATCTAATTATTTTATTTAGTAAGTTCTTCTTACTAAACATTGACAAATAAATTGCTCCACCAGTTCCTATAGGTAAAGCAATCAATAATGTAATTAATACTAAATATAATGTAGATAATAAACTTCCTCTAATACCACCACCAAAAGTACGTATGGATAAACTACCAATTGATGTAGAACGATCTAAAGTTTCTACAAATTTTTCAATATTATCTTTATCACATTCAACTTCTTCACCGTTTTCATTATCAACATATAAATAAAAAACGTAAGTATCTTCATAACCAGTAGAAAAGACTTTGTTATTATAATCAATTAAATCATTAAAATAAGAATTAGCACAAACTTCATGTATTGAAATCAAATAATTCCCTTCATTTCCCTTTTTTTCTTTAAAAGAAACTCCCCACTTTTTGGATTGATAAACACCATCACTATTATCTTTAAATGTAAAAGTTCTTAAATCATCATTTATATTAAAACCAGAAACGCTTTTTAACGTATAAGATTGTTCATTATAATTACTAGTTATAAAATCCCAGGTTAAATATTTTCCTCCAGAAACACAGATATAAACGACAATATAGACTAATAAAGACAATGAAAATAAACTAAATATCATTGTTAAGAAATTTCTAAAAATATCTTTAGCTCTCCTAATAGGACTTAAAGCAACTCTTGAAAAATTATCATCTTTTTTCTTAAATATATTAAGATTAATCTTTTTCATTTTTATTCTCCGTAAATTTAGTTTTTATAAAAAATATCAAAGAACGAAAGGCTTTTTTAAGCCAAATCTCTTTTTTATAAGGATTAGCAATTCTATTTTTAACATAATTTAAGGTAAAGTTAGTTATAACAATTACTAGCATTAAATAAATACCTAAACTAAATTTTATATCATATTCTAATCCACTTGCCTCAGTCAAACCAAGCATCATAATAGTAGTTAAGGTTGAGCTTGTATTGAATAAGCTAAATGTAGGGCCATATAATGAATTACCAATAACTAAACTTATTGCTGTAGCTTCACCTAAAGCTCTACCTACGCCAAGAATAATTCCACTAATAATTCCACTACTAGCACCAGTTAAAACAACTTTGAAATTAGTTTCACTATTTGTAGCACCCATAGCTACGCTGCCTTCAATATATTTTTTATCTACAGCTTGAATTGATGTAATTGATACTACAGTAATCGTTGGTATAGACATTAATGCTAAAACAATAATTCCAGATAATAAACTTGCTCCACCTGCAGTTTGATAATTAAATAAATTTGCAAAATTATTTACCATTGGACAAATAACCATCTGTCCAAATAATCCGAAAATAATTGAAGGTATCGAAGATAGAACTTCAATACCACTTTTAAAAATTTCTCCAATAGTCTTAGGAGCAATCCTAGTAATAAATAAAGCGGTTAATATTGACACTGGTATAGATATAACAAGTGATAAAATAACCGCGTAAATTGTATTTATTAATAAATAAAATGCTCCGTGACTAGTCCAAGTAAAGCCAAATAAAAAATTAACAAAGCTTGGTTTTACTAAACCATTGTTCGTTTCATAACTTTTAAAAAATGGTGTTAATCCTTTAATTAAAACTACTCCAATTGTAACAAGAATTACACTAGCACAAATAATAGCTATAAATAAAAATAGAAAGAACATTATTTTATCAATAATCTTCTTTCTATTAGAGTTTTTCAAAATTTTATTTTCACTTAACACATTGTTCATGGCTCAATTATATTAAAGCAATTTATTTATAAATATCATGAACAAGTAAGTAATTGTAAAGATTTTGTAAAGATTTTATTTAATTACATCACTCCATTTAGTGTACATACCGCAGTCAACTTTATCATCATTTTTACCATCGACTGAATACATAGCAACTAGATCCTTAGCTGTTGTTTCTGAATATGGGTTAGCACTATTTACAATAGGAACAATAGCATCAACACACATCTTACCGCTTGTACCTTCTGCAGCCTTCTCAGTATCTTTTAATTCTCTACTTAAGAAAGCTATATCTAATTTGTTTGTACTATCCTTATCAGCACCTTGAGTATATTTATAAGCGTCACCACTTCCACCGTGATTATGTGTGAACTTAACATTTTTACTTGTTAATAAAGCTGCAAAGTTACTAGTTAATTTTTGACTCATTTTTTGAACTGAAGTAGATCCACCAACTTTAATTTCAAAATTAAGTGTAGAATCCTTTAAAACTGACTCATAATCTTTAGCAACTTCTGTCCAATCTTTACCAGAAATAGTTAAGATACCATCAGCCTCTTTCATTGTACGTTGACCATCTTTTGAGAACATATAAGCAACAAAAGCTTTAACTACTAAACCTTTTTTATCATCAGCAGCATAATCATTTCTAATAATATAATTGAAGTTACGTGTTAATTTATAAGTTTCATTAAGAACATTTTCTTCACTTGCTTCAACACCTTCATATTTTAAGCCTTTAATTTTACCAGTTGTATCTTCAACAACACCAGCTAATGATGCATAACCTATACCATAAGTATCATTTGCAACTTTAGCCATCATATCAGAGTTACCTGAAGTTTGAGTTACACCTTTTCTTAATTTAGAATCATCAGTTTTAGCATCTTCAATTCCAATTTTTGTAAAGAAACCATCTCTTGTACCACTAGTTGTATCTCTGGTATATAAAGTAATATTTTTACTTGTATCAAACTTACTAGTATTATCAGTTTGACCACAACTTCCAAGGACTAATGCACTTAATCCTAATATAAATAAATTTCTAATATTTCTCATATCTTTTTTCCCTTCTTTCAACGACACAATTATTTATCTTATTAATTTTCGATAAAACCAATGTTATGTAAACTATTGTAAATAATTTGTAAATTATATTTATTTAACGCTGTACCTATATTTTTATTAAAAAGAACTATAAGCAAATAATTAATTTAAAAATACTTATCTATTTTAAAAATAATGTTTGATATTTTTTTTAATAAATAATAAATTGAAATTATGAATACAACAAGAATACATTTAAACCAATTTTATAATTTAAAAAATGATCCAATTTTAGAAATTACTACTATTAAAACATGGGATGATGACTCTTATAGAGAGAAAAAGACAATAATTATAGTTCCTGGCGGAGCTTATAATATGAATTCATTACGAGAAGGTGATCCAATTGCGTTACCATTTTTATTAAATGATTATGTTACCTGTAAATTAACTTACTCAACTAAAGATCATTATTCAACTGTTAAATATCCTATTCCTCATTTAGAATTATGCGCTGCAATGGATTATATAAATAATAATTATAAAGAATATCAAATCGATATTAATAAAATAACCATGATTGGTTGTAGTGCTGGTGGCCACTTAGTTGCTAGTTATTGTTATCTTTATGATGAATTGGGCAAATTATTAAATATTTTAGATACAAAACACCTAAAACCTAAAGCTATTATTTTATCTTATCCTGTTATTACACTTTTAAATGATACACATCAAGATACTAAAAATAATATTACTGAAGGTTCTATTAAATTAATTAATAAACTTTCTATTCAAAATCACATTGATAATGATTACCCTCCTACTTTTATTTGGTCGACTGAAACAGATGATTGTGTTCCAATTATTAATACCAAATTAATGAATGAAGCCTTAAATAAAGCCAATGTTAATCACGAAACAATTATCTTTCCACATGGTCATCATGGATTATCTATTGATACTGAACTTGTTAATGATAAAAAAGATTGTTTTGATGATGTCCAAACATGGGTTAAATCATCTATTAATTTTTTAGATAAAATTTTAGAAAAATAATTGATTTCTGCTAAGTTTTATTAATAAAACTTAAGAAAATTAAAGAATTTTATTGTCGCTTTATAAGTTATAAAACCTATTTTTATTAATAAAAATCATTTTTTAACATTCTAAATTTATTGTAATTTTTAGTCAATTAATTTAAGCTTTTATTATGGAAAATAGCGAGATATTAAATAATTTAATAAATGCATATCTAAACAACAATTCGGTAGTCGAATCTAATTTCATACCCGAATTTATTTACAACGTTAATGAAAAAGATAATATCAAAAAAGTATTTTATTCTTTAAAAGAAAATTTATTAACATGTGAAGAATTTTATTTTTCAATTGCCTTTATTACAGACTCTGGTCTTAGTTTATTAAAAGAAATATTTAAAGAATTACAAAATAGAAATCCACAGGTTCATGGAACTATCATAACAAGTAATTATCTATGCTTTACAGAACCAAAAGCCTTAAAAGAACTTCAGCAATATTCAAATATTGATGTTAGACTTTTTTATATAAATTCATCAAATAATATTGGATTCCACACAAAAGGATATATCTTTAAATTTAAAAACAACGAATATAAAGCAATAATTGGGAGTAGCAATTTAACCCAAAGTGCACTAACAACAAATAATGAATGGAATAATCTAATAATTGGTAATAAAGATGGAAAAATAATTAAAGATATATTAAATGAATATGATAGAATTTGGAAATTATCGACTCCTTTGTCTTTAATATTAGATCAATATCAAAAGGAATACGAATCTTCTTTAAAAATAAAAACTCATATTTTAAATAATGAAGTACAATATGAACAATTTAAGCCTAATTCTATGCAAATGGTTTTAATAAATAGATTAAATGAATCAATTAATAAAGGAGATAATAAAGGCTTATTAATCTCTTCTACTGGAACCGGAAAAACATTTGCTTCTGCTTTTGCTATTAAAAGCATCACTAAATTTAAAATAAATAAATTATTATACATTTCACATCGAGATAATATTTTAAAACAATCCTTGGAATCTTATAAAAAAGTATTTGGTAATGAAATAAAAATGAAATTATTAAGTGGTAATAATCACGATTTTAATGATGCACAATTCATATTTTCTAATATTTCGACATTAGGTAAAGATAAATATTATAACCAATTTGATCCAACTGCTTTTGATTTTATTGTTATTGATGAATGTCATAGAATTGGCGAAAATACTTTATATCAAAATATATTAAATTATTTTAAACCTAAATATATTTTAGGAATGTCAGCAACTCCAGATAGATTAGATGGATATGATATATATAAAATATTTGATAATAACATCTTATATGAAATAAGATTATATGATGCTTTAGAAGCTAATATGCTCGTCCCATTCCACTATTTTGGTGTTTCTGATTTAGTTATTGATAATATAACAATTGATGATAAAACTAGTTTTAAATATTTAACATGTGATGAAAGAGTTAATAAAATCATTCAAAATTCTAGATACTATGGATATTCTGGTCCTCGATTAAAATGTTTATTATTTGTTTCAAATAAAGAAGAAGGCAAGGAGTTATCCATAAAAATAAACCAAAAGGGCATCAAATGTATTTTTCTATCAGGAGAAGATTCACTTAATAAAAGAAATGAAGCGATATCATTATTAGAAGAAAATGATCTTAATAAAAAATATTTAGAAATGATAATTACTTGTGATATTTTTAACGAAGGTATTGATATACCTTCAATTAATCAAGTCATTTTTCTTCGACCTACAAAGTCTTCTATTATTTTTATTCAACAACTTGGTAGAGGTTTACGTTTAGATATAAATAAAGAATATCTAACTGTCATTGATTTTATTGGAAATTATCAATCTAATTTTTTAATTCCAGAAACATTTGCAACTAAAACTTCTGGACAAAAACATAGTGAAAAAGATCTTCATCCTCTATTACCAGGTTCAAGTATTATTCAATTTGATGAAATATCAACTAAGCGAATAATTGAGTCTTTAGCTAGCATAAATAATACTGAGAAAAGAAGAATAAAAGAACAATATATTAATATTAAAAATAGATTAGGTAAGATACCATCTCTTATCGAATTTGACTTACTTGGAAACTTATCTGGACGTTCTTTTTTAGATTTTTATCAAAATGGTTATGATTCTTATTATAATTTTTTATCTACAATTAATGATGAAAAAGAAATCTTAAATATTAATGAAAAAGACACTCTAATTTATTTATCAAGAAACATTGGAAGTGGGTTAAGAATATATGAAGCTTTATTAATTAAAATGTTAATTTTTAATAAAAAAGAATTGGATTTTGCAGATATCTTAAATAAATTAGGTACTTTTAAAAAGATCAAATATTGTTATGACTCTATAATAAAAAATAGTATTTTAAGTGTTTTAAATACTTCTTTTGGATTAAACAATTCTTCAAAATTAAAGCCACTTCAAATATGTAAAATAAATGATAATAACGAAATTATATTAACTAAAGAATTCTTAATAGCTTTAAATAATAAATGCTTTAAGAAATATCTTCTTGAAATCATCAATTATTCTTTGTACTCACATCATCGTTATTTTAAAAAATTCGATAATTCAATCAATAATTTTGTTTTATATGAAAAATATACACGTAAGGATGTATGTTATTTAATAAATAATCCAAAAAATGAAGAATCTACTATTTATGGGTATAAGATATTTAAAAATCTTAATATTGTTCCAATATTTGTTACTTATCATAAAGATTTAGATGATGACGCTTCAATAAATTATAAAGATATCTTTTTAAACCCAAATACCTTTTTATGGGACTCAAAAAGTAATAGAACATTAAAAAGCGAAGAAATTAAATCATTAATTAATATTTTTAATAATGATGGTAGGGTACTATTATTTATAAAAAGAGATAGTGTTATAAATAAACTTGGGGAAAGTAAAGATAAAGATAATTCATTTTATTATTTAGGACAGGTAAAACTTGATGGATGTCCAATAGAAAAAGAAAACGGAAATATAATTAAAACAAAAGTCGTACAATTTAAGTTAAAATTAGAAATACCAGTCAAAAATGAACTATATAATTACTTAATAAGTAAGCCATTAATTATTGATTCTCATTAAAATATTGCTTTATTTTTTTAATAGTTAAAATATCAGCTGGTAAAAAATTAATCGAATCTAATTCATTAACATCTATAAATCTATAGTCTTCAGCTTCGACTAAATTAAAATTATTATCTTCAAAATTACATATAAAACATGACATAGTTAAATGAAACTTAGGATAATCATACTCGACTATAGTTAATAATTTCTTGACGGTAATAATAGTATTAAGCTCTTCTTTTATTTCTCTAATAAGGGCTTCTTCTTTAGTTTCTCCATTTTCAATTTTGCCACCCGGAAACTCCCAATAATCCTTAAATTCTCCATATCCTCTTTGTGTAATGAATATTTTATTATTTTTAATAATTATTGCAGCAACAACATTTATGTTTTTCATATTAACCTCTAACATTATTTTATATTAATTTTAATTACATAAAATATATATTTATATAAGTTATTTACATTTAATTTACAGATTATTGATAGAATACTCACTCCAAAAATTAATAAAATTCTCTAAAAGGGAGAAATTTATGTTAAAAGCAAGTTTATTAGTATTAAGTTCTTTAATTAGTGTTAGTGGAATATCAATAAATAATAAAATAGTTAAAAGAAATCAAAACGAACTTAAAAAAGAAAGTATAAGAATTAATGAAATCGAATCAAAGGATGCTAATGGTGGTGAAGATTGGATTGAAATTATTAATGTAGGAACTAATGACATTGATATTGGTGGTTATTTTGTTAGTGATGAAAAAGGTTTAGAAAATCTTACAAATAATGAAACAACTTTAATTAAAGAAGGAACGATTTTAAAAAGCAATGAAGTATTAGTTTTAGAAGGAGGAATTAATTTTTCTTTTGGTTTAGGGAAAGCTGATACAGCTAATCTTTATAATAAAAATCAAGAATTAATCGATACTTATACATATACTACTCAAGCTAGTGGTACTTACTCCAGAGTGCCAGATGGCTTAGGTGATTTTATTGATCAAGATTCTACTAAAGGTGAATTAAATATCGTTAAGGAAGAGCCAATTACCGATACAAGTAAACCATTAGTAATTAATGAAGTTAATAGTCAACCTGATGATTGGATCGAACTTTATAATAATAGTGATAGTGAGATTGATTTATCAAATTATGAAATTAGAGATAATAGTGATGATCATCGTTTTAAAATTAAAGAAGGAACAAAACTTGCTTCAAAAAGTTTTTACGTAATTGATAATAATACAATTGGTCAAGCTTATGATGATACAACTAAGACATATATTGAAGGTAAATATGATATTGGTCTAGGCGGAGGAGATTCTATAAGACTTTATAATAAAAAAGAAGAATTAATCGACGAATATTCGTGGACTAGCCACGCAAGTTATGATGGGGATGGAGCTAAAGCTAGTTATGGGCGTTATCCTGACGGAACAGGTTCATTTACATTAACTAAAGAAACAAAAAATAAAGCTAATGAATGGTATAAACCAGAAGTAAAAATAAATGAAATTGAATCTGATGATCCTAATGGTGGCATCGATTATGTTGAAATTATAAATATTGGAACTACTCCGATTGATATTTCAGGTTGGCATATTTATGATAGTGATAAATTAGCTAGGAAAAACGAAGTAACGCCAGTTGCTGATAATACTTTGTTAAACCCTAATCAAATTTATGTTTTTGAGCAAAATAAAGATTTTAGTTTTGGGCTTGGAAAATCTGATGAAGCTAATTTATATAATAAAGATGAGCTATTAATTGATTCTTATTCATGGAGTGGTGCTCATGCTAATGGGGTTTATGCTCGAATTCCTGATGGCACAGGTGAATTTGTAGACTATCCAACATCTAGTAAAGGAAAATTAAATAAAGTTACAAGTCCTGTTGTTTTAAATGAAATACAATCAAATCCTAAAGAAAACGAAAACGATTGGGTAGAACTTGCTAATCCTACTAGTGAAAAAATTGATATTTCTAATTTTATAATTAAAGATAATAATGATGATAATATTTACAAAGTTAAAGATGGCACTACAATTGAGTCTTATGGCTATCTTGTGATATCAGATTTAGGTTTTGGTTTAGGAAAAGATGACTCAGTTAGATTATATGATAATAATTCTCAATTATTAGCTGAAACTACTTGGATAGGAGATACTAATCCGACTTGGGGATTATACCCAGACTTTAATGGCAATACCTATCAAAATACAATGGTTGAAACTCCTGGTAGTGCTAATAAATTTAAAGATATTCCTGAAAAAATAAATTGGCCAGGAAGTAACGAAATCGAAATATTTGATAAGGAAAGTTTATTCTTAGAAGATTCTTCTGGCTTAGATTTTTATAATAATCAATTATATGCAGTTGATAATGGTACAGCTACCTTTTGGATTTTAGATGTCAATAAAGATGGTTCAATGAACTTTAAAGAAGGATTTTCTAAAGGTAAAAAAGTCAAATTTATTAAAGATAAGGATAATTTAACTGCAAAAGGTCCTGATGCTGAAGGAATTACAGTTGATGACAATGGATTTGTTTATTTAGCTTCAGAAAGAGATAATTCAAATAAAGGAGTTAACTATAATACAATCTTAATGGTTGATCCAAATAAGGATAGCAATGAAATTGTTGCTTCTAAGGAATGGGATATTACTTCTTCTTTACCTAGCGTTAGTGCTAATATGGGTATTGAATCGGTTGAATATGTTTCCTACAAGGATATTGAAGGTTCTATAATTGATAAAAATACTAACGAACTCTTTAATATAGATAATTATAAAAATTCAATAAATGATGGTATATTCTTTGTTGCTTTAGAAGATAATGGATTTGTTTATGCCTATGTTTTAAATAATGATGGAACATATACTTTAATTAATGAATATGATTCTAAATTAGGTGGAGCTATGGCTATGGATTTTGATACATATAATAAAGAATTATATGTTATGAGTGACAATGGTTATAAGAATGTCGGTGCGACTATTAAATTTAATAAAGAAGGAAATACAATTACTCACATTCTTCCTCCAACTAAATTAAATGTAGAAGATAATTATGAAGGGTTTGCTATTAGTGATGCTAGTTATACTAGTAATGGTAATCGTCCAGTTTATAGATTTAAAGATGGGGTTACAAGTGGTTCTTTATCAATCGGAAGTATAGCTTGTAATTATAAAAAAGTATATGAAATTAAGGGAAACACTGCAGAAATCGATTTAAATTCTAAAAATGATTTAGTTTTAACAATTAATGGCGATTTAAAAGATTTAATTAATATTCTCATTGATGAAAAAGAATTAGATAAAAATTCATATGTTTTAGATTATTCTAAATCAACAATTACTTTTACAAATGAATATTTAAACACATTAGAAACAAATGAACATATTATTAAAATAAATATGGTTGATGGATCAGTTGAATATAAGTTTAAATTGACAAATTCTAAAAAAGAAAATACTAATAGCGAATCTAATAAAAATGGTTGTGGTGGTAATATTATTAGTATGAGTATTCTTATATCGATTCTTTCTATATTAGGAATTATTATTTTAATCTTTATTAAAAAATATAAAGTAAATAAGTAATATCTTAAAATAAATTTAGATAATCTTAACTACTTAATAAAAGAACTATCAAATTTAAAAAATATTTGATAGTTCTTTTTATAAAATAATTAGACTGAATTATGCTATTTGTTTAGCCATTTTCCTTGTAATTAAATAAGCAGCCATACTTATACCAAAATAAAATGCATCTATTGGCAAGCCATAAACAGTAAATATCGGATTTCCACCTATCACATAATAGAAGAATATATATAATATAGCAACATCGTCAATAACAAAGCAAATTGTATCTACAATATTTAAAATTTTAACTAGCTTTTCATCGAAAGATTCTTTTTTAATTATATTGCATTTAGCTAAAGCTAAAATCAAAAATAAAATGAACCTAACTAAAAAAGTAATTAATAAAACTACAAAAGCTAATACTAATAATCCACCTTCTCCTTCGTCAATTACTGCACCAATAAGCGCAAATAATGTAACAGTTTCTTCATTTAACATTCCTGCAGCTGTACATTGATTAAAGAAAAGAACTGATAAAACTCCTAAAAAGAATAAAATAGTTAGAACAAAACTTGAAACAACCCCTTTTTTCTTTGACATTTTTTCTTCCTCCTTTTTTTATAATATTAACCCCCCCCCGTAAATATTGTCAAAGATTATTTTATATTTTTATCAATAATAATATTTATTTTACCAATTAGCGTGTTAGAAAAAACGATATCTCGCGTTTTTTACTCACCAAAAGTATGATATATCGATGATTAAATTATTTTTATCTTTATAAAATTCAGACTGTTAATCGTAAAGATAAAATGTGTAATTATTTTAACTAGCCAATTATAGTTGTGATGTCTTTGAATTTCCAATAATAACTTTTTATCGCCTGCCTCCTTAAAGTCTTTTATTCTTCTAGTAAAATTATGTCTTACTATGGAAATGAACAAGTTCATAACTCAACTAGAAAATCTATCAGCCTTTTTAATATTCCCTAATTTATAATTTTATCATGAAATAACTAATGCTTTTAACTAACAAACTTATTACTTAAGATACACCTATTACTTTAAATTATTTATCATATTTTAGTAATTGATTATACGCATCAAGCATTCTTTTAACTGCTACTTTCGCACATACTCCACCTGTTTCTGTTCCAAAAGCAGGCATTACAAGTACTTTAATATTGTTATTAATGGCGCATAGTAAGGTAGACCTTGTACATGTATAAACTAAAAAATCATCTTTTATTATCGTAGGTGTTTGCATCGTTGGTGTATGTATTAATTTGATGTTTTTAATATCTGTATCGATTATAAATGATGATCCAACAGGTTGTTCACCTCTATAATTTTCCTTAATAAATTGTTGAACTTTTAATTGAAAATCCCGACCTAAATAGTTACTTAATCCTTCATCAAATCCGCCTGTCATTATGCCATATGAATTTGCTGGACTTACTAAGCACTCAATTTTACTTTCATTATTTTTGCAAAAAGATTCAATATCACTATTCACTATATGAACATTTCGATATTTTTTAAACACAACTTCTAATAACTCAGTAATTTGCTGATTATAATCAACAAAGAAGATTTTCATATCCTTTAAATTAAAATGTTTGTTATTCACTTTATTGTCTCATAATCATTTATACACGCGATTAACAATGATTAATCGATAGAGAAAAAAATAAAGTTCTTATTAATTACTATAAACAACAAGATTCTTAAATTTACTTTTTTCTGCAATTGGAAGTATCAAATATTTAAAATCTTTTTATTTTGTTTTTGAACAATATGACAAATAATTAAATTCATAGCTTTTGCTTTTTTAATAGAAATTTTATTTGGATATCCAACTTCTGTTTTGGCACATGATAACTCCAATAAAGCAAAATGCTACTAGATCTTTTTGTTTTGAAGATATGTCAAACTCACAATCAATATTAGTAGTAGGTATCGTATTGGTTAATTTATCAATGTTTGTAATCATTAGAAAATATGCATAATTACATTCTTATAGCCTATTAAATCTTCAAGTTTACCAATATCTCTCTATATTTGATATCCATGAACATCATAAGCACCTTGATCTTTTAGATTAATGAAAAAAAATAAAATTTCGAGACAATCTTTTTTAGTAATATATTTGAATTCAAATAGAATTTTATCATCATTAATTGTATTCCTCACCATCATATCAACTCTATACTTCTTATAATTAGGATTATATTCTAGAAAAATTTCATACTCATCCATTGACAATTCCTTACTTAAGCAAATAACAAATTTTGCTTGAAAATGAACTTCATTAAAGAAAATAGTGCCAGTTTTTGAATACTCACTCATTACATCATAAGCAACTTTATTCAGTTAAATGTCCGTACCTAATTTTTCTCTAATTAGTATTATTTATATTTGCTTTGATACTTCGAACAAACCGGTGAGGTTAAATTATGTCTTAATCCACAACCAACGTAATTTTTACATGAATAACATAGTGAACTAGCAGCCTCCCTTTCTTTATCTTGCAGTCTCTTTAAATTCTCTAATTGTTCTCTCTGAGCATGTTCAATTGCACGATTATGGCGTTCGATTTCTTCCTGTGCTTTTCTTCTTTCATATTCAGCGCGTTGACGCTCCTCTTCTTCTAAATCCTCTTTCCTTTTCTTTTCTATTAAATCACGACATGCGTCAAGAAATTCCTTCTCATCATTAATTTCCAAATAAAAGTTTTTCTCAAATAAATTCATATAGTCAGAAGACCAATAAATTTTTTCGCCATAGCATGAAACTAAATTATTAATAGCCATATTAATTTTACTATATGACTGCATTTCAGACTTTAAACTGCTAAGGTCTCTGTCTTGCTTAGCCTGTAAATTATTACCTAATATTTTAAGCTTTGTTTGAATCTCATCAAATTTATTTTCAAATTTTTCTTTAGATTTATCCGTTTTCTCTTTAATAAGATTATCTATAAGTTGAATATATTGTTCTGTTTCACTATTTAATAAATATAATCTATTTAATTTCATATCAATAAATTTATTTCTTTTAGAATAGTAAACATAAAGAACTATAGCAACGATTAAGAATACTCCACCAGGAATTATAAATAAACACACTGCCATTAAAGGTCTAAGAGCAAAAAATGCTTGAAATGCACCTATTAAATTTAATATACCAAGAACGGCACTTATCCAAAAAATAACTTTGGCATATTTAAATTCATAACGATTTTTTATTAAATCTAAAGCATTAATAAGTTTATTACATTTATCCTCCAAATTTTTTTCTTGTCCAGTCGGAAATCTATTATTTATAATCTTCAACTTATCTATAATCTCTTTAGTATCACTAATTAAATCTTTTTTATATAAATTTATCTGCCTAAAAAAATTTAAGCCTTTTCTGCTTTTAGCAAACAACGAATTTAAAGTATTTAAATCATCTTGATCTTTGGAAATATCTTTTATTTCTTTGTTAGATTCTTTCTCTATTTATTCCATTTGTTCGTTGAAGGGTTTGCCCTGTTTTTCATATTCTCTCCTATATCCATATTCAATCTTCTTACATTCATCAAATAATTCATTGTATTTTTCTAAATCATTTTTAAACATATCTAGTTTCTCCTTAAAATTAATTTACCCCCCCCCCCACGATTGTCAAGAGAAAATTAAAATTATTGAACTATCAGTAGGAATGAAATCATCAATTTATCACTTCTTAACTGGAAAAATATTTATAAACTACACAATACAAAAAACGTAACTAATCAGCAATATTTACGTAAATGGAATCATAATGGATTATTTTACAAATAATTATCCTAATTATGTACTTAAAAAATCATATGTCAATAAAAACATATAAACTATATTTATTTTGTGAATTCTTAAAGTAAATTCATTTTTTATTTAAAATCCTGCTTTTAGTCT
>ERZ808262.112-NODE-112-length-62988-cov-4.164143_pt1 | contig 62988 bp, 77 predicted proteins | sample MGYA00520895_ERZ808262 | MGnify/ENA primary metagenome ERZ808262 (study PRJEB31516, sample SAMN03275588) | gut metagenome | biome: mammalia-associated habitat; material: feces | host: Papio cynocephalus | place: Kenya | collected 2012-08-02 ...
GCCCACTCTTGCGGACAGCTTGCTTATACTAGCACGCATTCCTATTTTTGTCAAGTGGTTTTTGTCGTTTTATCGCTGATTTTTTCTGTCCTTGGGGTTCAGCTTATCATCCCGCCATTTCTGGTTCTTCAAGCGTTTTCGAAAGATTCCCCGGCCTGCCGGAGACCACTGCAAATAGGGGACGCCAAGGCACTTAATCATGCTCAGATGCCAGATCAGTCCCGCAAGCCCCAGTACCATTCCCCAGAAGCCGAAGAAGGCCGCCAGCACGCCCAGGACAAACCGGCACACCCGGATAGCCTCCGCCAGATCCCGGTTGGGCAGAATGAACCCGCAGACCCCCGCGATGCTCACGACAATCAGCACCACCGGCGAAATCAGCCCCGCGTCCACCGCCGCCGTGCCCACCACGATACCGCCGATGGTGGATACCGACTGACCGATGGCCTGGGGCAGATGAATGCCCGATTCCTGCAAAAGCTCAAAGGCGATCAGCAGCCCCAGTGCCTCTGCCGCCGTGGAAAAGGGCACCTCCCGGCGGCTGGTGAGAATGATATTCAGCAGCCGCTCCGGCAGAAGCTCCGGATGAAACTCCACCGCCGCGATATACAACGCCGTCAGCAGCAGATTCAGAGCCAAGGCACCATAGCGCAGCACCCGGATGCAGGAGGCGGAAATGAAATCCCGGCTTCTGTCCTCCATGCTCTCCATGAGATAGCCGAAGGTCGCCGGCGCCAGATAGCCCAGGGGCAGGCCATCCACCAGCAGACCCACCCGGCCATCCAGGAGACCCTGGCTGAACCGATCCGGCCGCTCGGTATACTGTATCAAAGGAAAGGCCGTGACCCTGGAGCCGGTGACGTATTCCTCCACCGCCGAGGGAGAGATCAGCGCGTCCACGTCGATTTCCGCCAGCCTTTTTTTCATTTTCGCTACCAGTTCATCATTGGTCACTCCGTCGATCCACACCACCGCCACGTTGGTCATGCTCCGCCTGCCCACGGTGGCCGCGAAAATCCGCAAGTCAGGCGTTCTCAAATGCCGCCGGAGAAGGCTTGTGTTGATGCGGATGGTTTCCACAAAGGCGTCCTTCGGCCCCTTGACGGTGTTCTCCACCTCCGGGGCGTCCGGCCCCCGGTTGACCCCGGTCTTGATCTCAAAGGCAATGGCTCCGACCTCCGGGAACAGGACTACGCAGAAGCCGTTGACCAGCTTTTTGAAAACCGTCCGCAAGTCCTCGCAAGGCTCCGCCACACTGTTGTACACCGCCCCGTGAAGTGCCTTGTCGTACAGCTCCGCCATTGTTTCCGCGCGCAGATGCTCCGTAATGGGCTTCAGAATATACTCCGACATATCCCCGCCGGAAACCAGGCCGTCAATGGCGTAGGCGTAAATGGTAAAGCCGCCGCATTGGAGCTGCCTGGGAATAAAATCGCTTACCTCCGGAAACTGCGCCCGGATTTCTCCGTCCGTCACCCCATTCACCTCAAAAGTCAGTCTGCCCGGATATTGCTTTTTTTACTCCGGAATGTTATAGTATTTTATTATGACTTCCGGGAGGTACGTTATGAGCGGCATTGAGGGCATTCATCAGCAGACGAACAATCGGTTTCTCAACTGCTTTGCGCTGGAGGCCGTCCACCGGGACGGCCGTGTTTCTCCTTATTATATGGCCTCCCGAGCCAAGGACGCGGCCTCCCTGAAGGCCGTCACTCACCGGAACAGCCCGGACGGGGTGATCCTCTACGGAGTCTACGGGGAAAAGAAGGATCGGGTGGTGCTGATCTGTCAGTACCGCTACCCGTTGGGCGATTATGTCTACGAGTTTCCCGCCGGGCTGGTGGAGCCGGGAGAGGCCATGGGCGACGCGGGCATCCGGGAAATGTTCGAGGAAACCGGGCTGACCTTCACCCCCGTGGAGGCCGGAGCCTTCTCCCGCCCCTTCTTTACCAGCGTGGGCATGACCGACGAAAGCTGCGGAATGCTCTTCGGCTACTGCGCCGGCACTCCCACCAGCGCGAACGAGGAGGACTCCGAGGAAATTCAGGTGATTCTGGCAGACCGGGCGGAGGCTCGGCGAATCCTGGCGGAGGAAAACGTGGCTCTGATGTGCGCCTACATGCTCATGCACTTCATAACCAGTGAGGGCGACCCGCTGGCATTCATCAAGGAGTAAATCATTATGTCTTATCCCATCGCCGCGGTATCCACCGGGAATCAGGTCAGTGCCATCGGCATTCTGCGCCTGAGCGGGGACGGCTGCATTGCCGTCGCCGACCGGGTATTTACCGCAAACAATCACCGTCCGCTCTCCGAAGCGGCTGACCGGAAGCTGATCCTGGGTTCCCTCCGGGACAAGGAGGGTCGGGTTATCGATCAGTGCATGGCCGTGGTGGCCAGGGCACCTCACAGCTACACCGGAGAGGACACAGTGGAATTTCACTGCCATGGCTCCCCCGCCGTTCTGGCCGCCGGACTGGAGGGGCTGTACCTGGCGGGAGCCAGGCCTGCCCGCCGGGGAGAATTTACCAAGCGAGCCTTCCTGAACGGAAAGCTGGCTCTGACCCAGGCGGAAGCGGTCATTGATCTTATTGAGGCGGACTGCGCCGACGCCGCCGCCAATGCCGCCGGGCAGGTGGGGGGCGCGCTGCAAAAGAAGCTTGCTCCCGTGTACGATGACCTGGTGAATCTGTGCAGCCATTTTCATGCGGTGCTGGACTATCCCGACGAGGACATTGAGGATTTCGGCCTGAATAATTATTATGGTCTGTTGAAGAAGGATGCCAAGCAGCTCTACGCGCTGCTGCAAACCTACTCCCAGGGGCGGATTCTCCGGCAGGGCGTGGCCGCGGCCATCGTGGGCAAGCCCAACGTGGGAAAATCCAGCTTACTCAACGCCCTGGCGGGCTACGACCGGGTGATCGTCACCGACATTCCCGGCACCACCCGGGACACCGTGGAGGAAACGGTGATGCTTGGCTCCACCCGGCTCCGGCTCATGGACACCGCCGGCATCCGGGACACCTCGGACGCCGTGGAGGCCATGGGGGTGGAACGCTCCCGGCAGGCAATTGAGGAGGCCGACCTGGTGATTTTTGTCTGCGACGGCTCTCAGCCTTTGGATTCTGAGGATGAAGCCATTATCGAGCTGTGCGAGGATCGGGAAAACGCCATTGCCCTCATCAACAAGACTGACCTTGGCTTCGCCGTGGAACCCGGCGATCTGCCTTTCCTGATGGTCGTCCCCTTCTGCGCCAAAACCGGGGAGGGGCTGGAGCAGCTGGCGGAGGCGGTGGATGCCCTCTTTGAAAATCAGCTGCCCTGCGACGGCTCCATTCTGACCAACGCACGGCAATTTGACGCCTGCCGCCGGGCTTATGAGGCCATTCTTCAGGCGTTGCACGGCTTGCAGCTGGGGCTGACTCCGGACGCGGTTCTAACCGATGTGGAGGAAGCCATGGCGGCCATGGGCGAAGTCACCGGCGCTACCGTCCGGGAGGATATCACCGCCCGGATTTTCCAGCGGTTCTGCGTGGGAAAGTAAGGAGAGAATATGATTTATCTGGATAATTCCGCCACCACCAAGCCCTGCAAGGAGGCTGTGGCGGCGATGACAAAGGCCATGACGGAGGACTGGGGCAACCCCTCGGCTCTCTACGGCTTCGGCATTGACGCCGCCCGGCAGCTGCGACAGGCTCGGCACACTGTGGCCGCCGCCCTGGGAGCGGAGCCTGACCGGGTGTTCTTCACCTCCGGGGGCACCGAAGCGGACAACTGGGCCGTTTTCGGCACCGCCCGGCGGCTGGGCAAGCGGGGACGGCACATTATCACCACCGCCATCGAGCATCACGCCATCTTAAACTGCATGAAGGAGCTGGAAGCCCAGGGCTTTGCCGTCACCTATTTGCAGCCCGATTCTCTGGGGCGGATTTCTGTAGAAGATCTGAAAGCCGCCCTGCGCAAGGACACCATTCTGGTCTCCATTATGATGGTCAACAACGAGGTCGGCTCCGTCATGCCCATTGCCCGGATGGCAAAGCTCACCCATCGGCTTTGCCCGGACGCTATCTTTCACACCGACGCGGTGCAGGGCTTTCTGAAGGTACCCTTCCAGGCCAAAGCCCTGGGGACTGACCTGATTTCCGTTTCCTCTCACAAAATCCACGGGCCGAAGGGGGCGGGCGCGCTCTACATCAGCCCCCGGCTGCGCGCCTTCCCCGCCCTGCTCTTAGGCGGCGGTCAGGAGGGGGGCTACCGCAGCGGCACCGAGGGTACCCCGGCCATTTTCGGCTTTGCCGCCGCCTGCGCTGCGGTCAGCGGTACCTTCCGGGAGGATTCCCAGCGAGAGCGGACACTCATCGAGGAATTCGCGTCAGAATTCGCCGCTCTGGAGGGTGTCACCGTCAACGGCTGCCATGAGGCACCCCATGTGCTGTCCCTGGCCATTCCCGGAGTGCCGGTGCAGAACACCATCAACCTTTTGCAGGATCAGGGCATCTGCGTCAGCGCGGGCAGTGCCTGCGCCAAGGGTCACAGGAGTCATGTGCTCTCGGCCATGGGACTGCCGCCGGAAACCATCGACTCGGCCTTCCGGGTCTCCATCAGCCGGGACACCACCCGGGAAGACTTGGAAGCTCTGTTCCGGGTGCTTCGGGAGGAAGTTCTTCCCCGTGTCCGATGAGATGAAATATTGTACAAAGAAAGTTTCAAAAGAATTGCGTCGATTGTGAAAATCGGCGCAATTTCGCGTTTTCTGCAATTGGGACTGAAAACAACTGCAAAAGTGCTTGTAATTTTCACAGAAGTCTGCTACAATGCGGGAGGTCAAAAATCTTTCTATGGAGGACGTTTGTATATGAGTTATGTGGACGAAACGCTGGCGCGGGTCAGGCAGCAGAACCCGGATCAGCCCGAATTTAACCAGGCAGTCTATGAGGTGCTGGAATCCCTGCGCCCCGTCATTGAGAAGAACGAAGACGCTTATCGCCGGGACGCTCTGCTGGAGCGTCTGACCACCCCCGAACGGGCGGTTCTGTTCCGGGTACCCTGGGTGGACGACAAGGGGCAGGTGCAGGTAAACAACGGCTACCGCGTTCAGTTCAATTCCGCCATCGGCCCCTACAAGGGCGGCCTCCGGTTCCACCCCTCCGTGAATCTGAGCGTCATCAAGTTCCTGGGCTTTGAGCAGACCTTCAAGAACAGCCTCACCGGCCTGCCCATCGGCGGCGGCAAGGGCGGCTCCGACTTCGATCCCAAGGGCAAGTCCGACCGGGAGGTCATGGCCTTCTGCCAGAGCTTTATGACCGAGCTGTACAAATATATCGGCAAGGACACCGACGTGCCCGCCGGCGACATCGGTGTGGGCGGCCGGGAAATCGGCTACCTGTTCGGCCAGTACAAGCGCATCCAGAACCTGTATGAGGGCGTGCTCACCGGCAAGGGTCTGTCCTACGGCGGCAGCCTGGCCCGGACTCAGGCCACCGGCTACGGTCTGCTGTACCTGGCCGAGGAAATGCTAAAGTGCAACGGCAAGGATCTGAAGGGCAAGACCGTGGTGGTCTCCGGTGCCGGCAACGTGGCGACCTACGCCATTGAAAAAGCCTGGCAGCTGGGCGCCAAGCCCCTCACCTGCTCCGATTCCACCGGCTGGATCTATGATCCCGACGGCATTGACGTGGCGACCCTCATCGAGGTCAAGCAGGTCAAGCGGGCGCGGCTGACGGAGTACGCCAAAGCTCGTCCCAGTGCCGTCTACCACGAGGGCAAGGGCGTGTGGAGCGTCAAGTGCGACGTGGCTCTGCCCTGCGCCACTCAGAACGAGCTGCTGCTGGACGATGCCAAGGCTCTGGTCGCAAACGGCTGCTTCGCCGTGTGCGAGGGTGCCAACATGCCTACCTCTCTGGACGCCACCCAGTACCTCCAGGACAGCGGCGTGCTCTTCGTCCCCGGCAAGGCCTCCAACGCCGGCGGCGTGGCCACCTCCGCCCTGGAGATGACCCAGAACTCCGAGCGGCTGAGCTGGACCTTCAAGGAAGTGGATGCCAAGCTGAAGGACATCATGGTGAACATCTTCCACAATCTGGACAATGCCGCCAAGGAGTACGGCATGGAGGGCAACTACGTTGCCGGTGCCAACATCGCCGGCTTCCTGAAGGTTGCAGATGCCATGCAGGCTCAGGGAATTGTGTAAGAAGCTTTGAATTGTGCCAGAATCCCCCGGATTTCTTCGGAAATCCGGGGGATTTTTCTTGCAAATTGTAAAATCGTGTGTTATGCTGTCCCCGGTACTTCCAGTACCCCGGTAGGCGGTTCCCCTCGACTTCTTCGGGGGTGATGTTCTTCTTTGCCCCCTTACACAGGAAGGGGGTGAGTATATGGTTACATGGCAGGATTTGTTCCAGTTCGGCCTGTTTCTCGTTGCTCTTATCGCCCTGGTTCTCCAGGAAAATAATAAGAAGAAGTAGCTGCCTAAGCTCCCCAGCCCGCAGCTACTTCTTCTAGCTATGTTGGGGAACCGTCCTACTGGAAGCACCCTTCATTTGTCTATATAATACCCCAAACCAGCTGGTTTGTCAACGGGTTTGCTCTTAAAATCGCCCCGGATTTCCGAAGAAATCCGGGGCGATTCTTTGTCAGATCGTATCGAGAAAGTCCCGGACTTCCTTCCGGCTTTTCAGCACGATGCGCTGGGCGTGCTGCGCCTTGGCAAGATACAGCTCGTCCCGGCTGTGATTCTTCCGGCGGTAGTGCCAGATCTCCTTCGCCCGGTGCCAGGGGATAGGCTTTGTTTGCAGCAGCCCTTGCAAACAGGCATACCGGCCAAAGTCCAGATAAATCAGGGTGTCGCACCGGGACAGCCGGACATCCATGGTACGGCCGTAATTGCCGTCCATGATCCAGCCCTCCAGGTTCAAGGCTCGCTCCAGGCGGCTGTCAAATTCCGCCTTCGTGGCGTTGCCGCTCCACAGGCCATCCAGGGAAATCACCGGCAGCTCCAGCTTCTCCCCCAATGCCCGGGCAAGGGTGGTTTTTCCGCTGCCGGAGCAGCCGATAATCAAAATCCGCTTCATAGACCTCCTATCCCAAGCCTCAGCAACGCCGCGTGTGAAAGTACAAAAAAGGAAGCTCTGAACCCATTGGCAAGTGCTGGGAGCGAGAGATTTTTTGTCCAGTCGAGCCAACGGAAGCGGAGGAATACTTTGTGTACCCGCAAGGGGTATGCCGCATCCGTAAGCCAGCTTACGCTGGCAACGGCTGCGCTATATTTCCCGCTTCCGTTGGGGATGAATGGGCGAAAAAGATCCGCTCCCGGCCGCAGACAATGGGTTTAGAGTTTCCGTAACTTAATAAGCAATGCCCCAGTAGATCATCTTGTCCGCCGGCTTGCCGCAGCAGGCGCAGACGGTATCCAGCTTCTCCTGGGCGAAGGGGATGCAGCGAGAGGACATGCCCGCCGCTTCCTTCATCTTCATCTCGCACTCCAGGCTGCCGCACCACATGGTCTTGATGAAGCCGCCGTTCTTCTCCTGAAGTGCCTTGGCTTCCTCCAGAGAATGCGCCTCATAAATATGCTCCTCCAGGTTCTTCTTGGCACGCTCATACATGCCGTCGTGCACCAGCTGCAGCTGCTCGGCGACGGCAGTCTCCAGCTCCTCCAGCTTGACCACGGTCTTCTCGCCGTCGTTCCGGCGCACCAGCACGCACTGGCCGTTTTCCAGATCCCGGGGGCCGCACTCCACCCGCAGCGGCACACCCTTCATCTCGTACTCGGCGCACTTCCAGCCCATGGAGTTGTCGGAATCGTCCATCTTCACCCGGTAGCCCGCGGCAATCAGCCGATCCCGGATGGCGGAAGCACCCTCCAGAACGCCCGCCTTATGCTGGGCGATGGGCAGAACAACCACCTGAATGGGAGCCACCTTGGGGGGCAGCACCAGGCCGTTGTTGTCGCCGTGGGTCATGATAATGCCGCCGATGAGCCGGGTGGACACGCCCCAGGAGGTCTCAAAGGGGTTGGTTTTCTGGTTGTTCTTGTCGGTGAATTCAATACCGAAGGCCTTGGCAAAGCCGTCGCCGAAATAGTGAGAGGTGCCGGCCTGAAGTGCCTTCCGGTCGTGCATCATGCACTCGATGGTGTAGGTAGCCTCCGCGCCGTTGAACTTCTCCTTCTCGGTCTTCTGACCCCGGGTCACGGGCATGGCCAGCACGTCCTCGCAGAAGTCGGCGTAAATGTTCAGCATGGTTTTTGTGAAATCCTCAGCCTCCTGGGCGGTTGCGTGGATAGTGTGACCCTCCTGCCACAGAAATTCCCGGTGCCGCAGGAAGGGTCGGGAGGTCTTCTCCCAGCGAAGGACACTGCACCACTGATTGTACTTCATAGGCAGATCCCGATGGGACTGAAGCACATGGGAGAAGTGGTCGCAGAACAGAGTCTCGGAGGTAGGCCGGATGGCGCACCGCTCCTCCAGCTTCTCGCCGCCGCCCATGGTCACCCAGGCGCACTCCGGGGCGAAGCCCTCCACATGATCCTTTTCCTTCTGCAGCAGGCTTTCGGGGATCAGCATGGGCATGTAGACATTCTCCACGCCCACCTTCTTGAATTCCGCATCCATAATATGCTGGATATTCTCCCAAATGGCATAGCCGTAGGGACGGTATACAAAAATGCCCTTGATGGAAGAGTAATCGATAAGCTGCGCCTTCTTGCACACGTCGGTGAACCACTGAGCAAAGTCCACTTCCATGTCCGTGATCTGCTCGACCTTTTTATCTTTCGCCATTGTTTTCATCCTCTCCGGTTTTCTATGGAATTATTCATCTCATTATAACATATCTGTCAAGCCTTTTCCTGTTGTTTTTTCGGCGGTTTGCTGGTATAATAAAGAAAACAAGTCTTCCCTGCTGCGATTGGAGGTTCTCACTATGAAATCTATCCGGGAAATCTACAAAATCGGCAAAGGCCCCTCTTCCTCTCACACCATGGGTCCCCAGAAGGCCGCCCTGCTGTTCCGGGATCGCTACCCCGAAGCCCAAAGCTATCAAGTCACCCTCTACGGCTCCCTGTGCAAAACCGGCGTAGGCCACGGCACCGACCGGGTGCTGCTGGATACCCTGGGTGAAGACCGGACAAAGGTATTTTTCTCCCAGGAAAGCTGGGAGGGAATGCACCCGAATACCATGGATTTTGCCGCCTACTGCGGCGATACCCTGCTGGGAAAGCTGCGCATCGAGTCCGTGGGCGGCGGGGACATCCGGATTCCCGGAGAGACCGAGCCGCCGGAAAGCGAGGAGGTCTACATTGAACACTCCTTTGCGGAGATCGCGGATTTCTGCAAATGGCGGTACATTGACACCCTGTCTTCCTATGTGGAGCTGAACGAGGGGCCGGAAATCTGGGATTTTCTCGCCACGGTCTGGCAGACCATGAAGCAGTCCATTGACGAAGGCCTGCAGCGGGACGGGGTTCTCCCCGGCGGCCTGGGTGTCCGGCGGAAGGCCAAATATCTTTATGCCCAGACTCCCGACGACCGGATTCCGGCTCTGCGGGAATTCCAGCAGATTGCCGCCTTCGCCTACGCCGTGGCCGAGCAGAATGCGGACAACGGCACCGTGGTTACCGCCCCCACCTGCGGGGCCTGCGGGGTGGTTCCGGCGGTGCTCCGGTACGCCCAGGAAACCCGGGGCTTTACCGACGAGCAGATTTGCCGTGCCCTGGCCACCGCCGGGATCATCGGCAATCTGACCAAAACCAACGCCTCCATTTCCGGGGCGGAGTGCGGCTGTCAGGCGGAGATCGGCACCGCCTGCTCCATGGCCGCCGCCGCTCTGGCGGAGCTGTTCGGCCAGAACCTGGATCAGGTGGAGTACGCGGCGGAGGTGGCCATGGAGCACCACCTGGGGCTTACCTGCGATCCCATCTGCGGTCTGGTGCAGATTCCCTGCATCGAGCGCAACGCCGTGGCGGCGGTGCGAGCCATGAACGCCTGCAACCTGAGCTATTTCCTCACCGGCTCCCGGAATATCAGCTACGACATGGTCTGCCGGGCCATGAAGGAAACGGGCATCCACCTGGATCACCGGTTCCGGGAAACCAGCGAGGGCGGCCTTGCCAAGCTCTACCAGCGCAGGCAGACCCGTAACGGCTGATTGTGCCCCAAAAATTCCATTCTTCCGGAGAAAACATTGCATTTTCCTTTTCGGCGGAATCTGTTTGGATCTATCCGGGAGCCGGAAATATGGCCAACGGCAAGGGATTTTCCCCTGATAAAGCCATTTTTTGCGGGAATCCTTTGTGTATTGCAAGGGAAAATGTGGCGCACGGCAGGCGGAAAAGACCCGCTGCTCAGGCAGGTAGCCGGTTTGCAGATAGGCCCTGAGACAGCAAAACCCCGCCGGGGCTTACGCCCCGGCGGGGTTCCTTTGGTTTATCGGATTTCCAGCTGGCCGTCCACCGCATCCACGGTGACGGTTTGCCCGGGAAGGATGTCCCCCCGAAGCAGACGCTTGGAGAGCATGGTCTCCACGGTATGCTGGATATACCGGCGCAGGGGTCTGGCGCCGTACTGCGGATCGTAGGAGGCGTCCACGATGGCGTTCTTGGCGGCATCGGTCAGCTCCACCTTGATCTGCTGCTCGGCCAGGCGGCCATTGAGCTTGGCGATCTGCAGGTCGATGATCTTCGTCACATTCTCCTTGGTCAGGGGCTTGTAGAAGACAATCTCGTCCAGACGGTTCAAAAACTCCGGCCGGAAGGATCGGCGCAGCAGTGCCTGCACCTGCGCCTTGGCGTTTTCGTCAATGGTGCCGTCAGGCTTCACGCCGTCGAGCAGGTACTCAGAGCCAAGGTTGGAGGTCAGGATCAGGATGGTGTTCTTGAAGTCCACGGTGCGACCCTGGGAGTCGGTAATCCGGCCGTCGTCCAGCACCTGCAGCAGAATGTTGAACACATCCGGATGAGCCTTCTCCACCTCGTCGAACAGAACCACGGAGTAGGGCTTCCTGCGGACGGCCTCAGTCAGCTGGCCGCCCTCCTCATAGCCCACATATCCGGGAGGCGCGCCGATGAGCCGGGAGACGGAGAATTTCTCCATATACTCGGACATGTCGATCCGCACCAGGTTGTTCTCATCGTCAAACAGAGCTTCCGCCAGAGCCTTGGCAAGCTCGGTCTTACCAACGCCCGTGGGACCCAGGAACAGGAAGGAGCCGATGGGCCGGTTGGGATCCTGGATGCCTGCCCGGCTTCTCTGGATGGCCTCGGTGACAGCCCGGACAGCCTCGTCCTGACCCACCACACGCTTGTGAAGGATGGACTCCAGATTCAGAAGCTTCTCCCGCTCGCCCTGCACCAGCCGGGACACGGGAATGCCCGTCCAACGCTCTACGATCCTGGCGATTTCCTCGTCGGTGACCTTCTCGTGAACCAGGGCGCTTTCGCCCTCCTGCTGGTTCCGCCGCTCCTGCTCCTCCAGCTGCTTGCGCAGCTGCGGCAGCTTACCGTACTTCAGCTCCGCGGCCTTGCCCAGGTCGTAGCTCTGCTCGGCGGCCTCAATCTGACGGTGCAGATCCTCGATGTCCTTGCGGAGCTGCTGCACCTTCTCCAGGGAGTTCTTCTCGTTCTCCCACTGTGCCTTCTTGGCGTTGAAGCTCTCCTGCTCTTCGGCCAGCTCCTTGCGGATCTGCGCCAGACGGCTCTTGGAGCGTTCGTCCTCTTCCTTCTTCAGGGATTCCTCCTCGATCTGCAGCTGGATAATGTGACGGTTCACGCTGTCCAGCTCCGTGGGCATGGAGTCCTGCTCGGTCCGCAGCTGGGCGCAGGCCTCATCGATCAGGTCGATGGCCTTGTCCGGCAGGAACCGGTCGGTGATATACCGATGGGAAAGGGTGGCGGCGGCAATGATGGCCGGGTCGGTGATCTTCACGCCGTGGAAGTTCTCATAGCGTTCCTTCAGGCCACGCAGAATGGCGATGGTGTCCTCCACCGTCGGCTCGTCCACCTGCACCGGCTGGAACCGACGCTCCAGTGCCGGATCCTTCTCAATATACTGCCGGTACTCGTCGAGCGTCGTGGCACCGATGCAGTGCAGCTCACCACGAGCCAGCATAGGCTTCAGCAGGTTGCCCGCGTCCATGCTGCCCTCGGTCTTGCCGGCACCCACAATGGTGTGCAGCTCATCAATGAACAGCAGGATCCGACCCTCGGACTGCTTGACCTCATTCAGAACGGCCTTCAGCCGCTCCTCAAATTCGCCCCGGTACTTGGCACCGGCCACCAGCGCGCCCATATCCAGGGAAAACACGCTCTTGTCCTGCAAGGAGGTGGGAACCTCCTTCTTGACGATCCGCTGAGCCAGTCCTTCTACGATAGCGGTTTTACCCACGCCAGGCTCACCGATCAGCACGGGATTGTTCTTGGTCTTCCGGGACAGGATCCGGATCACATTCCGGATTTCCTCGTCACGGCCGATGACCGGATCCATCTTCTGCTCCCGTGCCTTCTTCACAAGGTCGGTACCGTACTTCTCCAGAGCCTCATAGGTACCCTCGGGACTGTCGGTGGTGACACGCTGATTGCCCCGGACGGTCTGAAGCGCCTGGAGTACAGCCTCCTTGGTCACCCGGTAGGTGTCAAAGAGCCGCTTCACGCCGCCCTGGGCGGTTTCCATCAGGCCCAGAAGCAGGTGCTCCACGGAAACATACTCATCCTTCATGGCCTTGGCCTGATCCTCGGCGGCGTTCAGCGCGGAAATCACGCTGGAATCCGCCTGAACCTGGTCAAGGCTCACGCTGCCGCTGACGCCGGGCAGCTTCTGAAGCTCGGCACGAGCCGCCGCCCGGAAGCTTTCCAGGGTAACGTCCATCTTTTTCAGAAGCTGGGGAATCAGGCCATCCTCCTGCTCCAGCAGAGCCACCAGCAGATGGATCTGCTCCAGCTGGGGGTTGTGATTCTGAGACATCAGCTGTTGGGCGGACTGGATGGCCTCTTTGGATTTGTTCGTATAGATATCAAGATTCATAAGTCATCCTTCTTTCTTAAGGAGTTAGCACTCTCTGCCTACGAGTGCCAAATTCTTTTGTCTCTACTATACCCCCTTCCGGAAAAATGTCAAGGGGCAAGGAATAAAAGCCACAAAAAATTCACAATTATACGTTTTGCACAAATTTCGCCCTCGCTTTTTTACTCGCTTAATACTTCTTTAATATCTACCCGCTTATTTTTTTAATACCCTCCGGCTATAATAAGGACAGCAAGAGCAAATCATTCTTTTTCATTTTCTTACCTCTCTTTTTCTCTGAAGGAACCCCGGTGCGGTCTGGTCAACCGCGCCGGGGTTCTTTCCGTCCTATGAAGTCTCTCCTGAGGAAGCTCTGGAATGCTGCCCAGACGGCTCTCCCCCCTTCGCGCATTTTGCTTCTGCCTTGAATGATATGCACATGTTCATGGATATTCATTCACTTTGATTTCCGTATAGCTTTCCTGTATATTCGTATATTCCATCTGATATTGTATATTTTTGTGCATTGATATCAGAAGAATCCGAATATTTCCCGTAGAATTGTTCATATCCATCCTTGACGTTTCCCTTCCGCCGCAGTATAATTCATTCATCAATTCACCGAGCAAGACCTGCTTGGAAATGAGAAAAGGAGATTATGATTATGAAAAAGACGCTTTCTCTGGCTCTGGTTCTGATTATGATGCTGAGCCTGGCCGCCTGCGGTGCCAAGACCGAGACCCCTGCGGCCACCACCGCTCCCGCCGCCGCTGCCGAGACCACGGCTCCTGCGGCTGAGACGGAAGCCCCCGCCGCCGAGGTCAAGACCATTGAGGCCGGCAAGCTGATCATGTCCACCAACGCCGCCTTCCCTCCCTATGAGATGGTCGCCGATGACGGCTCCTTCGAGGGCATTGACGTGGAAGTGGCCGATGCCATCGCCAAGAAGCTGGGGCTGGAGCTGGAAGTGGACGACATGGACTTTGATGCCGCTCTGCTGGCTGTGCAGCAGAACAAGTCCGACATCGTTATGGCCGGTGTCACCGTTACCGAGGATCGGAAGCTGGTCATGAACTTCTCCGACAGCTACGCTACCGGCGTGCAGGTGGTCATCGTCAAGGAAGGCTCCGACGTGACCCTGGACAACCTGGGCGATAAGATGATCGGCACCCAGCGTGGTACCACCGGCAACATCTACACCACCAGCGATTACGGCGAGGATCATGTCACCGCCTACGACAACGGTGCCTCCGCTGTCCAGGCTCTGCTCAACGGTCAGGTTGACTGCGTGGTCATTGACTCCGCTCCCGCCCAGGCTTATGTGGACGCCAACCCCGGTCTGACCATTCTGGACACCGAGTACGTCACCGAGCACTACGCCATCGGCGTGAACAAGGACAACACCTCTCTGCTCAATGCCATCAACGGCGCGCTGGCTGAGCTGTCTGCCGACGGCACCATCGGTGCAATCGTCAGCAAGTACATCACCGCTGAATAAATTTCAAAAAGCACACCATATCCGGGACGGCCTCCGCCGCCCCGGATACGCCGTATGAATTACCTGCGGGAAGGAGTCTTTCAAAGGCTCTTTCCCGGAAGCAATTCCCCCAAAAAAACGAATTTAGGAGTGAGCTTGTGGAACAGTACGAAGCCTGGAAGACCCTGCTTCGGGCCGGTGAGGCCACCGGTTGGCAGGAATTCTACGTCAAATTCTATCAGGCTTTCATCGACGGCAGTCGCTGGAAGCAATATGTAAACGGTGTGGGTACTACCCTGGTGGTCACCGCCATGGCTCTGGCCATCGGTATTCTCCTGGGTATCCTGGTGGCCATGGTTCGTACCGCCCATGACCAGCAGCGCGCCGGCAAGCGCAACCCGGTGCTGGGGGTTCTGAACACCCTCTGCCAGGTTTATGTCACCGTCATCCGGGGCACGCCTATGATGGTGCAGCTGCTCATTATGGGCTTTGTGGTCTTCTCCTCCTCCCGGAACTACACCATGGTGGGTGCCCTGACCCTGGGCATCAACTCCGGTGCTTACGTTTCCGAGATCATCCGGGGCGGCCTGATGGCTCTGGATCCCGGTCAGGCGGAGGCAGGCCGGAGCCTGGGTCTGAACTACATCGACACCATGCGCTTCATCGTCATTCCCCAGGCCTTCAAGGCGATCTTGCCGGCTCTGGGCAACGAGTTCATTATTCTATTGAAGGACACCTCCCTGATTACCGTCATCGGCGGCAAGGAGCTGGTCTACGCCGCCCAGGCCATTTACGGCAGAACCTATGAGCAGATGTTCCCGCTGCTGGGCATCGCTCTTATCTACCTGGTTCTCGTCATGATTTTCAGCTGGCTGCTGAGCATTCTGGAAAGGAGGCTGCGTCAAAGTGATCGACGTTAAAAACCTGAGCAAATCCTTCGGGGATCACCTGGTGCTCGACAACATCTCCGAGCACATCTATCCTGGGGACAAGGTGGTCATCATCGGCCCCTCCGGCTCCGGCAAGTCCACGTTCCTGCGCAGTCTGAACCTGCTGGAGGAGCCAAGCGCCGGCTCCATCACCTTCGACGGGGTGGAGATCACCAGTCCCAAGACGGACATCGACAAGGTTCGCCGCCAGATGGGCATGGTGTTCCAGCATTTCAACCTGTTCCCCAACATGACCATTCTGAAAAACATCACCCTGGCGCCTGTCCGCACCGGCCTGATGACCCAGGCGCAGGCGGGCGACAAGGCCATGCAGCTGCTGAAGCGGGTAGGCCTGGAGGAAAAGGCAAGTGCCTATCCCAACCAGCTCTCCGGCGGCCAGAAGCAGCGGATTGCCATTGTCCGGGCCTTGGCCATGAATCCCAAGGTCATGCTCTTTGACGAGCCTACCTCCGCTCTCGACCCGGAAATGGTGGGCGAGGTGCTGAACGTCATGAAGGAGCTGGCCGCCGACGGGATGACCATGGTGGTTGTCACCCACGAGATGGGCTTTGCCCGGGAGGTCGGCAACCGGGTGCTGTTCATGGACGGAGGCAAAATTCTGGAGCAGGGTACCCCGACAGAGCTGTTCGGAAATCCCCGGCACCCCAGATTGCAGGATTTCCTGTCCAAGGTGCTTTGAAAAATACGCTGTCATTGCGAACCCATTCGCAATGACAGCGTTCTTTTTCCCTCATCCGCCAAAGCCAAATTTCTCGACTTTTTCCTTTAACTTTTTCTTAAAACCCTTTGCAAACGGCAAGTTATGTGTTATACTGTATAGGCTTTATTGTCAAGTATTTTGCGCATTTGGAAAGAGGCGATATGGATATGAACGATTTATCCCGGATTTCCGTGGTTCTTCCCTCCCTGGATCCCGATGACAAGCTCATCGCCGTGGTGGACGGACTGCTGGAATATGGTTTTTCCGATATTATTCTGGTCAACGACGGCAGCAAGGCCGAGAACCTGCACTATTTCACCGATCTGGCCGCCCGGCACCCGGAGATCACCCTGCTGCACCACCAGGTCAACCGCGGCAAGGGCGCGGCACTGAAAAACGCCTTCCGGTATGTTCTCGATAACCGGCCGGACAGCTTAGGCGTTGTCACCGTGGACGGCGATAACCAGCACCACCCGGAAGACACCCGAGCCTGCTGCGAGAAAATGCTGGAAACCGGCTGTGTCGTCCTGGGCTGCCGGGACTTTTCCCTTCCCGACGTGCCCCCCAGAAGCCGGTTCGGCAACCGCACCACCTCGGCGATCTTCAAGGTTTTCGTGGGCATGAACATTTCCGATACCCAGACCGGACTGCGAGCCATCCCCGCTTCCGTCCTTGCCCAGCTGGCCGAGGTTTACGGAGACCGGTTCGAGTATGAGACCAATATGCTGCTGGCCTTCAAGGATCAGGGCATTCCCTTCGACGAAGCGAAAATCCGCACGGTTTACATCGAGGACAACAAAAGCTCCCATTTCCGGGTAATCCACGATTCCTGGCGAATCTACAAGCTGATTCTGGCCCACTTCTTCCGCTATACCCTCAGCTCCCTCGTCAGCGCGGCGGTGGACATCGGCGGCTATTCCCTATTAAGCTCCGCCCTCCCGCTTGCGGGCATGGCTCGGACGGCCTGCGCGGGTGTGGGGGCTCGGGTGGTCTCGTCGCTTCTGAACTTCTTTCTGAACAAGAAGCTGGTCTTCCGGTCACAGGTCAGCACCGGCAAGGCTCTGCTTCGCTACTACGCCCTGGCGCTTCCCCAGATGGCATTGCAGGTATTCCTGACCCAGGGCGTGTATATTCTGCTGGGAATCAGCGAAAAATCCAATGGGCTGCGCACCTTCCTTTACGCCGTTGTCATGACGGTTCTGTACATTGTCAGTTATATGATCCAGCAGTGCTGGGTCTTCGCTCCGGAAAAATCCAAGTAAGAGGTTACGTCTATGAATAAGAAAAATAGGAATCCGGTTCCCGGCACCGAAGGTGCCATGCCGCCCAGGAAGAAAAAGAAAAAGGGCAGCGGCCTGCTGGGCCGCATCATCCGCAGGTTCTTCCTGGTGCTGTTCACCGTGGTCATTCTGGCCGCGGCGGCGTTGGTTCTGGTGATGAATCTGGTATTCAACGGCCCCTCCCCCGCCGCCCGGGACGTGCTGACCATGTCCCTGACGGAGGCCAGCGCCACCAAGTGGGTGCCTGCCCTGTTCCTGGGCGAGGAAAAAGTCGAGGAAATTCGTACCGGCACCGTCTCCGACGGCCTGGAGGACGATGTCACCGACATTTCCCAGGTTGTGGTGCAGGCCAACAACGTGATCACCGGCAGTGCCAACGAGTGGGACAACTACCCGGACGGTATTCGCATTGAGACCCGCTACGGCGACACCTATACCGCCCACATTATGCTCATCCGTGACCCCGCTCAGATCTACATGGGCACCTCCACCGAGAAGTTCTCCACCGCCATTCCCGGCAAGCGTCTGACCGAGGTCATGGCCGAAAATCCGGACGTGATTGCCGCCATCAATGCCGGTGCCTTCAACGATGACGGTACCCTGAGCTCCGCCAACGGCAGCACCCCCCTGGGCCTTGTGGTATCCCAGGGCAAGGTGGTCTGGACCTCCGGCAAGCAGCCTGGCCTGGAGGGCTTCGCCGGCTTCAACGAGGACAACATTCTGGTGGTCTCCAAGACCAACCTGACCCAGTCCGAGGCGGAAAACCTGAAAATCCGGGACGGCTGCTGCTTCGGCCCCGTCCTTCTGATGAACGGCGAGGTAAACCTGGAGGCCTACAACGATAAGTCCGGCATGAACCCCAGAACCGCCATCGGCCAGCGCAGTGACGGCACCGTGATCGTCGTCTGCGCCGACGGCCGTCAGGTCGGCTCCCTGGGTGCTACCTATGCCGACATGATCAACGTGATGCAGGAATACGGCGCGGTCAACGCCTGCAACATGGACGGCGGCTCCTCGTCCATCATGATGTACCGGGATGTGAACGGAAAGCTGGGCACCGCTTCTCAGGAGGCCATTTTCGCCAATACGCCGTCTCTGATCCAGTCCCAGCCCCGCCGGATGCCCAACTTCTGGCTGGTTCGGGCCGCGTCTTAAAAAGGGGGTGTTACCATGAAAAAGCACGACGATTTTGATATGGACGACCTGGATCTGGATTTGGGTCTGGACGACACCCAATCCAAGCCCAAGGAAAAGCCCTTTTCCTTCAATGATCTGGACTTAGGCCTGGACTTTGACCTGAGCTTCCTGGACGACATCGAGGATCCCGAGGAGACAAAGGAGCCTCCGAAGCCCGCCGCCCCTCAGGAGCCGGTTAAGCGTCCTGCCCCTGTTCAGGCTGCCCCGGCAGCCCCGGCGGCTCAGAATGTCCGGCGGCCTGCCGCCCCCGCTTCCTCCCGTCCGGCGGCTCCCCAGAACCCCCCGCGGCCTTCGGGAACCCCCAGCGGTCAGCGGCCTGCAAACGCCGGCGGTCAACGACCCGGCGGCGGTATGCCCCCCCATCCGGCCAATGCCCAGCGGGGTGTGAACGGCCAACGGCCTGCCGGAGCCGCCGGTGCACGACCCGCAAATGGTCAGCGACCCATGGGCAGCCCCAACGGCCAGCGGCCTGCGAATGGTGTCAGCGGTCAGCGGCCTGCTGGAACTCCTGGTCAGCGGCCTGCCGCCAAACGGCCCATGCCTGCTCAGGAGTCCTCTGTCGCCAAAAAGAAATCCGGCCCCCGGCTGGGCGGTGTGATCTTCTATACCCTGTATTTTCTGTTCATTCTGGTGTTTTTCCTGGGCACCTTCATCGGCCTGAACTGGCTCCACGGCTGGCTGACGGACTACGAGCTGGCTCAGCCCGGCCCCAAGGCCGAGCAGGTCTTCACTCAGCTGTTCACAAACCCTGACTGGGGTGCGCTGTACGATTCCGCCGGTGCCAAGGATTCCGCCTATGAGGGCAAGGACGCCTACGTCACCTACATGCAGAACAAGGTCGGCGATCAGAAGCTGACGTATCTGGAGACCTCCGCGGGTCTGTCCGGCGACAAGAAGTACGTTGTGCGTCTGGGCAGTGAGAAGGTAGCCGCCTTCACCCTGACGGACAAGAATAAGGCCTCCGGTACGGACAAGCTGGAGAATCTGCAAAAGATTCCCGACTGGCAGCTTTCCACTGTGGAGGTATATTTCGACCGGCAGGACACCTACTACGTTGTCAAGCTGGACGGCCACACCGCCATGGTCAACGATGTGCCTCTGGGCGACGACACCATTATTCAGGTTGCCACCACCAAGGCCGAGGACTATCTGCCTGAAGGCACCACCGGCGCCAGCATGTGTACCCAGCAGGTGGACGGCCTGATGGCCAAGCCGGTGGTTACCATCTTCGACAAGGACGGCAAGCAGATGGAGGTGACCTATGATGAGGCCACCCGTACCTTCACCGAGCGGCTGGAAAGCAACACCATGACCGATGACCAGCGTGAGGCGGCCGTGAAGGCGGCGGAGACCTACTGCAACTGGATGCTGGCCGTGGACAACGACCGGGGTCATGCCGCCCAGATCTTCGATCCCACCGGCGAGGCCTACAAGACCCTGACCAGCCTTTCCAAGTCGGATCTGTGGGTGCAGAGCAACAACGGCTTCACCTTTGACAACATGAATGTCACGGACTTTGCCCTGTACAGCGGCGACATTTTCTCCGTCCGGGTCACCATAGATGTGAACGTCACCCGTACCGACGGCACCATCAAGAACTATCCCTACGCCTCCAGCCTGTTCTTCCGGAAGAACGACGCGGGCAAGTGGATGTGCTTCGACTCTACCAACGTGGACGTGTCCCAGCCGGTAGGCCGGGTGCGGCTGACCTTCATGGACGGCGAGACCGTGATAGAAAGCAAGTTCTGCGGCACCGATGTCAAGGAGATCGTCACCCCCGTGGTGTCCGCCCCGGAGGGCAAGGTCTTCACCGGCTGGGTCACCATCGACCAGGACGAAAATGGTGCCAAGGTCTATAACCTCCAGTTCCAGCCCGACGCCGATGGCAAGGTGTCCATCCCCGACGGCGTAACCCTGAAGCCCATGACCCTGTACGCCCTGTTCCAGAACCCCGGTGAGCAGACCACCATTCCCACCGCCTCCACCGCCGGAACCACCGGCGAGACCACGGCGGAGACTACCGCGGAGACTACCGCGGCAGCGGAAGGAGCGTGACCCATGACAGCCTTTCTGAACCAACTGGCTCTCTCCTTTGATCTGCCCGTTCTGAACTGGATCCATGCAAACCTCCGCTGTCCCCTGCTGGACAAGCTCATGCCCATCATCACCCTGTTCGGTGAGGGCGGCGTGTTCTGGATCGCCTGGGCGGTAATCCTGCTGATCATCCCCAAAACCCGGAAAATCGGCATTTCCATGCTCTTTGCCCTGACTCTGGGGCTTCTGGTGTGCAATGTCACCCTGAAGCCCCTGATCGCCCGAATCCGGCCGTATGAGCTGCAGGAGCAGATGGGTGTTACCGTCGAGCTGCTGATTGCGCGTCTGGAAGATTTCTCCTTCCCCTCCGGTCACACCATCGCCTCCTTCGAGGCGGCGGTGGTGCTGCTGAAATACAGTAAGAAAATGGGCATTCCGGCACTGATCATTGCCATTGCCGTGTCCTTCTCCCGGCTGTATCTGCATGTGCACTACCCCTCCGACGTACTGGCCTCCATAGTGCTTGGCACTGCGTTTGCCTTCCTGGGCTGCGCCCTGGCAAACCTCATCAAGCTCCCCAGTACGAAAAAAGGGAAGTTCGAGCGGGATTAAAAAGCCGTCCGAACAGACCTCTTTCCAGATAGCTCCTAAAACGGAAGCAAGAAACAAGAAAGCTGTCATTGCGAACCAGCGCCGCGGCACTGGTTCGCAATGACAGCTTCTTCTTAATTTAGACTCTGTCCTTAAATGAACGCGGCCACCACCGCAATGACCACCGCCGGAAGGAGATTCGCAACCTTTATTTTCTTCCCCCAGATGAGGTTCACACCCACGCAGAAAATCAGCACCGAGCCGACAAGAGACAGATTGTTCAGAGCCGCCTCGGTCATCACAGGCCGCACAAGCCCCGCCAGGGCGGTGATGCTTCCCTGCAGGATCGCGACCGGGATCGCGGAGAACGCCGCCCCACGACCCAAAGAGCAGCTCATAACCATAATGATGATAAAATCCAGCACCGCCTTGGTGGCAAGAATGGAATAATCCCCCGTCAGGCCATCCTGAATGGAGCCGACGATGGCCATTGCTCCGATGCACACCGTCAGCGAGGCGGTGACAAAGGCGTTCACAAAGCCCTTGTCCTTGGCGTTTCCCGTTTTCTCCTTCAGCCACTGGCCGAAGCCCTCAAAGATCCCCTCCAGATTCAGCAGCTCCCCGATCAATGCGCCGACGGTCAGGCAAAGCACCAGCAGCATACTGCCGCCGCTGGAAATGACCCCATCCTCCACGGTGAGCATTTTCTCCATCGCCCCGGCAATGCCGATCATCAGAGTGCTGACACCACAGCATTTATTCAGGGTATCCTGGACGTTCTCCTTCAAAAACCGGCCGAACAGTGCCCCGCCCAGGCCTCCTGCCACAATGGCTCCCGTATTGAGGATCGTTCCGAAACCGTACATTTTTCTTCCTTCTCTCTTTCAGATAGGAAGCATCTTACTCCAATCGGTGAATTTTGTCAATAGCAAAGGGGCTGTTGCAACGCTTGCAGCAGCCCCTCAGTCTTATGGAATTCTACATCCCGTGGATGTAGGGGCGGCCATTGGCCGCCCGCGGGCGACGAATCGTCGCCCCTACAGATTCTATTGATAGATTACCCTATTTTACGGTCAAATTCTGGTGTTTTAACTCGCTCTTCCGTAGCCGGACAGGAAGCTTCCGTCTCTGGCATCCAGAGCCATCAGCTCGTGAATGCCCAGCTCCTGGCCGATGGTATTGCCATCGGAGAACCTGTAAATGACGGTGCCCATGACGATCAGCTCCGGAATTTCCTCGCCGCTGTCCGTTTTTCTGGTTTCCAGTACCAGGTCTGTCAGATTCACGAAGCACTCCACGTCGGTGTAGCCCATTTCCTTGGTATCAAGACCAAAGCCGTCCATGGTTCCGGCCTGCATTTCCCGCTTCACCGCCGCCAGCATCTCAGGTGCGGACAGGATTCCCGCTTCCGCCGGTGCTGTCAGGTCGTAGTAGATATCCGCCTGGAAGGTGACTGTGCCGTCGTCGCTCAGGAACGTCTCGCCCCAGTGGGCAGAACCGCTCTGGTTCTGAGTGGCGGCGGTGGTTTCCTCCGGTGCCCCGGTGGTCATAAGCGACATGAGGTTCCAGTACTCCCCTTCCGAAACCTTCGTCAGGTCAAACCAAACGTCGTAGACCTTCCGGTCGGCGATAAAGAAGGTATGCCACCGCTTCACTGTCTGGGGCTGACCGGGTATCACGTCACTTTCCGCCTGGAGATCCCAGTCGCCGTAGAGGGAACTGCCCGCCATTAGGATCAGGCTGGAATCCGAAACATCCGCAACTCCCGCTTCTGCCAGCCAATCGAAATCCGCATAAGGATTCTCCACAGAATCCGGAATATCATAGGTGTCAATTTGGCCGACGGTTTCCCCGTCCTTCACAAAGAGGATCACGCCGTTCTCGCCGGATTTCAGCCCCATGTCGTCCGGCAACTTCGTCGGGTCAATAGGCAGTGACGAGGGAATGGCCACCGCCCCGCTGCCAAAGCTGACGGTATTCAGGATTGCGTTCTCCACCTCCGGGCTGACAGCATACTCGTCAAACCACACATCGTAAATGCGGTTTTCCCACTGGTAAACATTATGCCGATTCAAAAGGGTTTTGGGCTGCCCCTCAGGCACGTCGCTGAAAAATTCCACCGTGTAGCCGCTGGTCAGATCGCCGCCGGCAGAATATCCTACATTCTCCATGCCCCACTCCGGGAACACCAGCTCCTCCAGCCAATCCGCGCCGGAGATATCCTTGGGAACGGTGAAGAACCGAACGCCGCCGATGGCCGTGTCCCCTTCCTTCAGCGTGAACTCATAGTTGTCCCGGTTGATATCCCAGGGCTGGTGATTCTCGAAGCCCTCATAAGTACATCCGTCCGGAAGGGTAAGGTGCAAATCCTGGAAAGTCACGCCAATTACACCGGCCGTGGGATTGGTCTCCAAAGTCGGACTCTCGGTAGGCTGCTGCTCCTCCGTCTTCCGGGGATTCAGGGCGCAGGCGGCCAGCACCACCAGGCACAGCACCGCGCAGATTCCGCTGACCCAGACCTTGGGTCGCTTCCACCGAGCCATGTTCCGCACCCGCCCACGGGTGTCTCCCTCGCCGAAGGCCAGGGGCATTCCCGCGATCAGCCGCTTGTGGGTAGCCAGCCGCAGAAGCGCCTGGGAATAGTCCGCCCGGATGTCCTCCCCCAGCCGGTTGATCACCGCCTCGTCGCAGCTCATTTCCATGTCCTTCCCGCCCAGCAGGAAAGCCAGCCACACCAGGGGATTGAACCAGTGGACGCACAGAGCCCCATAGCCCAGCAGCTTCCACAGGGGGTCGCCCCGACGCACATGCCGCCGCTCGTGGGCGATGATGAACCGCCGTTCGGCATCTGGCGTGTCCGAGGGCAGGTAGATTTTCGGGGCGATTACGCCCATGACAAAGGGCGTGGAAAGGTTATCCGCCAGATAAGTTTCCCCCTGGTAGGGTGCCGCCTCCCGGAGCCTTCGCCGGAGGACAAGGTACTGCGCCAGGCTGTAGGCCGCCATCAGCACCCCACCGGCCAGCCACACACCGGCGGCGATTTCCATGGGAGAATAGCCTGCTTTGGCTTTCTCCGGCTGCGCGTCAACCTGAGATACGTCCGAAGGGGTGAAATCGGCGGTCTGGATGACCGTCTGCACCGGGCGGTAGCTCACCTCGCTGATGCCATCGGTGGTGGTCACGGGCAGGGGCTTCAGCACAGACATCCCCGCGCTCAGAGAAATGGGGCACAGCAGCCGGAAAACGACCACTGCCCACAGTGCGTAAGAATAGACTTTGGGGGCATGCTTCAGAAGCAGTCGTGCCAGCAGCACCACGCCGATGACCAGGCTGCCCGTCAGGCTCATATTGAGTACCTTTTCAAAGACCGCCGTCATAGCATCACCTCCGCATGGAATCGATGAGCTTCTGAATCTCATCGATCTCGGCATCGTTCAGCCGCTTCCGGCTGCCGAAGGCCGCCAGGAAGGCGGGCAGGGAGCCTTGGAAGGCATCCTGGACGTACTGCTCGCTTTGCCGGGCATAGAATTCCTCCCGGCTGACCAGAGCCGTCACCGTGCCGCCCTGGTTCTGAAACAGCCCCCGGTCGCACAGCCGCTTGAGGACGGTGTAGGTGGTGGTGCGCTTCCAGCGAAGCCGCTCTTCTGCCAGGCCAGCCAGCTGCCGGGAGGTCAGGGGCGCATTCGACCAGATAATATCCGCGAAAATGGATTCGATTTCGCCGAGATGATAGTCTGCCATTTGGGTTCCTCCTTTGTCTATTTTCTGTAGGCAAGTATATACTACAGCAAGTAGACCGTTTTGTCAAGCGCGTTTTCTATTTTTCCCAATTCTTTGGGGGCCGCAAGGACAGATATTTACCGTTGCTCTCAGGTGTTCAACGCGCATAAAGCCAGCTGCCCCATATACTTCAAGGAAAATATAAAAATGACCGAAGCCCCCGAGCTTCGGTCATTCTTTGGAGCTGCTAGCCAGATTTGAACTGGCGACCTCATCCTTACCAAGGATGCGCTCTACCGACTGAGCTATAGCAGCAGAAAAGCTGTCAAGAATTATGGAGCTGCTAGCCAGATTTGAACTGGCGACCTCATCCTTACCAAGGATGCGCTCTACCGACTGAGCTATAGCAGCATTTTTGACAGCTTTTAGATTATATAATGGATGCGGCATTTTGTCAAGCATTTTCTCGACTTTTTCCCATGAATTCCGCAAAAAGAGCGTGCCTCAAAAGAGGCACGCTCTTTTCCTGGCTTTTATCCCGGATTACACCAGCTCGATGACTGCCATCTCAGCTGCATCACCCCGGCGGGCACCGGTGCGGGTCACTCTGGTGTAGCCGCCGTTGCGGTCAGCATACTTGGGAGCGATCTCCTTAAACAGCTTGTGAGCGACGTCCTCGCTGGTGATGAAGGCCAGAGCCTTGCGGTAAGCCGCCAGGTCGCCCTTCTTGCCCAGGGAGATCATCTTCTCAACAACAGGCTGCACTTCCTTGGCGCGATAGAAGGTGGTTTCCATCTTGCCATTGGCCAGCAGATCGGTGACCTGCTGACGCAGCAGAGCCTTTCTCTGCGCGCTGGTCTTGCCCAGCTTACGAGTGCCGAACATGAACGTTTCCTCCTTTTGAAAAGGTTAAAGGTTAACTCAACTTAGTTGTTGCTGCCAGATTCCTCGCTGGCCAGGGACAGACCCATCATTTCCAGCTTCTTCTGCACTTCGTCCAGAGACTTCTTGCCCATGTTCCGGACCTTCATCATGTCCTCGCCGGTCTTGTTGATCAGGTCGGCCACGGTGTTGATGTTGGCACGCTTCAGGCAGTTGAAGCTGCGGACGGACAGATCCAGCTCATCAATGGTCATGGAAAGCTTGGCATCGGGACGATCGGCCACCTTCTCCACCACAGTGGAAGAGGTGCTGACGGAATCGGACAGGTTGGTGAACACCGTCAGATGGTCAGACAGGATCTTGGCACCCAGAGACACAGCGTCCTTGGCAGTGATGGTGGAATCGGTCCAGACCTCAAGGGTCAGCTTGTCGTAGTCGGTCTTGTCGCCGACACGGCAGGGCTCCACCGTGTAATTCACCTTGGTCACAGGAGAATAGATGGAGTCGATGGGAATCACGCCGATGGGCGTCTGGGGCGTCTTGTTCCGGTCAGAGGAAACATAGCCGCGGCCCTGAGACAGGGTGATCTCCATATTGAAAGTGGCGTCCTCGCCCAGAGTGCAGATGTGCAGCTCCGGGTTCAGGATCTCAACCTCCGCGTCTGCCTTGATATCGCCGGCAGTGACCTCACAGGGACCCACCGCGTCGATATGCACGGTCTTGACACCGGCACAGTGCAGCTTGGGGATGATCCGCTTGACGTTCAGCACGATCTCCGTCACATCCTCGGTGACGCCGGGGATGGTAGAAAACTCATGCTGAATGCCCTGGATCTTCACGGAAGTGGCTGCATAGCCGGGCAGGCTGCTCAGCAGGATACGGCGCAGGGAATTGCCCAGGGTCATACCGTAGCCGCGCTCCAGAGGCTCCACGACGTACTTGCCGTAGGAAGCGTCCTGGGGCTGGTCCAGGCAGGTGATGCGGGGCTTTTCAATTTCTACCATGAATCAAAACCCTCCTTAAGTGTGTGTGGGGGACGGAGCCCCCACCAGACAAATACGCATACAGTAGGGGGGAAATTATTACTTGGAGTACAACTCGACGATGAGGTGCACAGCGATATCGAAGTCGATATCGGCCTTGGTAGGCATAGCAATAACCTTACCCTGGAGGGTGTTCTTATCACGATCCAGCCACTTGGGGGCAGCAACGAAAGCGTCGTCTTCCTTCAGCTTCTTGAAGAAAGCGTTGGAAGCGGCCTTCTCGGAAACGGCAATCACGTCACCGGTCTTCACCAGATAGCTGGGGATGTTGACACGGCTGCCGTTGACGGTGAAATGACCATGGTTCACCAGCTGACGAGCCTGACGGCGGGTGTTGGCAAAGCCCAGACGGTAAACCACGTTGTCCAGACGGCGCTCGCAGAAGGTCAGCAGCTCCTCACCGGTGTTGCCTTCCATCCGGTCGGCCTTGGTGTAGTAGTTGTGGAACTGCTTTTCCTGGATGCCGTAAACAAACTTGACCTTCTGCTTCTCGGTCAGCTGAGTGGCGTACTCAGACTTCTTCGCTCTTCTCTGACCGCCGGGGTTCTTGTTGGAAGACTTGTTGTAACCCATAGCGGCAGGAGAAACGCCCAGCGTTCTGCAACGCTTCAGCACGGGCTGCATATTCTTAGCCATAACGCAAAATTCCTCCTATACCTAAATCAGACTCTACGTCTCTTGGGGGGACGGCAGCCATTGTGAGGAATGGGGGTGACGTCCTTGATCATAACAACTTCCAGACCGGCAGTCTGCAGGGCGCGGATCGCAGCCTCACGTCCCTGACCGGGACCCTTCACATAAACCTCAACCGTCTTCAGACCGTGCTCCATAGCAGCCTTGGCAGCGGTCTCCGCCGCGGTCTGGGCAGCATAGGGAGTGGATTTCTTGGAACCACGGAAGCCCAGTCCGCCGGAGGAAGCCCAGGAAAGGGCGTTGCCTTCCAGGTCGGTGATGGTGACCATGGTATTGTTGAAGGAGGAGCGGATATGAGCTGCGCCCTTCTCAACGTTCTTGCGCTCGCGACGGCGCTTGACAACCTTTTTCGCATTCTTTGCAGCCATTGATTATCCCTCCTTACTTCTTCTTGTTCGCAATGGTCTTCTTGGGACCCTTGCGGGTACGGGCATTGGTCTTGGTGCGCTGGCCGTGGACGGGCAGGCCGCGGCGATGCCGCAGACCCCGGTAGCAGCCGATTTCGCTCAGACGCTTGATGTTCAGAGCGGTCTCCCGGCGCAGGTCGCCTTCGATGAGGAAGTGATGCTCGATGGCATCACGCAGCTGACCCTCCTGCTCCTCGGTCAGATCCTTGACCCGGGTATCGGGGTCGATACCGGTGGTCTTCAGAACCTGGGCGGCGCGGGTGGGTCCAATGCCGTAGATATAGGTCAGAGCAACTTCGATCCGCTTATCGCGGGGAAGATCGATACCAGAAATACGTGCCATATTCTTTCAGCACCTCCTATTAGCCTTGTCTCTGCTTGTGCTTGGGGTTTTCGCAAATTACCATAACGCGACCCTTGCGCTTGATGATCTTACACTTTTCGCACATGGGTTTAACGGACGGTCTTACCTTCATACTGTTTAACCTCCATATGAGAATGGTTCTCTTAGATTACTTACTTCTCCAGGTGATCCGGCCTTGGGTCAGATCATAAGGAGACATTTGAACGGTTACTTTGTCACCGGGCAAGATCTTGATGAAGTTCATTCTGAGCTTGCCGGAAATGTGTGCCAGAATGGTGTGTCCGTTGCCAATGTCAACCTTGAACATAGCATTCGGCAGTGCATCTGTTACGATGCCCTCAATCTCGATTACGTCGTCCTTAGCCAAGTTATTACCCTCCCAGGTTATTCGCTTGCGGTTTCTCTGGCAAGGAAAGCCAGATCTCTTCGTAATTCGCCGTTGAGCACTTTGTCGCCGCTACGGATTTTCGCAGCAACTCTGGTCTCAGAGCGAAGGACTTTTTCCACATGCTTGCGTTTCTTTCGTTTCGGTCTATCCGGGGTGCGGTCCTTTCCGTTGACCAGGAACAGGAAGGCAGGGTCTGCGTCAATGACGTAGAACCACTGTCCCTGATCCCGACCCGCTTTGGAAACCACCACATCCGAAATGCCGATGTCCGGACTAGCAGGATCCATAGTTCAAAGTCCTTCGGTGACGGTGAGTATTTCCGGCTCGCCGTCGGTGATGAGTACAGTATTTTCATAGTGAGCCGAGAGCTTGCCGTCAGCGGTCACCGTGGTCCAGCCGTCTTTCAGAACGCGCACATCATAGGTGCCCACGTTCACCATAGGCTCTACCGCGATGGTCATTCCGGGAAGCAGTCTGGGCCCCCGGCCGGGATTTCCGTAGTTCGGAACTTCCGGCTCCTCATGCAGCTGCCGTCCCACGCCGTGACCTACGAAGGAACGGACAACTGAAAAACCGTTAGACTCCACATACGTCTGGATGGCGTGGGAGATATCTTGCACACGGTTGCCCTTGACGGCGTGGGCAATGCCTTCAAAGAAGGACTGCCGGGTCACGTCGATGAGCTTCCGCGCTTCGGTGCTGATGGCACCACAGGGGTAGGTAGCGGCACAATCGCCATGAAAGCCCTTATAGAACGCGCCCACGTCCACGGACACGATATCCCCTTCCTTCAGGGTGTAATACCCCGGAATTCCGTGAATAACCGTGCTGTTGACGCTGATGCACGCGCTTGCAGGGTAGCCGCCGTAGTTCAGGAACGACGGTTTCGCGCCCTGAGAGACGATAAAATCGTGGACGGCCTGATCGATTGCCTTTGTGGACACGCCAGGTCTTACCATTTCCCCTGCCAGAGCACGGGCCGCCGCGGTAATTTTACAGGCCTGACGCATACATTCCAGCTCACGTTCATTTTTGATCGTGATCATACCTTCGCCCCTATTGCCTTGAGGATATCCTCATTGGCTTCCTCGATGGACTGATTGCCGTTGACCGTGCGAAGCCGATCCAGCTTGCCGTAGAAGTCCTTCAGAACCTCCGTGGAAGCATGGTAGACCTCCAGACGGTGCCGGACGGTTTCGGGCTTGTCGTCCTTGCGGATGACAAGCTCACCGCCGCAGTGATCGCAGACGCCTTCAGTCTTGGAGGGATTGACGACGATGTGATAGCTTGCGCCGCACCTGGCGCAGACCCGACGTCCGGTCATACGGCCTTCAATCGCTCCATCGTCCACCTCGATAGAAACAACATGGTCGATTTTCACGCCCTTGTCTTCCAGTGCCTGTGCCTGAGCCAGCGTGCGGGGCACGCCGTCCAGGATAAAGCCTCTGGCGCAGTCGGGCTGCGCCACCCGGTCGGCGACGATGCTGAGGATCAGCTCGTCGGGGACCAGGCCGCCCTCGTCCATGTACTTCTTTGCCTGCATGCCCAGCTCGGTGCCATTGGCGATGGCCTCGCGGAGCATGTTCCCGGTAGAAATGGCGGGAATTCCAAGCTGCTCGACCAGCAGCTCAGCCTGTGTTCCCTTTCCGGCGCCGGGCGCGCCCAGTAGAATGAGATTCATCCTGCCATACCTCCTGACTTAGTCCAGGAAGCCCTTGTAGTGCCGCATAAGCATCTGCGCTTCCAGAGCCTTCACCGTCTCCAGGGCAACGCCCACGATGATGATGATGGAAGTACCGCCGATGGCCAGGTTCCGGACACCTGCCATCAGGTTGCCGGCAACGATGGGCAGCAGAGCCACAACGCCCAGATATACAGCACCAAAGATCAGGATTTTGTTGATAACCTTCTGGATGAAGTCCGCGGTAGGCTTGCCGGGGCGGAAGCCCGGGATGAAGCCGCCGTTCTTCTTCAGGTTGTTGGCGATCTCCACGGGATCATACTGAATGGTGGAGTAGAACCAGCTGAAGAAGAAGATCATCAGGAAGTAGACCACTGCGTAAGTCCAGCTGGAGGAGCTCCAGACGTTCTCATACCACCAGCCGGAGGTGTGACCGGTAAAGGCACAGACCGTGGCAGGCAGAGAGCAGATGGACTGGGCGAAGATGATGGGCATCACACCGGCCATGCTCACCTTGATGGGCAGATTGGTGTTCTGACCGCCGTAGACCTTCCGGCCTACCACGCGCTTGGCGTACTGGATGGGGATCCGACGCTCCGCATCGTTGATGAAGATGATGAACAGGATCAGAGCGATCATGCCGACCAGCACGATGATGACCTGCCACCAGCTCATGGTGATGAGGTTGCCAACCATCCGGGGAAGACCGGAGACGATGTTGGCAAACAGGATCATGGAGATACCGTTGCCGATACCGAACTCGGTGATCTGCTCACCCAGCCACATGACCACGGTGGAGCCGGCGGTGAAGGCCAGGATAATCACCATGGCAGGCAGGAAGCCCTCCTGGGTGATGATGGAGAAGCCCTGAGAAGCGTAGTTGTGGAGCATGGTGTAGTAAGCCCAGCCCATCAGCAGACCCAGACCAACCGTGGTGTACCGGCTGATGCGGGCAATCTTCTTCTGACCCTCCTCGCCGCCTTCCTTTGCCAGCCGCTCCAGGGCGGGAATGGCAATGGTCAGCAGCTGGATGATAATGCTGGCGTTGATGTAGGGCTGAATGCCCAGCGCAAAGACCGTCGCCTGAGAGAAGGCGGAGCCGGACATTGCGTTGTACAAGCCCAGAATCGTAGAGGACAGCACGCTGTCGTAGTAGTTCGTCAGGGTCGCAACGTCAATGAAGGGAACCGGGATGACGTTGCCAACGCGATAGATCAGCAGGATGAACAGAGTGAAGATAATCTTCTTTCTCAGCTCAGGGATCTTCCATGCGTTGCGCAGTGTCTGTAACACTTAGACCACCTCGGCCTTTCCGCCTGCCTGCTCAATCTTCTCCTTGGCAGACTCAGAGAAAGCCGTGGCCTTGACAGTTACCTTCTTGGTCAGGCTGCCGTTGCCCAGGATCTTCAGACCGTTGGGGCACTCGGCGATGATGCCGTTTTCCATCAGCGCGGCAGCGTCGATGACGGCACCGTCCTCAAAGGCGTTCAGGGCAATGACGTTCACAGCAGTCAGAGGCTTGGCGAACACATTGATGAAGCCCCGCTTGGGGATCCGGCGAACCAAAGGCATCTGGCCGCCTTCAAAGCCCACGCGGACCTTACCGCCGGAGCGAGCCTTCTGACCCTTGTGGCCGCGGCCACCGGTCTTGCCGTTGCCGCTGCCATGGCCGCGGCCCTTACGCTTGCCGACCTGGGTGGAACCGGCAACGGGAGAAAGTTCATGAAGCTTCATTTTTTCTCCTCCTTATTCAACTTCGGTGACCTGCAGCAGATAGCCGATCTTGGCGATCTTGCCACGGGTCTGGGTATTGTCGGGCTGGATCGTGACCTGGCCGATCTTCCGCAGTCCCAGGGACTGGGCAGTGGCGATGTGCTTCTCCAGGCGACCGTTCAGGCTCTTAACAAGCTGGATTTTCAGGTTTGCCATGTTAATTGCCCTCCTTAACCAACGATTTCTTCTACGCTCTTACCACGGACAGCAGCGACCTGCTCGGGGGAACGCAGGGAAGTCAGGCCAGCCATCGTGGCCTTGACAACGTTCTGGGGATTGTTGGAACGCAGGCACTTGGCGCAGATGTTCCGGATGCCCACAGCCTCCATCACCGCACGGACAGCACCGCCGGCGATGACGCCGGTGCCTTCGGGGGCGGGCTTGAGCAGGACGGTGCCGGCACCGAAGATGCCGATGATGTCGTGGGGGATGGTGTCGCCGGCCAGGGAAATCTTGACCATGTTCTTCTTGGCATCGGCGATGCCCTTCAGAATGGCCTCGGAAACCTCGGCAGCCTTGCCCAGGCCATAGCCCACGGTGCCCTTGCCGTCGCCGACCACTACCAGAGCGGAGAACTTCATGACACGGCCGCCCTTAACGGTCTTGGAAACACGGTTCAGGTAAACGACCTTCTCAATGAGCTCAGGAGCGTCATTGTTCGTCTTATTATAAGCCATTTTCTTTCCTCCTCACTCTTAGAACTTCAGGCCGCCTTCGCGGGCGCCTTCAGCCAGGGCAGCCACACGGCCGTGGTAAACATAGCCGCCGCGGTCAAACACGACTTCCTCAATGCCCTTTGCCTTAGCACGCTCTGCCAGGACGGTGCCCACCTTCTTTGCAGCCTCTGCATTGCCGGTAGCACCTTCAAAGCCCTTCTCCAGGGTGTTTGCGGAAACCAGGGTCACGCCGTTGACATCATCGATGATCTGGGCGTAGATGTTGGCGTTGGAGCGGAACACGTTCAGGCGGGGACGCTCGGCGGTGCCGGAAACCTTGCCGCGAACGCGGATATGCCGCTTCAGGCGCATAGCCTTCTTATTGATCTTGCTAACCATTTCGGCACACCTCCATTACTTCTTGCCACCGGTCTTACCGACCTTGCGGCGGATGACCTCAGTGGTATACTTGATGCCCTTGCCCTTGTAGGGTTCGGGGGGACGCTTGCCGCGAACCTCGGCAGCGAACTGACCGACAGCCTGCTTGTCAATGCCGTGGATGATGACCTTGTTGGGCGCGGGAACCTCGATGGTGATGCCGGGAATCTCGTCCACGATGACCTCGTGGGAGAAGCCCAGACGCATGACCAGCTGCTTGCCCTTCTTCTCAGCACGGTAGCCAACGCCGTTGACTTCCAGCTCCTTGGCGTAGCCCTTCTCAACACCCTCTACCATGTTGTGCAGCAGAGTACGGGTCAGGCCGTGCAGGGACTTATGCAGGTGCTCCTCATCGGGACGGTCAACGATGATTTCGTTGCCCTCGACCTTGAGGATCATGTCGGGATGGAAGGTGTAGGTCAGGGTACCCTTGGGACCCTTGACGGTCACAACATTGCCCTCGGCAACGGTAACCGTAACATTTGCCGGGATGATAACCGGCTTTCTACCAATTCTAGACATTTACGAAATCCTCCTTACCAGACGAAAGCCAGGACTTCGCCGCCGATGTGCAGCTCGCGGGCCTTCTTGTCGGTCATAACACCCTTGGAGGTGGAGACGATGGCCACGCCCAGCCCCTTGAGAACCCTGGGCAGCTCCTCAGCACCGGCGTAGATCCGCAGACCGGGCTTGGAGACGCGCTTCAGGCCGGACAGAGCGGGCTGCTTCTTCGCCAGATACTTCAGGGTGATGTGAATGACGCCCTGATTGCCGTTGTCCACCAGAGAGAAGGCCTTGATGTAGCCCTCGTCCAGCAGAATCTGCGCAATGGCCTTCTTCAGGTTGGAAGCGGGGACATCCACAGTGTCGTGCTTAGCAGAATTGGCGTTCCGGATACGGGTCAGCATATCTGCTACGGGATCGGTGATTTGCATGTTAAAATCCTCCTTTAAGAAGTTACGGGCTTTACCCGTTGAAGACCCGAAGGTATCCGGGGAATGCGCTCCACAGGTGGAGCCATCTTCCCGGGACGCTCCGAATCTTGTTTACATTAGAAATTCGCCTTACCAGCTGGCCTTGCGGACACCGGGAATCTGACCCTTGTAGGCCAGCTCGCGGAAGCAGATACGGCACACGCCGTAATCGCGCAGGTAAGCATGGGGTCTGCCGCAGATCTTGCAGCGGTTGTAGCGGCGGCTGGAGAACTTGGGCTCAGCCTGCTGCTTCAGGATCATAGACTTCTTTGCCATTTGCTTCTCCTCCTAATCAAGCGGTGAAGGGAGCACCCAGCTGGGTCAGCAGCTCTTTGGCTTCCTCATCGGTATTGGCGGTGGTGCAGATTGCGATATCCATACCACGGATCTTGTCCACCTTATCGTACTCGATCTCAGGGAAGATCAGCTGCTCCTTCAGACCGAAGGCATAGTTGCCCCGGCCGTCAAAGGAGTTGGGGTTGATACCCCGGAAGTCACGGACACGAGGCAGAGCTACGCTGAACAGACGGTCCAGGAACTCATACATCTTGTCGCCCCGGAGGGTGACCTTCACGCCAACGGTCTCGCCCTCACGGAGCTTGAAGTTAGCGACGCTCTTGCGAGCCTTGCAGGTGATGGGCTTCTGGCCGGTGATGGTGGCCAGATCCTTGGCAATGGCCTCGATCTCCTTGGCATTGTTCTTGCTCTCGCCGCAGCGGACATTGACGATGACCTTGTCGAGCTTCGGGATCTGCATGACGCTCTTGTAGCCGAACTTCTTGTTCAGAGCGGGAGCGATCTCAGCAACATACTTGTCTTTCATTCTGGGCATGAAACAACTCTCCTCTCTTAGATTTCGGCGCCGCACTTGCGACAGACGCGAACCTTCTTGCCATCGACCATCTTATAGCCGACGCGCACGCCCTTGGCGCACTTCTCACAGTACAGAGCCACCTTGCAGGTGCGGATGGGGGTCTCCTTCTTCACGATGCCGCCCTGCTCGCCCTGTTTACGGGGCTTGGTATGGCAGGTTGCCACGTTGACCTTCTCCACGATGACCTTGTTCTCAGCGGGCATGGCGACCAGCACCTTGCCCTTCACGCCCTTGTCCTTGCCGGACAGGACGATAACGGTATCATTCTTCTTAATGTTCATTCCTTCGGTCCTCCATTAGATGACTTCGGGAGCCAGAGACAGGATCTTCATGTAATCCTTCTCACGCAGCTCGCGGGCCACAGGTCCAAAGATACGGGTACCCTTGGGGTTCCGGTCTTCCTTGATGATCACGGCAGCGTTCTCATCAAAGCGGACATAGGAGCCGTCCTCACGGCGAACGCCCCGCTTGGAGCGGACGATCACAGCCTTGACAACCTCGCCCTTCTTCACAGTGCCGCCGGGCGCAGCCTTGCGGACGGAAGCAACGATGACATCACCGATGTTGCCGTACTTGCGCTTGGAGCCGCCCAGCACACGGATGCAGTGGATTTCCTTGGCGCCAGTGTTGTCGGCAACCTTCAGATAGCTTTCTTCCTGAATCATTTGTTTCCGACCTCCTTACTTCGCCTTCTCGATGACCCGAACCAGTCTCCAGCGCTTGTCCTTGGACAGGGGGCGGGTCTCCATGACCTCCACGGTATCGCCGATGCCGCACTCGTTGTTCTCGTCGTGAGCCTTCAGCTTAAAAGTCCGCTTCATGGTCTTCTTATACAGAGGATGCTGCACGCTATCCTCGATCGCAACCACAATGGTCTTGTCCATCTTGTCGGAGACGACCTGACCGATTCTGGTTTTACGGAATGCTCTATTCTCAGTCATTTACGTATCCTCCTCAGACGTTGGTCTTCTCGCGAATAATGGTCTTGACGCGGGCGATGTCCTTCTTGGTCGCGGCAATCTGCATGGGGTTGTCCAGCTGGTTGGTGGCATGCTGCATCCGCAGCATGAACAGATCCTTCTTCAGCTCGTCCAGCTTCTTGGCCAGCTCCTCAACGGACAGGTTCTTCAGTTCCTTTGCCTTCATCATTATTCACCACCAATCTCAGTTTCAACTTCCTTGGTGATGATCCGGGTCTTGATGGGCAGCTTGTGCTGCGCCAGACGCAGAGCCTCGCGGGCAACGTCCTCCGTTACGCCGCCGATCTCAAACATCACCTTCTGATTCTTAACGACTGCGACCCAGCCTTCGGGAGCGCCCTTACCGGAACCCATACGGGTGCCCAGACCCTTCTTGGAATAAGGCTTGTCGGGGAAAATCTTGATCCAGACCTTACCGCCACGCTTGGTGTAACGGGTCATGGCGATACGGGCAGCCTCGATCTGGTTGCCGGTGATCCAGCCGGGCTCCAGAGCCTGGATACCAAACTCACCGTAAGCAACCTTGTTACCGCGGGAGGCAGTGCCGGTCATACGGCCACGCTGAACCTTGCGGTACTTTGCTCTTTTCGGCATCAGCATTAGCGGTTACCTCCTTCGCGGTTGTAGTTTCTTCTCTCGCCGCCCTGACGACGGTCGCCGCCCCGGCGATCACCGCCCCGACGGTCACCGTTCCGGCGATCCCGACGCTCACGGGGAGCGGGTTCGGGAGCAGCGGCCCGGAGGGTGGTGTTCAGCACTTCGCCCTTGTAGATCCAAACCTTCACGCCGATGCGGCCGTAGGTGGTGGCAGCCTCAGCGAAGCCGTACTCAATGTCGGCACGGATGGTCTGCAGGGGGATGGTGCCCTCGTGATAGGACTCGGTCCGGGCGATTTCCGCGCCGCCCAGACGGCCGCCGCAGGTGACCTTGATGCCCTTGGCACCCAGGCGGGTAGCCTGCTGCATGGCCTTCTTCATGGCCCGGCGGAAGGAGATACGCTTCTCCAGCTGCTGAGCGATGTTCTCGGCCACCAGCTGCGCGTTCAGGTCAGGAGAGCGAACCTCAATGATGTTCAGGTTCACGCTCTTGCCCAGCTTGGCCTCCATCTCCTTGCGCAGGTTCTCGATCTCGGCACCGGCCTTACCGATGACCACGCCGGGACGGGAGCAGTTGATGTTGATCTTGACCTTGCCGTTGGAACGCTCGATCTCGATCTTAGCTACGCCAGCGGCGTACAGCTTGTTCTTCAGATACTTACGGATGTTGTAATCCTCGACGACCAGGTCGCCCACCTTGTCCTCACGGGCATACCAGCGGGAGTCCCAGTCCTTGATTACACCAACACGCAGTCCATGGGGATTAACTTTCTGTCCCATAGCTACCTCCTGATTAAGCCTTCTCGCTCACACCGATGGTGATGTGAGTGGTTCTCTTGTTGATCCGAACGAAACCACGGCGGGAAGCGATGCGGCCGCGCTTCAGAATGGGGCCGGGGTTCGCCACAGCAGTGGAAACATACAGGTTTTCCGTGTCCAAACCGTTGTTGTGCTCAGCGTTGGCAACGGCGCTCTTCAGCAGCTTGGCCATAGGCTCACAGGCTGCCTTGGAGGTCTGGCTCATCAGAGCGGCGGCGGTCTTCACGTCCTTGCCGCGGATCATGTCGCAAACCAGCTTGACCTTACGAGGAGACATACGGACGAATTTAACATGTGCAAAAACTTCCATCATTCTACCTCCTTACTTGCTGTTCGCGGTCTTGCTGCCGGAGTGACCACGGAAGGTGCGGGTGGGAACGAACTCACCCAGCTTGTGACCGACCATGTCCTCGGTGATATAGACGGGAACGTGCTTCCGACCGTCGTGGACAGCGATGGTGTGACCGACGAAGGAGGGGAAGATGGTGGAAGAACGGGACCAGGTCTTCAGAACCTTCTTGTCACCGGCCTTGTTCAGCTCCTCCACGCGCTTGTACAGCTCAGGAGCTACGAAAGGGCCCTTCTTGATACTTCTGCTCATTTCATTTCCTCCTTACTTGCTGTTTCTGCGCTTGACGATGAACTTGTTGGAACGGTTCTTCGTCTTACGAGTCTTGTAACCCATAGCAGGCTTGCCCCAGGGGGTCACAGGACCGGGACGGCCCACAGGCGCGCGACCCTCGCCACCACCGTGAGGATGGTCGTTGGGGTTCATGACGGAACCGCGCACGGTGGGACGGACACCCATGTGACGCTTCCGACCGGCCTTGCCGATGTGGACGTTCTCATGATCCAGATTGCCCACCTGACCGATGCAGGCGGTGCAGTTGGTGCGGACGTAGCGGACCTCACCGGAGGGCAGGCGGATCTGCGCCAGCTCGCCTTCCTTGGCCATCAGCTGAGCGGCGGCGCCGGCGGAGCGAACCAGCTGGGCACCGTGGCCGGGCTGCAGCTCCACATTGTGGATCACGGTACCGACGGGAATGTTGGCGATGGGCAGGCAGTTGCCGGGCTTGATGTCCGCGTTGGCGGAAGCCAGAACAACGTCGCCTGCCTTCAGGCCGTAAGGAGCCAGGATGTAGGACAGGGTGCTGTCCTCATACCGGATCAGAGCGATATAAGCGGAGCGGTTGGGATCGTACTCGATGCGCTGCACGGTGGCGGGCATCTCGGTCTTCAGACGCTTGAAGTCGATCACACGATACTTCCGCTTGTTGCCGCCGCCGTGATGACGGACGGTGATGTGACCATAGCTGTTGCGACCGGCATGCTTCTTCAGGGTCTCAACCAGGCTACGCTCAGGTTTTGCCTTCTTGTCCACGCCGTCGAAGCCGGAAACAGTCATGTTGCGGCGGGCGGGGGTGTAAGGCTTAAAAGTCTTAATTGCCATGTGCGTTTCTCTCCTTTTTGAGATTGATTAGACCATGCCCTCGAAGAACTCGATGGTCTTGGAATCGGCGGTCAGGGTAACGACAGCCTTCTTGTACTCGGCGCGCTTGCCGGCGGGGTAAGCACCGGTGCGCTTGACCTTGCCCTGCATACGGATGGTGTTGACCTTGGCCACCTTCACACCGAAGGCCTGCTCAACGGCAGCCTTGATCTCGGTCTTGTTGGCGTTGACGTCCACCATGAAAACGTACTTCTTGTCAGCCACAGCCTCCATGGACTGCTCGGTGATGACAGGTCTTCTGATGATATCGTAAGCGTTCATTATGCGAATACCTCCTCGATCTTCTGGAGGGCTGCCTTGTCCACAACCAGCTTGTCGGCGTTCAGCACGTCGTAGGTGTTCAGCAGGTTGGCGAAGGTGACCTCGCAGCCGGAGATGTTGCGGCCGGACTTGACCACATTCCCATCAGCGGCGGCGGTGACGACCAGAGTCTTGGTCTCGCAGCCCACGGCCTTCAGGAACTTGGCGAAGTCAGCGGTCTTGGGGGCGTCCATCTTGATCTCGTCAATGACGATCACAGCCTGCTCGGCAGCCTTGGCGGACAGCACGCTCTTCAGTGCCAGCCGCTTGGCCTTCTTGTTCAGGCCGAAGCTGTAGGATCGGGGCTTGGGAGCGAACACGATGCCGCCGTGGGTCCACTGGGGAGACCGGGTGGAACCCTGACGAGCCCGACCAGTGCCCTTCTGCCGCCAGGGCTTACGGCCGCCGCCGGAAACCTCAGCGCGGGTCAGAGCGGACTGAGTGCCCTGCCGCTTGTTGGCCAGGTGATTCTTGACTGCGTCGTGAACCACAGACGCGTTGGGGGTAATGCCGAAAACTGCTTCGGAGAGTTCGATCTCGCCAACCAGCTTGCCGGACATATCATAAACATTCGTCTTAAGCATGATTTAAGATCTCCTTTCCTTAGCCTCTCGCGGAAGCCTTCTGGGGGTTTCTGCCGGAAGCCTTCTGCGGGTTCTTGCTGATGCCGGTCTCCACGTTCTTGACCTTGTTGTTCTTGACGGTGTTCCGCAGGTAAACCAGGCCGCCCTTGGGGCCGGGGATGGCGCCGCGGATGACGATCATGTTCAGCTCCGCGTCCACCTTCACGACCTCCAGGTTCTCGATGGTGACCTGCTCATTGCCCATCTGACCGGCGCCGATCTTACCGGGAAAGATACGGGACTGGTGAGAGGACGCGCCCATGGAGCCGGCGTGACGGTGGACAGGGCCGCCGCCGTGGGTCATGGGGGTACGACCCGCGCCATGACGCTTCACAACGCCCTGGTAGCCGTGACCCTTGGAAATACCGGTGACATCGATCATGTCTCCGGCGGCGAAGGTGTCGGCCTTCACGACATCGCCGACATTCATGTCAGCCGCGCCGTCCAGCTTGAACTCCTTCAGGTGCTTCTTTGCCTCAACGCCGGCCTTCTTCAGGTGGCCGGCCTCAGGCTTGGTCAGCTTGAACGCCTTGATGTCCTCAAAGCCAAGCTGGACGGCGGTGTAGCCGTCGGTCTCGACGGTCTTCTTCTGAGTGACGGTGCAGGGGCCTGCTTCCACAACGGTAACAGGGATTACCTTGCCGCTCTCATCGAAGATCTGGGTCATACCCACTTTTTTGCCGATGATTGCTTTCTGCATGATTGGTTCTCCTTTTTTATAGGTTATTGGTCGGCTTACCGCATTGGGACGGTTGCCGACATGACCCGTCCGCCCGATGCCAGACAGTGCGGGCTGCCGCAATCGCGTTGTTACGCGTCATTACAGCTTTATCTCAATCTCAACGCCGGCGGGCAGATCCAGGCTCATCAGAGCCTCAATGGTCTTCTGGCTGGGGTTGAGGATATCGATCAGTCTCTTGTGGGTTCTGCGCTCGAACTGCTCACGGGAGTCCTTGTACTTATGGACAGCCCGAAGGATGGTAACAACTTCCTTCTTGGTGGGCAGAGGGATGGGGCCGGAAACCTGGGCGCCGTTGCGCTTGGCGGTCTCCACGATCTTTGCCGCGCTGGAGTCGATCAGCTGGTGATCATAAGCCTTCAGCCGAATGCGGATCATCTGGTTTGCCATGGTTTGTTTTCCTCCTTGAATATCGTACTCAGTTTGCGTAGTGGCTGGGTACGGTCGAACTATCTTGTCCGCGCCGCCGTGCGTATCACTCTAAGCCATGAAAAATGGCCGACCGAGGCCGACCCATTCCCATAGGCGCAGCGATATACGCAAGCGCGCACAAGGCAGTTCAGCCGCCCGATGACCGGACATACTCCGCAGAAGTTACCGCCTTCCGGCGCAATCTCCTGCATCATCGCATTGCGCGCGCAGTCTTTCCCCACACGCGCCCAATTATGATACCACCTGTCTTCCCATTTGTCAAGGAAAATTTCAGGAAAAATCACAAATTTTCTTTGCGCTTTTCGTACAATCTGCGTCTTGTCTTTTTCGCCTTTCCCGGTTTCAGATTCTCGCTCTGCCCTTTCAGCCGGGCATGGTATTCGATGTCCCAGCCAGGATACAGCTCCCGCTTCCGGCAAATGGCGGTGCGCAGAATCTTTTCAATTTCGTCCTCGTTGGCGCAAGCAATCGCGGCAATCAGCTCTTCCATGGTTCCCTCCTGTGAATAGTGTGTTTATACAGACACTATTCCTTGGTTTATTTTACTGCGATAATAGGGAAAAATCAAGGGGAATCTTTACGGGGGTGTGGATATTATGATCATTTACGATAGGCTTTGGCAGACCATGAAGGAGCGGGGCGTGACCCAGTACGATCTTTACACCCACCACAATTTCAACCGCTCCCTCATCAACCGGCTCAAGCACAACCAGAACGTGGAGACAAATACGCTGGAGCGTCTGTGCCGGATTCTGCACTGCCGACTGGAGGATATCGCCGAGTTCATTGAAGATGCCCACGAATAAATCGGGCTGGCGCGATTTTCGCGCCAGCCCTCTTTTCGTTTACCAGGGGCAGTTGTTTTCCTGCTTCCAGCTTTCCAGCCACTGGGCATCGGTTTTCCCATCCTCGTGAATATTCACCCGGGCGGAGTAGCCGCCGATCCAGTTGTCCGTCTTCAGGTACTCGGCGTAGCCGTAGCTGTCCAGGGTATCCCCGTTCAGCCCCACCACCCAGTAATGCGTAACCTGCTGCTCATCCTCATATTCATAGGTAAAGCTCTCGGTTTTGGATACCCGGTCAGTAATGTCCAGGTTTTCCCCGTTGACCACAAAATACAGCCGCCCGTCCCGAAGCTCCACCGGCGATGTCAGATTGCCCGTGTGCACCCAGACCTCCGATCCGGCATCGGTTTGCCGCACCTCCAGATTGCCGCCCCAGCCGAAAATCTGCCGGAGGCTGTCGGCAGAGGCAGTCACCGTCAGAAGGCAGATTACCGCCGCCAGCAGCACCAGTCTGGCCGCCGCCTTTCCTTTCGGCTTTCTTTTCCCGGCCAGCGCGTCCCAGTCCTCCCCACCGGAAGCGTGGAGCACGGAAAAGGCCTGCTTGTATTTTTCACGGTTCGTCATTGTCCCATTCCTCCTGTAGTTTTTCCCGGAGCATTCCCCTGCCCCGGCTCAGCCGCACCTTGACGTTGCTTTCCGTCAGATTCAGAACCCTGGCGATCTGTGCCACGGATTCGTCTTCATAATAATGAAGGTGAATCACCAGCCGGTATTTTTCCGGCAGAGCCATCACCGCAGCGAACAGCTCCCGGGATTCCCCGGTGGGGAATTCCAGGGTGTCCATGTAGTCCTCCAGCGGCACCGTTTTCCGCCGCCAGAAGGAGCTGCCCGCGTTTTTCGCGCAGTTGATGGCCACCCGCAGCAGCCAGAAGCGGATATGATCCTCGGATTCAAATTCTTTTGTGCTGACGTGATAGCGCAGCAAGGCTTCCTGGGCGGCATCCTCCGCATCCGCGGGATTTTTGCAGACCTGGAAGGCCGCCGCGTAGAGCCTGTCCCGGCAGGCTTCCGCCAGTACCTGGGTTTCCATTCTCATGGGCATTCCCTCTTTCTGTTTGGGACATGTTGTTTTTCTGAAAGGCCTTTCAGATAGAATACCATTGGGCAGGCCGAAAGGTTACAAAAGCTCCTTAAAAAGCAACGCACATATTCATCCAGGCCATAAGCTCTTCACCCCACTTATCGGCTCGCAAAAGCTTTCGGTGCAGGTTCCTCCGGAGGCAATGTTCTTGTCCCGGCAAGAACATTGAGAAGAAGCCGGCTCAAGGGGTGCTGCCGAAAAGCCGCCCCCTTGAGAATCCCCCGGCCGCATCGCCGGAAGCGCAAAAGAATGTTTCGGATTGCTATGGGTAGTTCTATCGAAAGCGCTCGGAAGAATTGGGTGTTTCTTTGACACATTGAAAAACCCGCCGCGTTTTTCGCGGCGGGCTTTTTCGGCTTGTTATTTGATCTCCCAGAGCTTGATCTGGCTGGACTTTTCATAAAGCCGCAGGTAGCTGTCGTAGCGGCTGGGCTCGATTTCCCCGGCCTCCACCGCCCCACGGACGGCGCAGCCCGGCTCCTTCCGGTGGGAGCAGTCGTCAAACCGACATTTGCCCAGGTAGGGGCCAAAATCCGGGAAGGAATACTGTAGATTCTCCTTAAGGATCATTTCCATCTGGTCGGTATCGAAGGAGGAAAAGCCCGGGGTGTCCGCCACATAGGTGTTTTCCCCCAGCGGGTACAGCTCCACATGCCGGGTGGTGTGCCGTCCCCGACCCAGCTTTTCGGAAACCTCTCCGGTCTCCAGAGCCAGCCCCGGTGCCAGACGGTTCAGAACGCTGCTCTTGCCCACCCCGGAATTTCCGGTGAAGGCGGTGAGCTTTCCGGCAAGCAGCGTCCGCAGCTCCTCCACCCCTTCCCCGGTTTCCGCGCTGGTGCGGATCACCGGAAAGCCCGCGTGCTCATAAATGCGTACCAGGTCGATTGCCGGATCCAGGTCACACTTGTTGACCACCAGATACACCGGCACCTCCTGATCCCCCGCGATGGCCGCCACCCGGTCGATGAGGAATGGCTCCGTCACCGGATTGACGTTGGCGGCGAAGACCACCAGCGCGTCCACATTGGCAACCGCCGGACGGACGAAGGCATTTTTCCGGGGAAGGATGCGCTCCACCATACCCTTGCCCTTCTCCACGGAGATTTCCACCAGGTCGCCGGTCAGCGGAGAGTTCCCCGCCTTGCGAAGAATCCCCCTGGCTCGACAGGTGATAAGGCCGGACTCAATCTGCACATCATAGAAGCCGCTGATGGAGCGCAGAATCCGCCCCTGCAATCTCTGGGTCATTTCGTAAACTCCAATGTTTTGGTTTCCAGGAACTGACCGTTCAGGTACAGGTCATAGGACACGGTACCCGTACCCGTCAGATCCAGCAGCACCGTCTTTGCCCCGGGGGCGATGGACTTGGAAACGATCACGTCCCGGGTGCCACCCAGGCACACGTCCAGCCTGGCTTCCTCGGTGCTTTCCGGCACCACCCAGGACACGCTGATAAGCACGGAATTGTCCGGCTCGGTCTCCTGGGGGGCAGTGGTCTGGGTGGGCTGGGTCTCCACTACGCCGCTGGAATACTGGATGATGATCTCGGAGGAAACGTCCAGGGTCTCGTCCTTTTCCACCGACTGATAGACCACCTCATTTTCCGGCCTTGTGCTTTCCGTAGGCTCATAGCGCACGTTGGTAAAGCCCAGCTGGGTCAGCAGCTCCTTGGCTCGGTTCAGCTCCAGACCCACCACATTGGGCATGGAGTTTTCCACAATGTCCGGGCCGGTGCTGACGTAAATATAGATGGTCTGACCCTCTGTTACCTCGCTTTCGGCGGAAGGATCCGTCCGGGTCACCTCGCCGGGCTGGTAGACATAACTGGCTTCCTTCTTTTTGAGCGGCTTGAAGCCCTGGCTTTCCAGGAGCTTGCAGGCCTCCTCCGCGTCCGCGCCTACGAAGTTATCCAGCTTCTTCACCTCCGGCTCCGGCCCCATGCTCACCGTCAGCCAGATATCCGAACCCCGCTGCACCTTGGTGCCCCCGGCCGGCTCCTGGTTGATGATCTCGTTTTTCGGATGGTTTTCACTGTACTCCTGAGGACGGAGCCGGAAATTGAAGTCGTCGTGGGCCGCCACCAGCTCCTCGCTGTAGGTGCCGCCGATGAGGTAAGGCACCTCCACCATGTCCTTCTCCTGGTTCAGCAGGGCTCCGTTGAACAGGGCAATCAGGAACAGGATAATGGCAAATACCGCCACCGCGCTGCAAACCACCACGGCGGTGGTGGCGATCCGGCTGCGCTCGGTGTTCTTCTTTTTCTCGGCCTCCCGGCGTCTTCTCCGGCGGCTTTCCGTATGGCCGGACTCCCGGCTGGCGGTAGACCTGGAAGCCGTGCCGGAATGCGCCATCACCGCGCTGTTTCTGGGTAAGGAAGCGGAGGGTCGCTCGCCGGTTCTGGCCTGCACCTTCTTCTCCGCGGTGGTCAGGGGCATCCCCGCCGTGGGGATTTTCCGGGTGGCGTCGTCCATCAGCGTGTGATAGTCGAAGACAATGGCGGGATTCTTCCGGAATTCCTCCATGTCCTGGAGCATTTCCGTGGCAGAAACGTACCGATCCCGGACTTCCAACGCCATGGCCTTCATAATGATCTGCTCCAGACCCGTGGGGATATTGGGGTTGAAGGTGGAAGGCAGGGGCGCGCCGCCGTTGATGTGCTGGATGGCCACAGAAACCGCGGACTCCCCGTCATAGGGGGGGCGGCCAGCCATCATCTCGTACATCACAACGCCCAGGGAGTACAGGTCGGAACGGTTGTCCGTGTGGCCGCCCTTGGCCTGCTCCGGAGAAATATAGTGAACGCTGCCCAGAGCCTCCTTGGTCAGGGTGTTGCTTTTGTTCATCACCCGGGCAATGCCGAAATCCATGACCTTCACGGAGCCGTTCTTCAGCACCATCACATTGTGGGGCTTGATATCCCGGTGGACAATGCCCCGGCTGTGAGCGTGCTCCAGACCCTTGGCAATCTGCAAGGAGAAGTGGAGGGTTTCCTTCCAGTTGAGGATGCCCTTTTTCTCCATATATTCCTTCAGGGAAATGCCGTCAATCAGCTCCATGACGATGTAGTCCGCCCCATCCGAGGAGGAAACGTCATAGACCTGGACGATGTTCGGGTGGCTGAGCATGGCCACGGCCTCGCCCTCCGCCCGGAACCGGCGGCGGAATTCCTCGTCCCTGGAAAATTCGTCCTTGAGAATTTTGATCGCAACCAGGCGGTTCAGCCGATGGCAGCGAGCTTTATAAACAACGGCCATGCCGCCGGTACCGATGACCTCAAGAATCTCGTACCGGCCGTCCAGAAGCCGTCCAATGTATTGATCCATATAAGCTCCTTCCTGCCCTAGGCTCAGACCTGAATCAGCACGCTGGTCACATTATCCGGCGCGCCCCGGCTTTTGGCAATGTTCAGCAGCCGCTTGCAGCAGTGGTGCTTGTTCACGCCATGAGCCACCTCGAAGAGGATTTCCTGGTCGTCCATCAGATTGCTCAGCCCGTCGGAGCACAGCAGCAGGAAATCGCCCTTGCTCACGCCGACGTGGAAAATGTCGCAGATCACCACAGGCTCCGTGCCCACAGCCCGGGTAATGTAGTTCTTTCCCGGATAGGATTTCGCCGCCTCTGCAGTCACGTCCCCCCGGTCAACCATCATCTGCACCAGGGAGTGATCCTTGGAGACCTGGTGAATGCCCGTCCGATTGATGCCGTAAGCCCGGCTGTCGCCCACGTTGACTATTGTAGCCCGATCCCGGCGCACCAGCACCGCAACCAGGGTGGTGCCCATGCCGTCAAATTCCTCGAACTGAGCCGCCTGGTCATAGACCGTGAAGTTTGCCAGCTTCACCGCACTGCGCAGCATCTGGTCGATCCGGTCGGACTCCATCCCAGGCAGCCAGCTCCGGCGAATTTCTTCGACAAAAACCTCCACCGCCAGGGTGCTGGCAATGTTGCCGGATTTGGCTCCGCCCATGCCGTCGCAGACCACGCCCAGCAGGGTTTCCTTGTCCAGCCGTTCAATTCGGTAGGCATCCTGATTCTGCTTGCGCACGCATCCGGGATCGGTAAGTCCCCAGCTCTGCATAGCCACAGCACCTTCCTTCTTTACTCGTGCTTTTTTTCGTATTTTCTGCGAAGCTGCCCGCAGGAGGCATCGATATCCCCGCCCAAAGTCCTGCGAACCGTGGCCGTGACACCGCCGTCTTCCAGAATTTTCTGGAAGATGGCCACCGCCTCCCGGGAGCTGGGCTTTAACGGGCTTTCCTCCACATGGTTCAGAGGAATCAGATTCACATGTGCCCCCAGACCCTTCAGCCGCCGCAAAAGCTCCTTGGCACACGCAGGAGTGTCATTGACCCCGTCGATCATGGCGTACTCAAAATGAATCCGCCGTCCGGTCGCGTCATAGTACCGGCGGACGGCCTGCATCAGCTCCTCAATGGGGTAGGCTTTATTCACCGGCATGATCTTGCTCCGGATTTCGTTGTTGGGCCCATGCAGGGAAATAGCCAGGCTGATTTGCAGCTTCCTGGCCGCCAGCTCGTCAATTTTCGGCACCAGGCCGCAGGTGGACAGGCTGATGTGCCGCATGGAAATGTTCATGCCCTGAGGGCTGTTCACCAGCTCCAGAAAGCGCATGACATTGTCAAAATTGTCCAGCGGCTCACCGATGCCCATCAGCACAATATGGGAAACGGGCAGGCCGGAATCCACTTGCGTAAAAAGCACCTGATCCAGCATTTCCGCCGGCTCCAGCCGCCGCACCAGGCCGCCCAGGGTGCTGGCGCAGAAGGCGCAGCCCATCCGACAGCCCACCTCCGTGGAAATGCACACGGTGTTGCCGTAGCGATAGCGCATGAGCACCGTCTCCACGCAGTTCCCGTCGGAAAGCCGCCAGAGATATTTGACGGTGCCGTCCTTCTGAGATTCCTGCTTCCGTACCGCCGTGGGGGCGTACAGAGGATATTCCCGCTCCAGAGCCTCCCGGAGAGCTTTTGGCAGATTCGTCATCTCGTCATAGGAGCGAACGCCCTTATGGAGCCAGGCAAACACCTGCCCCGCCCGGAAGGCAGGCTGACCCAGCTGTTTCAAGATGTCCGTCAGCTCCGGCTGGGTCAGGGATTTCAGGTTCATGCTTTCCTCCGAAGACGGCAGATGAAGAAGCCGTCGGTGTCGTACTGTCCGGGAATCAGGGTCAGCATCCCGGTATCGTTTCTGGGGAAGATTTCCGGCAGGGGCAGCGGCTCCGCAAAGAAATCCTCGTGGCTTTTCAGAAATGCTTCCACCACCTGCTCGTTTTCCCGGCGCAGCACCGTACAGGTGGCGTATAGAAGCAGTCCGCCGGGTCTTACATACCGACTCTGGTTTTCCAGAATGGCCAGCTGCAATGTCGGCAAATTCCTGGTTTCTTCCAGGTTTTTATACCGGATATCCGGCTTTTTCCGGATGATACCCAGGCCGGAGCAGGGTACGTCCGCGATCACCGCGTCCATGGTGCTTTCCCATTCCGGGACGAAAACGGAAGCGTCCTGCCGCTTCGATGTAATCTGGTTCAGCCCCAACCGAGCCGCGCCCCTGGCGATCAGCTGGGTTTTATGGGGGTGTACGTCGCAGGAAATGATTTCTCCCCGGCCGCCCATGGCGATGGCGGCGGCGAAGCTTTTGCCGCCGGGAGCCGCGCAGCAGTCCAGAATGCGTGCCCCCTGCCTGGGAAGCTGGGCGCACAGGACGCTGAGCCTTGCCGCCGGATCCTGAACGTAGAACAACCCCTCCCGGAAGGACGGCAGCCGCTCCAGGTCTCCCGTGCCGGAGAGAATCAGGCAGTCCCGCATCCAGGGATGTTTGGCAGCGATGACCCCCTCCCCTTCCAGCCGGGCTTCCAGAGCTTCGGTGGAAATCCGGAGGGTGTTCACCTGCGCTGTGGTCTCCGGCACGCCGTTGTCCGCAATGAGCATCGGCTCCAGGGTTCCCTTGGGCAGGTTTTGCTTCAGAAGGGAGATCAGGCCGTCCGGGTGGCTGTACCGGTCAGCGTAAGAAGTGGGTTCCTCCAACTGTCCCCGGGTACGGACGGCGTTTCGCAGAACGCCGTTGACCAGGGAAGCCGCTTTGGGATTTTTGCCGTATTTTTTTGCCAGGGCGACGGATTCGTTCACCGCCGCGCTGTCCGGAATTTTATCCAGCTCATAGAGCTGATAAAGCCCCAGATGGAGAATGTCCCGCACCACCGGGTGCAGGTCTTTTAGTCTGCCGTGAAGCAGCTGGCGTAAATAGAAGTCCAGCTTTTCCCGGTTCTGGGACACCCCGTAGCAAAGCCGTGTCGCCAGTGCCCCGTCCCGGCTGTCCAGCCCATCCCGGCGGATGGTCGTTTTCAGCACGGCGTTTGGCCAGGCATCCTCCCGACGGCAGGCGATCAGCGCGTTCAGCGCGGTTTCCCGGGCACCCATCAGGCTTCCAGGGGATGACCCCGGAAATAGTCCGGCGCGGCCATGCGCTTTCCGCCCTCGGCCTGCAGGGAGGTGATTTCAACCGCGCCTTCCCCGCAGGCGATCCGCAGGCCGGTTTTGGTCAGACCCAGGATTTCCCCGGGCTTTCCGGTGCCCTCCGTCACACGGGTGTCGTGGACTTTGAAGGTTTTGCCCCGCAAGACCATGGTGGCCACCGGCCAGGGATGAAGCCCCCGAACCTGATTGTGTACCTGCCAGGCGGTTTTGCTCCAGTCGATGGGGCACATGGTTTTATCCAGCATGGGGGCGTAGGACACCTGAGAAGCATCCTGCGGCGTTCCGGTCAGCTTTCCCTCGGTCTGGAACCGACCCAAAGTTTTACTCAGAAGGTTCGCTCCCAGCACCGCCAGACGATCCAGCAGCTCTCCGGCGGTCTCGTTTTCCCCGATGGGGGTCTTGGCCACGTCAATGATATCTCCCGCGTCCATTTCCCGGGTCAGGTACATGGCGGTCACACCGCTTTCCGTCAGGCCGTCCAGCACCGCCCACTGATAGGGCGCGCTGCCCCGGTACTTCGGCAGAAGGCTGGCGTGAATGTTGATGCAGCCCAGCGGCGGCACGTCCAGCACCTTCTGAGGAAGGATCCGCCCGTAAGCAACCACGGCGCAGATATCCGGCTTCAGAGTCCGCAGAGCCTCCACCGTCTCCTCTTCCCGGAAGCTTTCCGGCTGGAACACCGGAATATTTGCGCGCAGTGCCACCTCTTTGACCGGAGATGCCACCAGCTTCATGCCCCGACCCTTGGGTCGGTCGGGCTGGGTATAGACACCGACCACCTCAAAGCCGTCGGCCAAAATCTTTTTCAGGCAGGTCGCCGCGATGTCCGGCGTACCCATAAACACGACTCGCAAGGTTTATCCCCCTTATTCTTCCTGGGCTTCCAGCTCCTCCTCGGTGAGGAACCGCTCCATGACCTCGGTGTAGAGAATGCCGTCCAGATGATCCAGCTCATGGCAGAAACACCGGGCAGTCAGTGCCTCCCCCTCAACCTCGAACCAGTTGCCGTACCGATCCTGGGCCCGAACCTTGGCGTAATTGGGACGCTTCACCAGGCCGTACTTGCCGGGGACGCTGAGACAGCCCTCGGCTCCCTCCTGCTCGCCGGAGGTCGCGAGCAATGTGGGGTTGATCAGCTCCAGCACCTCGTCGCCGGTGTCCACCAGCACCACCCGGCGCAGGATGCCCACCTGAGGGGCGGCCAGACCCACGCCGTTGGCATTGGCCAAAGTCTCCCTCATGTCGCCCAGCAGCTTGTGCAGCCGCCCGTCAAATTTCTCCACCGGCCTGCAAACCTTGTGCAGTGCCGGATCCTGATCCGTCAAAATCTTCCGCAGTCCCATTTCCGGTTCCTCTCTTTACATCTCATAGCCGTTGACATCAATATAGGCGTTGACTCCACGGTTCGCTTTGTCCTGACTGAATTTCCGCAGCAGCGCGGCCAGCAGCTGCCGGAGCGGCCGCGTCATATGGCAGCGCAGGGTCAGCTGATAGCGGTAGTGATAGTTGACCTTGGGCACCACGCAGGGGGCAGGGCCAAGCACACCGCACCTTTCCGCCGGCACCTGGCGCAGCCAGGCGTTCAGGCTGTCCCGGAACACCGCGGCTCCCCGGAGTACCTGTCCCTCCTCCTGGCCGGAGAAGGTGACGAGGGCAAAATCCCCGAAGGGCGGTGCCCCCTGAGCCTGCCGGAGCTGAATTTCCAGATCGTAAAATCCGTCGTAATCCTGCCTTGCCGCCAGGTGAATGACCTGATGCTCCGGCTGAAGGGTCTGGATCACTGCCCGGCCGACACTGTCGCCCCGGCCTGCCCGACCCACCACCTGGGTAAGCATATTAAAGGTGGTCTCCCCAGCCCGGAATCCCCCGGAATAGAGGCTCAGGTCTCCGTCCAGTACGCCCACCAGGGTCACGTTGGGCAGATTCAGACCCTTGGCAACCATCTGGGTGCCAAGAAGCACCGGGACATTTTCCTTCTGGAAATGCTCCAGAATTTTCTCGTGGGTATTCACCGCACTGACCGTGTCCGCGTCCATCCGGCTGGTTTCCATGTCCGGAAACAGAGCCGCCAATTCCTGCTGCACCTTCTGCGTGCCGGTGCCGATGGTTTTCAACGGTCCGCCGCAGGCGGGGCACCGATCCGGCGCGGCCATGGAAAAGCCGCAGTAGTGGCACATCAGCCGGTGATTGGCACTGTGATAGGTTAAATGGACGCTGCACCGGGGACATTCCGGGGTCTGGCGGCAATCGACGCACACCAGTGCCCGGCTGTTGCCCCTGCGGTTCAGGAGCAATATGGTCTGCTTGCCGGCCTGCCGGGTTTCTAAGATTCGCTGGCGCAGGGGAATGCTCAGGGAGGTGTCATTTCCCAGCTTCAGCTCCTCCCGCATGTCCACGATCTCCACCTGCGGCAGGGGGCGGCCGTTGTAACGCTGACGCAGGGTATAGAGCCGGTACAGGCCGTTTTTCGCCCGGTACATGCTCTCAATACCGGGAGTGGCGGAGCCTAAAACTACCAGAGCCTTCTCCTTGGCTCCCCGCCAGATGGCCACCTCCTTGGCATCGTACCGGGGGGAGCTTTCGGATTTGTAGGAGTGCTCCTGTTCCTCGTCCAGGATGATAAGGCCGGGGGCGCAGGGGGCAAACACCGCGCTGCGGGTGCCGACCACCACCCGGGCGTCGCCCTTTTTCACCCGCTTCCACTGGTCGTACCGCTCGGCAGCGGACAGACTGCTGTGCAGCACCGCCACCTGAGTGCCGAAATAGGCCGCCAGAATCCCCAGCAGCTGGGGGGTCAGGGCAATCTCCGGCACCAGCAGCATGGCACTTTTCCCCATGTCCAGACAGGTCTGGATCAGCCGGATATACACGCTTGTCTTGCCGGAGCCGGTAACGCCGTAAAGAAGAGCCACCCCCGGCTCCTGGCTTTCCATCTGGGAAGCCAGGCCTTCAAAGCAGGTCTGCTGCTCGCCGTTGAGCACCAGCGGGCCGGAGAGCCTCGCCGGGCGGATTTCCCGGCACCGGAGCACCGGCCGCTGGGAAAGGGTCAGATAGCCCAGCTTTTCCAGCCGGTTCACCGTGGCCGTGGAGGCACCGGTGAAATAGCACACGTCCTTCACCGCCGCACTGCCCACGCTGCAAAGCAGTTCCAAAACCTGCCGCTGCATGGCGGCGGACTTGGGACGGCCGGCGGCGTAGGACATGGTCTCCTCAGGAGACTGGGCAAGGGTGGCAATTTTTTCCGACTTGTCCTGGGTTTTCCGCAGGAAATCCGTCTGGCAGTCAATCCACTTCTTTTGCCGAAGGTAGCTGAGCACCCCCCGCAGAGCGTCCTCATCGGGGATGAGATTCCGAAGTGCCTCCTCCTGGGCGGTGCCGCCTAAGTTTTCCAGCAGCTCCAGAACCTGGGTCGCTCCCTTCTTGCGCAAGTTCTTGTCCTTCCAGCTTAGGTCTTCCGTCAGGCTGACCGTCAGCCGGGTCCGGAACCAGAGTCCCGCCGGGAGCATCGCCCGGATGGCATCGAAAAAGGTGCAGAAATACCGCTCCCGAAGGAAGGCCGCCAGCCGCAGCTGGGTCTCAGTGAGAATTGCTTCCTCGTCCAGGCAGCTTTCCACCGGCTTCAGCTTATCCTCGCTGCCCGGCTCCACGGTCAGGACAATTCCCTCCGTGCGCCGGTTGGCGCGACCGAAGGGAACCATCACCCGCTGACCGGGGGCAAGGGCCATATCCTGGGGAATCCGATAGGAATAGGGCTTATCGATGGCAAAATTTGCCGCAGAAACAGCAATTTTTCCGATCATAGCCCCAGTTCCTCCAAAAATCAATATTGATATTCGTCCTTGATGGTAGCGGACAGCTCGCCGTCGGCAACTTCCTCAATGGCCAGGGTCACCGGCTTCTCCGGCAGCTCCTCCTGGAAGGCCTCAGCCTCGGCGGCGATCTGGCGGGCCCGATGAGCCACCACATTCACCAGCAGATAACGGCTATCCACATGCTCCAGCAGTTCCGCAACAGGGGGGTACAGCATAATCAAATTCCTCCAAAACCAAAAATAAAATCGGAAATCATAAAGTTAACGCTTATTCAGCGATAATTTTCAAAATTTCCCGGGCGCAACGCTCCGGGTCGTCGTTGACCACCACATGGTCATACCAGACCCGCTGCTCCATTTCCCAGGCAGCTCGCTCCATGCGCATCTTGATCTGCTCCTCCGAGGTGTCTCCCCGACCCCGCAGACGGCGTTCCAGCTCCTGGACAGAAGGGGGCATGATGAAAATCAGCACCGCGTCCGGCATTTTTTCCTTCACCTGCTTTGCACCCTTGGGTTCAATGTCCAGCAGCACCGGCCCATGCGCCTGCTTTTCCTCGGCCTGAGCCCTGGGGGTACCATAGTAGTTTGCCGCGTGGGCATCGTATTCCAGGAATTCTCCGTCTTCGATCATAGCCTGGAATTTCTCCCGGGTGATAAAGTAGTAGTGCACCCCGTCAATCTCCCCGGGTCTGGGAGGGCGGGTGGTAGCAGACACAGAGAAGGACAGATCCTTCCGCTTACGCATCATGATACCCAGAACCGTGCCCTTTCCAACCCCGGAGGCACCGGAAATCACGATCAGCTTCCCCTTGCTCATGCTTCTTCCTCTCTTTCCGGCTCCCCGTGGCCTGACCACCGGGCGCATATCGTTTCCGTGGGAATGGCGGACAGGATCACATGATCCGTGTCCATGAGGATCACCGCCTTGGTCTTCCGGCCGTAGGAAGCGTCGATGAGCATTCCCCGATCCCTGGCCTCCTGAACCACCCGCTTGATGGGGGCGGAGTCCGGAGCCACAATGGCAAGCACACGGCCTGCCGCGACCATGCTGCCAAATCCGATGTTGATCAGCTTCATATAATCACCGGCTTACTCAATATTCTGGGTCTGCTCCCGGATTTTTTCCAGCTCCGCCTTGATCTCCACCACAATCCGGGCCAGCCGCACGTCGGAACACTTGGAGCCGATGGTGTTGCTCTCCCGGTTCATTTCCTGAAGCAGGAAATCCAGCTTCCGGCCGATGGCACCGCCGGCGGTGAGCATATGATTCATCTGATCCAGGTGGCTTCTTAAGCGGACGGTCTCCTCGTCCACCGCCACCTTATCGGCAAAAATGGCCGCCTCCGTGAGAATCCGGCTTTCGTCGATGGCGGTATTGGCAAGAACCTCTTTCAGCTTGTTTTCCAGGCGGGTGCGGTAATCCGTTGCCGTTTGGCCCGTTCCGGCCTCCACCTGGGCAACCAATTCCAGGATGGTCTGGCCACGGCTGCGCAGGTCGTTTTCCAGAGCCTTTCCTTCCGCGCAGCGCATGGCGTCGTACTGGGCAAGTGCCTGATTGACCACGCCCATCAGGTCGTCCTGCAAAGCCTGCTCGTCCACTTCAGGCTTTTCTACGGTGAACACGTCCGGCAGCCGGGAAAGGGTACTGACGCTGATGTCGTCCCGGACGCCGTAAAAGTCCACCATCTGGCGCATGGCGGCCAGATACCCCTCCACCATCGGGGCGTTCAGGGTGACCTGCACATCCTGAGTGCCCTCGCCGCGCAGGGAGATGAACACATCCACCTTGCCCCGGGAAATGGTGGCCTTCACCGCCTGCTTCACCGCGTCCTCCGCGAAGGACAGGGTTCTGGGCAGCTTCACCGTGCAGTCTAAGTATCGGTTATTGACGGAGCGCAGCTCCACGGTGTACTCCCGGCCGTTGACGGTTTCCACAGCCCGGCCGTAGCCGGTCATGCTCTTAACCATGGGTATCTTCCTCTTTTCCGGTGAAATTCGGCATGTTTTCCGCATATGCCGTAATGGTATAGGTCAGGTTTGCCTTCCGGGCGACCAGCCGGTCATAGGCAATCACAATGGCCATCCCCAGCGCGAAGCCCAGGCAGCCCCCCAGAGTGCCATAGCTTCCCGGCAGGGTTCCCAGATAATAGCCCAGGAAGAAGAGAATCAAGGGCAGCACATACAGCACCACCGCCGCCTTCAGCACCGGCGCGGTGGAGGACTCCACCCGCACCAGCTCCCCAGGCCTGGCTCCGATGGCGTTCCGGGCGGTGAAGATCACCGCCTCCTTGGCCGCCCCGCAGCCGCTGCACTTATGGCAGTCCCCGGAACAGGCGCTCTCCCGGACATGGACAACCTCGGCGTTTCCGTTTTCCAGAAGCCGCCGGACTCGCACGATCTGTTCCATCAGCTCACCGCCTGTACCGTGGCCGACACGGAGGTACTCTTCACCGCACCTACGTTGGCAAACGCATTGTCAAAGATGAGACTGACCTTGTAAGTGGCCGTGCCGATTTCCGCGTTGGTGAAGTCCACCACCGCCCGGACGTTCTTTTCCTCAAGGGCGGCAATCTCCGCCTCAGGCCCCCGAACCTTCACCGTCAGGCTGGCGTTGATGATATCCGCCTCCATCCCCTCGGGTACGTTGGTAGCCTCGATCCGGTCAATGGTCAGCTCCTTGGTTTTCAGCCCGGTGAACCGGACGGAAACCGTGGCCTCGCTGACACCGGTCTGGTTGGTCACGCCCTCCGGCAGGGTGATGGCATATTTCAGTTCATTGCTGTTTTTCTCCAGGTCGGCCAGGTTCACCGAGCAGATGGTCAGGGTATCCCCCAGCTCCGCCAGAACCGCCTTGCCGCCGGAGACCCGGATGGTCTCGGGAGAGATGGAAACCTTGGTATTATGCTCGTTGGCACCGCCGCCGTAGACCACATCCGCCACCAGCTTCACCTCCCGGATCTTCTGGATCTGCATGTCCAGCCGAACCTCTTCCACATTGGTGGTAATCTGGCTGGCATCCACCGGGTTGTCATCGGCATCGCACAGGGTGTAGCGATAGTTCTGGCTGATGGACTCCACCTGATCGGTCAGATCTATCTCCACACTGGCATGGTCAATGGTATCCACCACCGATGCCGGGCCGCTGACGGTCACAGTATTGTTGTCCAGCACCGCGTTTTCCGTATCGTAAATGTAATCCTCGGAACGGTTGCCCGTCCATTGGATAACCACGGGCACCTCCGCCACCCGGCGATAGTCCACATTGGCGAAAATCGCGCTGGGATTCTTGGAGCCAACGGTAAAGGAGGAGGCGGACACGTCGCTGGGATAGGAAATGGTATAGCTCAGGGCGATCCGCTCCCCAGGCTCGGTGATCTGGGAAAGATCCACCTTGGCCGCCAGCTTGCTGGAATCCAGCTTGCTCAGCTCGCTTCTGGCACCGGTCAGGTGCAAAGAAACGGTGGAATTGGACAGAGACGTTACCATCAGGTTCCGTTCGTTCAGCACGGACTCCCCCTCCATCACCACCGGGATGTTGGAGAAGGTATTATCCTCCTCAATGCTCACATTCTGGGACACATACAGCCACAGGCACATAGCAACCGCCAGCGACAGCACCATGGAATACAATTTATTCCTTTCCATAGCCATCACCTTCCTTCGTCTTGTCGGACAGCTTCTGCAGCAGCTGAGCGGGGAAATGCTTCTCCGGCTGGGTCTGGGTGTTTGCGCACAGCTCCTGCCGCAGGAGCTTGTCCAGGGTAGCTACCTCCAGCGACCGCTTGAGCATACCGCCCTTGGCCACGGAAATATCACCGCTTTCCTCGGAAACGATGACGACCAGCGCATCCGTGGCCTCGCTCATGCCCACGCCTGCCCGGTGCCGGGTGCCCAGCTCCGGGGGCAGCTTCTCGTTGCTGCTCAGGGGCAGCACGCAGCCCGCCGCAGCGATCCGATTCTCCCGGATAATCATGGCGCCGTCATGCAGCGGCGAATTCTTGAAGAAAATATTCCGGATCAGCTGATCGGAAACCTGGGCGTCAATGGTGGTGCCGGTTTTGCCGTAATCGTCCAGCCGCTGATCCCGGGCAAAGACAATCAGCGCGCCTACCTTCTCCCGGCTCATGGTCTCACAGGCCTTCACCGTCTGGGTAATCACGATTTCCGTCTCCTGAACCGGGCGGCTGGCAACGAAAAGCTTCGAAAGCTTTACGTTGCCCAGGTGATCCAGCATCCGCCGCAGCTCCGGCTGGAACAGCACCACGAAGGCCAGCAGTCCAATGGCCAAAACCTGATTCAGAATCCAGTTGAGGGTGTACAGTCGGAGAATGCTGGTGACCCAGGAAACCGCCACCAGCGCAACCACCGTCCGCGCCAGGCGCATGATATGGGGCGTCTTCAGAAGCGGAAGCAATTTGTAAACCAGGAACGCCACGACCAGAATATCCAGATAGTCTGACCATTTCATCCCCAGTATCTGTGAAATCAGATTCATCTTCCCATCAAGCCCCTTTTCGCGCAAATTCGCCGCAGGCATACCCCGCACCGTACACTTACCTATTATCCGTTCTATTATAGCGGATTGTTTCGCCGATGGCAATAGACATTTCTGTAAAAATTCTGTTACCGATTTTCTCGGATTTTGGCTGTTGTCCGGAGAAAACCATCGATTTCTCCCCGGGTGGTGTCAAAGCCCAGACTCACCCGGACGGTGCCGGTGGGAAGCGTTCCCGCGCTTTCGTGAGCCAGTGGGGCGCAGTGAAGCCCGGCACGCAGGGCAAAGCCCTGCCGGGCCAGAATTTCCGCCCCTGACTGGCAGTCCATCGGCGGCACGAAGGACACCGTGGCCGCCTGGTGGGGTCCGGCGAAGACCCGGAAGCCCTGGTGGATCAGGCCGTGGGCGCAGTACTCCGTCAAAAGCTGCTCCCGCCGGAAAATTCCGTCGGTGCCTACCCGGTTCAGGTAGCGAAGACCCTGGGTCAGCCCCGCATAGCCCGGCACGTTCAGGGTTCCCGGCTCCAGCCGCTCGGGCAGCTCCTCCGGCATTTCCCGGGAAATGGATTGCGTACCGGTGCCGCCGTAAAGCAGCGGCGTTCCCGGCTGAGCGCACAGCAGCAGCCCCGTTCCTTGAGGACCCAGAAGCCCCTTATGGCCGGGCATGGCCACGAAATCCGCCCCCAGCTCCCGGAAATTCACCGGCAATGTTCCCGCGGACTGCGCCGCGTCCACAATGAAGGGGATCCCACGCTTCCGGCACATGGCCGCCATCTCCCCTACGGGCAAAATATAACCGAAGACGTTGGACACATGGGTAAATACCGCCGCGTCCGCCTCCTGCAGAGCCTTCGCGAATTCCGACAAGGTGTCGTCCCAGTCAAACAGCCGCCGTCCGGCGACACGCACCTTAGCATCCAGGGCATACAGGGGGCGCACCACCGCGTTGTGCTCGAAGCCCGTGACCACCACCGTACCCCCGGTCTTTACCACCGACCGGATGGCCAGATTCAGCCCGTGGGTGCAGGAGGTGGTGAGTACCACCTGCTCCGGCCTGCAGGAAAAGAGCTTCCCCGCCGCCTCCCGGCAATCGTACACCATTTCGGCCGCCCGCATGGCAGGCTCGTATCCGCCCCGGCCGGGATTGGCGCACAGGCGCATGGCTCGCTCCACCGCCCGGTAAACGGCGGCGGGCTTGTGAAAGGAGGTGGCTCCATAATCCAGATAGATCATACTTCCACCATTTTTCCGTCGGCACTCTGGACATACGCCCGCCGCATGGGGATCTGATGATCCCGCAGAAGCCGGGTCACCGGCTCGATTTCCTCAGCCCGGAGCCGCAGGGCGTAGCCGCAGCCCTGCTCTTCCATCCAGCGGGGCGAACGCCGGAGACTGCATTGGTATCCGCTGTTTCGCAGCAGCCGCTCCGCCTGCTGCCCGAAGGTCACAGACCGGAACGATACATAATAAACGCGCATTCCCATTCCCTCCCTGAGCCAGTCTATGACCCCAGGGCGATTTTCGTGTTTCGACAAAAGCCGGTTCTTCAAGTGTCTTAGAACCAATTACACTTGTAGGGGACGATGCCCTCATCGTCCCAAAGCAAAAAAATTTCTACACGCAATGCGTGTTTCGGTGCTGTTCCCGCCGGGGGGGGGCAAGGTTCTTGTCTCGGCAAGAACCTTGAGAAGAAGCCGACTCAAGGGGCGCTGCCGAAAAGCCGCCCCCTTGAGAATCCCCCGGCCGCTCCGCCGGAAGCAGGTCAAAATATTTCGGATCGCTATTATTCGTATTTTGGGGGTGCTCGGGCAATACGAAGAATTTATGACATAAAAAAGCGCGGGGATCCCCCGCGCCTTTCCTTATATTTCTTCCAATAAGCACACCGCGTGGCAGGCCATGCCCTCGCCGGTGCCGGTGAAGCCCAGCTTTTCCTCGGTGGTGGCCTTCACGTTCACCCGATCCGTCTCCACGCCCACGGCGGCGGCGATATTCGCCTGCATCTGCGGAATGTAGTCCTTCAGTTTCGGTCTCTGGGCGATCATGGTCACGTCGATGTTGCCCACCTTGCAGCCCTTTTCCGAGACCTTCCGGTACACCTCCCGAAGAAGCATCAGAGAATCCGCCCCCTTGTATTTCGGGTCGGTGTCCGGGAAATGGCGGCCGATATCCCCCAGCCCCGCTGCCCCCAGCAGCGCGTCGGACACCGCGTGGAGCAGCACGTCCGCGTCGGAATGGCCCAGCAGCCCCTTCTCATACGCGATCTTCACCCCGCCCAGGATCAGGTCTCTGCCCTCCACCAGCCGGTGTACGTCATATCCGTGTCCGATTCTCATTTCTCTTCCTCCAGAAGCAGCTCCGCGATTTTCAGGTCTATGGGAGTGGTAATCTTCAGGTTCCGCTCGTCCCCCTCCACGATCTTGATCTTCATGCCCAGCCGCTCTACGGCGGAGCAGTCGTCGGTAACCTGCGCTTTGTCCGCCGCCGCCTTTTTCAAGGCTCCGCGAAGCAGATCAAAGTCGAAAACCTGAGGGGTCTGTACCGCCCGCAGGCTCCCCCGGTCGGGCGTGCTTTCCACCACGCCGCCCTTTACGACCTTGATGGTGTCCTTCACCGGAATGGCCGGAGCCGCCGCGCCGTAGGTGTTGGCCGCCCGGACAGTCCGGTCAATGACCTGCCAGGAGATCAGCGGCCTTGCCCCGTCGTGGACGGCGGCCAGCTTGGTACCCTTAGGCAGGGCGTTCAGTCCCAGATGTACCGATTCCTGGCGGCTGCTGCCCCCGCAGACCACCGCCGTGACCTTGCGCATGTCCCGGCACAGGCCGGAGATAGGCCGTATCAGATCCTCCCGGGTGACGATGACGATGGAAGCGATGGCATCGCAGTTCTGGAAAGCCCGAACCGTCCGGACAATCATCGGCTCGCCCCCCAGGGAGGCCATCACCTTGTCGATGCCTCCCATCCGGGAGGCACTGCCCGCGGCCACGATCACCGCGCCGCAGGTTTTCAGCCTCAGCAGCTTCCGGGCAGGCCGGGTCACCTTTGTGATATCCATGGTCACAGCTCCTTCACGAGTTTTTTATAGAAATCGCCCCGGACCATAAAGTTCTTGAACTGATCAAAGGCCGCGCTGGCGGGACTCATCAGCACCACGTCCCCTTCTTTTGCCGCCGCTGCCGCCGCCCGGACTGCCGGCGCAAAGCTGCCGCAGTCCGTAATTTCCAGCCTATTGGGGTCATACGCCGGGCAGGAAATCACCGCCTGACGGATCTTCTCCCCGGTGGCGCCGCCCAGGAACAGCTTCTTCACATGGGCGCAGATTTCCGGTCCCAGCACGTCATAGGGAATGTGCTTGTCGTAGCCTCCGGCAATCAGGATCACCTTCTCCGGGAAGCTGCGCAGACCCGCGATGGTGCGGCTGGGGCTGGAGGCAATGGAGTCATTATAGAACCGCACGCCGTCCTTAATGCGCACCAGCTCGATCCGGTGCTCCACGCCGCCGAAGGTTCTTGCCACCTGGCGGATGGTCTCATCCTCCACCAGACCCTCCACCATGGCGATGGCCGCCATGTAGTTTTCCACATTATGTACCCCGGGAATCAGGATATCCGAGGCTTTCAGCACAGCTTCCCCGTGACGGCAGATCACCCCGTCCGCCAGGCACACGTCCGCTTCTTTCTGTCGGGAGAAGAACAGGGTTTTGCCCTTGCCCCGGAAGGCGGCCGTAATGGCATTGTCCGCATTGAGGATCAGGATGCCGTTTTCGTCCTGGTAGCGGAAAATGTTGGTTTTCGCCTGGACATATTCCGCCATATCCCTGTGGATATCCAGGTGGTTGGGAGCCAGGTTGGTGATCACTGCCCGGACGGGACTGCGCTTCATGTCCATGAGCTGGAAGGAGCTTAGCTCCACCACGGCAAAGTCCGTGGGCTTCATCTGCCGCACGAAAGGCAGCAGGGGCGTGCCGATATTTCCCCCCAGCCAGACGGTTTTGCCAGCAGCCCTCAGCATTTCGGAAACCAGGGTCGTGGTGGTGGTTTTTCCGTCGGAGCCGGTCACCGCCAGAATGGTGCAGGGGCAGACCTCAAAGAAAACCTCCATCTCGCTGGTGACCCGGGCGCCCCGGCTCACTAAGGCCTGAATCGCCGGGTTCGCCGGGTGCATCCCGGGGGTGCGGAACACGACATCCGCCTCCACGCCGTCGAGATAGTTTTCCCCGACGCGCAGAGCGCAGCCGGCGGTTTCCAGCTCCAGCACCTCCTGATCCAGCTTTTCCCGGGGGGTTCTGTCGCAGCCGGTAACATTGCAGCCGAATTCCAGCAGCAGCCGCACCAGCGGCCGGTTGCTCACACCCAGACCCAGCACCGCGATTCTTTTTCCCTTCAGAGAACGAAAATATTCCGCGAACTTGTCCGTCATTGGTCATTCCTCACTTGATAAAGGATACCTACAGTATAGCGGTTTCCAAAAGAATTTGCAAGGGCATTTGACAATTCCCCTTTCTTGGGTTACAATACATGCGCGACCGGGTCGGACAGCCGCGGACGCAAGCCGAAAGGCTGCGGATGAGGAAAGTCCGGGCTCCACAGGGCAGGGATAACGGGTAACGCCCGCCGAGGGCAACCTCAGGACAAGTGCAACAGAGAGATGTAGCCGGGTTTCCCGGTCATAGTGAAAAGGTGCGGTAAGAGCGCACCCGCCCCATGGAGACATGCGGGTGCTGTAAACTCTATCCCGGAGCAACGCCGTGGAGGGACATAGGTTCGCCCGACCGTCCCGAGGAGGCGGCTTGATCCTGCGGGCAACCGCGGGACTAGATAGATGGCTGTCAAGACAGAACCCGGCTTATAGACCCGCGTCGCCAACAAGCACCCATTCGTGAGAGTGAGTGCTTGTTGCGTTATTCACGGTTCATTATTCACATACCACATTCAAAATGCCGGAGCATTTTCAAGAGAGTAAGTAGGGGCGGCCATTGGCCGCCCGCTTTTTCTGCACCGAAATAAACACATGTCATTGCGAGGAGGCCAACGGCCGACGTGGCAATCCGTTCTCCCTTGGCTCCCACTCTGGAGGAGCTGGCGGCGAAGCCGACTGAGAGGGTAAAAATCGCCCTCTCCGCCCCGACCGGGCACCTCTCCCATAGG
>ERZ808262.114-NODE-114-length-61881-cov-3.615130_pt1 | contig 61881 bp, 50 predicted proteins | sample MGYA00520895_ERZ808262 | MGnify/ENA primary metagenome ERZ808262 (study PRJEB31516, sample SAMN03275588) | gut metagenome | biome: mammalia-associated habitat; material: feces | host: Papio cynocephalus | place: Kenya | collected 2012-08-02 ...
GCGGTTGATGCCGCAGTCATCCGCAATGTCGCTCACGGTGATTTTGGTAAGCGGCTTTTTGAGAAGAAGATTCTTCAAAGACTGCTCCAGCGCGCGCTTTGTGACCTGGGACATAGTGCAGGGCACCTCCTGTGTACAAAGTTCCGTCCTGACCCGATTGAATCTGAGCGGGCATTTCGGTTCAGCAGCAGCAGAATCTGACCCCGCACGTCGGTCCAAGGCACACATTCAGCGCGCACATCGTCATGCACAGCTTATCCGTGTCCAGCCCTTCTGTATAGCGCACGGCGTAATTATCATAAAAATCCCCGCCGCTCTGAAGCTGCTCAAGAAGCCGGCGGTACTGCTCGTTACCCGGCTCGATCTCCACAGCCTTCCTTGCGGCCTCAAGTGCCGCGATCTTGTTGCCCATGTACATGTTTGCGCCGGCAGTGAGATAATACCACTTGCCGTCGCGTTCAGCGAGGGGCACGCCGGAGAGCGCGTTGAGCGCCTCCTTATACATTCCGTTGCGGATATAGGTCTTCGCGGCGGTATACTCGCTGCGCTCCTGCTGTCTGGCGGATGCGCCGCCAAAGTCGCCCCATTCGCCCCAGCCGCTCCATGCGCCCCAGGGATTATAGCCGGTCGAATACCCGTTTGAATATCCGCCGTAGCCCTGCGCGCCGTATCCGCCCGAAGCGCCCTGATGCGCCGTGCCGTTTTTTATCTGGTCATAGGCGGCGTTTATCTCGTTCATCTTCTCGGCGGCATTGGGATCGTTCGGGTTGAGGTCGGGATGATACTTCTTCGTCAGATCGCGGTATGCTTTTTTTATTTCGTCGTCCGAGGCATCGGGCGACACGCCAAGCACCTTATACGGATCCTGATACATCTGTGTTACCTTTCTGCTTTGGGGTATATTTAGCGTCAAACTGCTGCCACAAACCGAAGCACAGAATGTTCTTGAGTATGCCGGCATCCTGCACAAGGGGCAGCCTGTCAAAATAAAACACGCACTCGCTCAGCAGCATCCGCAGTATATCACGAAAGCGCCGGGCGTTGTCAAGCCCATAATAGCGGCGGAACGGATTGTAGCTGTTGTGCAGAGTGTCGCTGTCAAGGTCCATGACAGCGTCCATGATATACACAAAGCGCCCGAGCGCATCGCCCATATGGCGCAAAGTACCGCTCCAGCGATCCTCGCGGTATACCAGCACCTCCGCCATGAGCGCACCGAACGTCGCCGCAGCGGCGTCCGCGCTTTCATCATGCGCGCGCTCAAGCGCGGAAAGCGATGCAAGAGACGCAGTCATCGCCTCATGCTGGCGCGGATACTGCGCGGCGAGCGCGGCATACGCCTTTTTCAGCGCGGCAGCCTCCGCAAGCGATACAATGCTCGCATCGTCCCTCCAGTTATCCATACACTTGAGGTATGCAAGCATAACGTTCATGTCCGCGGCATAGTCCGTCATCTCGGTGACGGTATAAGCATGCTTTTCGCGCGGGTGCGCAATGCATCGCTGCTCCCCCGTACGTTCCTCCGGCTCATAGAGCGAGCCGAGCAGCAGCGTAAGAAACGTCAGGTCATAATTGAGCGTAAGCCGGGAAAGCTCACCGTGGCGAAGCTTGAGCGAGCGGCAAAGCCCGCAGTATACGGACTTGTAGCGTGCAAGCTCCTCGTGTGTGAGCGCTCCCGGCTGGGCGGCGAGATACCCGAACATGTCAGGTCTTGCCGAAGAAGGATGTGCCGCACTTGCGGCAGACGATCTTCACCCTGCCGCAGCGGCGCGGAACGCGCAGACTCGTATGACAGCTTGGGCAGGTGAAAAACTTATAGTCCTTTCGCTGCACCCAGCGTTCCCTGCGCAGGCGCAGAGCAGCATAGACCTTATATTTCAGGCGCATGTATTTTCCGTTCTCTTCACGGCGTTTATAGACATTGCGCGAGAACATGCGGAAATAGATATACGCCAGCAGCGCCAGCACAAATGGGTAGAGCGCGGCAGATGCGCTTCTCCAGACCGCCGCCAGTACTATCAGCACCATATCGGCAACAAGCAAAAATCTATTGAACTGGTCATTGCCGTTTCTGCCGGACATAAACCTTGCCAAACGTTCTCTCATGAACTCACCTTGACTAATAATTTCTGTTGCATTTATTTTGCACTGTGGATTCTACCACATTGCGCCGGCAATACATCACGAAATTGTTAATTAAGCGAAGGCAGCGCCGCATAACGCGGCAAGAACAGCCGGCGTATTGTGCGCCGCCGCCTGACAGGCTCACAGTCCGTTCCTGCGCGCTTCGAGCGAGAGCTCAACGATCTTCTCGCATAGCCGGGGATAGCTGAGTCCTTCGACTGCGGCGGCGCGCGGGATAAGGCTGTTGGGCGTCATGCCGGGCAGGGTGTTGACCTCCAGGCACCACGCGCGCCCCTCGTCGTCGAGGATGAAGTCCGTGCGCGAGTAGACCGACAGCCCCAGCGCCTTATGAAAACGCAGCGCCGCCTCGCCCATGAGACGCCACTCGGCATCCGTGATGCGTGCAGGGCATATCTCTGCCGCGCCCTCGCTGCCGCTCTGATATTTTGCAACGTAGTCGAACCTGCCCTCCGGCGGGACGATCTCAATGGCATTGAGATAGCGCTCGCCAAGAATGGGAACCGTCATTTCACGCCCGGTGATCTTCCGCTCGACAACGGCGCGGTGGGAATAGCGCAGGACTTCGCGCAGCCCCGCTTCAAGCTCGCTTTTATCCTCGCATATCACAACGCCGATCGACGAGCCGCCGTTGACCGCCTTTATCACGCAGGGCACAGGCAGCTGAGTGCATAGCGCGGGAATGTCCGCAGCGGCGTAATCTATCTCGCGCCACTCCGGCGTAAGGACTCCCGCGCTTTCCATGATGCGCTTGGCGACCGCCTTATCCATCGCCATCGCACTGCCGAGCATGCTCGAACCCGTATACGGCACGCCCAGAAGGTCGAGCGCCGCCTGTATCTTGCCGTCCTCCCCGTCCGCGCCGTGCAGCCCGAGGAACACGCAGTCGGCAAGGCGGCATATCTCCAGCACGTTTTTGCCGAGGCGGCTGGGGCTTTTGAGCCTGCGCGCCGCCTTGACCTTTTCTATATCCGGCGCGGTCCTTTCAACCGCGACATTGCCGCAGAACCCATCTGGCACGTCGAAGGCATCCTCCAGCGCGCCGTCATAGTCCTCCAGCCCCATGAACATATCCACGAATATCGCCTTATGCCCAAGCGAGCGCAGCGCCTTGCACACGCTTGTGCCCGTGACGAGGGAGACGTGACGCTCCGTGCTGATGCCGCCGCCCAATACAACAATTTTCATCGACCGATTTCCTTTCCCCGGCTCGCGCCGGAACGCCTCAGCACTGCTTTATTACCCTGATGAAGAATTCAACCGCGCGCCCGGCGGTCTCAAGGCGGATATGCTCGTCGTTGCCGTGGATGGTATGGCGCTCCTCCGCAGTCAGATCCATGGCGGAGAAACGGTAGACACGGTCGCTTATCTCGCCGTAGTGGCGGCTGTCGGAGCACTGCACCATAAGGTACGGCGCGACAAGGCAGCCCTTCCAGGTGCCCGCAACGGCGCTGGATACGCGCTCCCATCCGGCGCAGTCCGTGCGGGAGATGGGGCTGGGCTCCATATGGTCGCCGACGGTGAGCGTAACGGCGGGGTCATTTATGACGGAGCGGATATACTCCACCGCGCCGTTGACGGAATCCTCCGGGTTGAGACGGAGATTGGAGACCATGGACGCGGAGGGCGGGATCACATTCGGCGCTTTGCTGCCGCTCATCTGGGTGAAGGCGACGGTCGTGCGCATCAGGGCGTTGAGCTCGCCGCCGCTTTTTTTGCACATACTGTCAAGCACGCCGCCAAAGCACCAGAGGTTCGCGAAGATCACGCGGTAAAGGAAGCTGGAGTGTCTGCCGAGCGTGTCGAACATTTCGAGCACGGGCTTTGTGAAGTGCGCCTTGAACGGGTGCGCCTCGACCTTTGTGCAGGCAAGGGCAAGCTGACCCACGGGCGTGTGTGGCGCCGGAGCGGAGGCGTGACCACCGGAGGAGGCAATGGAATACTCAAGATTGAGCATGCCCTTTTCGGCGATGCCGATAAGTCCGCAGGGCTGCTTCACGCCGGGGAACACATCCTCCACGACCGCGCCGCCCTCGTCAACGACCATTTCAAGCTCAATGCCGTTGTCTTTGAAATACTTCACAATATTCTTTGCGCCGTTGCCGTTGATCTCTTCGCCGCCGGAGAAGGCAAAATAAATATCGTTTTCAGGCGTGAAGCCCTGCTTTATGACGTTCTCCGCTGCGGAGAGGATGCCGTTGAAGGTGACCTTCGTGTCGAGCGTTCCGCGCCCCCACATCACGCCGTCAACGATCTCGGCGTCAAACGCGGGATGCGTCCAGTTTTCCTCCTCCACGGGAACAACGTCATAGTGCGCCATCAGCACGGACGGCTTGCCGTCGCCTTTGCCTTTCCAGCGGAACAGCAGTCCCCTGTCCTCAAAGCGCTGCATGGGGCAGGTCCTGACGACGTTGGGGTACAGCTCCGGCAGCTTGCCGATGAGCTTTTCAAACTCCGCATCGTCCTCAAGCGAGCGGTCGTTATACGACACCGTGCGGCACCTGACAAGCTCGCCAAGGGCGTCCACCGCCGCCTCACGGTCAAACTCGACCTCTTCAAACTCTTTCTTGCTGTTGTCCTTGGGCTTGAACATCGCCGCGCGGATGAGCACAACAGCCAGAAACGCAACTATCAGTGCAGGAATGATCCAACCGATCATGCTTATTCTTCCTTTCTATTGCATATTTTTACGCATTTTATGTATCTGCTCATGTATCTGCCATTTAATCGAGAAGATGCTTTTTATAGAGAATGCGCGATACGCCGATGGTGAACAGCACGCCCACCGGCACCATGATGCCGACGGTGGAAGCGTTGAGCGCCGGAACGAATATGAACAGCGCCAGCATGAGAATGACCGGCGCAACGGCGATCTTCCAGTTCTTTGACACAAACACCACGCCGAGACCGCCGAAGAGCGCCGGCAGGATCTGCGCGAACGCCGGGGCGAGCACGGGCGCGTCAAGTATCGGGGTGAGCGGCGTGATGAGGATAACGCCGAGAATGATAATGAGCGTGGTGACAACGCTGGACACCGCGATGGCGATGGTCGAAACTATCTCGCCCTCCTCGGTGCGGATGTTCGCGTCCGCCTGCTCGAGCGCGTTGAGCGCAACGGGCAGCTTGAGGTTGGAGATATTGCCGGTGACAAAGCTCAGGTATGAGCCGCCTGCGCCGAGCATGGGGACATAGGTGAACGTTTCCACCGCGCCGACCGCCCAGTACATGGGCGCGGTCGCGACAAGCCCCATCAAAAGCCCGTGCCAATCGGGCAGAACGCCGAATATGACGCCGGTGAGGATGGGATACATAAAGAGCGCAATCATCATGCAGATGTTCCAGATGCGTCCGTCTCTGTGGACGGAATCGATATAGGTCATTTCCTTTTTCATTCTGCGCACCCCCCCTCACGAAAGCCACGCGGTTATGGGAATGGCGCTCGCCATGCCCGCAATGAGGCTGATGGGAAGCGCGTAATCGCCCACCCAGCGCCACTTGTATTTTTTCACGACGAGTCCCGCCAGCGCCATAACCAGCGCCGACACCAGCATCACCAGCGGCGGGATAAGTCCTGCCATGTTGCCGGAGAACACGGATGCAAAATCGCAGAACACGTAGCCGAGGAAGGCGGAGATCATGCCGATGAACATGGAGGCGGAGAAAGTGTCGCCCCACTTCTTGTCGCGGTTTTCCATTGTTACCATGCCTGTCTGAAGCTTCTTGCCCACGAGCGGGACGAGCCATATGCCGACCATGATGCTGATTGTCATGACCCATGCAATGGTGACATACTGCTGCGCGGTGAGCGCACTCACCTGCCCGAACACAAGCCCCATCGCGCTCTCAGCATTTGATGCGGCGATGGTCTCATACGAGAGCGAACCCACAACGCTCAGCCGCAGCCACGGCAGGGGTACGCCGAGATCCTTTGCAAGCGTAATAACGCTGATGACGATGGCGACGGCAGGCGCAATGGTGAACACCGCTGCTGTGCGCGCGATGCGCTTGAGCTTCGCCTTCTCCATGCCGATGGCAAGCCCGCGTTTCCATGCCTTCACGAGGAAATACACCGACTGCGCCAGCACGGCGGCGATGATAACGCCCGCGATAATAAACAACACGGGACTGTTGACGCTGAATTTCATGCTGCACTTCTCCTTATATGTAAAACTTGGACATACGCTGTTATACGACCTGAAATATGTAGAACTTGAGATAGTCCGTCTCCGGCACATTCCAGAGTATGGGGTGGTCGGGCGCCTGCTGGCGCGCCTCTATCTGCCTGAGCTCCACGCCCGCGTCGCGCGCGGCGGAGCGCAGCATATCGCGGAAAAGTGCATCGGGCATGAAGTGGCTGCACGAGGCTGTCGCAAAATACCCGCCGCGCGGCAGCAGCCGCAGCGCGCGCAGGTTTATCTCCTTATACCCGCGCTGAGCGCTGCCGACGGTCTTCCGGGACTTTGTGAATGCGGGCGGGTCAAGGATGATGAGGTCGTAGGGCTTGCCGCCCTCAGCCTCCAGCTTCGGCAGAAGCTCAAACACGTCCGCCGTAATGAAATCCATCACACCGTCAAGCCTGTTGCGCGCGGCATTCGCGCGCGCCATGTCCACCGCCGTCTGCGACACGTCCACCGCCGTAACATGCGCCGCGCCGCCCTTTGCGGCGTTGAGCGCGAACGACCCGGTGTGGGTGAAGCAGTCGAGCACGCGCCGCCCCTTTGCAATGCGCGCGACGGCAAGGCGGTTATACTTCTGGTCGAGGAAGAAGCCGGTTTTCTGTCCGTTCTCCACATCCACATTATAATATATTCCGTTTTCGCATATCTCCGTCACCGGGGAAGCCGGGTGCTCCTCACCGTACCAGCCCTTGTACTGCGCCATGCCCTCCAGCTCGCGGATGGCAGCGTCGTTGCGCTCGTATATGCCGTCTATCCGCTGCCCGTCGCGGCGGAGAACGTCAAGTATTATCGGGAAGAGCATATCCTTTATGCTCTCAATACCGACCGAGAGCGTCTGCGCGACAAGTATATCGGAAAAGCGATCCACCGTCAGTCCCGGGAAGCCGTCCGCCTCGCCGAAGATGACACGGCAGCATGAGATATCCCCGCCCATAACGGTCTTGCGGTAGTCCCATGCATAGCCAACGCGCCGCGCCCAGAACGCCGCGTCAAACGTGTCGTTCGCGTTGCGCGAGACGAGACGGACACGTATCTTGCTCTCGCGGCTGAGAAAGCCCGTGCCAAGGTACTTGCCTTTCTCGCTCACCGCGTCCACAAGCGCGCCGTTTTCCGCCTCCTCCGCGCCGGAGACGACCTCCGCCGCGTATATCCACGGGTGTCCCTGCTCGACCCAGCGTGTGCCCTTTGCCGTGACCGTGACGCGCGGGTACTGTCGTTGTGCCTTCATGTGCTGCCCTCTCTGATTATCATTATTCTATCATAATTTTTTATTTTATCACAATTGCCGCCGCATGAAAAGAGCATAAGCGCACAATTTGCCGCAATAGATAAAAATACACCCCTGACGCGGGGCGCTGCCCATGCGTCAGGGGCGGTAAATAGGGCTTCAATATGCACCTTTCATGATGTGTCCGGCAAGACAGCGGGCAAAGCCGTCATATTCCTCCCGCGTCAGCACGCCGGGACGCGACATCACGACAAGATTATGACCGTGGTTTCCCGCATGGTACGGCGGATGGACATGGGCATAGGGGTTTACGGAAAAGCCGTTGCGCTCATAAAAGCCCAGCCGGCGGACAGATATATCGTCCACCGGAGGGTCGATCTCAAGTATGACGGTCTTCCCCTCGGCCGCGAGCAGTGCAAGCACCGCACTGCCGTAGGCGTGACCGCGAAGCGCGGGCAGGATGCACAGGTGCTCAACATATATAAATGTCTCCGGCTCCCAGCAGAGCGCAAGCCCGACGAATGTTTCTCCGTCATAGGCAAGGTTGAAGTGATACGCCCTGTCATGCAGTATGCGTTCCTGCGACGCGCTCTCGCGCAGCTCGTGCGCGGGAAAGCTTTCGCGGTAGAGCGCCATCGCCGCGGAATACATGGGGTGGCCGGCATCCGTAATGCGTTCAAATCTCATGATCTTATCTCCCATCTTGACCGAGAAATTCTTCGGCGTCCTCATAATAGTAATTCACCAGCAGATCGACGCACGCGCCGTAGCTTTTCAGCCCCAGCGTCTGGTCATAGCTGCGAAGGAAGCCCTCATACACGCTGTTCGACACGCTCTGAACCGGCGTTTCAAACTGCCGCCAATAGGCGTTATTAAGAGCGAGGTCGCGCTTGACGTCTTCGCTCAGCGTGCCGTATACCCGCTCCCACGCGGCGCGGTCGGCGGAGCGGAGCGCGTTGCCGAGGTGCACATACGCCAGCACCGCCGCAGAATAGCAGAAGTCCTCATCACCGGAGCGCAGGCTCGCCAGCACGGCGGTGAAATTTGCCTCCTGCTCCTTGGCAACGCCGCGCTGATGGCTGAGTTCATGCGCGACGGTGGCGGCAAAAAGGACGGGCGGAAAGTCCGTGTTGACGTTTGCTTCGCCCGTAAACGGGAAGAAAAAGCCCGTAAAGTCTATATAGCTCATGCCGCGCGACAAAAGCACACCCTTCGCCGCAACGCGCGGACCGGAAAGGCACGGAAAGTCCGCGGTCGTGTTGTCAAAAAGCGTAGGAGAGCGCGCAAGTATCGCATCTCTGTCGCAGACATAAAAGCCGTCCGCGCTGCGCTCTACCCTGCCGCCGTACAGATTGGCAAGACCGGCGAAATACTCCGTGACCGTCTCCAGCTGCTCCTCCGAGACGGGCGAGCCATCAAGCCCGCTTTTTGCGATGAAATCGTCGCCGTAGTAGTACACGCCCCACAGCAATGAAAACCCTGCGTACACCGCGAGCGCCAGCGCGGCAAGCCTCATCACAAGCCGGTATGCGCGCCGGAGAGTGCCTTTACCGCGCAGAAGACGCCAAAGCGCGCGCACAAGCTGCACAGCCACCGCCGCTGCGGCGGCGACGATCAGCACCTCCGCCACGGAGAAGTCCACGTGAGAGCTGAGCTGCGCGAGCGCGGCGTGGATGGGGCGCACGACGTTTTCGGATATGCGCGCCATGAGCGCATGATCGCCGCGCAGCGCGAGATGCAGCACAATGACCGCCGCCGACAAAAGCGCTGTTATATGCGCCGCCGGGCACAGAGCAAACCACGCGGCAAGCTTCGATTTTCTGCGTGTCATGTTTTCCATGAGGGTATAATACTACAAAGCACGATTCATGGCAAGTGCGCGGAGCATGGGAAACGGCGGAAGCCTGCAGCGGTGCAATGCGAAATATTGATTGACGAAAATACAAAAACTAAGTATAATACAGTACTATATTGGATTATTACTGCATTGTGGTTGAAGGTGATATATTGACAAAAACAGCTGTTTTTCTCAACAGGGTGAGCGAAAAAAAAGCCGCGCTCTATGCGATCGCCGCGCTGCTCTCCGTGGGCTTCGGCGTGTTCGTGATCCTCACGGCGGAAAAGGTAAACGTCTACTATCCCGTGCCGACGGCTGTTATTTTCGGCGCGCTGTTTTTCGCGGCGCAGGCGCTGCTCATCGCGCAGGGGCGCTTTGATGCGCTGTCGCTGCTGATCGCGGCGGGCTGCCTCGCGTGCGTCATTTTTTCGCGCGTGAGCCTTCTTTACTTCGAGTCGCGCGATTTCACGGCGTTTCTGGAGGATTGGGTGAAAAAAATGCGGGCGCTCAGCGCCCGGGATGCGCTTGTGACCCCCATAGGCAACTACAACATGCCGTATTTTTACTTTCTGCTCATCTTTTCACGGCTGAACATCGCGCCGATCATCAGCATAAAAGCGTTCTCCTGCCTTTTTGACGTGGTGCTGGCATATTACGTGATGAAAACCGTTGCGCTCGTGACTGAGGACAGACGGCTGCTGCTCGCGGCGTATATCGTGACGCTCGGGCTCCCGACAGTGCTGATGAACAGCGCGCAATGGGCGCAGTGCGACTCGATATATGTGGCTTTCTGCGTGATGTCGCTGTATGCGGCGGTCAAGGGCAACGGGCGGCTGTGCGCCATTGCATGGACGCTTGCGTTCTCTTTCAAGCTTCAGGCGATCTTTATCCTCCCCGCGCTCGCCGTGGCGCTTTTTATGGGGCAGGTCAAGCCAAAGCATCTTCTGTGGATCCCCGCCGTGTTCTTTCTCTCGCTTGTTCCCGCGCTCATCGCAGGACGCAGCCTTGGCAGCTGTCTGAGCATTTACATCAACCAGACCCAGCAGTACCCGGAGCTTTATGCCAACGCCCCCACGCTCTGGCGCTTTTTCACAGGCGTGGATTTTGAGGGGTACAGCAACGTGACGGTGTTCCTTGCGGGCACGGCAGTGCTGCTTTTCATGTATTTTTGCCTCACAGGGTACAAGACCTTCGCGCCGCAGGATCTCATCCGGCTCTTCTTCATTTCGTCAATGCTGCTGCCCTATGTCCTGCCGCGTATGCACGAGCGGTATTTCTACATGGCGGATATAATGAGCTTTCTCTATTTCCTTACAAACCGCAAAAAATGGTACATTCCGGCGGCGGTCGTGCTGTCGTCCGTCGTGGGGTACATATGGTACTTCACCGCCGAAGAAGGTCCCGGGGTGCTGATACTCGACCAGCGCTACATTGCCCTTGCGTTCCTCGTCATCCTCGCCACCGAGCTGCGCGAGCTTTTCTGTTCCTACTGGCATCGCTCTCCTGACACGATAGTCGTTGAATAAACCGAAAAGGATGGGAATGACTATGCCTCTGACCGCCAGAATCGTCCGGCGCGTAAACGGCAGCCTGCGGCTGCAGATCGCGCTTGCCGTGCTCATCGCCGCCGCGCTGGGTGTGTTCATCCGGCTTACAGCCGTTGGTGTGAACGCCTATTGGCCGACGCCGGCAGCGGTTATTTATGCCGGGCTTTTCCTTCTTTCCATGCTGCTGCTCATCATGGAGCGGCGCTTTGATGCGCTCATGCTGCTCGCGGCGGCGATTTGCCTTTGCTGCGGGATGTACGCGCGCGTGACCATGCTCGGCTTCCAGTCGAGCGACTATGTCCACTGTCTTCTGCCGTGGACGAAAAAGCTGGGCTCGCTGCCGCTGCGCGAGGCGCTGAGCACCCCGATAGGCGACTATAACCTGCCATATCTCTATTTTCTCACGATACTCTCCCGCACAGGATGGGATGAGCTGCTGCACATCAAGTCCATGTCCTGCTTTTTTGACGTTGTTCTGGCATACCTCGTGATGCGCATAACAGCGCTGGAGGTAAAGGACAGGCGGCTTCAGCTCGCATCTTTTCTCATCGTGCTTATTTCCCCCACGGTCATGATAAACAGCGCCCAGTGGGCGCAGTGCGACTCGACCTATGTCGCGTTCTGCCTTGTCGCCATTCTCGGCGCGATGACGGGGCGCGGACGGCTGTGCGCCATTGCGTGGACTGTTGCGTTCAGCTTCAAGCTTCAGGCGGTCTTCATTCTCCCCGCGCTCGCCGTGGCGCTTTTTATGGGGCAGGTCAAGCCGAAGCATCTTTTGTGGATCCCTGCGGTATACCTTGCCTCGCTGCTGCCGGCGCTTGTATGCGGGCGCAGTCTTTTCAGCTGCATGAATATATACGGCGGGCAGCTCGGCGAATACAACAGACTCTTTCTCAATGCGCCGACGGTCTGGCGCTTCTTTGGGTCGGAACGCCCGGCGGAATATAACAACATGGCAGTATATGTCGCTGTCGGCAGCATCATGATCTTCACGATCCTGTGCCTGAGCTTTTCAAAGAAAATGAACCGCGCGCAGCTTTTCCGGCTGTTCTTTATTTCATCCATGCTCGTCCCGTATCTGCTGCCGCGTATGCACGAGCGGTATTTCTACATGGCGGAGATACTTGCGCTCATCTACTTTATGTATGACCACAGGAAGTGGTATGTTCCCATCGCGCTCACGCTGACGTCGCTTGCAGGCTACGTGGTCGCGCTGGTAGGCAGCGCGGTTTTTGACCAGCTCTACGCCGCGATGGCTTATCTTGTGATCCTTGCGGTCGAGACCCGCGCGCTCTTCAAAGAGCTGTGGTATGTCACACCGGACACGATAGCCGTTGAATGATGCATAAATAACAGTCAATTGGGAGACCCGGGATATGCTTTTTTCAAGTATGGAATTTCTATTCCTCTTTTTCCCCATAACCCTCGGCGTGTGTTACCTTATGCCGCGCGGCGCGCGCAATTACTGGCTGCTGCTGGCAAGTCTCTTCTTCTATGCCTGGGGCGAGCCGCGATTTGTCATAATAATGATCGCGTCCATCGTGCTCAACTACTTTGCCGCGCGCGGCATCGAAAGGAACACGGCAGGAACGGGCGCAAGGAAGGCGCTGCTCATTGCGGGCGTCGCTGCCGATCTCGGGCTGCTGTTTGTGTTCAAGTATCTCAATTTCGCCATCAGTACGCTCCACTCCATCGCCCCATCGACCGGGGCGTACATACATCAGACCTACATCGCGCTGCCCATCGGCATCTCGTTTTTCACGTTCCAGATGCTCAGCTATATTATCGACGTTTACCGCGGCGTTCCCGCGCAGCGCAACATTGCGTATCTCGGGCTTTATATCTCGTTTTTCCCGCAGCTTATCGCCGGTCCTATCGTCCGCTACACCACGGTCATGGACGAGATCATGGAGCGCCGCGCCACGCGCGAGGATTTTGCGCAGGGCGCGCTGCGCTTCCTGCGCGGGCTGAGCAAGAAGATGCTGCTTGCAAACGTACTGGCGGAGCTGGTGCACTATTCGTTCTCCGCCGCCGAGCCAAGCGTTTGTCTTGCATGGCTGGGCGCCATTGCGTACATGCTGCAGATATATTTTGATTTCAGCGGGTACTCCGACATGGCGATAGGCATGGGGCGTATGTTCGGCTTCCATTTCCTTGAGAACTTTGACTACCCGTATATGTCGCGCTCCCTGAGCGAATTCTGGCGGAGATGGCACATCTCGCTCGGCTCCTGGTTTCGTGACTACGTGTATTTCCCGCTCGGCGGCTCGCGCGTGAAAACGCGGGGGCGGATCGTTTTCAACCTCGCCGTTGTATGGCTGCTGACCGGCATATGGCACGGCGCAAACTGGACGTTCATAGTCTGGGGTGCTCTGCACGGAGTCATCATCATCATCGAAAAGCTCACTGCGTTGCCTGCTCAGCTTGAGAAGAGCTGCAGCGGACGTATCTTCGCACATATATTCACGCTCCTCGCCGTCAGCTTTGGCTGGGTCATCTTCCGCGCCGATACCCTGCACGACGCCTGGCGCATCATCGCAGCCATGCTCGGTCTGCGCGGCGGGGCGTTTGCCGACAGTGCGGCGCTATTCTACCTGCGCGAGTACGGCGTGACGCTGCTGGCGGCGGCGGTATGCTCCACGCCGGTGTTCAGGCTTCTTCGCGCGCGCATATCCGCGCGCGGCGAGGGCGCGGCGCTCGCATACGACTGCGCATCCTTCGGCGTTCAGCTCGTGCTGCTGGCGGTGTGCGTGTCGTTCCTCGTCATCGGCGCGTATAATCCCTTCATTTACTTCAACTTCTGACGGGTGAGCGTATGAAAACCAGAAATTCCTCCATATCAAAAATTGCGCTGCGCACGATCGCCGTGCTGCTGGCAGCGGCATTGGCGCTGTTCATCCTTGCGGATATGCGCCTTGCAGGCAAGCCCATCGCCCGCCTTGTCTCCGGCGAAACAAGCTTCAAGGACTTCACGACCGAGGTGCACGACGCGCTCGTGTCCGGCACCGTGGGCAAGTACGCCTTCGTCAACCTCAACGGGCTGTACTGCAAGCTGACCGGACGCAGCATATGCAACCAGGTGATGCTTCTCAGCAACGGCATGCTCACGAACCTGAACCCGGAAAAGGAGGATATGCGCCCTGCGGCGGACGCAATATCGGCGCTTGCCGCGTTCTCCGAGGATGAAGGCGCGCAGTTTCTCTATGTGCTCAGCCCTGCGAAGATGGACGCGGAAAACGCGCTGCTCATTCCCGGGGAGAGCGACCACAGCAACGAAAACGGCGATGAGCTTCTCTCCATGCTGCGTGCCGCCGGGGTCGATACGCTCGACCTGCGCGAGGCGCTCGCCCGGACGCCGGAACAGATAGAGCAATACTTCTTCCGCACGGATCATCACTGGAACTTTACCGGCGCGTTCGAGGCTTACCGCATTCTCACCGCGCAGCTTGCCGAGCGTTTTCCCGCGGCAAACATCGACCTTTCCCGCGCCGACATTGCCAACTGGGAAGCGCACACATTGCGCAGCTGGATGCTCGGCAGTCAGGGCAAGCGCACCGGCATATACTTCGGCGGCACGGATGACATCACATATTACACGCCGCGCTTCGCTGCCGAAAGCTCCTGCGATATTCCGTCGTACTCCGGCGGCTCGGCATACTATGAGGGCAGCTTTGAGGACGCAAACCTCCGCACGGACGAATATCTTCGCTCTCGCCCGGACTATTTCACCTCAAGCCCCTATGACATGTACATCGGCGGGGAGTACGCGCTCGTGCGCCACAGGAGCGACAGCGCGCCGAGCGCGCTGCGCGTTGTGATCGTGAAGGACTCGTTCGTCATTCCCGTGCAGGCGTTTCTCTCTACGCAGTTTCAGTATATCGACGTGCTCGACCCGCGCTATGAAAGCGCGGAGACCGTGGCGGAGCATATCTGCGCGGTGCAGCCGGACGTCGTGATCGTGATGCTTTCGGCGCAGAGCGCCGGGTCATATGAGGAGTACACCGACTTCGGCGTTGACGTGCCGGCAGATTGACACTACACATTACGGCAAACCGGCTGTGCCCCGCAGGACACAGCCGGTTCGTTGTATAGGAGATTTAAGACAGTCTGATTATACGTTGCCCTGAGCCATCATTGCCTCTGCGACCTTGAGGAAGCCCGCAATGTTTGCCCCGACCATGAGGTCGCCGGGCTTGCCGCACTCGACAGACGCATCATAGCACGCCTTGTAGATGTTCTTCATGATGCCATGAAGCTTCTCGTCAACCTCGTCAAAGCTCCACGACATACGGATGGAGTTCTGGCTCATTTCAAGACCTGAGGTCGCAACGCCGCCGGCGTTGGACGCCTTGCCCGGGGAATAGAGCAGACCGTTGGACTTGACGATCTCTATAGCCTCCGGAGTGAGCGGCATATTCGCGCCTTCAAACACCGCCATGCAGCCGTTGTCAGCAAGCGCCTGCGCACCGGCGGCGTCCATCTCGTTCTGAGAGGCGCAGGGGTGGGCAATGTCGCACTTGACGTTCCATATGTTTTTGCAGCCCTCATGATATTCGCTGCCGGGAACTTCCTCGGCGTACACGCTGATGCGGGCGCGGCGGCGCTGCTTGATGTCGAAGAGAATATCAAGGTTGACGCCGTTTGGATCGTAGATATAGCCCTGGCTGTCGCTCATTGCAACGACCTTGCCGCCAAGCGCCGTGACCTTCTGCGCACAGTACTGCGCCACGTTGCCCGAGCCGGACACAACGACGGTCTTGCCATCGTAGCCGGTGTTTCTCAGGTGTCTGAGCGCCTCCGCAGAAAAGTAGCACACGCCGAAGCCCGTCGCCTGCGTGCGGGCAAGAGAGCCGCCGAATGGGATGCCCTTGCCGGTGATGGTCGCGCCCTCGAAGCGGTCGGTGATGCGCTTGTACTGACCGAACATATAGCCGACCTCGCGCGCGCCGACGCCGATGTCGCCGGCGGGAACGTCTGTGAACTGCCCGATGTGACGGTAAAGCTCCGTCATGAAGCTCTGGCAGAAGCGCATGACCTCGCCGTCGGACTTGCCCTTGGGGTCAAAGTCGGAGCCGCCCTTGCCGCCGCCCATGGGGAGCGTGGTGAGAGAGTTTTTGAGGATCTGCTCGAAGCCGAGGAACTTCATGATGGAGAGATTGACGGACGGGTGGAAGCGCAGACCGCCCTTGTATGGACCGATCGCGGAGTTGTACTGAACACGGAAGCCGCGGTTGACATGGGTCACGCCGTTATCGTCTACCCAGGGAACGCGGAACTCAATGACGCGCTCCGGCTCGACAAAGCGCTCTATAAGACCGTTTCTCTCCCATTCTGGGTGCTTGTCCACGACCAGCTCCAGAGATTCAAAAACCTCTCTGACCGCCTGAAGAAACTCCGGCTCGTGTGCATCGCGGCGTTCAACGTCCGCGTACACTTTTTTCAGATACTCATTGTTCAGCATTTGCTGACCTCCTGTTAATTTTTTGTGTTTCGGAAATACCTCTTCGGCGATGATCCCTTGCGCCATCGCCGCTATTCCAACTTAACTTTATTATACTAAATCCGTCCGCCCCGGACAATTCGCATTGTGCACAGCTTTTGGCTGGTTTTTTTGGTTGATTAAACAAATCAACCTTGTCAAAAAAATACCGAAAATTGCTGAAAGTATTGCATTTTCCAAAGAAATAAGCTATGATAAAAGAAAAACACAATTCATCAACAATTTAAAGGAGCATTGCCATGATTCGAGAAAGCTACGGCGATTATGAAAAGTATACTTTTGGAAGCGACGTGCTGAGAGTATCCGTGATAACTCTCGGTGCAACCGTGGAAAGCCTGAAATTCCACGGCCGCGAGATGGTGCTGCGTTATGAGGATGCCGAAGGATATCTCTCCGGCTCGTCCTACATCTGCGCCGTCATCGGGCGCTATGCAAACCGCATCGGCAAAGCCCGCTTTACTCTTGGCGGGCGGGAGTATATACTCCCGGCAAACGAGGGGGCGGATCTGCTGCACGGCGGCCCGCATTCCTATGATAAGCGCGCGTGGCGCGCGGAGGTGCTGTCGGAGAGCGCCGTGCGCTTCACGCTGACCTCTCCCGACGGGGATAACGGCTTTCCCGGCACGCTGGAGGCAAGCGTGACTTATTCCGTCACCGGCAGCACGCTTCGTCTCGAATTCGGCGGCGTATGCGACGAAGACACGGTGTATGCGCCCACGTCGCATATGTACTTCAACCTCGGCGGGAAAAATGTGCTGGACTACTCTATGCTAATCCCGGCGAGCGGCTGGCTTGAGGTAGGCGGCAATCTCATCCCGACCGGGCGCATCATGCCGCCGGAGGGCGATTTTGACTTCTCCGCCATGCGCCGCATCGGTCACGATTATGACCACTGCTTCACTCTCAACGGCGAGCACACCTGCTCGATCGAGTACGGCGGAACGCGGCTGGACGTATATTCCGACTTTCCCGCCGTGCAGATATACACCGCCTCGTCCATGTCCGCCCCGCACGGGGCGCACAGTGGGCTTGCCATCGAACCGGAGGAGTATCCCGACAGTCCCAACAAGCCGCAGTTTCCCAGCACCGTCCTGCGCGCCGGCGAGCATTATCACCGCTGGGCGGAATACCGCTTTTCCGAATAAGGCTGCTGTTGCTGCTGTTTGGGCATTCAGGACCCGCTGCTTCTACACGTCGCGGCGGGTCATTATTACGCCGCTTATGACAGCGGGCTTGCCGTGACGCTGACTCTGCCGCTGGCGGAGTGAGTGGGATGCAGCCAGCATGGATCGCTGCGATGATTTCCTCTGTATTGAATTGTTCAAAATTGAATGCTATAATATTGTATAATTCAGTATAAACTGACATAAGGAGGCGCGGCGCATGAAAACAAAAAAGAAAATGAAGCCGGGCTGGAAAATATTTTTGTGCGTGCTGGGCGCGCTGTTCATCATCGGCGCGGCGGCATTCGGCGTGCTGATGATAAAAGGATACGAAATGTATAAACAAGCAGTCGCCGAGAATCCGATTGAAGGGCTGATGGACGAAATACGTGCACGTCCGGGTGAATTTGTGACCGTGGACGAGCTGCCGCAGATGTATATCGACGCCGTCATCACGGCGGAGGATCGCCGGTTTTACACGCACGACGGCATTGACATTATAGCCATCGCGCGGGCGATCGCCGTTGATATAAAGACCATGTCGTTTGCCGAGGGCGGCAGCACGATAACCCAGCAGCTCGCCAAGAACGAGCTTTTCACCCAGCGCAAGCACCTTGAGCGCAAGTTTGCCGAGATCTTCGCCGCCCGCGCCATTGAAAAAGCGTACACCAAGGATGAGATCTTTGAAATGTATGTCAACTCCATATACTTCGGCAGCGGATACTACGGCATTTCAAACGCGGCGCTGGGGTATTTTGATGTTGAGCCGTCGGAGATGAGCGACCTTGTGTCCGTATTCCTCGCGGGTCTGCCCAACGCTCCGTCCATCTACTCCCCCGATAACAGCGTCTACCTCGCCACACGGCGCATGACCGTTGTTTTGCAGCGCATGATAAGCTACGACGTTATCACCGTGGAAAAGGCGGATGCGATCATGGCGGAGGCATACAGCATATCTTTCCTCTGTAATTACGCGGCATAACAGTAAAGGCTGTCCCTGGCCGGGGCAGCCTTTGCCTTTATTATTGTTGACATTTCATTTATATACGGCTATAATAACGTTTCTGCGCGTATTATTTTGTTTATGGATTATCGTATGGACATGAGGTAACAACCGGGTATGGGAAAAAGTGAACAGCTTAACCTGCGCGAGTGCATCATAGGCGACCGCGCGTTTTACGGACGTGTGCTGACGATAGTGCTGCCGATAATCGTGCAGAACACGCTGACAAACGTCGTGAGCCTTCTGGATAATGTGATGGTAGGACAGGTCGGCACGCTGCCGATGAGCGGCGTCGCCATCGTCAGCCAGCTGCTTATGGTGTACTATCTCTCCATATGGGGCAGCACCGCCGGAGCAGGCATATTCGGCGCGCAGTTTTTTGGGCGCGGTGACATGGACGGCGTGAAGCACACGTTTCGCTTCAAGCTCATCATCTCCGCCGCCATCTCGCTCGCCGCGCTGGCGATATTCGGCTTTTTCGGGCGCGCGCTTATCGCGCACTATATTGCCGCGGACACCTCCTCCGCCGATACGGAGCTGACGCTTCGCCATGCGATGGACTATCTTGAGATCATGATGATCGGGCTTATCCCGTTCGGTCTGACGCAATGCTACGCCGGAACGCTGCGCGAGAGCGGGGAAACGGTGCTGCCGATGAAGGCGAGCCTCGCCGCGATAGCCGTCAATTTCGTTTTCAACGCGCTTTTGATCTTCGGTCTGTGCGGCTTTCCGCGCCTCGGCGTGGAGGGCGCGGCTATCGCCACGGTGCTGTCGCGCTTTGTGGAGCTGGCGATCATTCTTTTCTCCATTCACAGCCGCCATGATGAGACGTATCGGAAACACAGAGCGCAGTATGCATACTTTGATGGGGTATACCGTGCGTTCTTTGACATACCCGCCGAGCTTGTGAGGAGCATAACGGCAAAATCCCTGCCGCTTTTATTAAACGAGCTTTTGTGGAGCCTGGGGCAGGCGGTGCTGCTGCAATGCTACAGCGTGCGCGGCATAGAGGTCGTTGCGGCAATGAACATATGCAGCACCGTCGCGCAGATATTCAACACCGCTTTCCTATCCCTCGGCAACGCCACCGGCATCATCGTTGGGCAGGAGCTGGGCGCTGACAGGCTGCGGGACGCGCGATGCACCGCGTGGCGCATGATGGTGCTGTCGCTGGCAAGCTGCGTGGTAATGGGGCTGCTGCTCGCGCTGTGCGCGCCGTTTATTCCGATGCTATATAATGTGGAGCACTCCATACGCACTCTTGCCGCGGAGCTGATCCGCGTGTGCGCGGTATGCATGCCGCTGTTCGGCGTGGCTCATTGCGCGTTCTTCACCATACGCTCCGGCGGAAAGGCGCTTATGACCTTCCTTTTTGACAGCTGCTTTTCCTGGATCGTGTCAGTTCCTGCGGCATACCTTCTCTCGCACTGCTCCGCGCTGGGCATCGTCGAGGTTTACCTAGCCGTCTGCGCGCTGGACGTTATCAAATGCATCATCGGCATTGCTCTGCTCAAAAAAGGCATATGGGTGAAAAATATAGTCAAGTGACACAGTATTGAGGTGCTATAATGCGCAGGCATATCGTTTCACATTCACATCCGCAGGCGATCGAAATGACCTCCGGCTCAATATGGAAAAACCTGCTGATATTCAGCCTGCCGCTGATCCTCGCACAGGTTTTGCAGGTGTTATTCAACCTGAGCGATGTGGCGGTCGCGGGTAAATTCGCCGACTACAAGGCGCTGGGCGCGGTCGGGTCAACGTCGCTGCTGGTGTCGCTGTTCATCGGATTTCTGCTGGGCATGGGCAACGGCGTGAACGTGTGCGCCGCGCGCCGCCTGGGCGCGGGCGATGAGCGCGGCACGGAGCGGACGGTCTGCTCGTCGTTCATGATGTGCTTTCTCATCGGCACCATCGTGGGTCTGCTGTGCTTTGGTTTTTCCCGCCCGCTGCTTGAGCTGCTGAATACGAAAGACGAATTCATCGACGGAGCGGAGCTGTATCTTAAAATCTATTCGCTGGGTATGCCCGCAATGGGGATATTCAACTTCGGCAACGGCGTTCTGAGCGCTTGCGGCGAGACAAAGCGTCCGTTGACATACCTGACCATCGCCGGCGTGCTCAACGTCATTCTCAACCTCTTTTTCGTTATTGTCTGCGGCAAGGCGGCAGACGGCGTGGCTATCGCAAGCGTCATTGCCGAATACCTGTCCGCATTTCTCATCGTTCGCCATCTTGTCACCCGGCGCGACTCCTGCCGGCTGCGCTTTTCGCGCTCCTATATTGACGCCGGCTGCTGCCGCAATGTGCTGATGCTGGGCATTCCGTCAGGTATACAAAGCGCGATATTTGCCGTGGCAAACCTTTTTGTGCAGTCGGGCGTAAATTCGTTTGACGCAATGCTCGTCTCAGGCAATTCCGCCGCCGCGAATGCCGACACGCTTATCTATAACGTGATGGCAGCTTTTTACCTGGGCTGTTCAAGCTTCGTCAGCCGCAACCTCGGTGCGGGGGAATACGGCCGCGTGAAAAAAAGCTGCATCGTGGGGCTTGTGTATTCCTTCGCCGTGGGGGCGCTGCTGGGCGGACTTCTGCTGATCTTCGGGCGGGAATTCCTGTCCGTGTTTGCAAACGAACCGGAGGTCATCGACTGCGGGATGGAGCGTATACGCATCATGGGCTGGTCCTACGCAATATCGGCCCTCATGGACTGTCCCATCGCCGCGTCGCGCGGCATAGGCAAGACCGTCGTGCCGACGGTGATCGTGATCATCGGTTCATGCGTGTTTCGCGTGGCGTGGGTGTACACGGTGTTTGCGTATTTCCGCACGATAACGTCGCTGTATCTGCTGTACAGCTTCTCATGGGTGATAACCGCCGCGGCGGAGATAACATACTTCGTCATATGCTACAAGCGCATTGTAAAGCTCGCAGAGAGCGGCGTGCACTGAAAAAACGGCGTTCCACAGTGATACTCGGATATCAAAAGCAAGAAACAGGGCTGCGAGGCAACCCTGTTTCTTCATGCAGGCATATTCATTTTCGCTCAGTTGTGCTTGATTGCGGATTCGACAGCGTCGTGAGCGGTCATCTTGCCGGTAACAACGTTCTGGATGCTGCCGCAGAGCTCGCTCCAAGCTTCGTCGGTAATATTATCCTCCACAGCCCCGGCAGCGGCAGTGATGTTGGCGTTCGCGTCGGCGGCGGACTGCTGAAGCATATTGAGTCCGGAAGGCTTCGCGCCGCTCCGGAGCGCCGTAAGCTCGGTGGTGACGAGCGTAATCAGCACATCGTCAGAAGTGATGTAGGAGACGAATCCAACGGCAGCGTCACGCTTTGTGGGGTCGTTCCACGCCTTCTCCGTGATGAAGCAGCCCGCGGTGATGCCGCCGATGATTTCGGTCGCTTTGCGTTCACCCTTTGCGGGAACGTATGAAACGGCAAGGCTGTCCAGCTCATCTCCGTAATTCCCGGTGAAGTCGCTGACCTTGGCTGAATCGCCGATGAAGAAGGCAGCCGCCCCCTGAGCAAACATATCTTCCGCTTCGACATTGTCGGCGGTGAGTGTGTTCTTTTGGAAGAAACCGCATTCGTACAGATATTTTATATCGTCCAGCGCGGCAATCCACTTTGCGGAAACCTCGTCCTCGACGAGCCTTCCGTCCGCGTCAAGAGTGGGAACAGCCGGCTGGTTTGCGGCGCTGCCGTTATTCATGACGGCAAACTCAAACCAGCCGCCCGGCTCTTCTGCAATCGAACAGGCAATGGGTGTATAGCCGTTGTCAAGAATGATCCGGCAATCGGCGAGAAACTGATCCCATGTGTAGTCCGGACCGGGATCGGCAACGCCGCAGTCGTAAAGCACGGACTTATTGACGAGCATATTTTCCCACCAGCCGCAGACAGGAACGGCATAGCGCGTACCGTCCGCTGCGGCTGTCATCAGGCTGTCTTTCATGTTGGCGGCAAAGTCGGGATACTCGGCGCGGATAGTGTCAATGGGAACAACCATGCCGGCAGATATAAGTGGCTCAACATCGGCATCGCTGAAGAATAAAAGAACATCTGGCTCAGCGCCCGCCTCAAAGCCGGAAGAAATCTCTGCTTTCTGCCGCTCGATGACGGCGTTTCCGCTTGCGGCTTCGTATTCGGCAATGGCCTTTTCATAGTTATCGCGCTTTACGCCGCCGTATGCGCTGACGACGTTGATGGTAACAGTCTCTTTCGCCGCCTCGTCGGTGGCGGCAGCGGAAGGCGCATCCGCCTCGTCAGCGGCAAGACCGGCGGCGGGCGCGGCAGTCTGCCCGCAGGCGCACAGCGCAAAGACCATGACGAGAGCGAGAATCGTTGCTGACAGTCGTTTCATGTTTTCCCTCCTGGCACAAGCCGTTTATAGACTCAAAAACTCCCTCCAGCGCGCGATATACGCCTGCGCCTTCCCGTCCGTCTCCGCCTCTGCCGCCATGCGCAGCAGCGGCTCTGTGCCGGAAAAGCGGCAGATGACCCAGCTGCCGTCCTTAAAATAGACCTTGCAGCCGTCCTCGCGGCTGATATGATCGACGTTTTCAAACTTGGGGCATGCCATCTGCTCAAACAGCAGCTTTTGAAGCTCCGCCTTGCGCTCGTGCGTCATGGTGAACGACGCTTCGGCGTAGGCAAGCTCGCCATAGAGCGCGCATATCTCCGCATAAAGCTCGGATAGCTTCTTGCCCGTGACGGCAAGCATCTCCACCAGCAGCGCCGCGGCATATATGCCGTCCTTGCCGGAGATATGCCCCTTCACCGCAAGACCGCCCGAGGATTCGCCGCCGATTATCGCGCCCGTCTCCGTCATCTTCGCTGAGACGTACTTGAACCCGACGGGCACCTCATAACATTTCTGCCCCAATCCCGCCGCCACACGGTCGAGAAGATGCGTGGTGGAGTTATTGCGAACGCACGGTCCGTTCCACCCGCGGTACTTCACAAGGTAGTAGTACAGCAGCACGAGGAGCTTATTGGGGTGGACGAATTTCCCGTTATCGTCGATAACGCCGAGGCGGTCGGCATCTCCGTCAGTGGCGATGCCGAGATCGCAGCGGTAGCGGTCAAGCACAACTGCGGAAAGCGGACCCATCGTCTCCTCGTTCGGTGCGGGCAGCTTTCCGCCGAAAAGCGTGTCGTGCCTGTCGTGGATTATCTCAAGGTCGCACCGGCAGGTCATGAGTATCATGCTCAGGCAGGTCTGACTCACGCCGTACATGGGATCGAGCGCGATGCGAAGCTGCGCCTTTTTTATCGTCTCGACATCAATGGAGGCAAGGATGCTGTCGATATACTCATTTGTGGGGTTATTCTCCGTGATCATGCCGTCTGCAAGCGCCGTGTCGTAATCCATGCTCTTCACGTCCGCTTCCGTGAGCTTTGCGATCTCGTCTTCGATTTTTGCGGTAACGGTGCGGTCAGCATCACGTCCGCCGGCGGTGAACACCTTTATGCCGTTGTATATTGCGGGGTTATGACTTGCCGTGACCGCCATGCCGTATGGCATATTGCGCGTTTTGACGACGAACATCATCAGCGGCGTGGGCGAGGCGCGGTTGATCATGTATACCCTGAAGCCGTACCCTGCGAGCACCTCTGCCGCCCAGTGCGCCGATTCCTTGGAAAGAAAGCGCCGGTCATAGCCCACGCAGATCTCCGCGCCCTCATGTCCCTCGCGCAGCATGAGACGGCACAGCCCCGCCGTAAGGAGCCTTATATTTGCCTTTGTGAATCCGTCCGCGATTATGGCGCGCCATCCGCCTGTACCGAATCTGATCATTTTTCGCACCTCATCCCATTCAATTTTATTGTTTCTGCTTGTCCGTATCTGACAAAAGCCTTAAAAACTCGCGGTCGGTATAAATGCGCATATGGTCAATGCTCCGCTCCGCCGCGGCGTTCTCCGCCACGGCAAGCATCAGATCATAGTAGTCGCCGCTGCAGCCGAGCTTATGCGCAATGCGCGGCAGCTCCCGCTCGGCATAATCGCGGAGCGTGCCTTCCTCTCCCTTGCAGTCGCACAGAAGCGACAGCGCCTCGCGTTCGGTCATCGTCCGCTCGATATAATACTGCCGTCCGGCAAGCCCGTACAGCACGCGCTTTGCGTCGAGATAGCCGATCGCCATATCCCGGCGCGACTGCTGCGCGTCAAAATTCAGCACGCCGCCAAGATCGAATTCCGGCGCGATGTAGGTTATGGAGACGTCGCCCGGTATTCTGAAGCGGCGCTCATGCCCTATGCCGGGGATATGCACGGCAATAATGTCCTTATATCCGTGCGTCACAAGCGCATGCAGCGGCAGCGTATCGACAAAGCCGCCGTCGGTATAAAATTTCCCGCCGAGCTTTTCAAGGCGGAAAGTAGGATGATATGCACTGGCAAGCAGCATGTCGCATATCTCGTCTTCCGGAAGATCGTTCACGCACAGCTCGAGCGCCCTGCGGTCAGTCAGAGATACGGTAGCAATGAAAAGCTGCACATCCGAGTGCTTGACACGCCCGGCATCCACGACCTCGCGCACCCACGCGCGCAGCGGCGCAACGTCAAGCCCACGGTTTTTAATGATCTCCCACGCCTCGGGGATAAGCCTGCGCGCGTCGCCCGGCTCTATATCGCCGCTGAACGCACGGCTGAGATTTTCCTCCTGCTCCTCGTCCAGCTCAATGACCTTTGAAAGGCGCATATCGTTCCATGCCGCCTCGGCGCGCGGCAGATCGCGCATTGCCATCAGCGCACCGTTGAGTGCGCCCACAGACGTGCCCGACACGGCGTTATACTTCACGCCCGCTTCGTCCAGTGCGCGCCACACGCCTATTTCATATCCGCCCTTTGCTCCGCCGCCCTCAAGGGCGATTGCATAGGTCCGGCTTATGTCCATTTTCAGCTCCATTCTATCCCTCCGTCCGAGTCTGTTCCTTTATTCCAAGTATATCATGCCTCCACTGGCTTTTCAATGCAGCGTGTTCACACATGCTCTCTTTTTTTGTGCTATACTGTGCGCAGAAAGAAGTGATATGCTTGGACAACAAAAACAAAAACAGCAGGCGGCGCTCTTTCGGCGCCGTCCTGCTGGCGATATACATACTGCTCTGCGCCGCGCTCGCCGCGTGGCAGTTTGCCTCCGGCGTGCGCACCCTCCGCGCCATGTGTGCCGCAGGCGCAGGGGTGGGAAGCGTTCAGGCCGCCGTCTCCCCCGCGCCGTCTGACGCTCCTTCCCCAACGCCGGCTGTGCCGCCCTCCCCCACGCCGTGCGTGCACTCCTACGGTGCGTGGGAGACGATCGTGCCCGCAACGGCGACCTCCAACGGGCTGGATTCGCGCAAATGCATATACTGCGGCGCTGTGGAGGAGCGCGTCACCAACCCCTCGCCCACGATCGACACCTCCCCCGGCAACGAGTCGATAAAAACAATGTTCGCCCTCATCAACGCCGAACGCGCCGCGGCGGGGCTGCCGGAGGTCTGTTACTGTGAAGATGTTCAGCCCGCGGCCGACCTGCGCGCGGCGGAGCTGAACGAATATTACGACATGCAGCACAACCGTCCGGACGGGCGCGAGGCCGTCACGGTGTTTGCCGACCTTGGCATCACCCGCACCATGGCGGGCGAAAACTACACTCTCGGTCCGCCGACGGCGGAGCTTGCCATGGAGGCGTTTATGAATTCGGAAAGCCACCGCGCGCTCATTCTCAATGCCGGCGCCGCCGGCGTTGCTCTGGCCGTCGCGCCGAACGACGAATTCGGGCTTTCATGGGTGCAGATATTTGTGTATTAAGGCAGCACCGCATAATGCGGCAAAAACAGAAGACGAGAAAATTTGGGTTATGATGACGGCACTTTTTTGCAGGAATACTTTGTGTATTTCAAGAAAAAGTGACTATATCAGAGCGCAAATTTTCCGTCGGATGCCGCAGACGTATTGCGCGGTGCTGCCTTAAGGCAGCACCCCAGTCAGCCACAGCGCAGCTGCCGCCGCGGCGGCGGTGAGAACGATCAGGGTCAGGCGCGCAATAAGCGCCTCTCCGCCTGCACTCTCCGGCAGCGCCGTGCGCGTATACTCCTCCGCCGCCTCGCGCGCCTGGCGCATCAGCGCGGCGCGGCTTATGCCGGACTGGGTAAAATAATCGTCGCGCAGGATGAACACAGCCTCGGTAAATATCCCCTCCGCCGGACGCACAACGATTACATTGCGCATGTTTCCACGCAGCGCGCCGCTTTGCGGCGTGCTGCGTGGCTTTTTCTGCCCTCTCCGGCGGCGCGCCGACACGGCGTCCATCAGATCAAATATCCCCCGGCGTATTCTCTCTATCATATGCGCTCCTCCACCCGCACTGTGACGACAGTCATGTCGTCGTTCGCGCCGTACAGCCTCTCCGCCTCCTTCAGTGTTGAGCGGGCAAGCGCCTTCATGTCCTCAAACCCCTTTGAGAGCAGATTTTTTATCCATTCGTCATCCGCGTCCACTATTACGCCGTCAGAGGCGATGAGCGCTGTGCATCCCGGTCTGAGGCGCATGCGCACGATGTCCGGCGCTGTGCCCTCCCCCGCGTCCAGCCCGGCGGCAAGCGTTTCGCCCTTTATGCGCTGCACGCCCCTGGGCGAGCTGACATATGAGGGCGCGGCGCCGTATTTATAAAAGCTCGTATCCCCCGTGAAGAGATCCACGCACATCAGGTCAGCCGTGGCATAACCCCAGCTGTCCTGGCTTTTCAGCAGCATCACGGAATTGAGTATCTTCATCGCCGCAGCGGGATCAACACCGGAACGCAGAAACTTTTCAAGGATCGCGACCACCTCGCCGCTGTCGCGCGCCGCTTCATCGCCTGTGCCCATGCCGTCCGACAGAATGACGCACAGCACTCCCTCGTCGGTCTTGAAATATGTTCCCTTGTCTCCGCTGACCTTTTCCCCGCGCTTTTTCATCGCCGCAATGCCGACCGACACCGCCAGAGGTTCAGCCTCCAGCAGCGTCAGCCGCGAGTGCGCGCCGTCCTCATCCGCCGGGAGGCACAGCCGCACCCCCACGACGGCAGAGAGCCTTTCAAGATAATCCGCGTGCTTTGTCAATGGGGTGAGCCGTCCGCTCTCTATCACGACGCGCACGCGCCCGCTCCCGTCGCGGTATACGGCCGCCTCCGCATCAATGTCAAGGCTTCTCAGATAACGCACGAGCCGGCGCTCTGCCAGCGGGTCGGAACCGTTGATGCTGCCCAGCTCCTCTGCAACGCGCGAGAGGACCTCGGCAATATCGCTGTATGCCTCCCAGGCGGCGTTCCGGCTTTCTCTGAGGTGTACCCGCAGCGCGCGGCGGTATGACAGCCCTCTCAGCTCTCCGTTCACGGCCGCAACGAACGCATCCAGCCCCTCGCAGCGCTCGCGGAAGTAGCCCGGCAGGTCGAGCGCGGTGAGCGTGCCGTGTTCTGTCATGGCGGCGGTCGCATCGTTCATGGCGGAGAGCGTATCCATATATTCCGTGTTCCAGCAGCGGTTTTTGTGCTTGCACCGGACGCACACCTCATCCGCCGCGCGGTCAAACACCCGCGCTATGTTCTCGTCATTATACGGCTCTTCAACATTTCTGCGCACGGTCTCAAAAAGGTCGGCGTATGCCTCGCTCAGGTTTTTCACACGCCCCGCCACAAACCGGCGCAGCCCGGACTCGCCCATGCCGCGCTCGGCATATTGCAGCATCAGTCCCGCGCCGTTGAGCCACGGCGCAGGCAGCAGCAGAAACACCGCGCAGGCGCAGCCCGTCTCTATTCCGACGGGCATCCACAATTCCGAATCCCACGCGCAAACGACCGCCAGCGCCATACCCAGCAGAAACGACAGCGCGAATATCACCCGCCCGTGCTTGCCGAACACGCCCGACAGCAGCCCCGCGAATGCATACGCCATCGTACAAAACGGTGCGCCGGCGCCTGACATATCCATTGCCAGCCCCAGCACCGTGCCGACCGCCGCGCCTGTGAGCATACCGCCCTTCATCGCCGATGTCATCCCCAGCACCAGCGCCGCCGCGCGTCCGACAGACACCGTCCCCGCCACGGTCACGCGCGCAAAGCTCATCAGCGCGCACGCCGCCATTATCATTGCCGCCACACTGTGCCGCAGCTCCGCGGTTTCCGTGGTGCGCAGTGTGTTGGAGAGCGCCTCGCGGAAAAAATACGCGCCTCCGAAGGCGACTGCCGTTTCAAGAAACAGCTCCGCATAGAGCGGCACCGTGCCGGGCGTCGAGGAGAAGCTGCCGAGAAAGCCGGTCAGCGCCATGACCGCCGCCGACGCGCACGGCATGAAAAACTCCCGCTTGTACGCCGCAAGCTCCTGAAACACAAACGCCACCGTATAAACGAGCACTGATGCGGCAATGTAGCGTATGCCCCATTCAACGCCGCCGCTGAGCACATACCCAAGCGACGCGCCCGCAAGCGCGAACACCCCGCTCAGCCCCGCGCCGGAGCACGCCACCATTGCCATCCCCAGCGGCGCTCCGCCGTCGCCGACACGCGCGCACGACATCATCATGCCCAATCCCATGTACACCGCGCACCGCGCCGCCATATAAAACCGCGGATCTACCCTCCGGCACGCCGCCGCGCCGGTCAGCTCCGCCAGCTTACCCAGACCTCCTGTTTGCATTTTTGTCCCTCCGTTTAGGTTTACATAAGTTAATAATTATTATAGTTATGTAATTCAAAGAAGGCTGTCGCTACGCGCTGTAAAAATATATTTCTTTGCGGTGAGAAATGGGTGAAAATGAACGGCGTGCGGCACACGGTTCTTGACAGCGTGCCGCGTGGAGAATATAATTTTTGTGCAGGAGAAACCGGGCACAGGAGGGTCAAAAATGCAGGACTTCACACATTTCAACGAGCAGGGTCGGGCAAAGATGGTCAACGTCGGCGAGAAGCCGGAGAGCGTGCGCACGGCGGTCGCCGCGGGGCGCGTGCTCGTCAACGAGGCGACGTTTGCGCTCATAAAGAGCGGCGGAATGAAAAAGGGCGATGTGCTGACCGTGGCGCAGGTAGCGGGCGTGATGGGCGCAAAGCGCACGCCGGAGCTTATACCCATGTGCCACCCCGTACTTATCGACGGGATAGATCTCGCGCTCTCGCTCGATGAGGCGCGATGCAGTGTGGAGATCTGCGCCGCAGTGTCCTGCGCCGGACGCACCGGCGTGGAAATGGAGGCGTTGTGCGCGGTGAGCGCCGCGGCGCTGACGGTGTACGATATGTGCAAAGCTGTGCAGAAGGATATGGTCATTGCCGACATCCGTCTGCTCAGCAAGACCGGCGGTGTGCACGGCGACTTTCAGCGCGCCGGTGAAATGTAAGGAGGAAAGGCATGAAGCACCACATCATTGTAAAGTTTGCGGAGAGCGTTGAGAACAAGCGCGCGCTGACAGACGAGATACGCGCGATGTTCGGCAGCGAAGCGAAGCCAGAGGGCGTCGAAGGCTACAGCTTTGTCGAAAACTGCGTTGACCGCCCGAACCGGTACGATCTCATGATAATCGTTCATATGCCGCGCGAGGCGCTCGGCGCCTGGGATGCGTCCGGCGTACACAAGCGCTGGAAAAACGATTTCGGCGGCTATATCGCGCAGAAGGCAATATTCGACTGCGAGTAATGGACGGCGTCCGCCATGCGCTGCAGAACGGTTTCGGCATTGCCGCCCTCGGGCAGTACGCCTGCCCTTTTGCAAAGAAGCCGCGCCGTCCGGCGCAGCAGAGATCCTGCGGCACAGATCAATCGCGTCCTGCGCTTTTTCACGACGTTTTTTTGTTGATTCTGCCATGCTTTGAGCCCTTGACATTGTGTTCCATCAGCGCTATAATCCGTTCTCTCCCAAGAATAAAGTAAAGGGGCGGTGTTTTATGACAGAAAATGCAGACGGAAGGCTCAGCCTGAAAGCCATGTTTCACCCTTTGACGCTCACGCAGGGCTCATGCTGGAAAACAATACTGTTTTTCTCAATACCGATAATAATTTCTTATCTTTTACAGCAGATATACACCATCAGCGACGCCGCAATAGTCGGGCAGACGCTGACCGCCGACGAGGTTGCGGGCGTGACGGACACAACGTCGCTGGTGTTCGTGTTTTTGCAGTTCGCGTTTGGATCGAGCGCGGGCTTCTGCGCCGTGACCGCCTGCCGCGTCGGAACGCACGACCAGGCGGGAGTGCGCCGGTCGCTTGCAACGCAGTTTGTGCTCTCCGGCGTGCTGACGGTGCTGCTGACGGCGCTGGCGCTGCTGACGCTCGACCCCATGCTCGCGTGGATAAACGTTACGCCCTCAAACGGCGCAGTGTATTCCGCAGCGCGCGCCTACTGCGAGATAATATTTGCCGGGATAGGCGCACAGCTTTTTTATAACTTCATCTGCTCGTTTCTGCGCAGTATGGGCGACTCGGTCACGCCGCTGGCATTTCTGCTGTTCTCGACCGTGCTGAATGTCGCGCTCGATCTGCTGTTCATTCTTTCGTTCGGCTGGGGCGTCGCCGGCGCTGCCGCCGCAACCGTCGCTGCGCAGCTCATCAGCACGGTGGCGTGCTTTCTTTACGCTTTCTCAAAATACCCGGAGCTGCGCCTCGGGCGCGGCGACTGGCGCATCACGTGGCATGACGTGCGCCGTCACATCATACAGGGCATCCCTCTGGGGCTTCAGTTTTCCGTGCTGACAATCGGCATTATAGTGATGCAGGGCGTTGTAGTGAAGTTTGATATCATCGACGGGGCTATGGTCTCCAACGCCGCGCAGAACGGCTTCGGCGCGGCAAACAAGCTCAATAACCTCCTCATGACGCCGTTCAACGGGCTTGGCTCGGCAATGACGAGCTTCGCCGCGCAGAACCTCGGCGCGGGCGACCATGAGCGCATAAAGCGCGGCACGCTGCAGGCGCTGATAATCGCCGGCATCATGCTGGTGATCATTGTTTCCTGCGGGCTGCTGCTGACGGTTGACGGCGCGTATCTGCACATTTTCCTCAGCGCCGACAAGATAAACGCGGATACCGTGCGCTACGGCAACACGTTCCTTTATGTTGATCTTGCAATGTACCCGTTTCTTGCATTCATCTTTATCGTGCGAAACTGCGTGCAGGGTATCGGGCTGCCGCAGTTCATCCTCGGCGCCGGAACTGCAGAGCTTGCCGCGCGCGTTGCGGTTTGCCTGCTGCTGCCGCCGGCATTCGCCGGAGGCACGGTGAGCGCCGCCGCGCCCAACGCCTCATACATCGCCATGTGCGCCGCAGACCCCATCGCATGGATGTCCGCAGACGCGGTGCTGCTCGTTCCGTTCGTGCAAAACATATTGAAGAAAAACTACACTTACTTCAACCGCCGCCGCGCAGAGTAGCGGGAAAGGCTGCGGCAGGTGTATTCTGAGCTTTTTGATATATCCATTTATCCGCATTATTCATCTCGCCGCCATAAAAACCGCAGCGCCCTGCTGCAGGGTCTTTGCCTGCCCGCAACAAAGCTTTTACTTCCCCGAAACAAATTCGCGCTTAATTTTGAAACATCTTTTCGGTATATTATACTCGCAAGTGCAAGAGTGATTCTTTTTCATTTTGTCCTACCTTATAAGAATGGGAGCGGCCGGTCGGCCGCTCCTGTTCTTTATTTCAGGCAAGCAAAAAACCGGGGCGCTGATACGCCTCGGTTCATGCTATTGTCGGAAATTTCCGAAGACTCAGTCCATTATCTCGACCGAGACTTTCCTGCCCTTTCGCTGGGCAACGGCCCGCATAAGTATACGGATCTGCTTGACGATCCTGCCCTGCCGGCCAATGACCTTGCCCATATCACCGTCAGCGACGCGAACCTCATAAACGGTCTCGCCGTCGGTCTTGCGCTCGGTCACAGAGACCTGGTCGGGGTTATCGACAAGGCTCTGCACAATGTAGGTCAAAAGTTCTTTCATGCCGGTTGATGCTCCTTATCACGCCTCGACCTTTTTCAGCAGCCCGCGGACGGTATCGGTGGGCTGAGCGCCGTTGGCGATCCAGTACTTTGCGCGTTCCATATCGACCTTGATCTTGTCGCTTTCGGCAGCGGGATCGTAAAGCCCGATCTCCTCGATGAAGCGTCCGTCACGGGGGCAGCGGGAATCAGCGACGACGATGCGGTAGTAGGGAGCCTTCTTTGCGCCCATTCTGCGCAGTCTGATCTTAACCATGTGTATATTCACCTCCATATTTTTTCTCTTAAGGCAGCGCCGCATAATGCGGCAAGGACAGCTTTTACGCCGGATGCCGCGGACATATCGTGAGGCGCCGCCTTGATTATATTACAAACGCTTGCGCGTGTGTAAACGTCTCTTCAGCTCAGAAGCCCGGGAAACCGCCGAAGCCGCCGAAGCCGCCGGGCATCCTGCCCATTTTCCTCTGCAGCTTTTTCATGTTCTTGCCGGAAAGCTGCTTCATCATCTGCTGCATCGCTTCAAACTGCTTCAAAAGCCGGTTGACATCGACCACCGACGTTCCCGAGCCCGCCGCGATGCGCTTTTTTCGGCTGGAGTTGAGCACTGCGGGATTCTCCCGCTCCGCCGGGGTCATGGACTTTATGATCGCCTCCTGCCGCGCCATGGCGCGCTCGTCGATCTTTGCGCCCTTGAGCGCCTTCGCATCCAGACCCGGGATCATCCCGGCAATATCGCCAAAATCGCCCATACTCTTGAGCTGACCCATCTGGTCGAGATAATCCGCCAGAGTGAAGCGGTTGGCACGCAGCTTCTCCGCCGCCTCCAGCGCCTTTTTTTCGTCAAAGCTCTGCTCCGCCTTTTCAATGAGCGTGAGCATATCGCCCATGCCGAGAATACGCGAGGCCATGCGATCAGGGTGGAAAGGCTCTATCATGTCCAGCTTTTCGCCGACGCCGATGAACTTTATCGGTTTGCCGGTCGCAGCCCTGATGGAGAGCGCCGCACCGCCGCGCGCATCGCCGTCAAGCTTTGTGAGCATGATACCCGTGATGCCGAGCGCATCGTCAAAGGCGGTGGCGGCGTTCACGGCGTCCTGACCCGTCATAGCATCAACAACGAGCAGTATTTCCGCCGGATCGACCGCATCACGGATATTCTGAAGCTCCCGCATGAGCGCTTCATCAATGTGCAGCCGCCCGGCAGTGTCAAGAAACACAAGGTCGTTGCCGTGCTTTTTTGCATACTCCACAGCCGCCCTGGCAATATCGACAGGGTCGGTCTGACCCATCTGGAAAACAGGAATATCAAGCTGTGCGCCGACGGTCTCCAGCTGCTTGATGGCGGCGGGACGGTAAATGTCGCACGCGGCGAGCAGCGGGCGCTTGCCCTGGCGGCGCATATACGCGGCAAGCTTCGCGCCGTTGGTGGTCTTGCCTGCGCCCTGAAGACCGACAAGCATTACGACCGAGGGGGATTTTGAGCTTATATTGAGCTTCTGATTTTCCCCGCCCATGAGCCTGCAAAGCTCTTCATTGACTATCTTGATGACCATCTGTGCCGGGCTGAGCGCCTCCAGCACATCAGCGCCCGTGGCGCGCTCCGTGACGGTTTTGGTGAAGTCCTTGACCGCTTTATAGCTGACGTCAGCTTCAAGCAGCGCCAGACGCACCTCGCGCATGGCCTCTTTCACGTCCGCCGGGGTCAGCCTGCCCTTGCCGCGAAGCTTTTTGAAAGCGGCATTCAGTTTTTCGCTTAAACTCTCAAACGCCATCGGCTTACCTCATGATCATAAATCGTGCTTCAAACGCTCCAGCTCGCTTTCAAGCTCGCAGGCGGCGCGCCGAGCGTCACCCGAGCACAGCTCGCTCAATCTGCGCGCCCGCTCGCGCATACTGTCCAGCGAGCGCTGGGCCTGCGTAAAACGCGCGACAAGCCCGGTTTTGTTTTCTATCTCCGTGAGGGCTGTCTCCGCGCGGCGGATGTTGTCCCACACGCCCTGCCGGGATATGCCGAGCTGCTCGGCGATCTCCGCAAGAGAAAGGTCCTCGTTATAATGCAGCTCATAGCATTCGCGCTGTTTATCCGTGAGAAGCTCGCCGTAAAAATCCAGCAGCATGCTGTGCATCAGTCTGCTATCCTCCACGGGGCGCTCCTCCTGTCAAGTCATATCACTTTGCAGACTATACACCAATACGCCGGCGCTGTCAAGTATTTTTTCTTGTCACACGGCTGCATTGCATAATGCTTCCTCTTATGGGAAAAATGGACGTATACCGGCGCGCTACGCCGCGCCCAATTTGCAGGCAAGAGGAAAGATGCACCGATGGATACTATAAACTCCGCGATATACATTGAGCTGCCGCAGCTACGCGAATACGCCGCGTCCGCGGCGAGGCTGCTCGCCCCGGAGGGCGAGGGCGGCGGACACGGCGAGGCACGGCGGCTGCAAAGGTGCTGCCGCGAGATACGCCGCAGCCACACCGAGATCGCCCGGCGATACGGCGCCGTGCCGTCGCCCCCGGCGGCGTGCGAGTGGCTTTTGGACAACTGGTACATGATAGAGCGCGAATACCGCAGCATACTGCCGCAGATAGAGGGCGCGCGCCGCCTGCGGCTGTGCACGGATGGGGTGCTCGCCGCGGCGCTGTGCCGGAATATGCTGCTGTCCGGGCGCGGAGAGGTGACGGAGGCGCGGTTTGAAGCATACATGGAGGGCTTTCAGTCCGTAACGGCGCTGCGCCGGGGCGAGCTGTGCCTTATCCCGGCGCTCCTGGGCGCGGCGGTTATAGAATGCACGGCGGCAGTCTGCCGCGAAATGCGCTATGCTGCGGACACGGACGATCACGCGAAGCGCCTGGAAGCTCTTTTTACGACGCTGCGGCTCCTGTCCGTTGTGGATATGGAGGCTCTCATTGAGTCTGCCGACGTGACCGACCGCGTGCTCGCCGGCGACCCGACGGGCGAATACGCAGGCATGGACGCCGGCACAAAGCAGGCTTATCTTCGCCGGGTGGAGAAGCTGGCGAGCCGCGCCGGCACGGAGGAGCACATATATGCCCGCGCTCTCGTCCGCCGCGCGGCGAAAGACAGGCGGCACGTCGGCTTTTACCTCTTTCCGGAGCGTCGAAGACACGGCGAGGGCTGGTATATCGGCGCAAACGTGCTTCTGACGCTGTCGGCGGCGCTGGCGATCGGATTTCACTTCAAAAATGCCGCGGCGGCGGCGCTGCTGCTGCTCCCCGTATCGGAGCTGGTGAAAAGCCTCGTCGACTATATTCTGCTGCACGCCGTGCAGCCAAAGCGCCTTTTCCGCATGGACACGCAAAAGGGCGTGCCGGAGGCGGGGCGGACGATATGCGTGATCTCAGCGCTTCTCGGCGCGGAGGCAAGCGCCGGGCGCCTGGAGGAGCTGTACTTTGCCTGCCGCGGCGAGGGCGCGGCGCTCTCCTTCGCGCTGCTCGCCGATCTGCCGGAGGCGGAGAGCGCCGTCACCGATGCGGACGAGGAGCTTATCCGCCCCGCACGGGAAGCCGTAATGCGCCTCAACCGCAAATACGGCGGGCGCTTTTTCCTTTTTACCCCTCCGCGCCGCTTCGACGGCGGGCGCTATGTCCCGCACGAGCGCAAGCGCGGAGCGATAATGGAGCTGGCAAAGCTTCTGTGCGACGAAGAAAGCGAGCTGGAGGTCACCGGAGAGAAGGACGCTCTCGGCGGAACACGCTATATCCTCACGCTTGACAGCGACACACGCATCTACCCCGGCGCGGCGGGCGAGCTTATCGGCGCGATGCTGCATCCTCTGTGCCGCCCGGTGATCGACGCGCGCACAAAGGTGGTCACGTCCGGGCACGCCGTCATCCATCCCCGCATTGACACGGACCTTCAAAGCTCCTGCGAGACGGATTTTGCACTGATCTTCGCCGGGGCGGGCGGCAGCGATCCCTACGGCGGTCTCTCTGGGGAGCTGTATATGGACGCATTCTCGAGCGGGGGCTTTGCCGGCAAGGGCGTTATCGACGCGCACGCGCTCCTTGCGTGCACACGCGGCTTCCCCGAAGGGCGCGTACTCAGTCACGACGCGCCGGAGGGCGCGTACCTGCGCGGGGCATATATGGGCGACGCGGAGTTTTCCGACCGCTTCCCCTCCCGCCCTCTGGCATACTACAAGCGCCTGCACCGCTGGATACGCGGCGACTGGCAGAACATCCCCTTCATCTTTGCGCCGGGGCTTGGCGATATTGAGCGCTGGCGGCTGATAGATTCCCTGCGGCGCAGTCTCATCGCCCCGGCGACGCTCGCGGCGATCTGCGCGGGCTTTTTCCTGCCGGGAACGCCCATAACGCTTGCGGCATGGGCGGCGCTGCTGGCGCTGGTGACGCGGCTTCTCTTCGCACTGGCGGAAACTACGCTCAACCGCCGCCGGGGCAGAGAACGCCCGCGCCGTTATACGCGCGTACTCACCGGCGCGGGCGGCGCGATAGTGCAGACGTTCATACGGCTGTGGCTGCTGCCGTATGAGGCATGGATCTCGCTGACGGCGGCGGCGACGGCGCTGTGGCGCATGGCGGTGACGCACAGACGCCTGCTGCAATGGCAGACCGCCGCCGAGGTGCGCGGCGACGCGGGGCTGTGGGGGCACATACGCGCCATGTGCTTTCCGGTACTGCTGGGCATGGCGCTGCTGGCATTCTGCCCCGCAGTGATAGGAAAGAGCGCGGGGCTGATGTGGCTGCTCTCTCCCGCCGCGGCATTCGCGCTGGCGCTTCCGGCGCAGCGCGGCACGGAGCTTGCGGAAAATGAGCGGCGCTATCTTCTGGGCGCGGCGCAGCGGAGCTTTGCATACTATGAAAGCTTTTTCTCTCCGGAGGACAGCTTCCTCCCGCCGGACAACTTTCAGGAGCAGCCGCCCGTGGGGCTTGCGCGGCGCACCTCCCCGACAAATATCGGTCTTGCCCTTGCGGCGCACACGGCGGCGGCGGACATGGGCTTTATCACGCGCGAAGCGTGCCGCGCCTACACCGAAACTCTGCTGGGCACGCTTGAGCGCATGCCGCGCCACATGGGGCATTTTTATAACTGGTACGACACCGCAACGCTCATTCCGCTTCTGCCAGCCTATATCTCAACGGTAGACAGCGGCAACATGTACGCGGGGCTGCTGACGGCGCGGCAGGCGATGAGGGAATACGGCGACGACGCCCTCGCCGCGCGGCTGGATGCGCTGATGGCAGAGATGGATTTTGCCCCGCTGTATGACAAAGCGCGCGGTCTTTTCCACATCTGCTACGACACAGCGAACGAGCGCGGCGCCGGCGGCTGGTATGACCTGATGGCGAGCGAGGCAATGCTGACAAGCTATATCGCGTGCGCCAAAGGCGACGTGCCTGTGCGGCACTGGCGGCGGCTCAGCCGCGCGCAGCTGCAGAAGGACGGCTACCGCGGTCTTGCCAGCTGGACGGGCACGATGTTTGAATATCTCATGCCTGAGCTTTTTCTGCCGGTTTACCGCGGCAGCCTCCTCTGCGAGAGCGGGAAATTCTGCCTGTATGTGCAGAAAAAACGTGTGTGGGCGGGCAAGCCGTGGGGCATATCCGAAAGCGCGTTCTATTCGCTCGACAGCGCGCTCAACTACCGCTACAAGGCGCATGGCTGCGCCGCGCTTGCGCTCAAGCGCGGGCAGGATGCGGAGATGGTCGTCTCACCGTATTCCAGCTTTCTCGCCCTTGTGCTCGACCCCGAGGGCAGCATACGCAACCTCCGTCACCTTGAAGCGCTCGGCGCGCTTGGGCGCTGGGGCTTTATAGAGGCGCTTGACTTCACACCTTCGCGCTGCCGCAGCGACAGCGGCGAGCAGGTGCGCTGCTACATGGCGCACCACATCGGCATGAGCGTCATCGCCGCGGCGAACGCCGTGTGCGGCGGGTGCATACAGCGGCGGTTCATGTCCGCGCCGGATATGGCGGCTTTTTCGCTTTTGCTTCAGGAGCGCGTTGACGGCGGCGGCGTTATCATACGCCGCGACGGCGCAGATATTCCCGAACGCGCGGAGCGCCGCGCCGTAATGCGCTGGCAGCTGCGCGGCGGCGAGGAGGACAGGGCGCGGCACTGCTGCGTCCTGTCCAACGGAGCATACAACATCTTCGTCTCGAACGCGGGTGTCACGCGCGCCGCATGCGGCGGCGCTGCGATATACGGCGGCATTCCAGGGCTCGGCGCGGAAGGTGGCATAAGCATTCGCGCCAGGATCGAAAACGAAGAGCTGACTCTCCTGCCCTGCGCCGCGCCGGTCCTGTGGGAGCTTGAGGAGGAGTGCGCGCGCATAACCGGGCGCGCGGAGGGGCTGGAATGGTCATGCTCCGTCGCGGCGGCATACGGAGACTGCGGCGAGGGGCGCGCCGTGACGCTGTGCGCCGAGCGCGACATGCGCGTTGAGCTTGAGCTTTCGTTCATGCCGCTTCTCGCCCCGATGGCAGATTATATGAGTCATCCGGCATTCTGGGCGCTCGGCATATATGCCGAGGAGACGGACGGGATGCTGACGCTGCGCCGCGTGCGCCGCGGCGGCGTTGGAGAGTGTTGGCTGTGCCTTGCCGCGAACACCTCTCTGCGTTTTTCCGCCGACGAAAACGGCTCTCTAGGCTGGCTGTCGCGCCCTATGGTACGCGCCGAGGCCGTGCTGGAGCTGAAAGCCGGTCAGGCGGAGACCGTGCGCTTTGCGCTGTGCGCAGGCCGCGAGCGCGGCGAGTGCAGGCGCGGCGCGCAGCGCATACTCGTCTCCGGCGTGAACGACCGGGGCAACATGGTGTCGGCAGGTGCGGCGCACCTCGGCATGACCGGCGAGGAAGTAGGCGCGGCGATGACAATGGCGGAAAAGCTCTGCCCCGACCGCACTCAGCGCGCCGCGGGCAAACAGGAGCTGTGGCGCTATGGCATTTCCGGCGAGCTGCCCGTCATCTGCTGCGATGGGAGGGCGCTGGAATGCGAGGCTCTGCTCAAGCGCTTTTGTCTTTTGAAAAGCTGCGGGCTCAACGCCGATCTCGTATATCTCACCGATGAGCAGGGCGAATACCGCCAGCCGGTGTACCGCAAGGTCAATGAAGCGCTGATGGCGTTCGGACTGGAATCGCTTATCGGCACGGATGGCGGCGTGCACTTTGCGCCCATGGAGGCAGCCGCCGCGCTGATAAGCCGCGCGGCGCTGACCGTCGGAGCGGAGCGGACGCTGCCGCCTCCCCCGCCGTGGTCTCCGCCGGACGCGCCGCGCCGCGCGGAGTGCGTGCCGCGCCGTGAGAACGACGGAGGGCGTTTCGTTTTCACCTGCGATGGCGAGCTGCCGGGGAGAGTATGGCAGCATGTGCTCTCCAACGGCAGCACGGGGTATATTGCCGCAGACTGCGGCATGGGCTATATGTGGTTTGAAAATGCGCGCGAAATGCGCATCACCGCTCCCCCGGCGGATATAAACGGCACTGAGGGCAGCGAAGCCCTCTGGTGCGATACAGCCGGTGAGCGTGTAAGTCTCTTTGCCGCCGGAGACGGTCGGCGCTGCCGGGTATGCTATGCGCCGGGATATGCAAGCTGGGAAAAGGAGCTGGGCGCAAGGCGGGTGAAGACCACGGCGTTCATACCCGCCGATACGGATGCGCGCGTATTTATCATTGAGGGCGCGGCAGGGCTTCGCCTGAGCTGGGCGGTAAAGCCCGTCATGGGTGCGCCAGACGCCAGAGCCGTGCGCATTGAAGCACGCGGCGGCGCTCTCCAATGCACGAATCCGGAATCCTATCTCCCCGGCGCGGAAGCCGTCATGGTGTGCTCGCTCCCATGCGAGACAAGCTGCGACTACAGCCCAGTCACCGCATTGATAACGGTGCTGGCAGACGATGTGACGGTGCTGGTCTGCGGCTGCGGCAGCGAAGAGGAGCTTCGCGCGCTATGTACGCCAGAAGCGGCGTTCAGCGCGCTCGACAGCGTCCGCGGCGGCTGGGGCGCGCTTGCGCGCCGGTTCGAGCTGAGCTCCGGCGTGAATGCATTCGACAATTATATGAACACCTGGTCGGTGTATCAGTGCATCGCATGCCGGCTCGACGCGAGGGCGAGCCTTTATCAGAGCGGCGGGGCGATCGGCTTTCGCGATCAGCTTCAGGACGCGGTTAATATGCTGCTCATCTCCCCTGTGTACGCGCGCGAGCGGATAATCGACTGCTGCCGCCATCAGTACGCAGAGGGCGACGTGATGCACTGGTGGCACCGTCATCCGCAGGGCGACCGCGGCGTGAGAACGCACTGCTCGGACGATCTTCTGTGGCTTGTATGGGCGCTGTGCGAGTATACGGAGAAGACCGGCGACTACGGCATCTGCGACGAGACTGTGATATATCTCGCATCCGACCCGCTCGCACCGAATGAGCGCGACCGGTATGAGACTCCGTCCCGCGCCGCGGAGAGCGCAAGCGTCCTCGACCACGCGCAAAGAGCGCTTGAGCGCTGCATAGCCCGCGGCTTCGGCGCGCACTCGCTGCCCTACATCGGGCATGGCGACTGGAACGACGCGCTGGACGAGGTGGGCGGCGAGAGCGTGTGGCTAGCATGGTTTCTCGCGTCGAACGCCGCACGCTTTGCCGCGCTGCTGGAGCGGCTGGGGCGCGAGGGCGTGGCGCGCTTTGCCCGCTGCGCCGAGAAAGCGGCGCAGGCCGCCGACGGCGCATGGACCGGGCGCTGGTATGCGCGCGGGTATTTCGCCTCCGGCGAAGCGCTCGGCGGGGAAGAGCGCATCGACTCCGTCGCGCAGAGCTGGGCGGTGCTTAGCGGCGCTCTTCCCGGCAGCAACCGTCCCGGCATCGCCGTGGACTCCGCCGTGCGCCGTCTTGTTGACCGCACGAATGGTCTGGTGCGGCTGTTCGCGCCGCCGTATTCTCCCGATGAGCGCCCGTCTCCGGGCTATATTGCAAGCTACGGCGAGGGCTTTCGAGAAAACGGCGGGCAGTATACCCACGGGGCGATATGGCTGGCTATGGCGTGCCTGCGCCTTGGCAGGACGGAGGACGGCTGGGATATACTCTCGATGCTTCTGCCGGAAAACCACGATCTGACCCGGTACGGCGCAGAGCCCTTCGTCATCGCCGCCGACGTATATGCCGCCCCGGGGCACGAGGGTGAGGCGGGGTGGAGCTGGTACACCGGCTCTGCCGGGTGGTACTTCCGCGCCGTCACGGAGGAGCTGCTGGGGCTGCACCTTCGCGGCGGCAAGCTGACCCTTGCCCCGCGTCTCCCGGCGGCTTTGCGCGTGTGCCGCGTCGTATGGACGGACTACTCCGGTGTCCGCCACGACATTGAGCTGACCCACGGCGGCGCTACCGTGGACGGCGAGCGCTACGCCGGCGGCGAGATCGGCTGAGGCATTATGCGTCGCTGCCATTTATATTTTGGCTATCTTTTTCTGCGCAGCAGTGTTATAATATAGAATATAAAAATGACAGAATCACAGCGGAGGTGCTTCATGGACATTTCACAGAAAGAAATACTGCCCGGCGTATCTTTGACCTGCCTGCGCTCCAACAAGTTCAAGACCGCATGTCTGAGCATATCCCTGCTGTCCCAGCTTGACCGCGAGACCGCCTCCATGAACGCGCTCATCCCGTTCGTGCTGCGCCGCGGAACAACCGCATACCCCGATATGGAGAGTCTGTCCCGCCGCCTTGACGAGCTTTACGGCACGGCGATAGAGCCGGTCGTGCGCCGCGTGGGTGAAATACAGTGCACGGGGCTTTATGCCAGCATCCCGGAGGGCGAATTTTTGCCAGGCGGGCAGAATGTGCTGCACGACGCGGCAATGCTGGCAGGGCAGCTGCTGCTCGACCCCGTGACGCGCGGCGGGCTTTTCCTGCCAGGCTACGTTGACAGCGAGCGCGGCAAGCTCTGCGAGCTTATCCGCAGCCGCATCAATGACAAGCGCGGCTATGCCGTTATCCGCTGCATCGAGGAAATGTGCTGCTATGAGCCTTACGCCGTCGGACGTTACGGCTCGGCAGACGACTGCGAGGGCATCAATTACAAAAAGCTCACCCGGCGCTACCGCACACTTTTGCAGACAAGCCCCATAGAAATCTTCTACTGCGGACGCGCCGATGCCAAAAGCGTTGAGCGCGCTTTGCGCGATGCGCTCGCCACGCTACCCCGCGGCGAGATAGATTACGACATCGGCACGGATGTGCGCATGAACTCCGTTGAGGCAGAGCCGCGCTATGTTGAGGAGGCAATGAACGTCACACAGGGTAAGCTTTCGATAGGCTTCCGCCTCGGAGAGGCGATGGAAGAGCCGGACATGGCGGCGCTGTCGGTCTTCAACGCCGTCTATGGCGGAGGCACCGCCTCCAAGCTCTTTGTCAACGTGCGCGAGCGTCTTCAGCTATGCTATTACGCCAACTCCGCCATTGACCTGCACAAGGGCATCATGCTCGTCTCCTCCGGGATTGAGTTTGACAAATTCGATCAAGCGAAGGCGGAGATACTTGCCCAGCTGGACGAAATACGGAAGGGCAACATCACCGATAAGGAGCTGAACGCCGCAAAGGCGGGCATCGCCTCAATGCTGCGCTCGGGCATGGACAGTCAGGGCGAGCTGGAGGGCTTCTACCTTTCGCAGGCGCTCGCAGGACTTGATTACGGGCCGCTGGAGCTTGCAGAGCTTGTGGAGAATGTAACGAAAGACGACGTGCAGGATATTGCGCGCGGCGTTGAGTGCGATCTTGTATACTTTTTGACCGGAAGCGGTGAGGATCCGGATGAGGAGGATGAGAACGATGCAGAAAACTGAGTACAAAAACATCGGCGAGACGCTCTATGCCTCCACGCTCCCCAACGGTCTGCGCGTGCGGGTGCTGCCCAAGCCCGGCTTCAGCAGCTTTTATGCCGTTTTTGCCGTGAACTACGGCGGTGCGCACCGCGCGTTCACGCTCGACGGCAGGCATATCGACACGCCCGCGGGCGTTGCTCATTTTCTTGAGCACAAGATGTTCGACCTGCCCGGCGGGGACGACGCGCTCAATATACTCACCGCGAACGGCGCCGATCCCAATGCTTTCACTTCCAGCGGCATGACCGCATATTATTTTGAATGCACGGAGAATTTTGAGCAGAATCTCCGGATGCTGCTGCACTTTGTCTCCACGCCGTACTTCACGCCCGAGACCGTGCAGAAGGAGCAGGGCATCATCGCGCAGGAAATACGCATGGGCGAGGACAACCCCGGCGTAGTGCTGTACTATGATCTGCTGCACATGCTCTACAGCTCCCACCCGATCCGCGACCAGGTCGCCGGCACGGTTGAGAGCATCGCCGAGATCACGGACAAGACGCTTTATGAGTGCCACCGCGCGTTTTACTCAGGCGCAAACATGGTGCTGTGCATCGCGGGCGACGTTGACCCGGAGCGCATGTCCGCCATCGCCTTTGAGGAGCTTCCCTCCGCGCACACGACGGCGCCCTCGGCGGAGCTGCCGGACGACGGCGAGCTGCCGCAGGCGCTGTATCGGCGCACGGAAATGCCCGTTTCCGCGCCGCAGTTTCTGATCGGGGCGAAGTTCCGTCCGGAGACCGGCGGCGCTGCGGCGCTGCGCCAGCGGCTCGTCTCGATGCTGGTCATGCGCCTTCTGTGCGGCTATTCCTCCCCGTTCTATGCGCGGCTCTATGCCGAGGGGCTTCTCAACCGCGATTTCGACTATGAAGTCGATTTCTCCGCCGGCACCGCCACCGTTATCATCGGCGGCGAGAGCGCAGAGCCTGAGCGCGTGCGTGACGAGTTTATACGTGAGACAGAGCGCATCGGGCGCGAAGGCTTCGACGCGGATGCTTTCGAGCGCGCCAAGCGCGCCTCGCTCGGCGCGCGGCTGCGCGGCCTGGAGGATTTTGACAACGTGTGTCTCTCCATTGCGGAGGGCGTGTTCGGCGGGTACGACGCGCTGTCTTCGGCAGCAATGCTGGAGACCGTGACGAAGACTGAGTGCGAGAGCTTCATGCGCGAGAAACTCGCCGCGGAGCGCCTGGCGCTCGCGGTTATCGCGCCGGGAAAGGAGTGAAGCGTCATGACAGACAATGTTATCCAGACCATCCAGCGCGATTCGGTCATCAGCTTCCCCATGCTTGGGAACTTACAGCTCGACCCGCCGTCATACATCACGGTGTTCGGGCGGAACATATACTTTTACGGCATACTCATCGCCGTCGGCTTTCTTCTCGCCATACTCGTCTGCACACGCATCTCCAAGCGCTTCGGCATAAAGGAGGACGATCTTTACGATGTGTTCCTCTGGCTGATCCCGATGTCCATTGTGGGCGCACGGCTGTATTTTGTGCTCTTCAAGCTTGACTACTACCTCGCCCATCCTGCACAGATCTTCGCGCTGCGCGAGGGCGGACTCGCCATCTACGGCGGCGTTATCGCCGGGCTTCTCGTGATATACTTTGTCTCGCGCCGCAAAAAGATACCTCTGGGGGCAATGCTCGATGTCATCGTGTTTGGGCTGCTCATCGGGCAGATAATCGGGCGCTGGGGCAACTTCTTCAACCGCGAGGCGTTCGGCGCGGAGACCGCCGTGTTCTGCCGCATGGGGCTGACCTCCCCCGACGGAACGACCATTTATGTCCATCCGACTTTTCTTTATGAAAGTCTTTGGAATCTCGCCTGTCTCATTTTCCTTGCCGTGTTTGTCAAGCGCGGCAGGCGCAGGTATGACGGGCAATGCATACTTATTTATTTCTTCTGGTACGGTATCGGCAGGACCTGGATAGAGGGTCTGCGCACCGACAGCCTCTACATAGGCTCGACCGGTATCCGCGTGTCGCAGCTGCTGTCGGCGGTGCTTGCGCTTGCCGGGCTCGCCGCGCTCCTCGTTCAGAGCCGGCGCAAGCATCCGCCCGAGGCGCTGTATGTCAACCGTGCCGCGGCTGTCGGCAGCGGCAGCGCGGCAGACAGCACGGCTGCGGGCACGAAAAGCAGTGAACAAACCAACAACGAAGACGGAGGTAACTGAAAATGGCAGATTATAAGGACATCATCACCGGCACCATTAAAAATCTTGCGGGCAAGGCAAAGGACTTTGCCGAGAGCAGCACCGTGCGCGGCATATACGAACACGGCGCGGAACGCGCGAAGGCTTACGGAGCCATCGCCAAGCTCACGCTGCAGATCTCCGGCGACACCGAGGAGCTCAGACGCGCGTACACCGAGATCGGCAAGCTCTATTTCGAGCAGGCGCGTGAAAACCCGGAGGGCTTCTTTGCGCCTCTCTTCGCCCAGGTCGAGGAGATCAACGCGCGCATTCACGCCAGTGAGGACGCCATTGCCGACATAAAGGCACAGATCGAGGCCGAGAACGCCGACAGCGACGGCATCGGCGTTGACATCAGCGTTGAGTTCGGCGATTTTGACGACGTGGTCAACAGCACCGCGGCCGACGGCGCCGGCACGGACGGCGCTCACGCTGTGGATAAGAGCAGGGAATAGATCCGCGGCGCGTACATAAGGCTGCGCAATGCCCTGCATTGGCGGATACTATCCGCCGATGCAGGGCATCTGCATGCCGGTCAGCACGATATTTTCCCGTGCGAATTTGTCTGCGAGGTTTGACAACCGCACATGTTTTTGCTATAATGCACCTTGCAATTGGATATGTGCCCGTGGCGCAGCTGGATAGCGCGTCGGACTCCGACTCCGAAGGTCGCAGGTTCGAATCCTGTCGGGCATACCATACCGCTGCAAGCGAAACGAAAGCTTGCGGCGGTTTTTATAGTTTGTGTTAAAAATAGCGGTTTTTCGTCAATAGCCGGTGTGGAATTGAAATGGATCAGGAAGCATCAGCATATGCCAAAAGGTTATAATTCACATTGGAAGCCTTGACAAGCTCTGACGCGGGCAATAATATATATATCTCTTCCACAAGGCGGTGACGTATGTACAACCCACAGCATGAGACCTTCATCCGCGTGGCGGATGCGGGCAGCTTCCGATGGAGCTGTGGTTGGGGAGCCAGCAGCGCTTTCTTGACGCGGCGAAGGAGGTCGGCAAGGAACCATACGGTTGATACGAAAACGATTATTGTAGATTTGTCAATGACGTGTGACACACTCGGAAGAAAAAAGGACATCCTCAGGAGTCTTCCAGCCGTGCGGGCGCACAGGTAAATTATTATACTGCCGTTGACTGACAGTAAGCTGTCTGGCAAAATCATCTCCGGGTATATGTCTCATTCAATTTTATGTAAACCATATTATTTATACCTTTTATGCTGCGCGAATAATGACATATAGAGTTCCCCCGCTGCCTGCAAACGGCAGCGGGGACGTATTATGGGGACGTATTATATTTATTTCAATTTGCTTTTTTTCTTTCTCCATGCCAGTATCTGATGACCGTTCGGGACTTTTATGAATGAAAATCCGGAGCCGGTATCGTCGCAAAGCTCTCTTTCGGAGACAAGCCTGCTCTTGTTTATCTTTCCGGACTGATCTCGCGGCATCTTATCTATCAGCTCGACGGTCTTTGGCAATTTATAATTGCTCAGGCGTCTGAAGCAGAAATCGGCAAAGGAAAAGAGCTTGAATTCCGATGCAGGGCATGCAGGCTCAATAACAGCATGCACTCGCTTCCCCCACACTTCATCCGGCAAGCCTATAACCAGCGCATCTGCAACCTGCGGATATTCCTTGATGAGATTCTCAACCTCCGTAGAATAAACATTCTTGCCGCCGGTGATTATCATGTCGCTCCGGCGATCCACGAGGTAAACATAGCCGTCGCTGTCTTTATATCCAAGGTCGCCCACGCTGACCGAGCCGTCCGGAGCGCTTTTCAGCTTTTGAGTTCCCAGCAGATAATGCGAGGACTTACTCTGAAGATTTTTGAAGAAAACATTTCCTGTCACGCCGCTGTCAACGGGCTGATAATTATCGTCAAGTATCTCTATCTCGCAGCCGAACGGTCTGCCAACGCTGTTGGGATGCGCAAGCCACTCGTCGCCGCGGATCGCCGCAATGCCGACCTTCTCAGACATGGAATAGAACTCGTACACCCTTTCTCCTCCTAGGCGCTCTATCCATTTCTGCTTCAGCCAGCCGGGGCAGGCTGCGCCCGCATGATGCATACACTCGACGCTGCTGAGATCCGCTCCCGCAAATTCGCTGTTGCGATAGATCTTTCCCATCATCGTCGGAACAAGCACAAAACAATTCACATTGTATTTTGCTATGCTCTTGAGAAAAAGGGTATCGTCAAAGCGCTTAAACAATACAATCGTGTCGCCCATTGCAAGCTCCATGAAAAATGCATTGCTGAAGAGGCTGTGGTGCAGGGAGCCGCAGATAAGGGCTGTCTGACCCGGATGCTGCCCTGTGAGCATCTGCCAGGCATAAAAGTCCGGCGAACCGAACTCCATTGGGATGTCTTCAATTATGATTTTCGGTATACCCGTGCTGCCGCCGGTCGCCGAAGCCCTTGCCGGAACCGCGCACACGTCCTCTATCTGCTCTTCCGGCTCGTGAAGACTGCTCAGAAAACGGTCTGTTATGTTGGCAGACCTGTAACTGTCAGAGCTGAGCTTTCCGGCAACGAAATCCGGCTTGATCTGCTCAAGCAGGAGTGCAAGCTCATTTTCAGGCAATTCTGCCGACAGTGTAAACACGCAGGCCCCGATATGCCACGCCGCCAACGGCGTCACCACGGCTGCCAGCGAATTGGGAAGAACGGTAACGATCCTCGAATTCAGTCCAAGTCCCTGCTCCTTGAAGTATGCAGCAAGCCTATCCGTCTGCCGCAGCAGCTCACCCCAGCTGTATACTGACTCCGCGCCGTCTTTTTCCGTGATTATCATGGCCGTTTTCTCCGGCGCCGTCGCTGCATGCTCTTTTACCAGCACGTATATCGGTTTTTTCTCTGTTTCCTGCATTTTTTCCTCCTGTATATTTATCTGCCTTCGCCGCAGCAGTTTGTTGCTTGTTTCACAAACAATCATAGCAGTTATACACAGGATAGCTCTTCAAAATCTTCAATTTTTCTCTCAGCCGTATTTCTAAATTATCACAAACAGATACCGCGCTTCACTATATTATTGCCTTTTTATTGCTCTCATGCAGAAGTATCCCATAGAGCTCCACAACGTACATATACTTCATTTTGTTGGTGAAGTAATCTTCTTCGCTCTTCTGTTGGGCAAGAAATGCAAATATATTCTCGACCCGCCTGCAGTCCGCTTCAGATATCTGCGCAATTATCGCTCCCTGCGGGACAACGAAAGAATTCACCTTGACATATGGGTTGCTCATCATGTACATATATATTCCGCAATCCATACGGCAGTATGCAAGACTGACAGCGCTCCCCTCGTCCGGCACTATGGAGCAGCTGTGAAAAGGTCCTACGCACACAAACGATCCCCTTTTTATCTCGTTCGCTTCATTATTAACTATGATCCTGCCGCAGCCGGCGGTAACTATCGCCAGCGTATTTCCCTCAGAGCTCATATAAGGCGTCGGAGCTGAGACCGTTTTTGCAACGCCGGATATGTTAAGAAGTGATCCGCAGCGGCTGAAATAGTCGCTCATTCCAAAGCGGACCGAGTAGTCGATATTGTCATATACTTTTTCTATATTCTCTGCCATACGGTCAGCCATTCCTTTCCCTGCATTCTTTTCTGTAATCGCTTGGCAGCTGCCCGTTTATTTCCTTGAAAACGCGGCTGAACGAGCTTACGGAATTGAAGCCTACAACAATTGCAATATCCAGGAGGTTCATTTCAGACGAGGCCAGCAGCATTTCCGAATACCTTGTGCGCAGCACCTGCAGCAGGCGCTTGAAGCCGATCCCATAAGCCTTCTGGAGCAGATTGCGGATAATATTGGGTGAGAGAAATGTATCCCTTGCAATTTTCTCCAGGCTGACCTCCTCGCCAATGTTTCTGTACAGGTAGTCCACTACCGACAAAAGCCTGTCGTCAGCTATAAGGCCGCGGTATACGCGGTCTTTTCCGCCCGGGCAGAGATTCATATCCCGGTACTCGCTGGGAGTTACGCCGACCACCTTCTTGAAGCAGCGGTAGAATGTCACATCGGATTCAAACCCGGATACCGATGCAATATAATCCAGCGGCAAGTTTTCGCACAGCAAATATGACATCGCCGTCAGGCACCGGTTTCTGCGCACGGTCTGATCGTAATTGAGCGAGGTCGCTATCCTAAGCTGCGAATTGAGCGTTACCGGGTCGGTATTCAGCTCACCTGCCGCTTTTTTTATTGAACACCCATCGCGGCTGTGCATGGCAATATATATGCTTGCCTGCCAGCCCAAGGGGAACTTCTCAGCCGCTGGTATCTCTCTGCCGCCTATAATCATGCCAAAGAGCAGGGACAGCCGCCCGAGAAGAGATGTCTTTACCATCGCCGTGCCATTGTCATAACGCGCATCTATATTGTTGAAATCCTCAAATATCTGCCTGAACTCCTGAGTGCTGCCATCTTCGGGGTATAATATGGGTGACTGTGTGACTACGGACATTCTCGTAGCCAGGGGGCTGGACATGAACATATGATAATTGATCAGAACATAATCGTAAGTTATGCTCCACAATTCCAGTCCGGTCTTCGTATCCGGTCTGACAGACAGCACCTGTGTTCCCTGTATCCAGCAGACGCAGTCCTTATAAATTTCAAACGCAACTCCGTTTATAATAAGCTGGCCTTTTCCTGCTCTGACAAAAATGAAGTAACTGTCATCTTCCATCACGGGCAGCATGTTCTGGCTCACCGAATGCTTGCACAGATGCAGGAACTTATTCGGTGCACAAAAAACACCCTTTACCGGTTTCTCGTAAAGAGGAATAGCTCTTAAACTGTTCAAAGCACTGCCTCTCTTTCGTATAATAATATTATATTTTTAACAAATCCGCCGTGGAATTTCAAGTGTTCACACCCGAATTGACTGTTGGCGGCAATGCCTGATGCAAAAAATCCGTTTTTTGAAGAATAATCAATTATTGGATTTATATTTTTTACGTACTTTCAGGCAATCTTCTTTAAATACGCAGAAGAAGCAAATGCTTCCAATATCTTAAATACAGCAGCATAACCTGATAGTAACCATTCATTTTATACGCGATATATTGCAATAAAAAAATCAACTTGTCTCTGCGCCTGTGTCGATGACTATGTTAAAATAAACTCAATTCGTTAAGCAAAAGGCAAAGCAGCAGTACCTTCCACACAAAATTATAGCAGGAGGAAATAAAATGCACAATTTACTTGAAGGCGTCCGCGTAGTTGAAACCGCCAGCTACATGATGGGTCCGATCGCAGGGCGCATCCTTGCCGACTGGGGCGCAGAAGTGATAAAGATCGAGCCGGACGTTGCTCACCCGCCCTTTGACGGCGACCGTATACGCGGAACCGGTCTTGCGCGCGGCATCATGAACGGTGACCTTGGCATATACTATTTTGTCAATGGCAACAAGAAATCCGTTGCAATCGACACCAACTGCAAGCAGGGTCAGATCATTCAGCAGAAGCTCTGCGCGAGCGCGGATATAGTTATCCATCACCTCAACCACGCTGACCAGAAGAAGCTTGGCATCGACTACGCAACGCTCTCCAAGATGAAGCCCGGGATCATTGTAGCGTCCACAAGCGGATATGGCATCAAGGGTCCCGACAAGGACCGTCCCGGCTTTGATGCTGTCGCGTATGCCGCGCGCTCCGGTATGCTCACAAGCTGCGCACCTGACGGTACGCCTTTCATTCCTTTCATGGGATACGGCGATGTCCCCTCCGGCTCATATTTAGCCGGCGCGATCATGGCGGCTTATATACACAAGCTGAAAACCGGCGAAGGCAACAATGTTTCAGTATCACTATACGGTTCAGCTATCTGGACCGCCGGTCTTCCCATCATTTCCGCTCCTTACGGCGATCCGTATCCTACTCCGCTGGATGCCGGTCTTCCCTCAGCCAGAATGTTCCGCTGCGGCGACGGCAAGTGGCTTTACATGATGTGCAACGACTGGGATCGTTCCATCGTCAAGTTCAAGATGGTCATGCCTTCGTTCCCCGAGGACGCAGAAAAGCGCTGGCCCAACTACTTTGCCGCAAAGGCAGACTCGAAGGGTATCGCCGAAATATTCGCCGCAGAGTTTGCTTCTCACAACCGTGAATACTGGGTCGAGAAGCTTACCGCCGCAAAGATTCCTTTCGACATCATTGCCGATTTTGCGGATATACAGAAAGATGTGCAGGCCTGGGAAGGCGGGCATCTCATTCACCCGAACGGAGCCGGAACAGAGACATATCCGTATGAGACCGGCATTCCCGTCGCTCCCGGACAGTTTAAGAACGGCGGTACTCCGGAGGTCAGCGTAAGCAATGTGGGCGAGCATACCAGAGAGCAGCTCAAGCTTATAGGCTACACGGATGAGCAGGTAGACAAGTTCCGCGCCAAGAAGGTTCTGACAGAGGGCGACCAGTATGAGCCTGACCGCTTCAATGTCATGAAGCCCGGGACATACTACAACAAGCTTTTCTCTGCACTGAGATAACGTCTTTCAGCGCAGTGCACCCACGGCTGACAGCCGTGCGTCCCTGTCAGCCATGGGGATCGTGCTGGCATACTTTGCCGTCTTGGAAAGCCCGATACAAAAGTATATCTCAAACTCCCGCGAGCTGTCAGCCATCGGCAGCCCGCGGGAGCTTTTTACAGCAGATGTATGCACCTTGCGATATAGTCAGCCGCCTCCTGACCGGTAAGGCACTGCTCGGGCGGAAGTTTCTGCATATGATCCAGCCACATGTTGAGCTGCCTTATCATCGCGCTGCCGGAGATGGAATATACCGTCTGGTTTTCCCCGCCGCGCAGATTCATGGCAAACGCCGTGTGCTGGTTTGTAAAGACCGACACCGAAAGATCATCATAATTGCAGATCTTATTCTGGGTGGGCAGAATATACACCTGTCCGGGGTTCCTTTTCAGCTGCGCCGCCATATTTTTCAGGTGCTGCAGCCTGTCCTCGGGCGGCACCTCTATAAGCCCACCCATCACCATGAGCCGCCCGGTATAAATATAGTCCACAAGCGCAAGCTGGTATATCAGGACAGACTCAAAGAAATCGGAGCCGTTGAAAAATAACTGCATCTCACTGGCAAGCTCAGGATGCATTGCAGCGAACTTTTTCTTCAGACTGTCGGGGAGGAAAAACGGCTGCATCCGATCAAGCAGGCAGCGGCAATGCGGCTGAATAAGAAAATCGAGAAAATACTGCTTGTCCATAAGCTGCTTAATATTTACTGCCTTTGCTGCCGGAAGTCTGTCGCGGATATAGGCATCCGCCGAGCTGCAATAGCGCTCGATAATATTTCTGTCTCCCGACTCCAGAAGATGCACCTCTCTGGAAAACGGCTCACGGATATATTGCAGGAGCAGTGCGTCCCGGATAAGATACACATAGCCTGTTCTGTCGAGGCGCGCCCCATAGAATTCATAGCGTATTTTCCTGCCCAGTCCCATCAGATAGCAGAACGAACGGCATGAAATATCGGTCCTCGATCCGAAATCATCCATATCTATAAACTGTATCACGCGCAGCTCAGTCCCTGCCGGAAGAATATCTGTGACCCGCCCGAAAAACGAATCATTGTTCTTGAACTGGATATGTATCGGCGTCGTACATATCATGTCCAGCCGCCTGGCAGGCGGCGTTTGCTGCAGCGCAGTAAAAATACTTTCAGGAAACAACGCAATATCCTTCACAGGACCAATCATAGCGTTTTCCCTTCCGGTTTTCTCCGGCGCGGGAGCGCGCATTTTCCGCTCTTCGACCAGCGCGGCGGCAAGCATTGAAGCAAGCGCGCCTGAAAACGCCGCGTCTGTCAGGTTGTCGCATTCAAGATTAAACTGTCCCGCTATCCGCGCCCGCACATCATGATCCGTGTTCTCCGTCAGATACGCCGCGATCTTCATAAACAGCTCGTCGTTGTTGCGCAGCGCAGGGAGTTTCACTCCGTTTACCCACCGGCTGATATAAGAGGGATCATATCCGAGCGCGTCGGCAAGATTGCAGCGTTTTACGCCGCACAGCTTTGTCAGCTCCTGCAATGTTCTGCCAAATGTCATAATCGCCCTCCAGAAACGTGAATTCATCTTGACCAGTTGTACGTGCATTTCCCTCGATGCATATAAACAATATAACTCACCGTCATGTTTTTTGCAACAGTCATTCGCACAGCGCCGGAATTACGTCACTTTTCGCTTGACCGTTTTTTATTCATCAAGACAACCAAAGTCAATTTTCATCAGTAAAAAGCACAGTGCATCAAGATGATACACTGTGCTTTTTACCGCGCAAATGATAATATTATGTCAAACTTGGCATGCGCGCATCGAATATATGGTTTTTGCCGTATGTTTTGCGCGGCGTGTATAAGGAAAAACAAATGTAAAAGTATAAAGGAGGAATTCAGCTTGACCATCGATCCCGACAAGAAAATAAAAGAGCTGTCACGGGTCATCATAGAGGAGGCCGGACTGCCCTACACTGCCGCTCAGCTTGCGGAGATCCCGTCTATCCTGGCCGCAAAGAGCCGGTATTTCTGGTGCATCGACAATCAGGAATTTGACCTGATGCCGGATGTATTCACAGCCGAGGGCTTCCAGACCTTCTGGAGCGGTCGCCCGGGCTTCAAAGACCGCGACAAGCAGGTTCAGCAGAACAGGAATACCTGCGGGGACGACATGGTGCCAATGCACTTCGGCTACAACCAGATAGTCCGTTTTACGGGCGAGCGCAGCGCCCAGCTGCTCACGCGCATGCACGACTACCATACATACAAGGACAACGGAGAGACATATTCCGGTTACGGTCTGTATGTTGACGATCTTGTAAAGTGCGGCGACGACCGCTGGCGCATAAAGACGCTGCGGCTTACCTACCGTGTTCTTGAAGGAAAATTAAGGAGGAGTAAATAATGGACAGATTGAAAGACAAAGTAGCGATAATCACCGGTGCCGGCGGCGGCATATGCCACAAAGCTTCGGAGCTTTTCTGCCGTGAGGGGGCAAAGGTCGTCATGGTCGATATTGACCCTCAGGTCGAGGATTTCAGCCGCGAGATCAACGAAAACGGCGGAGACACGACAGCCGTCGTTGCCGACGTCTCCCTGCGCGACACATGGGTGGATCTTCAGAAGCTCACCCTGGAGAAATACGGTCGTATAGACACCGTCGTCAACGGTGCAGCCGCATTCTCGCCCCCGACCCACGACTGGGCTTACATCACCTCCGAAATGATACACGAGGTCATGCGCGTCAACATCGACTCCATGGTATATTCCTATCAGACCGTGCTGCGCTACATGATGAAAAAGAAGATCCGCGGCAGCTTCCTCAACTTCGCATCCTCCACCGCGCTGGCGTACAACGGCGCTGCAACGCAGGGCTATCCGTTCTCCAAGGCATGCATAAAGCTCGCCACGCAGAACATGGTGAATCAGGTCAGCAAAAAATACGGCATACGCTTCAATTGCCTCGCCCCGAATTATGTATGGGTGCCGAAGCAGGCAAAGGTCTTTGACATGTACAAGGAGCATTTCATAGCCTCAACCCCGATGCCGTATATCGGCGAGCCGGAGGACGCTGCATGGGCAATTGTTTACCTGTGCTCCGATGAAGCAAAATACATAAACGGCGTGTGCCTGCCGGTAGACGGCGGCTGGGCCGTTCAGAAATAAATTCCGGAAGGAGTGAGAGCTATGCCATCCCTTTTGTCGGCGCCTTTCAGAATAGGCAGCATGGAGCTGAAAAACAGAATGGTAATGGCGCCCATGGGAGTCACCGTGGGCAATATGAGCAGAAGCACCGTGGAGTATTTCGTTGAGCGCGCCAGAGGCGGCGCGGCGATGATATTCTGCAATATCCGCGCGTCGCTGTCCTTTGAAAGCGGCGAGCACTCAATATTTTTCTGCGAAGAGACGGAACCGCTTTTTGCGGAAATGACAAGGCGCTGCCACAGCTTCGGCTGCCGGGTCGCCGCTCAGATACAGCCCGGCGATGGTCGGATCGGCGGACCGTCCGTAAAATACAGGGTGCCCATAAGCGCGTCGGACTGCTCATGGATGCATGTGCCAAAGATGCGCTGTCACGCGCTGAGCATAGACGAGATACGCGAGCTTGAAGGCGACTTTCGCCGCAGTGTACAGGCCGCGATCCGCTGCGGCGCAGACTGCATCGGCATCCACGCCTACGGTGGGTATCTCACGGATCAGTTTTTGACCGAACGCTGGAATAAACGCCGCGACGAATACGGCGGTTCGCTGGAAAACCGCGCGAGATTTCTCAAGGAGCTCATCGGCATATGCAAGGAAGAGGGCGGCTCCGATTTCCCTGTAATAGTGAAATTCACCCCGGATCACTACATGGACGGCGAAGGCTACCGGCACATCGATGAAGGCATCGCGCTTGCAAAGCTCATCGTAAGCTACGGAGCCAACGCGCTGCATGTGGACGCCGGCTGTCACGAGAACTGGCCGAACGCAATGCCGCCCGCCGGTATGCAGATGATGACTCTCCAGTCGCGCTCGGCAAAGATAATAAAGGCCGTCGTTGATGTTCCCGTGCTTACTCACGGGCGTTTCGGAGACGTGCAGAAGGCAGAGGCTGCGCTGCGCGACAGCGTATGCGACATTGCGGTTATCGGGCGCGGTCTTCTCGCCGATCCGGATCTGCCGAACAAGGTGCTTTCCGGTCGTCCGGACGATATACGCCCCTGCATTTCTTGCAACGAGGGCTGCATAGGGCGCGTATACAACAACGAGCCCGCTACCTGCGCGATGAATCCCCGCTGCGGGCACGAGGACGGAAGCATAGACATTCCAAAGCCCGCCGCGCCGAAAAAGCTTCTTGTTATAGGCGCCGGTCCCGGAGGGTGCATGGCCGCGCTCTACGCAAAGCAGGCCGGACACAGCGTTGAGATCTGGGAAAAAAGCGACCACATCGGCGGCAACGCGCTCAATGCCTGCAAGCCGTATTTCAAGACCGACATGCACCGGATGATAAGGTATTTTGAGCGGGAGCTGCTTATTAACGGTATTCCCGTGCGCTATTACACCGAGCCGGACGCCGCAGCAGTAAAAGAATACGCTCCCGATCACATTATTCTGGCCGCAGGCGGACGTCCGATCCTTCCCCGCTCCATCCCCGGTCTCGATCTTCCGAAGGTCTACCCCGCAACGGAAGCGCTGAGCTGCTGCTGCGATGTAGGCGAGCGGGTGCTGGTCGTAGGAGGCGGTCTTGTCGGCGTGGAGACCGCGCTTCAGATGGACATGTGGGGAAAGCACGTCACGTGCATTGATATGGCAAAAACCATTCCCTCCGAGCCCGGCTTCAAAATGAACGACATGCTCATGAAACAGTACATGCTCAAATCCAATGTGCAGTTCATGCCGTCCACAAGGCTTATCAGGATAGACGGAGATGAATTCACCTGCACTGTTACCGTTGAATCCGAGGGCGTGCAGCGCACCGTCGAATACGACACGGTGCTCCTTGCGCTCGGCTTTCTTCCGACGGCGGATCTCGCCGGGGAGTACGATTCGATCGCGCCTGTCACCGTCATTGGCGACAGCCGGCGTCCAAGGAAGATTATCTTTGCGATCGAGGATGCGCACAATGCCGTAAGGGCTCTCAGCTGAGACGTGAAGCCGTTGTTATTGGAATTTTCCCCACGCTGTTCTCCATGTTTGCACTGTTGAAGCGCATTATTATATTTTGTGCGCATTCATGCTTGTCAAATTTCATATTTTGTCGGCGGCATCTATATAAAAACATAAGGCAAAGCCCGGAAATGTCAAAAAAATAATGTTAAAATATTATCGTTCCATGACATAGCAATACCGGTAATGCTGATCCGGAGCTACGGGAAAGCTTCGGAGAGACGCAAAAAATCTTGTATTAAGAAAGGAATAGCAAAATGTTTGAAAACGAATTCAAGGGTAAAGTAGTACTGGTCACCGGCGGCAGCCGCGGCATCGGCTTTGCCGCAGTAAAAGGCTTCCTCGCAGCCGGCGCAAAGGTGTATTTCCTCAGCCATTATGAAGAGACCGGCGCGAAGGCTCTGGCTGCTCTCAAGGAGATCAACCCCGACTACGAAGTCATGACCAAGGCCATCGACCTGTGCGACTACAAGGCAGTTCAGGATCTGTACAAGGAGATCGAGGAAAAATGGGGTCGTCTGGATGTTCTCGTCAACAACGCAGGCACCGACTCCAGCACATGGATAACCAAGCTCAAGCAGTCCGAGTGGGATTCCGTGTGCGACCTGAACATGAAGGCTCCTTTCACCATGACCAAGTACGCCATTCCTTATCTTGTCAAGACCAAGGGCTGCGTCGTCAACACCGCATCCGTTGCAGGCGTTTACGGCTCCCCCACCGGTCTGCCCTACCCCGCTTCCAAGGGCGGTCTTATTGCAATGACCAAGTCCATTGCATACTCCTTCGCCAACAAGGGCGTGCGCGTTAATGCTGTCGCCCCCGGCGTTGTTGCAACTGACCTCGTTGCAAATCTCCCCAAGTTCGCAAAGGATTCCATCGGCGACACCATTCCCATGAAGCGCTTTGCCGATCCCGAAGAGATTGCAAACGGCATCATGTTCCTCTCCTCCAGCGCCGCATCCTACGTCACCGGCGTCTGCCTCCAGATCGACGGCGGCTACCGTCCCAGCAATCTCACCACCTGATAAAAAGATACTCTCTGCCCTGCTTAAAGCAGGGCAGGGGCAAATCCGGGAATATGCGAGGTCTTTTTCATGGGAGCCAACACTGAACACTTCAATTACTTCAACACCTCCGAGGAGAGCTTCTTTACTCCCGGGCGGCAGCTTGCCGACATTGCGCACGTCAAGCCTGATGCGCCCGCAATAATCTATGTTTCTCCGGAGAACAGTGAGTCCGTTATGTCCTGGCGCGAGCTGGAAACTCTGTCCAATCGCATTGCATGGTATCTTATCGGTCAGGGCATAGGTCCCGGTAAAAGCGTCCTCGCCGCGCTCCCCAACATTCCCACGCATATAGCGCTTGCATTCGGCATATGGAAGACCGGAGCCTGCTATGTCCCGGTGTCCAACCGTGTGCCCCAGCGCAATATGGCTGAGATCTGCGAATGCGTCGCCCCTTCCCTCGTCATAACCAACCGAAAAAAGCCAGTCGGTTACCCGTCCCTCTCGACGGCGGAGCTGCGTGAGCTCTGCATGCCCTTGTCGGACGAAATGCCGCCCGACATACTCGCCGTTCCCAATCTCACCAACTGCTCCGGCGGTACTACCGGCAAAACGAAGGTCATCCAGCAGGATATGCCTGCCGGCGAGAGCGACGAGGGGCTCAAGACATGGTTTGCCGTGTCGGGCATGAGCTTTGAAATGCGCCAGCTGCTTGCCGGTCCGCTCTTCCACGGCGCCCCGCATTCCGCCGCTTTCAACGGTCTCTACTGCGGCAACACCATTGTAATGCCTGCAAATCTCGACCCTGAGACTATCGTCCGGTGCATCAAAAAGTATGAGATCGAATATGTGCAGATGGTTCCGACGCTGATGCAGCGCATCATCAAAATGCCCGGCTTCCAAAAGGACGATCTGAAGAGCCTGAAAGCGCTGTGCCATACCGGGGGGGTATGCTCCGCCGATCTCAAGCGCGAATGGCTTGAGGTGCTCGAACCCGAACAGCTGTACGAGATCTATTCAATGACCGAGTGCATCGGAATGACTCATATCCGCGGCGACGAATGGCTCCGTCATCAGGGCTCAGTAGGGCGGATACTCTGCGGAAAGATTTCCATCCGCGGCGACGACGGGCGCGAGCTGCCCTCGGGAGAGGTCGGCAGCATATACATGTCCTGGGGGGCGAACGCGCCGAAGGTCGAGTACAAGAACATCACCCCGATCGAATGCGATGAAAACGGCTTTAAGAGCGTCGGCGATATGGGCTATGTCGATGATGAGGGTTATCTCTATTTTGCTGACAGGCGCAGCGATATGATAGTTACCGGAGGGGAAAACGTTTTTGCCGCCGAAGTCGAAGCTGCGCTTATGAAGCACCCCGCCGTGGTTGACGCGGTAGTAGTCGGTCTGCCCGACAAGGACTGGGGGCACCGTATCCACGCTATTGTGGAGACGAGAGCGCCTGTGACTCAGAAAGAGCTCATCAGATTTGCCCTGAATTATCTTATACCGTATAAGCTGCCCAAATCCATAGAATTTACAGATCATATCCCCCGCAACGAAAGCGGAAAAGTTGTGCGCAGTCAGCTCGTTGAAGAAAGCCTTGAAAAGGGTTTCTGAGCCGATCGTGCATACATGAAAATTGCTGAGCATACGCCAGCAAAAAAGGAAAGAATAAAGGAGAAAAATAATGGAGAAAAAACAGTTCAAAGGCTGGGGCGTTCTGGTCGCCGCTTTCCTGATGGCCTTCATCCCCACCGGCATAATGAACAACTGCTTCGCGCTGTACATGGCTCCCGTATGCGCAGATCTCGGATTCAGCACGACAAGCTGGTCCATGGTCAACCTCATCGGTTCCTTTGCAAGCGCAGCCGGCGCGATGATAATCGCAGGTCTCTATCAGAAGAAGAACATGAAGATCGTAGCCGCTGTTGTGACCGTCTGCACTTCTCTCTGCTGGCTCGTTGCGACCAGGTGCACCGCTATCTGGCAGTTCTACATTGTCTTCGCCCTGTCCAACATCTTCCTCGCCGGTCTGACCCAGCTGCCCATATCCATGCTCATCACCGCATGGTTTGAGGACAAGCGCTCTACCATGATGTCCATCGCCTTTGCCGGTGCCGGTCTCGGCGGCGCTGTCTGGGCTCCCGTCATTTCCAAGTTCATCGCCTCCGGCACCTCCGGCTGGAAGTCCGCAATGCTCTTCTCTGCCGCTGTCGTCGGCATCGTAATGGTTCTTGCCTCTCTGTTCCTTGTCAAGCGCTCCCCTGCCGAGTACGGCACCGAGCCTTACCGCACCGCCAAGAAGGATGATTCCTCCTCTGACGCGGCCGCAGCAAAGAGCTCTGCATGGGTCGGCGTTTCCAAGAAGGTCGCTACCAAGTCCAGCGCGTGGGGCTGTGTTCTCGCAGTCGTTATCCTCATCGGCTTTATCTCTGCCGGTGTTACCACTCACGTTCCCAACTTCGTTACCTCTATCGCTCAGGACGGCGGCAAGCTCCAGGGCACCATTCTTTCCGTTTACTCCATCGTTTCCATCCTCGGTGTTGTAGCAGGCGGCGCATTCATGGATAAGCTGGGCATCCGCAAGGCCGTTCTTGGCGCAGTCGTGCTCGTCATCGTCGGTCTGGCCTGCCTGTACATCTACTCCATCACTGGCACCGTCGCTATCGCCTTCGGTTACTCCGTGTTCTTCGCAATCGCAATGTTCCTGCCCAGAGTTCTGCCCGCAGTTCTCATGTCCGCAGTCTTCGGCACCAAGGATTACGCCTCCATCTACGCTCTGGCCAACCTCTTCTTCCTCGTCGGCTGCGCTGTCGGCTCCGTGCTGACCTCCATCATTCAGGGTATTGCCGGTTACGGCGTCACCTGGATCGTATACATGGTCTTCGCAGTTCTTCTGTTCCTGGCCGTCTCCGGCGCTATCAAGGGCGGCGAGAAGCTCAAGGCTCAGTATCCCGAGGGCGACTGATAATCTCCGCACCGTAAACGTCAGCATGCATATGACATGCTGACGTGAGTGAAAATAACAAAACCAGAATTTTCAGAAAGGATCTCAGCAATGAAACAGATTGACAACAAGCTGACGCAAAAGTTCAGCGAGTACCCCGAATTCGGCGTTCTCAAGGGCGTTAAGGTTTTCGTGACCGGCACGAACATTGCCGGCCCCTTCGCCGGTTCCCTGATGGCTGAGATGGGCGCAAAGGTCCTTCAGGCCGAAGCTCCCACCATCGCATGCCAGACCCGCGGCACTCTTGCATGGTCCCAGAACCACCGCAACGAGTACTCCATCACCATCAACTCCGCCACTCCCGCAGGCAAGAAGATATTCCTCAAGTGCATCGAGTGGGCAGATATATGGATAGAGGCAGGTCGTCCCGGCTCCTATGCAAAGCGCGGTCTCACCGATGAAGTATGCTGGAAGCACAACAAGGCGCTCTCCATCGTCCACGTCTCCGGCTACGGTCAGTTCGGTCCGTCCAAGAACAAGCCCTCCTACGACGTCTCCGGTCAGGCAATGGGCGGCTACATGTACATGAACGGCGTGTCCCCCACTTCCGGACCGCTGAAGGTCAATCCGTATCTGTCCGACTATATCA